>Ga0265342_10002980_pt1 | contig 14215 bp, 9 predicted proteins | sample 4CB327metaG_FD_203125 | JGI IMG/M metagenome (GOLD analysis project Ga0265342, IMG submission 203125) | Rhizosphere microbial communities from Carex aquatilis grown in University of Washington, Seatle, WA, United States - 4-CB3-27 metaG | ecosystem: Host-associated > Plants > Roots > Rhizosphere...
CAGCCAGCGGCAGCCGCTTGGCGATACTTCCCACGCGGACGGGACGTCGAGCAGGGCGTAGCCATCGTCCTGCTCGACGAAGACCCGTTGCCCGTGCGCCCGCTGCAGGCTCAGGTAGGAGCGCGTCGTCGAGAGCAGGCGGTTGATGCTGACGTGGCCTTGCGTGAGCAGTGCGTTGAACACGCCGGCCATCCACACGGTGGTGGTGAGCGACGCCTCGTCGGGCGTGAGGTGATCGCCCGTGCGCAACAGGTGGCCGTGCGGTCGCAGCACCCGCACCTCTTTGGCCCGCAAGGCCACGTGCGTGCGCGCCCCGACGAAGAACGACAGCAGCCGGCTGTCCTCGCGCTCGACGTGGCGCAGATCGTTGCCCCAGAAGCGGGTGATCTCGGCGTCGGTCAGGTCCCGGCAACGCAGGAGTCTGTGCGCCGAGAACAGGGTCGCAGCGGAGCGCGCGACTGCCGTCGCGCGGCGACGCCTCCGTGGGACAGCGGCTTCCGGCAGCGCAAGGGCGCGATCGACCACCGCCAGGTCGGCGTCCGAGGTGACGGCCTGGTGATCGGGCTCGAACCACCCGAAGAACCCCCGCTCCCCTGTAGCGCCGGGTGCGAGGGCCAGCTGCGCGTCTTGAATGACGGCCATCGAGTGTTCATGCTGCTGCCGCACTCCGGGGAGACGCGATGCCATCAGTCCCGCCGGTGCCTCGCCGGCGCGCGTCGCAAGGCCGTGCAGTTGAAGCGCATCGGTGGCAAAGCTCACGCCGCAGTGCAGCGAACCGATCATGGCCCACGGTTGATGGCCGCCCATCGACAGGTTCTGGCGAACGGCAAGGAGGCACCCGCGCTCCGGGTGGGTGAGCGGCGTGTGGTCGATGTACTGGCTGACGTAGTACTCGTTCATGCGGATCGCGTCGTAGTGCGCCAGCGCCAGGTCCTGCGCATAGACGAGGTCCACGGTGACCTCGGCGTCCGTCGGGTTCTCGAGCGCGACGTGCCAAAACCACGCGGGGGCTCCCGCGGCGAGCCGCAACGCCAGGGTCACGCGAAGCCCGAGCCACTCGCCGGTCGCCCGCAGCCCGGCAGCGTCGAGCCGCGGCGTGAGCGGACTGCACGGCCCGAGGAGTGGCGTCGACGCAACATCAGCACCGTGCCGCCGCAGATAGACGTTGGCCGGCCCGCCCTCCATCTCGGTTCCCGGGAACAGGTTGAGCACGATGTCGCCGTGCTCCATGCGGCGGAGCGAGCCGTTGGCGTTCATGTGCATGACGAGCCCGGCGGGGCTCTCGTAGCGGCGGGGCCGGACGGGCTTGGTTGCCGTCATCGGGTGTCCTCCTTCCTCGGGGTGTGGGTCCATGTGCCATCGGCGCCGATGTCAACGATCGCGTCAAACAGATCGCGGCTGAGCCCGCCGTCGCCCAGGACGACGTAGCCGACCCCGCGCTCGGCGAGCGCAGCGAGGATGTGGGCGGCGCGATCGGCGCCCAGGCTCGGCGCAAGGGGCGCGAGCACCGCGAAACGCGGCGCCGCCAGGAGCAGGCGCGCCACCCCCACCAGCAGTTGCTCCTCCAGCGACAAGACGTCGCGCCAGTCGCGCGCGCTTTCGAAGCCGCCGACGCGGCGCACCGCGCCGTCGATATTGACGAGGCGCAACAACTCCCAGATGTGGTCGTCCGGTACGGGGGGCGCAGGGTCGATGCCGACGACCAGCTCGCGCAGCGTTCCGGACGGCAAGTAGGGCCGGTCCGCCAGGAGAAGCACATTGTCCAAGCGGGGCCGCACAACGCGCCCCTCGCCGTTCTCCCAAATCCCAACGAGGGCCCGCGGCAGCGCCGCCAGGACGTCGTTTGGTGCGGTGATGAGCAGCCGCGCGCCGGCCCGCACTTCCACCGACAGATCGCGGACGAGGACCCGCCCGTCCTGCGGCGTGCGCAGGGTGAGCCCCTCGATGCCGAGCCGGGGCCCATCCTCCTCCGCCACGACGAAGCCACCGGTGCCGCGCGCCGCGATCGTCTCGGCGGATTCGGCGAGCGCGCTGAGCCTCGCCAATACCGCCGCGTACGACGAGAGCGACGGGAACTGGGTGACCACCAGCGAGAACGCCCCGAGCACGTGCATGAACGCCATGGAGGCCTGCGGGATGACGCCGAACTCGACCGTGCCGCGCATGAAGAGCGGACCCACGATGAGCACCGGGATGATCTGAATCAAGTAGTTATACCCGGTCGTGAAGAAGCCGAGGTTGCGATTCACCGCGATGATCCGCTTGAGGTTGCTGGTGAACGAGCCGATGTGCTGGTGCAGCCGCGCCGAGAAATGGGCTTCCCGGTGCAACAGCACCACCGCCTCGGCGTTTTGGCGCACGTGCACGAGCTCGTTGCGAAAGTTGGCCTCGCGGTCAGCCTGGTCGTAGTTGAGTCGCACGAGCGGGCGGCCGAGGATGACTGCGCACAACGAGCCCAGCGCGGCATAGCCGACGGCGACGACGAACAGCAGACGGCTGATCGACCACAACACCCCGGAGAAGGCCAGCATCGTAATGGTGCCATTGAGGAAGATGAGGAACAGGGAGAGCGTGCTCGTCGTGAACGAGCGCACGTCGTCGGCGATGCGCTGGTCGGCGTTGGCCAGCGTACCCGTAACCTCCACCCGATAGAACAGCTGCCCGGCGAGATACGCGCCGACCAGTCGATGCGTGAGCCACTCGCGCCAGAGGAGGCCGAGGCGCTCCTCCGTGAAGCGGTAGAGGACCGCCGCGATGGTCGAGGCGGCAAAGACTCCGACGTAGAACAGGGCCTGGCGGACGAACTCGTGGGAGTCGCGCCGCTCGAGCGCGGTCATGAAGTAGCGACCGACATAACTGTTGACGACGTTGAGTGCGTTGATCGCGAAGAGAAACGCGAGCAGCAGTCCCCCAAGCGCCGCGGCACGGGTGCCGACCTCGGAGGTTGCAACGTTGCGGATGGCGCGTCCCAGGCGCACCGCCGTCTGGCGACTGAACACCACCTCTTGCGATGGTCCCCGTTCTGGTGTCATTTCCTGCACGGTCGGCCTCCTATACACGAACGCGACTCTACGGCATATGGGCTGATGGGTGAGGAATGTTATGCAGCGTGAGATACTGGACGACTTCGCGGATCTGTCGGGTTGGCTGCCGGTTGCCTCGGGGCTCGCCGAACTGCACATCTCACCGGATCAGGGGCTCGGGGGCGGGGTGATGCGCCTCGACTTCGACTTCAAAGGCGGCGGCGGCTTCGTCGTTGCGCGCAAGACGCTGACGCGGCCGATGCCCGAGAGCTACGCACTGAGCTTCTCGGTCCGCGGTCGCGCCCCGGCGAACCGACTGGAGCTCAAGCTCGCCGACCCGAGCGGCCGCAACGTCTGGTGGCGGCATTGGGACACCTTCGACTTCCCGGCCGACTGGCAGACGCTGCAGGTACCCAGCCGAGAGATCGAGTTCGCGTGGGGCCCGGCCGGGGGTGGCGGGCTCAGTGCGCTGGGTGCCATCGAGCTGGTGATCGCGGCCGACCCCGGGGCGGCGAGCCCCGGCGGGGCGGGCACCGTGTGGATCGGCGACCTGCGCATCGAGGACCGCACGTACCGGGGAACGCCGCAGGTGCGCGCCTCCAGCGCGCGGCCGGGCTGCGCACCCGCGTGCGCGCTCGACGGCAACCCCGCGACGAGCTGGCGCAGCGCGCCCGCGGCCGCAACGCATATCCTGGCGATCGACTTCCAGGAAGAGCGCGAGTACGGCGGCCTCGTCATCCAGTGGTATGCCGGCGCGGCCCCACGTGCGTTTCGCGTCGACATCTCGACCGACGGCTCCGTGTGGACCACCGTCCACACGGCCGAAGCGACGGGTGTCCAGCGCAGTTACATCTACCTGCCCAACACCGCGTCGCGCTTCGTCCGGCTCGTCCTCGAGGCGGCGACCACCGAAGGCTGCGGTATCGCCGACCTCGCGGTGCAGCCCTTCGAGTTCTCACGGTCGATCAATGCCTTCTTCGAGCACGTCGCGCGCCTCGAGCCACGTGGCCAGCATCCGCGCTGGCTCGCTGGGGAGCAGAGCTACTGGACGCCGATCGGCGTAGCCGACGGCCACAGCTGCGCGATCATGAACGAGGAAGGGATGGTCGAGGTCGATCGTGGCACCTTCTCGGTCGAGCCCTTCGTGCATCTCGACGGCCGGCTCGTCACGTGGGCCGATGCTGACATCTCAGTAACGCTCGAAGACCAGTGGATCCCCGTACCGTCTTCGGTGTGGCGTGCCGGCGAGATCACGTTGTCCACTACAGCGTTCGCCGGACGGTGCAATGGCGACGCGATCCTCTACCTGCGCTACCGGCTCGAGAACATCGCCGCGCGACCGCTGCGGGCTCGCCTCTTCGCAGCCGTTCGGCCGTTCCAGGTCAACCCGCCATGGCAGGCGTTCGGCGAGTTGGGCGGGATGACGCGGGTGGCGCAGCTGGAGTGGAATGGGCGTGCGCTCCACATCGACGGTGCGCGCCGCGTGGTGCCGCTCAGCGCGCCGCGTGGTTTCGGGGCCGCGGCGTTCGAGGTGGGGGCGATCACGTCGTACCTGGCGCGCAACGAGCTGCCGTCCCGACCGGCGGTCACCGACGCCTTCGGGTACGCGTCTGGCGCCTTTGCATTCGATGTCGATCTGGGACCGGGTGCGAGGCGCGATGTCTATCTCGCCGTCCCGTTCGGCGCAGCGGAGGCGTTGGCCGTCGAGCGATTGGCCGGTATCGACGGGGCCGCCGCGTTCGACGCCGCGCTACACGACTGGCGCGAGCGGCTCGGCGCCGTCAGCTTCGATGTGCCACCGGTGGTGCAAGAACATGCCGACGCGGTGCGCACGGCGGCGGCGCAGGTACTCATCAACCGCGACGGGCCGGCGCTGCAGCCGGGCCCGCGGCGCTATACGCGATCGTGGATCCGCGATGGCGCGATCATGGCGGCGGCGCTGTTGCGCGTTGGACGGCACGCCGAGGCCGGAGAGTTCGTCCGCTGGTACGCGACGTACCAGGCGCCGGACGGCAACGTCCCGTGCTGCGTCGATCACCGCGGGCCCGATTGGCTTGCCGAGCACGACAGCCACGGCGAGTTGATCTTTGCGGTCATGGAGTACTTCCGATTCACCAGCGACCGGACCTTCTTGGCCGAGCTGTGGCCGGCGGTGCGGCGGGCGGTCGACTACCTCGAGGCATTGCGGGCGACGCGGCTCGGCCCGGAATTCGAGTCCGCCGAGTTGCTGGCGCGCCGTGGGCTCTTGCCCGAGTCGGCGAGCCATGAGGGCTACCTGGCCCAGCCAGTCCATTCCTATTGGGACGACTTCTGGGCGCTGCAGGGCTACCACGACGCTGCCGCCATGGCAGCCGTTCTGGGCGACGACGCAGAAGCCCGGCGGATCGCAGCCATCGGCGACGTCTTCCGCGCCGCGCTGCGGGCATCGGTGGAGCGCACCATTGCCGACCGCCGCATCGACTACGTGCCGGGGTCGGTCGAGTGGGCGGACTTCGACCCGACGGCCACCGCGAATGCGGTGGCGTTGCTCGGCGGCGTTGACGACCTGCCGCGGGCAGCGCTCGAGCGGACGTTCGACGAGTACCTTGCGGGGTTCCGCCGGCGTCGCCGCGGCGAGATCGACTGGAACAACTACTCGGCCTACGAGATCCGCATCGTCGGGGCGCTCGTCCAACTCGGCCGCCGGGATGATGCCGCCGAGCTGATGGAGTTCCTCATGGGCGATCGGCGTCCGCCCGCTTGGAACCAGTGGCCGGAGATCTCCTGGCGCGACCCGCGCAGCCCGGGACATCTGGGTGACGTGCCGCACACCTGGATCGGCGCCGAGTACATCCTCGCGTTCCATAGCATGCTCGCGTACGAGCGAGCGGCCGATCGGTCGTTGGTGCTCGCGGCGGGCGTGCCGGCCTCCTGGCTCGACGGCGGCGCGGTCGGGGTCACCGGGCTGCCAACGTACTACGGCATGCTGGACCTGCGCCTGCAGCGCGACGGTGCAGACACGCTCGTTGTGGCCGTGGGGGGCGATCTCGCGGTGCCGCCGGGTGGCATCCTGCTGCGGCCCCCGCTGGCGGGCCGGCTGCTGTCGGTCGAGGTCAACGGGCGCGCCGTGACGACCTTCGACGCCGAGGGTGTGACCATCGGCGAGTGCCCGGCACGGGTTGTCCTGCGCGGTTGAGCCGCACTTGACTCCGGTGTCGTGCTATTCAACCGCAGCGTTGCGTCCGCTGTGGTTGATTCCTTGGCCAGCTGTGCCAAAAGGGGCCAGCGAGCCGACGCGCTGCCGCAGTGCCATGCACCTCGACCAGATCTTGCTCGCCCTCTTCATTCTGCTCTCCGTGGCGGCGCTCGCCATTGCGCTGTCGACGTATCTCGGTCTCGGTTCGATTCTGGGCCTGCTCGCCACGGGCCTCATCGTCGGGCCGTCAGGGTTGGCGATCGCGCAAAGGGTCACCGATCTACGCCACCTCGGCGAGCTTGGCGTCGTGCTGTTGCTGTTCATCATCGGGCTGGAGATGCGACCGGAAAAGGTGTGGTCCCTGCGCCGTGTCGTCTTCGGTCTTGGTTCGTTCCAGGTTGTGGTCACCGGCCTCAGCATTGCCGCCTATGCGTCACTATCCATCGAGTCCTGGGAGGGGGCGTTGATCCTCGGACTCGGCTTGGCGCTCTCCTCGACCGCTTTCGTCGTCCAGATTCTCAAGGAGCGCGGTGCCATGGAGACGGAATACGGCACCACGTCGCTGGGCATTCTGCTGTTACAGGACCTGGCCGTTGTTCCGCTCTTGGCCCTGGTACCTTTGCTTTCCGACCAACCCGAGACGGTCGGGCGGGCAACGTTCGCCATTCGTCTGGCGCGGGTGGTGGCCGCCCTGGGAGGGGTTGCCGTATTCGGTCGCCTGGTGGCGCCGTGGTTGCTCGATCGTCTGGCGCGGCTCGGCAACCGGGAAGTGTTCAACACGGTCGTCTTCATCGCGGTGATCGGCGCGGCGTTGGCCATGGAATTGGCGGGGCTGTCGATGGCGCTCGGCGCCTTCCTCATGGGCATGCTGCTTTCCGGCTCTCCCTATCGCGACCAAATCGAGGCAGTGGTCCTGCCGTTCAAAGGGGTGATGCTGAGCCTATTCTTCGTATCGGTCGGCATGTCGATCGACGTTGGCGTGCTGGTTTCGGCAGGTCCAATCGTTGCGGCGCACATGCTCGTGCTGGTGACCATCAAAGCCGTGCTGCTTTTCGGCCTGTGTTGTCTCTTCGGCCTCACTCGCGCATCGGCGCTCCGTGTTGCCCTCTTGCTTCCGCAGGGCGGTGAGTTCGGCTTCGTATTGTTTGGCGCCGCGGTCACGTCAGGGTTGATGACCGCTTATGGATTCATGTGCGCGGTGCTGCTGATCTCGATGTCGATGCTGGCCACGCCGCTGCTGGTGCGCCTGGGCGACCGCATCATACCTGGGCCGCGGCCTTGATTTCCGCGCTGACGCCCGACTTGTAATCCGTGAAATTGTTGCGGAACAAGCCGGCGAATTTCTCCCGTGCAACGCCCGGGCGGCCGCGCAGGCCGCTCCCGCTGTGGGGGACAGTGATCTCCACGGCGCTCGCCAGCTCAGGGCTCTCTCCGAGTCGGACGCGTCACGGCTCCTTACCGCCGAGCAACACCTGCTTCGCGGCGGCCAGCTCCTTCAGCTTCTCCTTGCTGACCTTCGGATAGTGCAGGTCGAGCGTCTCCAGCGCCTCGATGACCGCGGCCGCAACGACGATGCGCGTGAACCATTTGTTGTCGGCAGGCACGACGTACCACGGCGCCTCCGGACTCGCGGTGTTGCGAATCATGTCCTCGTAGGCCTCCATGTAATCATCCCAGAAGGCGCGCTCCTTGATGTCGTTGGCCGAGAACTTCCAATTCTTTTCCGGGTTCTCCAGCCGTTCGAGGAAGCGCCTCTTTTGCTCCTTCTTCGAGACGTGCAGGAAGAACTTGCGAACGATGACACCGTTGCGCGTGAGGTAGCGCTCGAAGCTGCCAATATCCTGAAAACGCTCTTTCCAGATGCGCTTGGTAACCAGCGCGGGCGGCAGATTTTGCTTTGCGAGAAACTCCGGATGGACACGCACCACAAGCGTTTCCTCGTAGTAGCTGCGATTGAAGATGCCGATGCGCCCGCGCTCCGGCACATAGCGCATGCAGCGCCACAGAAAGTCGTGGTCGAGATCCTCGGCGGAGGGTGCCTTGAACGAGAAGACCTGGCAGCCCTGCGGGTTGACGCCGGACATGACGTGCTTGATGGTGCCGTCCTTTCCGGCGGCGTCCATGGCCTGGAAGATGAGCAGCACCCCCCAACGGTCCTGGGCGTAGAGCATGTCCTGCAATCCGGCCAGCGCTTCGATGCCGACGGCGAGCGCCTCCTTCGCCCGCGGCTTATCCTCGGAGTCCAAGTGGAGCGTATCGCCGGGGTCGACGTCTTTGAGCCGGAAGCGGCTGCCGGCGACGACGCGAAACGGCTTCGCAAAGTGTCGGGCTCGTTTGATGACTTGTTTGGTATTCATGTGCGCACCTTCCTTTCATGCCATTTAACATATGCAGCATATGACGTGGAGCGTTTGCTGTTCAAGCTGTCATTCAGGCGCCGCGTGCTGGGATCGCCGATCGCACAGCGCCATCGAGGAACCGCCGCAGCGCCGTGAGACCGCGGTCGATCGACCAGAAACGGCGGAGAAGCTCCATTGCCGACGCACCCGATTCAAGGTGCCGACTCTCACTCGGGCCGTCCGCCCCCCGGCATGATCTTGTCCAGGGATTCACGGCGCAACGGGTATTGCCTCGGATGTCTTCCTCCGCGCGCCAGCCGCCACCGAGGGCGCGGTACCACTGCGCCACCGCCGCACGTTGGTTGAGCTCGGTGCGCGCCAGAGAGTCTTCCGCCGGGAAGAGCTGTTGCTGCGCTTCGAGTGCTTCGTAGTAGGTCGCCAGCCCGCCGGTGTAGCGCAATGTCGCGAGGCGCGCCGATTCCTGCAGCGCCTTGACCTGTTTTTCCAGCTCCAGGCGCGATTGCGCGAACTGTTGGCGCGCCACCAACGTATCCAACACCTCGCCGAGCGCGTTCAGAACGGTCTGCTGGTAGGCGAGCTTGGCTTGCTCCCATGCCGCCTGGTTGCCCTTGCAAGAGTAGTACAGCCGTCCTCCCTGAAACAAGGTTGGCGCGCGTCACGCCTACCGCGTAGCGCGCCTGCTCGACGCGTGCCGCAACGATACGCGACACGCAGCCTCGGCCAGCCGAGGGAGAGATCCGTCAGCCAGATGCGCGTGTTCATTTGATAGAGCGCTGGATAGGTCGGCCGCATGTCAGCGCCTGCATGGTAACCAGCGGGGCCGCCGGAGGATATTGGACCTTGGTCCAATAGGTGCAGCCGCCGGCGAGCGGCTTGAGGAATTCAGCGTTGAGCGTTGCGACCGCCAGCGTGAGACTCGACGCCGTCTCCCGGCAAGAATCGCACTGCACCTGAGGCGATGTCGTAAATGCCGCCGACAAGCTTCATCCGGCCTTCCGGCAGCCGCGCCTGCACTTCCGGCGTCGCGAGAATCTGGCGCATCGACCAACGCACGTTGGCGTCGACCGCGCGCGCAAGCTGCACTGCGGGCGGAGCCTGCAGATCGACCTCATGCAGGCCGGGAACGATGTCGTCGATCAAGGTCTCGATACGCGAGCGCTGGCGTACACCGTGCAGCATCATGTCGAGCGCCGCCTGCACCGCCCCGCAGCCTTCGTGTCCGAGCACCACGAACAGCTGCGTGTGCAGGTGGACGCCGGCGTATTGCATGCTGCCGCTGACCTCCGGCGAAAGAACGTTTCCGGCGACGCGCACCACGAACAGGGCGCCGAGGCCGGCATCGAAGATGAGCTCCGGCGGTACCCGTGAATCGCTGCAGCCCAGGATCGTGGCAAAGGGCCGTTGCCCTTCGGCGAGATGAACAAGGATGTCCTTCTGCGTCGTCGGGAAGCGCGGTTCGCCACGGCAAAACCGCCGGTTGCCGTCGACCAGGCGCTGGAGCGCTTCGTCCGCGGAGATGGCGGAGGTGGCGGTGTCAGGCGGGCTCTGCGGCACGATCTGCTCCCCTGTCCGTCAGTCCCGCTTGCGCGAGGTCTCGTTGGGCCGCGCCGCTGCAAGGCCCGCCCCGGCGCCCAACTCGGCGTCGGCGGCGCGGGCGATGGCGACGATCACCGCCGGAAAGTCGTCCTGCGTGATCATCGTGCTGCCCGCCTTGGGAAAGGGAAAGCCGTTCGTGACGAGCAATTCGCCCGGGTGGATCTCGAGGGTCGCCATCTGCGAGAACGGCACATCGCCGAGCCGGTCCGGAACGCTCAACCCGAGAGACGTCCAGTCACCCTGGCAGAACTGCTCGAACTCCTTCGCCGCCGCGGTGAGTGTCGCAGAGGGCTGCGCGTCCATCAGCTTCCATGGATACAGTTTGGGCCCGATGGTGAAGTAGCGGTGCCGCACGAGCAGATTGTCGGGGACCCGCTTGGTGGAGTCCCACCAGATGCCGTCGACATACTCGAAGGCGTGGCGGCTCGCCTCCTTGGGGAGCGGCCCAAGCTTACTCAGCGCATCGTTGAGGACGCGGGTGACCGCCTGATTGTAGGCCAGCTCACTGGGCGCCGCGTGGCGGCGCACGATGGCGCCGGTAATCTTGATGCCCACCAGATTGGAGTAGAGATCCTCCAGCGAGAACGCCGACGGCCGTTCGGAGAAGGCCGTCGACGACCAGCCATACCAGGTGGTGATCTCGTGCCAGATGGACGCCTGGAAGGAGAGCCACTCCGCCAGGCTGATGGCCACTTCGCGCATGCCGTGGGCGCGCACCAGACGAGGATCGAGCGCCTTCAGAACGATGCGGCGCTCGGCGCCCTCCCCGGTGAGGGGAATCGTTCCGCCGCTGGCTGCGAGGCGCGCGATCTGTGACACCAGGTAGAACGTGCGGTCGGCGTTGTCGCGCACGTGCGCAATGTCGATGAAGCCACCCCGACAGGTGTACAGAATTCCCGAAGCCTCATCCGAGAGGATGCGTTCGCCACCGCGCGGTTGCAGCGCCACCGCGCCCTTGTTGTATTGGTGGGTGCCGAGCTCGCTGATGTCGAGGACGTTTTGGACCTCGTAACCGGGCACTCTCATGCGGCCGACCTGGACGCCGACGTCGTTGCCGAAGACGCAGCAGGGACGCAAGCTCTCGGGCTCGGGAACATCGGGGATCGCCTCCGAGTCGAGCCCTGAGAAGAACGCGGATTCCACCTCCTCGTCGCGCAGCGGTTGCTGTGTCGTGTCCCATTTCTCCCTGCAGCCGAACGGCAGCAGGGCCAACAGCAGGGTCGCAAGCACGGCGCACCTTCGCCAGCCGCCGTCCGTCGCTCTGTGGCATGACACCAGTACTCCTACGCTGCGTTGACCCGTGACCGCTCGCATCGCCTCCGCTCCTCGTAACGTCCCTTCACTGTGGCTTCTCAGATGGCTGGGCCGCCAGTTCCTGCGCACGCGGTGCCTCGAAGGCCTGCAGCTGGCGACCGCACGCGACATCGGTTGCATGCAGGCGGAGAATCCGGCGGACCTCGTCAATGGTATCGGCGTTGGATTGACACGAATGCGGCGAGTTGACGACGCGCTCCGACTCGACGCCGTCGATGTGGGCGCTGACATACTTGACCACGCCGTCGCCGCCACTTTCCTTTGGGACATCGCCATCCACCGCGATGATCGAATGCGCATGGACGCCCGGCGCCACCGGAATCTCCGCGATGGTGCGAATAAAGGGATGGCCGGGAGACATGTTGTCGATGGCGGTGGGCACCGTCTGCATTTTCAAGTACGGCTTGATGTCGTCCTTGGTGAACAGGTCAGTACCGGTTTGCACGAGCGAGCTCGGCATCGAAACCAGCTTCTGTACCAGGCGGCGAACGATTTGCGGACCGGCGAGGTAGCTGCCGCGATGTGGCGTGGCGACGAACACCACGCGGGTCACGAACGGCAACGGCTGAACAAAACTCGCCTCGCGCAGCAAGGCGCGGCTGTCATCGGACATATGCAGCTGGTCGATCGGGGTGTCGCTGATATTGCGCCAGAACCGGTCTCCGGAGTCGATCACCATCATCTTGGTGAGCAGCCCTCCCTGGCTGTGGCCGATGACGATCATGTGCTGCAGGCACGGGTCCTGGCCGTGTGGATCATACGTCTCGACGGCCTTGCGCAGGGCCCGCCGCAGCAGCATCGCCGAGTAGGCGATGGGGTTGCCGCTGTCGTACGAAAAGAACCAGAATTGATAGTGCTGGCGCACCCACGGATCGGCCTCGAGATCGTTGACCATGTCGGCCCAGCGTGCCGGACTCGAGTTTGTCCCGTGGACGAACACCACCGGAATACGGCCGGGCTGAAACGGCTCGCGTGCGGCAAGACGGCTCTGGCCGTGCACCCCGGTGGCATTGCCCAGGAAGTTGAACAGCTCCTTTTCCAACATTGAATTCGCTGCCAGGGTTGTGGCGATCGCCGCGGTGCGATCGTTCTCGAGCGGGAAGGTTTGTGTGCCGATGGTGATCGTGTCGGTGGTGTTTGCGGCGAAGAGGCGGAGGCTGGCATGCAGCTCCGTCCCCATGAGCTGCTGGCGTGGGTGTTCGAGCAGCAGGACTGCGGTGAGCGGCACCCGCACGAAGGGGCCGACGAAGTCATTGCCGGGCTGGCTCGCGTCGATGGGTTCCGTGGCTGCGGCCAGCGGCGCGCCGATGCCGTGTGAGCGATAGCGGTTGCGCAGGCCGATCACCTCCAATTCGGCCACCGGCACGAAGTCCTTCAGCCGGCGGTCTCCCCAGGTCAGATCGGCGTCGTCAAACTGCACGTCGAGTGCGCCGAAGGGCAACGCGTAACGGCCCGCACGCGGCTCGACGGTATCACCCTTCGCCGCTTTGAAGGCCAGCGTGAGGGCGCGATCGTAGATATCGCAGGCCCAGCGGTAGCGCGGATCCATGGCCACCGGCTGCTGCGTCACGTCCTCAGGGAACAGAAATGTGAAGCTGTAGACTGCGGCGGCCAAATAATAGGGTTGCCTCCCGCCGCGTTCGGCGTGGAAGAAGGACAGTTCCGCCAAGGCGAACAGATCATCGTTGGCAGCGGCTCCGCCGTTGGTGGCGGCTTCGCGGATCACCATGGTGTGCAGCTTCGCCAGCGCGGCTGCCGGCGCCTCGTCGAACTCCTCGGTGAGGTTGTGCCGGCGCAAAGAGATGCGGGTCGCGTCGCTGAGATCGTCGGTGGACAGCACATTGCTCGTGTACGAGCGGCCCACGTCGCGCGCGGAGAGACGCTTGGTGCCAACCAGCGGCGCGCAGCCGGTTGGCAGCACAGCCACCCCCACGCTCATTGCCAGCGCCAGCCATTGGACCTGGATGGTGCGGCAAGAAGGAATCCTCAAGTGTTGAAGCCCCGTCACTATCATCTGCTGACTTCCTCTTTTCGCTGCGGGCGAAGCGTATATACGCTCCCACGCTCAAAAACGTGATCCCCACGGCAATCCTGTTCCACGCGAGCCGCCGTTCCCTCGTCCTTCACTTCCCGCTCATTTCTTCTCCGCCCACCTGCTCCCTGATGACCTTGGCGATCACGCGCCCGTGTTCGGTCTCCAGCAGGGTCTGGGCGTCGACGCGCGCGAACAAGTCCACGAGGGGGGCGACCAGACCCGTCCAGCCCGTCTGGTGGCTGGCGCCGAGCCCGGCGCCGTTGTCGCCGTGGAAGTACTCGTAGAACAGAATCAGATCGCGCCAGTGTGGATCGTTCTGGAACTTCGTCGTCCCGCCATAGATCGGCCGGTGTCCGTTGGCATCGCGCAGGAACGTACCAGTCAACCGACGAGCAATCTCTTGCGCCACTTCGAAGAGGGTCATGTAGCGGCCGGAACCGGTCGGGCATTGCACCTTGAAGTCGTCGCCGTAGAAGCTGTACAGGTTGCTCAGCGCCCGGACGATCAGCGTATTGACCGGCATCCACACCGGCCCCCGCCAGTTGGAGTTGCCGCCAAACATGCCGGTATTTGATTCCGCCGGCAGGTACTGGACTTTGTATTCCTGCCCAGCGACATGAAATACAAACGGATGGTCCAGGTGATGTCGCGAGAGCGAACGAATGCCGTGCGGCCCGAGAAACTCGTTCTCGTCGAGCATGTAGGCAAGGAC
>Ga0265342_10002981_pt1 | contig 14213 bp, 13 predicted proteins | sample 4CB327metaG_FD_203125 | JGI IMG/M metagenome (GOLD analysis project Ga0265342, IMG submission 203125) | Rhizosphere microbial communities from Carex aquatilis grown in University of Washington, Seatle, WA, United States - 4-CB3-27 metaG | ecosystem: Host-associated > Plants > Roots >...
GCCGGCGGGGATCGGCGATCTCGGCGATCTTCCGGAGCCGGCCTCCAAGCCGTCGCTCGACCGGCCCTATAATGTGGCGGTCGGCGGCGTCGGCGGCACCGGCGTCTTGACCATCGGCGCACTGCTCGGCATGGCCGCGCACATCGAGGGCAAGGCCAGCATGATCCTCGACATGTCGGGCCTGGCGCAAAAGGGCGGGGCGGTGCTGAGCCATGTCCGGCTTTCCGAACATACCGCCGACGTCACCTGTTCGCGCATCGTCACCGGCACCGCCGATCTCGTGATCGCGGCCGATGAAGTTGTCGCTGCATCGAAGGAGACCATGACGCTCTGTGAGAGCAGCCGCACCGTCGGCGTCATCAACAGCCACGTCATTCCGACCGCCGATTTCGTCCTCAACCGCGACTTCAATTTCCAGACCCGCAAGGTCAATCACGTGCTGGAAACCGCGTTGCGAAAGGATTCCGCTTTCCTCGACTTCACCAAGCCGGCGGAAACGCTGCTGGGCGACGCCATCGCCACCAACATGATGATGATGGGCTTTGCCTACCAGAAAGGCCTGCTGCCGCTGACGGCGGAAGCCATCGAGCAGGCCATCGAGGTCAACGGCGTCGCCGTCAAGATGAACACGCAGGCTTTCAGGCTTGGCCGTCTCGCCGCCGCTGATCCCGAGCGGATCGCCGCGATGATGAAGGGGCACGACGAGGACGACGCGCCAAAGACGCTGGATGCGATGTCGCTCGACGAAATCATCGCCCACCGCAGCGCGCATCTCACCGCCTATCAGAACAAGAAACTCGCCGGGCGTTACGGCGCGCTGGTGACGGAGGTGCGTAACGCGGCGCTCGATCGTGGCCTCGGCGAAGCCCTGCCGCGCGCGGTTGCCATCAACTATGCCAAGCTGCTCGCCTACAAGGACGAGTACGAAGTCGCGCGTCTGTTCAGCGACGGCCATTTCGAGCAACGGCTTCGCGACCAGTTCGACGGCGACTTCAAGATCAGCTTCAATCTTGCTCCGCCGATCCTCGGTGGCGGCAAGGATGCGCTCGGGCGGCCGAAGAAGCGCGCCTTCGGCGCCTGGATGCTGCCGGTGTTCCGGACGCTTGCGAAGATGCGCGGCCTGCGCGGCACGCCCCTCGACATCTTTGGCTATAGCGCCGACCGCAGGCTCGAGCGCGATCTGATCGCGGGCTACGAGAAGGATGTCGCAACCGTGCTCGGCCTGTTGTCGGAGGCCACCCACGACACGGCCGTCGAGCTTCTATCGCTGCCGGACCGTATTCGCGGCTATGGCCCGGTGAAGGAGAAGGCGGTGAAGGATGCGCAAGCGCGTTACGCGCAACTCGCGGCCGATCTCGCTAATCCGCCGTCAGCCCCACGTCAGATCGCGGCGGAGTAGGGCGGCTGACGAAAATTGATCTTGTCACGTGCAAAAGCATTTTGGCTGCTTGCGGGCCTGACGGCATATCTCGCCAATCAGCTTCCCGCGACAGCTGAGGAGCCCGTCCGGATATTGGCGACCGGCGTTTTCGCAACAAGCTTGCAGTCGTTGTCTCAGCCTTTTGAGGCGGCAAGCGGTTACAAGATCCGGTTCTCGATCGCCAATGCCGGCGAGGTCGCTTCCCGTGTCGCATCCGGTGAGGCCACCGATCTCGTGATGTCGTCATCCGCCGGCATCAAGATGCTCGCCCAACAGAACGTGCTGGTTCCGAATGAAGCAGTGATCGGCAGGATGCGGCTTGGCGTTGCTGTCCGTTCTGGCGCCGCGATGCCGAACATCAACTCGACGGAGGCGTTCCGCACGCTTCTCCAGTCAGCAGCAACGATTGCCTATATCGATCCGAACGGCGGCGGCACCTCAGGACCGTTTTTCGAAAAGATGTTCGCTTCGCTGGGCGTTGCCGATACCGTGCATGCCAAGGCCGTGCTCTGCAGGACCGGATCGGAAATCGTCAGCGCGGTCGCGTCGGGCAAGGCGGCCATCGGCATGACCCAGGCCAGCGAGATCGTTGGCGGCAGTGGGGTCGCTTTCGCAGGTTACCTGCCGGACGCGCAGAATCTTACGACGGTGTATGCGGCCTCGATTGCTACGCGAGCAAACAACCCGAAGGGCGCTTCCGCGTTTCTGGAATTCCTTGCGGGTTCGACCGGATCGGATCACCTGCGCCGGGCCGGCTGGGATATCGAACGATGAGGATCGTTTATGGCTGACTTGATTTTTCGTCGGGCGACGGAAAAAGACGTGCCCGCCATCGTAGCCATGCTGGCGGATGACGTCCTGGGCGCGTCGAGGGAAACGGTGGGAGCGGAGAACACCCCGAAATATCTGAACGCGTTTCGCGCCATCGATGCGGACGCAAACCAGTACCTGCTTGTGGTGGAAAGTGGCGGCCAGATCGTAGGCACCCTTCAGCTCACCTTCATCGCGGGCCTGTCCCGAGGCGGATTGAAGCGCGGCCTGATCGAAGCCGTTCGGATCGCGCGCGATCGGCGCGGCGAGAAGATCGGCGAGGCCATGATCGCCTGGGCGATCGAAAAATGCCGGCACGAGCAGTGCGGGATCGTCCAGCTGACCACCGACAAGTCGCGAACGGACGCGCACCGCTTCTACGACCGGTTGGGCTTCGAGCCGTCTCACATCGGCTACAAGATGATGCTCTCCTGACTCTCTCCTCCGCAGCGCAGCACGGCTTTGCGTTAGTTGGCCGCGGATATGGGCCAGCGCTTTCAACTTCCGAATGGCAAGCATAGACTTCGGTACGCGCTCCGCTTGCCGCGGTGCAGCGAAGACCAAAGAAATACAAAGAAAATGCAAAGGGAGAGAACGATGCAGCCATCAGGCGCGACGGCCCTGTTTGCGGGCGCGGTAGCGGTTTTTCTCGGGGCTTCGGCCCATGCCCAGTCGACGGATCCGATCAAGATCGGCGTCATCGCCGAGGTGCAATCGATTGCGGGTGCGGCGACACCGGGCGGCGCGCAGATTGCCGCCGACGAGATCAATGCCAAGGGCGGTGTGCTTGGGCGCAAGATCGAGATCGTGACCTATGACAACAAGAGCTCGTCTGCGGATTCGGTCCGGGCGTTCCAGCGCGCGGTCAGCGAGGACAAGGTCTCCGCGGTCATCGCCAGCTATATCAGCGAAGTCGTTCTGGCGCTCGAGCCCTGGGCGGCTCGCTTAAAGATGCCGCTGATCACGCCGGGCGCAGCCTCCAACGAGATCACCAAGGCCGTCCATAACGACTACGAAAAGAACAAGTACACCTTCCACGGTTATCTGACCTCGGCCGCACAGGCGCAACTCGTCTGCGACGCCGCCAAGGATCTTCTGGTCGACCAGCTCAAGTTCAAGACCGTTGCGATCATGAGCGAGGACGCCGCCTGGACCAAGCCGCTCGACATTGGCTACGAGGCCTGTCTGCCGAAGGCGGGCATGAAGGTCGTCGAACACATCCGCTTCTCGCCCGACACCACCGATTTCACGCCGATCTTCAACAACATCGAAAGCAAGAAACCCGATGTGATCGTGACCGGCATCTCCCATGTCGGCGTACAGCCGACCGTGCAGTGGAAAAACCAGCAGGTGCCGATTGCGATGTTCGGTATCAGCGCACAAGCCTTCAGCCCGACCTTCTGGAATGACACCAACGGCGCCGCCGACGGCATCCCCACGCTTGCAGTCGCAACGTCCGATGTCGCGGTGACCTCGAAGACCAAACCTTTCGCCCAGGCCTTCAAGGCCAAATACGGCACGACGCCGGCCTATACCGGCTACACCGCCTATGACGAGGTCTACATCATCACGGAAGCGATCAAGCGCGCCGGCTCGACCGATCCCGACAAGATGGTCGCGGAAATGGAGAAGACGAAGTTCGAGGGCACGATCGGCAACATCGAGTTTTACGGCAAGGACGACGAATTCACCCACGGCATCAAGTCGGGGCCCGGCTACGTCACGGGACTTGTTTTCCAGTGGCAGAACGCCAGGCAGGTTGCGGTCTGGCCGGCCAAGATCGCCGAGGGAAAGCTCGAGTTTCCTAAGTTCGTGAAGCTCTCGCAGTAGCGGCAGCTATTTCGATTCGATCCGCCACGAGCCGTCCCAATTCTCGGGCGGCGGGTTCTGTTTCAGGACGGCGACGCGCGCAAGCAGCGCCTTCGACGGCGCGTCGTCGGGGGCGGCCTCGATCGCTGCGGTGAACGCGGCCTGGGCTTCGTCCCAGCGCCGCGCGCGATAGGCGGAGAGCCCTGAGGCGTAGCGCTCGCAGGCCAGCCTTTGCTGCGGGGTGAGGGCACCTTTCCTCCCCATGACCTCGTAGACCGTCTGCGGCTGGCTCTGGCCCGTGACCATCACGCGATCGATCTCGCGGAGATCGAAATCGGCCGCGCCCATGTTCGCGGTTGCTTCCGAGATCAGGCAGCGGCTGCCATAGACCTTGTTGGCGCCCTCCAGTCTTGAAGCGAGGTTCACGGTGTCGCCCATCACCGTGAAGCTCATCATGTAATTCGAGCCGATAGAGCCGACCAGCGCCTCGCCGGTTGCAATCCCGATCCGCAGATCGCAGTCGGAAGGTATCACGCGCACGCCCAGCAGCTCCGGCAATTCCTTCCGCAAGCCCTCAAGGCGACCGATCATGTCGATGGCGGCGGAGCAGGCGCCATTCGCCTGATCGGCTTCCTCGATGAAGGGCGGGCCCCAATAGGCCATGATGCCGTCACCGATATACTTGTCGATCACGCCGCGATGCCCATGGATCGGCTCTGACATCGTCGACAGATAGCGGTTCATGATCTTGACCAGGCCCTGAGGCGTGACGCCTTCGCTCAGCGCCGTGAACCCCTTCATATCGCAGAACAGCACGGTCATGATCTGCCGCTGTCCTTCGGAAGCAGCAGCTGCGGTTTCACCGAGCAGGCGTTCGGCAATCCTCGGGTCGATATAGCGGCCGAACGTCTCGCGGACGCGCTGGTTCTGGCGCAGCCGTTCGATCATGCGGTTGAACGCCGCCGAGAGCTGGCCGATCTCGTCGCGCGACGTCACGCTGATCGACCGGTCGAGCCGGCCCGCTTCGACCTCGCGCGTACCCTCCAGCAGGCGGAGAACCGGACCGGTGATGCCGCTGCCCACCATCATCGCGAACACGAAGCCGAGCACCGCCGCGATGCCGGTCACGATCGCCGATATCCAAATCGTCTGCCGTTGCTCCCGCATGACGATGATGGCGCTGGCCTCGACCTGGTTCATCATGTCGGCGCGGATGCCGGCGAGCTTGCGGTCGAATTCCTCGCGCAGCGCATCGGCGGCCGCGAACGACGATTTCGCTTCTTCGAAATTGCGCGCTTCGAGCTGTTTCAGCATGATAGCGCCCTGTTGATCCAAACGCTCCCGGAGATCATTGACAGCCGTGTCGATTCGGTCATCGAGACGGCCGAGCGCGGCGTTGTCGGAAGGTGTCGACGGGTCACCGATGATAGCCGCAATCTGCTCGCGTGCAGCTTGCGCCTCGCGAGCGATCTCGGGATTGGCGGACTGGAAGATCTTCAGATGCGTCGCATAGCCGGCTTCGTCCGGCGGGTTCGACATTTTGGCAATGACCATCTGCCGCACCGCCAGCCCGCGCTCGAGCGATTTCACGTTGGCCCGCACGAGGTGGCCGTAAGCCGGGACGTAACGACTGGTGAGCTCGTCCAGCAGGTGGCCGACGCGTGCGGCCATGATCATCGACAGCGCCGAGGTGATCACGGCCAGCACGATCAGCCCGGCGGCAATGCCGACAATCTTCTGTCTGATGGATGTCCGAAACATGCCCCTCGACCCGGTTCAACAGGGGCGCAGAATGGCGAATTTTGGCGGCCTGCGAAAGCCGTTTGGCGTTCCTGCCCCCGACACAGATCGTGAAATGCCAGCCCTCTATTCCGGCGGCTGTCGGGGGGCGTGCCTGGCGCGACTTCAAGGCGGCGCGGTCGTCCCGCGCCCCGTCGAGCCCGCCGCGGACTATTTCACCATGTGTAAAATTGCGATGGTTCGACGACTGTCTCGTTCTCGCACACTGTCGAGCGGCGCATCGGAGTCCTAGCGACGGCCCGGTGCTTGCACTAAGGTCTCCGAGCTTAAACAAGAAATCCGGGAGGAAATCATCGTGCGATCATTCAAGGTTCAATTCGCCGCCGCTACGGCTGTCGCTTGTTTCGCCGTCGCCAGTCCGGCGAACGCGCAACTGCTCAGCCACAAGGATCTGACCTCTTCAATCGCTTTCACCATCGCCCAAACCACCATCGACACCTGCAAGGCCAATGGCTACGCGGTGTCGGTCACCGTAGTCGGCCGCAACGGCGAGATCATCTTGCAGGTGCGCGGAGACAATACGGGGCCGCATACTGTCGAGAACAGCTTTCGCAAGGCCTATACGGCGCGGACCTTTCGGTCTCCGTCCGGCGAGTTGGTCAATCGTTTGAAGGCTGAGCCGACGCTGGGACTGATCCATCTGACCAACGTCATCGCCAACCAGGGCGCGCTGCCGATCAAGGTGGGCGACGAGGTGATTGGTGCGGCCGGCGCATCCGGTGCGCCCGGCGGCGAAAAAGACGAGGCTTGCGTCAAGGCCGGGCTCGACAAAGTCGCGGATCAGCTCAAGTAAGCCGGCCCGCGTCAGTTCTGATCTCGCTTCAAAAAATAAAGGCCCCCATTGCGGGGGCCTTTGACGTCGAGGTCCGAGTTTTCCCTAGACGGCGTCCTTGGCGGCCTTGACCGGCCGTGCGCGCACGATCTTGCGGGCAGGCTTTGCCTTGAACATCATTTCTTCACCCGTGAACGGGTTGGTGCCCTTGCGTGCCTTGGTGGCGGGCTTCTTGACCACGACGAACTTCGCCCAGCCCGGCAGCAGAAATACGCCAGACTTCTTCAGTTCCTTGTGGCCGACGTCAGTCAGCGTATCCATGACGTTCTTAACGTCACGCTTGGAGAGTTCGGTGGTCGTCGCGATTTTTTCGACGAGCTGTGACTTCGACATTTGGGTGGCCATTGTGTCTCCTTTGATTCGGACCGCTTCGACTATAACGCTCCTTGCGCTGGGCAAGAGCCTTCTACACAGCTTTTCTCGGGGTTTTTTGCTATTTTTTGCCTGCGACCCCGGTTTTTCCAGTGTTTTTGCGCTGACGGGGCAGGAAAATCACACTTGATCTGCGCGCCGTTCCCGTCATGGCCCTCCACGCCTGTGATTCCAGGGCCGCGCCGTCGGGCCGAAAACCCCTGAAATTATAGCCTCTGGAGCCCACCGCAGTGCGGAAGCGATCCGCAATCTCTGACGCTGCGTGATGGCGATGACGATTGATCATTGACATCCTTATCTGCGCGTTCATCTGATTTGCCCGTCGTGCCAATCGGTCGCAGGCGTTTTCACTTGTGACGTCGGGCAAATCACGGGCACTTCTTCCCGCGTCCTGTGCCCCTGGACAGAGGGGCGTATCGCGATCGTCACGGACGTCGGGCGCGGGATGCGATGGACGCGATTGGCGCATCAGACGAATGCGCCTGTCGCGAACGATGAAGTCGTGTGGGCCTGATATCCCGACGCTGATATCAAGTTGGCGACAATGCTGACGCATTGCGCCGATGACGGAGACAACAAAGCCCGGTCTCCGGGGCGAGCACGAAGTAACCCGTAAAACCATCGCGCAGGGAGTGCCGGATCGTTGCGGCGGACCTGTGGTGACTATCTCGTATGCTTTCCACTTTTGCATACGAGGCTGCGGGCGAGCCAAGCGCCCGGCATTCCCTGCGCCCTCTGTTTTCGGGAGGGCATGATCGTGCAAATCCGGGCATGGAATGCCGCGGGAAGGCATTCGCATGGCCGCTTGATCACTACGATGTCGTCCCGGACAAGCCAACGGGTCGCGCGAATGGGCGCCCGATGACAGGCTCCGCGCGATCCGGGACCCATAACCACGAAGTTGCGTATGGATAGGGTTGGATCCACATCGCCCCTAACAACGACGGCCTGTGGTTATGGGTCCCGGCGTTCGCCGGGACGACGGCTGGAGAAAGGCCTCCTTGCGCTATGCGATACCGCCTCATGGCACGGAATAATCGCCGCTTGCCAAGGTCGCCCCGGCAGGCCAAGAAATCTTAGGGAAGAAACGTCAGCGGAGAAGGACGTGACCATCAAAGGCAAGGCCTATATCGCCGGTATATTCGAGCATCCGACCCGGCATGCGCCCGACAAATCGACCGCGCAGCTTCATGCCGAGATCGCCAAGGGGGCGCTCGAGGATGCGGGCCTGACCAAGGCCGATATCGACGGCTATTTCTGCGCCGGCGATGCGCCGGGCGGGGTGATGGCGATGGTCGATTATCTCGGCCTCAAAGTCCGCCATTTCGATTCCACCGATACGGGCGGTTGCTCTTATCTGGTTCACCTCGGCCACGCCGCGGAGGCGATTGCCGCCGGCAAGTGCTCGATTGCACTGGTCACGCTCGCCGGCAAGCCACGCACCGGGGTGATGCCGCCGCGCGCCACCGGCGCCGAAGTCGATTTCGAGGCCGCCTATGGCGGCACTACGCATAATGTATATGGCATGTGCGCCATGCGGCACATGCACGAATTTGGCACCACCAGCGAGCAACTCGCCTGGATCAAGGTCGCAGCTTCCCATCACGCGCAATACAATCCGCACGCGATGCTGCCCGATGTCGTGACGGTCGAGGACGTGCTCAACTCGCCGATGATTGCCGATCCGCTGCACCGGATGGATTGCTGCGTCGTCACCGACGGCGGCGGCGGATTCATCGTCACCACGGAAGCGATTGCAAAGAGCCTGAAGAAGCCGCTGGTACGGATGATCGGCCACGGCGAGGCGCTGAAGGGACCGCGCGGGGGCCAAGCACTCAACCTGACTTATTCCGCCGGCGTGTGGTCGGGACCGAAGGCCTTCGAGGAAGCCGGCGTCACGCCGAAGGACATCAAATACGCCTCGATCTATGACAGCTTCACCATCACGGTCCTGATGCAGCTCGAGGATCTCGGCTTCTGCAAGAAAGGCGAGGGCGGCAAGTTCGTCGCCGACGGCAATCTCATATCGGGCGTCGGCAAGCTGCCGTTCAACACCGACGGTGGCGGATTATGCAGCAACCATCCCGTCAATCGCGGCGGCATGACCAAGATTCTCGAAGCGGTGCGGCAGTTGCGCGGGGAGGCACATCCGAAGGTTCAGGTTCCGAACTGCGACCTTGCCATTGCCCACGGCACCGGCGGCTTGCTCGGCATTCGCCAAGCCGCATCAACCTGCATTCTGGAGCGCGTGTGATGGCCGATGCGAAGAAGTACCCGACACCGATCACCAATCCCGAGACGGCGCATTTCTGGGAGCAGACCGCCAAGGGCAAGCTGATGATCAAGCGCTGCACGGCCTGCGGCGAGGCGCATTACTTTCCGCGCTCGATCTGCCCGTTCTGTTTTTCCGACAAGACGGTGTGGGAAGAAAGCTCGGGCGAGGGCGAGATCTACACTTTCAGCCGGATGCGCAAATCCGCGAGCGGCCCTTACGCGATCGGCTACGTGACGCTGAAAGAGGGGCCGTCGCTGCTGACGAACTTCGTCGATTGCGACATGGAGAAGCTGAAGATCGGCACCAAGGTGAAGGTCGTGTTCAAGGCGACCGACGGCGCGCCGCTGCCGTTCTTTACTGCGGTGTAGTTCCTCATCCTGAGGAGCGCGGCACTGCCGCGCGTCTCGAAGGATGAGAGCGGAATGAAAATTGAGGCCTCATGGTTCTTCCCGCGATGCGAATGCATCGTCGGGAGACGGCGCAAGAGCGCCTCCCCACCATAGGGTTTGAAATTCGGGAAGGACGGCAATGCCGATCAAGTACGAAGAACTGATGGCGCTGAAGAATCTCGATCAGCGTTTCTCCTATGGCGACCGCGAGGTGATGCTGTACGCCTACGGCATCGGCATGGGCGCCGATCCCATGGACGAGAAAGAACTCGCCTTCGTCAATGAAGCCGCCGCGATCGCGCGTCCGCTCAAGGTGGTGCCGACCTTTGCGTCGGTCGCGGCCTGGGGCGCGACCCCCGGCGAAATGAATCTCAACCGCGTGATGGTGGTCGATGGCGAGCGCGACATCACCTTCCATCGGCCGTTGCCGGTGGAGCAAAAACTACTGGTCGATTCACGCGTGCTTGCGGTGTTCGACAAGGGCAAGGACAAGGGCGCGGTGATCCGGCACCAGACCGTGCTCAAGAACGAGAAGGGCGAGGCGCTTGCAACGCTCGTTGCCTCCCGCTTTGCCCGCGGTGATGGCGGCTTTGGCGGGCCTTCCGACGGCGCGCCCGAACCGCACAAGGTGCCTTCACGCAGCCCGGATCGCTCGGTTGATATCTCCACACGTCCCGACCAGGCGCTGATCTACCGGCTCTGCGGCGACCGCAATCCCCTGCATTCCGATCCTGAGTTCGCCCGCCGCGCCGGCTTCTCGCGGCCGATCCTGCACGGCATGTGCACGTTCGGTATTACCTGCCGCGGCATCTTGCAGACCTATGCCGATTACGATCCGGCCGCGTTCAAGCAGCACGCGGCGCGGTTTTCCTCGCCGGTCTATCCCGGCGAAATCGTGACGCTCGATCTCTGGAAGGACGGCAACGTCATTTCATTCGAGGCGCGGGTGAAGGCGCGCGAGGCCGTCGTGATCCGCAACGGCAAGACGGTCCTGGGATAGAGAGAACAAGAACAGGGAGAGCACCATGGGATTACTCGACGGCAAGGTGGCGCTGATCACTGGCGCGGGCGGCGGATTGGGCGAAGCCTACGCCAAACTGTTTGCGCGCGAGGGCGCGGCAATCGTCGTCAATGACCTCGGCGGTCCCCGCGACGGCTCCGGCTCCGACTTGTCGATGGCGCAAAAGGTCGTCAACGCAATCAAGGCTGAAGGCGGCCGCGCGGTCGCCAACGGCGCGGACATTTCGACGATGGCAGGCGGGCAGTCCGTGCTCGATGACGCCATCAAGCATTTCGGCCGGGCGGATATCCTTGTCAACAATGCCGGCATCCTGCTCGACCAGAGCTTCGCGAAAGCCACCGAGGCCGCCTTCGACAAGGTGCTCAAGGTGCATCTGAAAGGGACCTTCTGCACCACCCTTCCCGTGTTCAAATGGATGCGTGAGAACGGCGGGGGCGTGATCGTCAATACGTCCTCGACCTCCGGCCTGATCGGCAATTTCGGCCAATATAATTACGGCGCGGCCAAGGGTGGGATTTGGGGCCTGTCGAACGTGCTCACGATCGAGGGGCGTAAATACAACATCCGGGTCTGGACGCTGGCGCCGGCGGCGATGACCCGCATGACCGAGGACCTGGCGCGCTACAAGGAAAACCCGGCTGCAGCGCTGACCCCTGATGGCGTGGCGCCCACCGTGCTATACATGGTCAGCGATCTCTCGGGCGACCAGACCGGCAAGACGCTTGGCGTCTCCGGTGCGCGCGGGGTGCGCGAAATGCGGATGATGGAAATGGAAGGCTGGAAGCCGCCGTTCACGGGCTGGAAAGCCGAGGATATCGTGACGCATGCGAGCGAGATTTTCTTCTCCGAAGAAGATCTGAAGAAATCGCTGCGAAAGACCTGATCTGTTAACTGTCGTTCCGGGGCACGCGAAGCGTGAACCCGGAACCTCGATCAACAACTTCTGGATTCCGGGTTCAGTCCTGCGGGCTGCCCCGGAATGACGGAAAAGGAAAAACGAATGACAAAGCTTACCCACGAAGCCAAAGGCACCTTCGCAATCGCGCCGACGCCGTTTCACGACGACGGCCGCATTGACGAGAAATCGATCGACCGGCTGACGGATTTCTACGCCGAGATCGGCTGCGACGGCGTCACGGTGCTCGGCATCATGGGGGAGGCGCCGAAGCTCGAGGGAACCGAATCTGAGGAAGTCGCCAAGCGCTTCATCAAGCGTGCCAAGAACATGCAGATCATCGTCGGCGTCTCCGCGCCGGGATTTGCCGCGATGCGTTCGCTGGCGCGCGCCTCGATGGGTGCGGGCGCGGCCGGCGTGATGATCGCGCCGCCGCCGACCTTGCGCACGGATGACCAGATCACTGGTTATTTCAAGCAGGCAGTGGACGCGATCGGGACCGACATTCCCTGGGTGTTGCAGGATTATCCGCTGACGCTGAACGTGATCTTCACCCCCGGCGTGATCCGCAAGATCGTGATGGACAATCCCTCCTGCGTGATGCTCAAGCATGAGGACTGGCCGGGGCTGGAGAAGATTTCGGCGCTGCGCGGCTTCCAGAAGGATGGCTCGCTGCGGCCGCTCTCGATCCTGACCGGCAACGGTGCGACGTTCCTCGACTTCGAGATGGAGCGCGGCGCAGACGGCGCGATGACCGGCTACGCGTTCCCGGAAATGCTGATCGACGTCGTTCGCCTGTCGAAGGAAGGCAAGCGCGATGCCGCGCATGATCTGTTCGACGCGCATCTGCCGCTGATCCGATACGAGCAGCAGCCGGCGATCGGACTTGCCGTGCGCAAGCACGTGCTGCAAAAGCGCGGCATCATTGCCTACAGCGCGCAGCGCAAGCCGGGTTCGAGCATTTCGGCGATCGCCAAGTCGGAAGTGGATTATCTCCTGTCGCGTGTCGCGCGCGTCGATCGCCGGGCTCACCTGCAGCCTCAATCGAGCGCCGCGGGCTGAACTTGATGGCTGAAACCGTCGCCGCGCGTCCGGCCTCGACCATCCTCCTGCTGCGCGACGGCACCGTGGGAGAAATCGAGGTCTTCATGATGGTACGCCATCATGAGATCGAGTTCTCGTCCGGCGCCTTGGTATTCCCCGGCGGCGGCGTCGATGGCGGCGATCGCGAGATCATCGCGCGGTCCGAATTTTACGCGGGCGGTGAGGGCTGTGACGCCGATGCCTTGAGTTTTCGGATCGCGGCGATCCGCGAGACATTTGAGGAAAGCGGTATCCTGCTGGCGCGCCCGCGCGGGTCGAAGAATCTCCTCGATGCAAAAAAGGCCGCTGACATCGCGGCCCGCTACCGCACGGCAGTGGCCGAGCGCAAGACCACGTTTCTCGATGTGCTCGGCGACAGCGGCATGGTGCTCGCGCTCGACGAACTTGTGCCGTATGCGCGCTGGATCACGCCGGAAGCCATGCCCAAGCGCTATGACACCTGGTTTTTCCTGGCGGCGGCGCCGCCCGACCAACTCGGCGCGCATGACGGCCGCGAATCCACCGACTCGCTGTGGCTGTCGCCGCGCGAGGCGGTCGCAGGCGGCGAGAGCGGACGCTTCAAGCTGCCGTTTCCCACCACGCGCAACCTGATCAAGCTCGGCAAGCAGCCCAATGTGAGGGCGGCGATCGAGGACGCGCAGAGCAGTACAGTGGTCACGGTCATGCCGGTGCTGACGCGGCTGAATAGCGGCCGTCAGCTCCGCATCCCGCCTGAAGCCGGCTACGACGGCGAGCTGTTCGAGATGTAGGCGGGTAAGGGATTCACAATTCGACCGGTAACGAAGCATTGGCGAGGTCCCACCGGTTACGGCTTCGCTCCGATATCAAACGGAGCTCTTGCCGTGGCAGAGGCAGTAACGACCAAGACAGACGCGCGCGAACCGGCGCTTGGGTTCGAACTGGTGTTGCTGCTATTGCTCGCAACCCTCTGGGGTGGCTCGTACACCTTCATCAAGCTCGGCGTTGCCACCATCCCGCCGATTACGCTGATCGCAGGGCGGACGCTGATCGCGGGCCTGCTGCTGCTCATCATCATGGGCTGGCGCGGCGTGCAACTACCTGCCGATGGATCGATCTGGCGGCGTTTCCTGTTTCAGGCCTGCCTTAACAGCGTCGTTCCCTGGACGCTGATTGCCTGGGCTGAACGGTCCGTCGATGCGGGACTGGCGACCATCCTCAATTCGACCTCGCCGATCTTCACGTTTTTCCTGACGCTGGCGATCGCCCATCAGGACAGGCCGACCTTCCGCAAACTATTCGGCGTGGTCGCCGGCATGGCGGGCATCTGCCTGATCATCGGCGTGCAGGCGCTGCATGGTCTGGGCGAACAGCTCGTCGCCCAAATCGCCATTGTGACGGCGACCGTATGTTACGCCGGCGGCGCGGTGTTCAGCCGCGGCTTCAAGGGGCTCGATCCGATGGCGCCGGCCGCAGGCTCGTTGCTGTGTGGCGCGGCGATCCTTTTGCCGGTCAGTTTGATCGTCGA
>Ga0265342_10002983_pt1 | contig 14207 bp, 12 predicted proteins | sample 4CB327metaG_FD_203125 | JGI IMG/M metagenome (GOLD analysis project Ga0265342, IMG submission 203125) | Rhizosphere microbial communities from Carex aquatilis grown in University of Washington, Seatle, WA, United States - 4-CB3-27 metaG | ecosystem: Host-associated > Plants > Roots >...
GAGGTGGCCGGCCGGATCGATCGATTGACGGGCGAGCTGCAAGGTGTGCGCAGCCAACTCGCCCGCGGCAGCGTGCTTAGCCAGGCCAAGGCGCAGGCGACCCAGAGCGACCGAGAGGCACTGAACGGCGTCAACCGCAAGCTGGCCGAACTACGGGCGCAAGGCTTCGCCGACGGACATCCCGACGTAGAGCGGCTGCTCACCGAACAGAAGAACTTGCAGAAGATCGTCGATGACCATCTTCATTCGGGTGTCACCCAGTTCGAGAAGCGCTCCAATGTCGCCTACGACAGTCTACAGAGTCAGGCCGACCAACTTGAGGCTCAGCTCAGGGCTGCACGCGCTGAACAAGGCACTATTGGAGCCAGCCTGCGCTCGCTTCGCACTGTCAGCAGCCAATCACCCAAGGTCAACGCACGCCTGGAGGAGCTCGTGCGCATGAAGGAGGAAGTCGAACGTCAGCATGGTCTGCTCTTCGATCGCTTGAAGAAGGCCGAGGTCCAGCTCCAACTCGAACGTGTATCGGCGGCTTCCCACTACGAGATCGTGGTCCCAGCGCGACTGGAATCGCCGCCAGGCCGCAAAGCCTTCGTCTTGCGACTGGCCATGGGGCTCGGGCTGGGAATGTTTCTTGCCACCATGGTGCTCTTCATCAGCGAGTTGCGCAAGATCTTCACCCGACTCGCCGAGAAGGGCGCGATGGCAGGTCTGCTCGTTCTGCTGTTCCTGCTGCCGCTGGGATGTGCGCACGAGGAGCGCTTCACTTGGGCGGCTGATGTGCCTTCCAAGGACTCATTGGCCGACCCCACGGTTCATCCCCGCGACTCCATTCTCGTGGAAGTGGAAAAGCAACCGACCCTCTCCGGTGAGTTCGTTGTACGAGATGACGGCCACTACACGCAGCCCATGGTGGGCAGCGTCCGCGTTGCCGGCCAGACTACCCGACAGATCGCTTCCGAGGTCGCCGTTGCACTCAAGGACGTGGTGATCGCGCCCATCGTCTCGGTGTGGCTTACCAAAACGGCCCCCATCCAAGTCAGCGTCGTCGGCGAGGTGAAATCGCCCGGCATCTACGAGATGAGCCGAGACCGCAGCCTGCTTACTGTCCTGGCCAAAGCGGGCTGGCTGACCGAGTTTGCCCACAATGATCGCGTCTTCGTCGTACGGCCAGGAAGCAACGAGAGAATCCGTTTCCGCGTACGCGATATCACGACGGCCGAGCCCTTCGTCGTCCAATTCCTGCTCGCAGACGCAGATACGGTGGTCGTGGAGTAGCCAAGATGTTCGCCAGCGGACCCGTCATCTTGTCCGCCATGTTCCTGATCCAGGCGGAGGCGCAATTTGAAGCCGGCGCGCGCATCGAGACCAGAGTAGGCGAAATGCCCACGGGAACCGCACAGGGGACATCTTCGAGCTCGACCGTCCAGCCCGCCACGGTGGAGCAGACCCAGGTCATGGTCGTGGCAACGCCGCTCCTCAGCCTGCGCTGGCTGGATAGCATCGACGACCTGCGCGCAAATTCCGCCACCAGGATTCTCTGGCGGCCAGTGCCCCTCCTCGACTCTCGTCCACTTTTTCTTGAAAACCTCGAAGCCAGTGGAACCAGGCGTCCGAGTAAGCGAAGCCAGTGGCAATTCAGGATCCAGGGTAGCTATGGAGAACAGGACTACACCTCGCTCCAGCAGCAGTTCGCCAACCAGCCCTCACTGCCGCTCGCGGCGACGATGCTCGTGGTCAATGGGACAGCTGGCGCAGCCTGGCGCAGTTCACGGCGTACGACGCTGACCCTGCAACTCGGGGCGGTTCATAGCCGCTCTTTCGACACGCAACCCGGATCGACCATCCCCACAATCCCAACACAAACAGTGGTGACCGCTGCCCCCGGACTGACCCACGCAATCGACAGACGCTTAACCATGGAAGCCTTCGCGACCATCATTGACACAGACGTTCGGGGGGCGCCCCTTGCAAACGACCAGACCCCGACCCTTGCAAACGGCCAGACCCGAAATTTGAACCTGCTCTCGATCCAGCCTCAGGTTGGCATTCGCGAAGAGCGCGCGCATCAGCACCAACTGCACCTGGCCGTGGGAATCGCTTACACGGTGGCACTTCAAGGAGATACGAACCTGACCTCGTATCCCGTGCCGCTCTTTCAGATCGATCTCAACTCGGTCTTGCAGCGAACGCGTACGGCCGTGGTGAGATCCTCACTGGGCGCGGGAACGACAGCATTCGTCGACCCGGTGCTTGGCGCGTCGGTCACGCGTGGTATCGCACAGGTGGGCATCGACACCCAATTGGGGCCGTGGAGCGTGGGAGCTTTCTGTGCATTCACCACGGATGTCTTCGGGCGCCTGCCCGCACTCGCGCCCGGGGAGGGCTCGCCCGACGAGACCGCAGTGTTAAGCGAGATCCATGTTCGTTATCGATCGTCGAGACGCCTGATTGCGGAGTTCGGCGGACAATACACCGAACGTGCGCCCCGCCTGGGTGCGCCCGATTTTGTTTGGCATAACCGGGAGCTGTGGCTCTTTCTCAACCTGACTGCCTCCTCGCTTCCCTCGTCCACCCGGTCCTAATCCTCAGTTCGTGCCGGTCCCTTGGCCCCTGGTTGCTGCACCTTGTCGCCATCCACATCCCCAACAGGCGGCCGGATGTGGGAGGAGCGGAAGACGAGGTAGCGACTGGCCACGAAGTTGAACGCCGTGGCAGCGGCGATGCCCACCAGCGCGGCAAGTTGCGGTCGCAACGCGAAGCTTCCACCCATGAACAGAAGCGTGACTGCGTAGTTGATGAGGGCCCCGACCGAGCACGCGGTCATGAAGCCGATAAATTGCCTGAGCCAGCCGTCCTTGCGCGATTCCCCGAAACTAAAGCGCCGGTTGAGCACGAAATTGAAACACATGGACAGGACGATCGCCGTCGCTACCGCTGGCTTGGCCGAAACTCCCAGGCGAAGGACAGCGGTGAGCAGCGCCAGGTTCACCACGGTCCCGAGCCCGCCCACCGTGAGGAACTGAATGAACTGTGACCACGCGCCGAACTTGTAGGTGTAAAGACGCCGCAGGTGTTTGACGTAGAGCAGTTGCTGTCGCATCGTCAGCTTGCTCTTGCCGAGCTGCCGATCCTCGAAATGGATAGGGACTTCGACCACTCGCTCACAGCCGCACTTGACGATGAACTCGAGCCCGATCTTGTAGCCAACGGGATTGAACGTACGCCCAGCCTCGAAGGTCGAGCGGCGAAAGGCAAAGAACCCGGCCATGGGATCGCGGGCGCTGGTCAGCGGACGTGCGAGTAGCGTAGCCACGCGGCTGTTGATCCAACGCAGAAAGCCCCAGTCGTCCGAGGTCGAGCCGCCCTTCACATAGCGGGAGCCAATGACGAAATCCGCCCCGTCCGCCAATTTGTGCAACATTTGGGGAATCGCCTCAGGAGGATGGCTGAGATCTGCGTCCATGCACACCAGGACGTCGCCCTTGGCACGCTTCATGCCGTCGAGCACCGAGGGACTCAACCCGCGGTCGGCTGTACGAACCACGATCTGGACCCACTTCTCGGGGCGCGCGGCCACGAGCTCAGCCGAACCGTCGCGGCTGTCGTCGTCCATGATGAGGACCTCGAGATCCAGGCCGTTTTCCTCGCGGACCTTGGCCAGCCGCCCAATGAGGTGCGGAAGGTTCTCGGCTTCCTTGTAGGTCGGAACCACGACAGTGACTCGGGAGAAGCGGGTGGTCTCCAATGGGTTGACTGGTAGCGGGTTTTCCAAGTGAATCTCCAAAGATGATGCGTAACCGGGTGTTGACCGTGGAGAGCGCAGAGCAGACGGAGTTCGCTCTCTATACGTTTCTTCCTAGAAACTACCAGAGTTTTCGCAGAACGGTCCCGGGATAGTAGTGGCGCAGGATCTCTCGATAGCTCTTGCCGGTTTCGGCCATACCAATCGCGCCGGTCTGGCACATGCCCACCCCGTGGCCAAATCCAGCGCCGTGAAAAAGCGCCGCGCCGGCTCGCATTTCCACGACAAAGAGCGAGCTGCGCAGGTTGCCGAAGGTCTGGCGAATGCGCAGTTCGCCGTGGATGACCTCTGACTGCATTGCGCCACTCACGCGAACTGCCCGCGCTCGCCCGGAAACTCCACGTTCGAGGACCTCGATAGCCTTAATCGGGCCCAGTCGGTATTTAGCCAGAAGCTTGTCCAGCTCCTCCTTCGTACGCGTGACAGTCCAGCGAAAGCGGTCGCCAGCGCCGAGCTTGGATTGGCCGCAGTAGGCCGTTGGTGGATTGGCGATGAAGGCAGCCACGTTCTCGGACGTCACGCCATGGGCATAAGCGTCGCCCTTTTCATCCTTGCCCGGGGCTGCATCGCGATGACCGCGCAACGAAGGCAGGGCTGTCATCTCCGGCCAAACATTCTCATTGTTCTCGGTATGCCCTCCGCAATTCGCGGAATACACCGGGTCGGCCAGCTCCGCACTGCCTCTCTCGAAAAGCACCTCCCCGCGGGTCGCCTCCACCGCGGCCGTGGTGCGCGGGGTTTCGTGGCCCGTGCCCGAATAGACCTGGCAATGGGTCTGTGAACAGAGACGGTAGGGATCGCCTATGTGGCGCATACCGATCTTGGACAAGAGCTCGCCTCGTGCTGCCACCGCCTGTGCCTTGAGTGCCTCCTCGGGAGCGCTGGGGAAGATCTCGGCCGGAATCAAGCCGGCCAGGAGTTTGTTCTCGGAAACCGCGTTGACCACCGCCAGAGTGCCCAGCCTATCGATGGTGACGTAGACTCGGCCAGCGTACGAGGCCGCGATCTTGAAATTCTCCTTCCCGCGCTCGCCGCTCGCTTCCACGCGTAAGGGAGCCTCGCCCACAGGCACGAACCAAAGCACGCCCTCGTTGCGCACCTTGAACCCCGATTTCCCGCCGATAGCCTCAAGATAGCCGTGTGGCCGATCCACGAGCTCGGTGAAGACTCCCGGATGAAGCAGAGGCGACTTGGCCGACAGGCGCTCGAGGGCACGCTCGGCCTCGTCAGGCGAAGCCGCGGGTCCCACGCCCACGATGGCCTCCCGCCGATCCAGCACCTCGCCACCCACACCAAAGAGCGTTCCTTGCTCGAATCGGCGCGCGCTTTCGCCACGCGCCTTCCACTGCGCGATCTGCACGTCGGCCTCCTCGCCCCTAGCCACCGGACCACGCCAAACCACCGCCCAATAGCGCAGCTTCGCCGCCGTGGTGGCGGAAGCGTGAATCTGCCAAGAATCATCGGCGCGGATCTCGGTTCCACCGTCGCCTTCGGGCAGAAGGCGCAATCCGCCGGCCACCCCGATGATGGTCACGCTCGACAGTCCTTCGGCGATCGCGACCGGGACGACCGGCAAGCCATCCTTGGTAAAACGGAATTCCGCCGAATAGATCGCTCGCAGCTTGTCAGCCCCGGAAAACTCGTCGGCAGCCGAGCCGCGCGAGGGAATTGCTACGAGGACGGATACCGCCAGGAGCCAGCGGATCATTTGAGGTCCGTTCTGGAAAGATATCGAAGGTTGAGCGCGTTGACGGTGAAATGAGCCACCACCGGACCACCGAGATCGCCCGCCCACAGAAAGAGCTGGCCAAACACGGCTCCGGCCACGAAGGATGACACGGTCCAGGGCAAGAACCTCACCTTGGGGCCGATGTGCAGGAGGGCAAAGATCGCACTTGCCCCCCAAAGACCGATGGCTGGCTGAAGTGCGCCGCGGAAGAAGATCTCTTCGCCGACGGCCGAGGCCACGGCCAGCACGAGGATTTCTGCGCCATGCAAGGGGCCGAGCAAGGCGCGCAGGTCGCGATGCAAGGCCCGCCCCCACTCGAATCGATGCGTCGCAAAGCGCGACGCAAATACAAACCCCAGTCCAATCAGGAGGCCTGCCACGATACCGAGCAAGACCTGGGGGTCTTCCCTGCCACCCACGCGCCAGACATTCGCATCGCCTCGCCACCTCGACCAAGCAATCCCGGCACAGGCCAACGCCAAATAGAGGATAAGAACGAGGGTCGACCGCGACCAACTACGACTGGCATCGGGCATCGCGAACACCATAGCAGCAAAGTGAGCCAGCCACGCCGTGTGCGAAAAGGGCAGTAAACGCCACGCGTCTCACGCGTCGCACCTTTGCCCATGTGCGCGTGACTTCGTCGGTTTTGGAAAGCCGCCAAGTCGCCGATAAATTCCTTCGTCGGCGTTCGGGTTTGTTTCGAATGATGCGTCGCGCTCATGGTAGATGTGGGGTCGTCATGCCGCTCGCAGCGCTCCGGTCCAAGCGAAGCGTTCTGAAGCCTGCCACCGACGATGCGGTCGCGCGCGAAGTGGGCTTACAGAAGCTCCTGTCCAGTCGGATTTGCGACTTGACCCTAAAGGTCGAGGACGTGCTCTTCGACTGCCTGGCCGAGGTCACCAGCGAGCTACGCGCCAGGGGCATCACCTTCATTCCCGCCTACTACCTCGGCGACGACGATTTCTGGACCGCGGATCGCGCCACCAGCATCAACGTGCCTTGGTACCTGGCCAACGCCCTGCTCTGGCAGTTGGTGAATGACCACCTGAATGAATACTCGCGTGACGAGGTGATGATGTACCTGCGCCACGAAACCGGGCACGCCATCAACTACGCATTCGAGCTGTGGAAGCGCGACGACTGGGCGCAGACCTTCGGTGAGTTTCGGCGCCCCTACCATGACGTGTACAACCCGAACCCGTGGAGCCATGACTACGTCCGCTATCTCCACCGCGCCGGCATGTACCACTACGCGCAGAAACACCCCGACGAGGATTTCGCCGAGACCTTCGCCGTGTGGCTCGATCCTTCGTCACGTTGGCGTCGGCGCTACAAGGACTGGCAGGTCGCGCTGGCCAAGCTGGAATACCTCGACCGCATCGTCGACGTAGAAGGTGCGTGCCGGGGCGCGCCGCCGAATCAGCGCCTAGGGCAACGGGTGGGCTACGAAATCATCAAGGAAACCGTCGCCGACTACTTCGACATCGCACACGCCGTGGATCCTGACCTAGCAGAATACCGCCGCGATCTGCTCGAAATCTTCCCCCGCCGGCCGGAGCGGGCGCGCAGCAGTCAGAGCGCCCTTTCGGCCGCCCGTTTCATCCAGCAGCACCAGCGCATGCTGGTGGATAAAATGGGCGGATGGATCGGGAGGTCGGACCGACGGATCATCAGCCGTTTCCTGCGCCAGCTCCAGGCTCTGTGCACCTATGAGCACCTGGTGGTTCCAGAAAACCAGCGCAACGACAAGCTTGTGGACTTGACCATTGTGGCCACGTGGCACGTGCTGGATGGTATTCACCGGCTGAGCGGCGAATAGTGCGGCCGCCCTTCCGGGGTGGAATCGGACTAACTCACTCCACTGTCAAACCAACCTGGATGATTTTGCGAAGAACGTCCGCCCCGATGCGCGGGGTCTTCTTCTCCTCCTCGAAGATGATCTGGGCCAGAGTCTGTGCGGTTAGATCCGCACTGGTGACGTAGTCGGTGACTTGAACATCATCACCCTTGCGAACGAAGCCGGCGACGTCAGCCAAGGTGACGTAGTGCCGTTCGGTAGTGTCGTAGAGCTTTCGGTTTGAATAGCGCTTGATTGTACGCATGGTGGCCCCAAGAATGACACGGATGGACGACTTGACAAGCCCATCGTTAGGAATGTCGAGCGGAATATCGAGGCATGGTGGCGAAAGGTGGAAAAGCTAAACCGAATCGTTGGCGGTCATCATCCAACACTCGGAAGACCTCTGTCGACCACCCATCACACTTATTCCCGAGGACCCCTAAAGTCCTGTTTCCGGAGACCGGCTCTCATGGCGCAAGCATCCATCGACCTCAACGAACTCACCCAGCGTGAGTATCCCTACGGATTCACGACCGATCTCGACGCCGATGCGGCGCCCAAAGGACTCAGCGAGGACGTCATACGCCTCATTTCAACCAAGAAGCAGGAGCCGGCCTTCTTGCTCGACTGGCGGCTGCGGGCCTACCGCCACTGGCTGACCATGACCGAACCTCGCTGGCAGAGCGTGCACTTCGACGCCATCGACTATCAGAACATCGTCTACTACTCGGCGCCCAAGCCCAAGGCGGCTGGCCCGAGGAGCCTCGACGAGGTCGATCCGGATGTACGGGCCATGTTCGACAAGCTCGGCATCTCGCTCGGCGAGCAAGAGCGGCTCTCGGGCGTGGCACTCGACGCCGTGGTGGACAGCGTCTCCGTGGCTACCAGCTTCAAGGCCAAGCTGGGCGAGCTCGGCATCATCTTCTGTTCGTTTTCCGAGGCAGCCCGCAACCATCCCGAGCTCGTGCGCAAGTACCTGGGCTCGGTTGTTCCCTTCAGCGACAACTACTTCGCGGCGCTCAACTCGGCGGTCTTTTCAGACGGCAGCTTTTGCTACATCCCCAAGGGCGTGCGCTGCCCGATGGAGCTGTCGACCTACTTCCGCATCAACGCCGCCGATACCGGGCAATTCGAACGCACGCTCATCATCGCCGAACCTGAGAGCTACGTCAGCTACCTTGAAGGCTGTACGGCCCCGCGGCGTGACAACAACCAGCTGCACGCCGCGGTGGTCGAGCTGGTGGCCCACGACAGCGCCGAGATCAAGTACTCCACGGTGCAGAACTGGTATCCCGGCGACAAGGACGGCAAGGGCGGCATCTACAACTTCGTCACCAAGCGTGGCAAGGCCGCCGGCAAGGGCTCGAAGATCTCCTGGACGCAGGTGGAAACCGGCTCCGCCATCACCTGGAAATACCCCAGCGTGATGCTCATCGGAGATGGCTCGGTAGGCGAGTTCTACTCGGTTGCCGTCACCAACCACTTCCAGCAGGCCGATACCGGCACCAAGATGATCCACATCGGGAAGAACACCAAGAGCACCATCCTTTCCAAAGGCATCTCCGCCGGCCACGGACAGAACACCTACCGCGGCCTGGTGCGCGTCACCGAGGGCGCCCAAGGCGCGCGCAACTATTCCCAGTGCGATTCGTTGCTCATCGGCGACCAGTGCGGCGCCCACACCGTGCCCTACCTCGACGTCAGGAATACCTCTTCGCAGGTCGAGCACGAGGCCTCCACGTCGCGCATCAGCGAAGACCAGCTCTTCTACTGCCGGCAGCGCGGCCTTGGCACCGAGGACGCTGTGAACTTGATCGTGAATGGTTACTGCAAGGAGGTCTTTCGCCACTTGCCCATGGAGTTCGCGGTCGAGGCCCAGAAACTGCTTGGCGTGAGTCTCGAAGGGAGCGTCGGTTAGTCATGTCGTTGCTATCGATCAAGAACCTACAGGTGGAAGCCACCGGCAACCCTGGCAAGCCGATCTTGCGCGGCCTCAGCCTTGACGTCGCGGCAGGCGAGGTGTGCGCCATCATGGGCCCGAACGGTTCGGGCAAGAGCACTCTCGCCAACGTCATTGCCGGCCGCGACGGCTACAGCGTGACCGCGGGCGAGATCCTCTACCAAGGGAAGGATTTGTGCTCTCTGCCACCCGAGGAGCGCGCGCGCGAAGGCATCTTCCTCGGCTTTCAACACCCGGTGGAGATCCCCGGCGTGGCCAATACCTACTTCTTGCGCGCGGCCTTCAACGCCATCCGAAAGCATCGTGGAGAAGAAGAGCTCGACGCCATGGATTTCTTGGCCATGGTCAAGAAGAAGGCCAAGAGCCTGGGGTTAAGTCCCGACCTTCTCGGGCGGCCCGTCAATGAAGGTTTTTCGGGCGGCGAGAAGAAGCGCAACGAAATCCTGCAGATGTCCGTGCTGGAGCCGCGCCTCGCCGTACTCGACGAGACCGACTCGGGCCTGGATATAGATGCCTTGCGCGAGGTGGCCGGCGCCGTCCAGGCGCTTCGGAAGCCCGACCGTGCCATCGTGGTCATCACCCACCATCAACGTCTGCTCGACTATCTGGTGCCCGACCAGGTGCACGTGCTTTCCTCTGGGACCATCGTGGCCTCGGGGGACCGGAAGTTGGCCATCGAGCTCGAAAAGAATGGTTACGGCTGGGCGGCCGGCAAAGCCCAGGCGCAGGAACAAGTGGCATGAACCAGGCGCTCTCGACCACCGACCGTAACACCTACGCAACGGGATTTGCGCATGCGCTTGAGCAAGACACGGGCTTTCCCGCCTGGCTGACTTCCGTGCGCCGGACGGCGTTCGACGCCTTCCTGGAACAAGGCTGGCCCACTACCAAGGAGGAAGACTGGCGTTTCACGGACGTCAGCCCGATCACACGTCTGGCCTTGTTGCCGCCTCCCGCGGGCAAGCCACAATTCGCGAGGGACGACTTCGCTCCGGGTCTTCTCGGCCTGGGTGGCGAGGAAGCCCGGCGGCTGCTCTTCGTCGATGGCAGCTACCATTCGGGTGCCGCCAAGGGCCGGCCGCGCCCAGACGACCTGTGGGCGATTCCACTATCTTCCGCGCTGGCCGAGGACACGGGAGGCGTCGGGAACGTGCTTGGCCACCATCTTCGTAGCCAGAATGCCTTCGTGGCCCTGAACACGGCGTTCATGACCGACGGCGCATTCATCCGCATTCCGGCCGGCTTCACCTCGGAATCGCCGATCTACGTCGTCTTTCTGGCTTCCGCCGACGGTAGTGCCAGTTTTCCCCGTACCGTGGTGTGGGCCGGCGAAGGCAGCCAGGCCACCCTCGTCGAGATTCATCTCGGGGCCGACCCGAGGGCCACGCTGTCGAGCGCGGTCACCGAGATCCTCCTGGAACCTGGCGCCCGCCTCGCCTACCACGGCATCCAGAAGATATCGCAAGCCGGAAGCCACCTCGGCCACCTGGCCGTCACCCAGAAGGCCGGCAGCAGCTTTTCTGGAAGCAGCTTGTCCCTCGACGGCCGGATGGTTCGCAACGACGTCCATGCGTTCCTGGCCGAGGAGGGCTGTGCCTGCAACCTCGACGGTCTGTACCTTGCTTCGGGCATAGGCCACATCGACAACCACACGACCATCGACCATCGCGCTCCCCGGTCCACCAGCCGGGAGGTTTACAAAGGCGTTGTGAGTGACCGCGCTCGCGCGGTCTTCAGCGGCCGCATCGTGGTTCGCCCGGGTGCCCAGCAGACCGACGCTCGCCAGACCAATCGCAACATCGTTCTTTCCGATGGCGCCTTGGTCCACAGCAAACCACACCTGGAGATCTTCGCCAACGACGTCAAGTGCTCGCACGGTGCCACCACTGGCCGACTCAACCCGGACGCGCTGTTCTACCTGCGCTCGCGCGGCATCGGTGAGAAAGAGGCGAATCAGCTGCTCATCCGCGCCTTCATGTTGGAAGGCCTCGACTGCATCGCGCAAAACTCGCTTCGGACCGAACTTGAAAGCGTGCTGGTGCAGAGAATCGAGTCCCTCGCCAGCACAGGAGCCGTCGCGTGATGGCGACAAAACACAGAGGCTCATCTTTGGCGAATAGCCTTGATGTGGAGCGTGTGCGGCGGGACTTTCCGGCCTTAACGCAAAAAATCCACGGTCATCCCCTGGTGTATCTCGACAACGCCGCCACCACGCAAAAACCCAACGTGGTGATCGATCGCCTGCGCAAGAGCTACATCGAAGAATGCGCCAACATCCACCGCGGCGTCTACCAGCTGAGCGAACGTGCCACAGCCTCGCACGAAGCTGCTCGCGAAAAGGTTCGCCACTTCCTCGGCGCCGAGAAGATAAGCGAGATTGTTTTCGTTCGCGGCACCACCGAAGGCATCAACTTGGTCGCCCAGAGCTACGGCCGTAGCCACATCGGCGAAGGGGACGAGATCCTCATCACCGCGATGGAGCACCATTCGAACATCGTGCCCTGGCAGATGCTGTGTCAAGAGCGCGGTGCGCGCTTGCAGGTGGCGCCCATGGATGACAACGGGGATCTTATCCTCCCCGAATACGAAAAGTTGCTCAGCCCCAGAACCAAGCTGGTCGCCTTCACCTATGTCTCGAACGCCCTCGGCACTGTCAATCCCGTCAAGGCCATGATCGAAGCGGCCCACCGCCAGGGTGCCGTGGTTCTGGTCGATGCGGCGCAAGCCGTTCCCCACTGCGAGCTCGACGTGCAGGAGCTGGACTGCGACTTTCTGGTCTTCTCTGGCCACAAGATCTACGGCCCTACCGGTATCGGCGTTCTGTATGGCAAGCACCGGTTCCTGACCGCCATGCCGCCCTGGCAAGGGGGTGGGGACATGATCATGTCGGTCACTTTCGAGAAGACCACCTACGCGCCGCCTCCTGCCAAATTCGAGGCCGGCACCCCCGACATCAATGGCGCCATCGCCCTGGGCACGGCCATCGACTACATCGAGTCGTTCGGCATGCCCGCCATCGAGCGCTACGAAGCCGAATTACTCGCCTACGCCGAATCGGCCCTGACCAAGCTTCCCGGGCTACGGCTCATTGGCAGACCCAAGCACCGGGCCGGCGCCGTATCGTTCATGCTGGGCGACATCCATCCCCACGACGTGGGTACGGTTTTGGATCGCTACGGGGTCGCGATTCGCGCCGGCCATCACTGCGCGCAGCCCACCATGAAACGCATGGGTGTGCCGGGTACGGCGCGCGCCTCCTTCGCCTTCTACAACAAGCCCGAAGAAGTCGACACCTTGGTCGCCTGCCTCGCGGAGACCCAGAAAGTGTTCCGCTCATGAACGAACTCGACGACCTCTATCAAGAAGTGATCCTCGACCATCAGCGCAACCCGCGCAACTTCGCCCGTTTGCCCACGGCCAACCACCAGGCCGAAGGCGCCAATCCCCTGTGCGGCGATCACGTGACCGTGTACCTCGACGTCAAGGACGGTGTCATTCGCGATATCAGCTTTCAGGGCGAAGGCTGTGCCATCGCCAAGGCATCCGCCTCCATGATGACGTCGGTGGTCAAGGGTAAGTCCCTGGCGGAAGCGTCCGAAACCTTCAAACAATTCCATCAGATGGTCACCGGCGGGCAAGAGCCCTGCTTCGACCTCGAAGCCCTGGGCAAGCTCGCAGCGTTCTCTGGCGTCAGCGCCTTTCCAGTCCGGGTCAAATGCGCAAGTCTCGCTTGGCACACCTTGAACGCGGCCATGCACGAATCCGAACCAGCGGCGGTGCCACCGACAATCCTCGGCGAGATCGGCAAGAACGCGGGCAAGAACACGGAGAAGTGATGGCGGAAGCAGACAACCAAGCTAGCCCGCTTCCGGTATCCGCCACGCCGGCAGCCGACCCTGCCACGGCCGAGCTGGAGAGGCTGGTGTGGCAAGAGCTGCGTGAATGCTACGACCCGGAGATCCCGGTCAACATCGTGGATCTAGGCCTAGTCTATGCCATGCGGTCCGAGCCTCTACCAGAAGGCGGCCACCGGGTGGAGGTCCTCATGACCGTGACCTCTCCGGCCTGCGGGATGTCGGAAATCCTGCGCACCGAAGCCGACGAGCGCATCCGCAAGCTGCCGGCCGTCCGCCAAGTCGAGGTGGCGATCACCTTCGACCCGCCGTGGACGCCCGAGCTGATGACCGAAGACGCCCGGATGATGCTGAATTTGTGAAGAGAGAGGGCGCAGAGGGGGACGGGGGCACAGAGCCGGACTTTCCGGTTCCGGTGGCCGGTTCCGGGGCCGCCGCTACCGCAGGGGGTGGCTCACGGGAGTTGAGAGTAGGTGAGGGGGTTCGGGAAGTTGCCGGTCAGAAAGAGGATCGAGTACACGCCCAGAGTTTCTTGGAAGTAGTGGTCGTTCTGGATCGTGGTCGTGATCGCCTCTTCGATGGCTTCACGCCGGATATCGGCGGTGGTTTCGCCACCGTTGTCGAACACGCTCGAGTACGAGCACATGGCGAGGTTCACGGTGTAGGAATTGTGCCCGTTGGCCGGGTCGCAGCCGGTGACTGTGCCGGACGGCCCGAGCGAGTCGCAGATGCTCGAGAACCGGTTGGCGTTGGCCTCGACAGGGTTGGCCTTGTAGAAGTTGGTGTAGTAATGCTGCGAGTTATCAATCTTGGCCTGCATGCGCGATTTGGGTCCGTAGTGATTTGACGAATTGGGAGCGTTTTCGGGCAGGCTGGTATTGTTGCCAAACCACGCCCCGTCGATGCCAACCCGCCAAAGCGAGCGTCCCCATTCGTACGGCTGCCCCCCTCCGATGTCACGGCAAGGAGTGGTCAGGTTGCCGCTGTCGCCCACCAGACCTGGGTTGACGCCCGTTTCG
>Ga0265342_10002984_pt1 | contig 14198 bp, 9 predicted proteins | sample 4CB327metaG_FD_203125 | JGI IMG/M metagenome (GOLD analysis project Ga0265342, IMG submission 203125) | Rhizosphere microbial communities from Carex aquatilis grown in University of Washington, Seatle, WA, United States - 4-CB3-27 metaG | ecosystem: Host-associated > Plants > Roots > Rhizosphere...
GGCGCCTTCTTCGACAAATGGGCCACATACATCGAGAACGTGGAAGTCCAGGTCCAGATCGGACTCGTGGGGACCCGCGAAGAGACCATTCTGGCAGTGGTCAGCAACGCGCCAGGGTTCTTTGAGCGGAGGAGCATCAAGGAGCTGTTCGCACCGCAAACCCAGTGGGTCGACCTGACGCTGGACGAACAGCAATCGCTCATGGTGCTCGGATGGTATGCGGCCGTCTGGGATGGCAAGTACCATGCGGAATACAAGGACAAGCTGCCAGACAGCGTCCGCAAGAGCCGTCTCGACCTGACCGATTCGGAGAAGGTCGCTATCGTGCATCTCGGCTTCTACGCCTACGAGGACTACGGCAAGTACATCAAGAAATCCGTCAACGCCTTCAGCGACTACGTCTACTGACCCCAACCCGGGCGTTCACCGCTTGGGCAGCGCAATCGACTTCGAGATCTGGTCGAGCTGCCAGCCGCCATCCTTCTTCGTAAAGCGAAGGGCGAAGCCGAAATTCTCGCTGTGCTCGACAGTCACCAGGAAGCCATCCGGGGAAGTCACCCCGGGGCCAAGCTTCCAGCTCTCTGCTCCCGAACATGGGTTGTCCGGCGAGTTGGGGGTCCGTACCGTGTGGCGAAGGAATGCCAATCCATTGAATGCCTGGGGCCGGCCGCTGTGACCGTAGAGCCTTCGTAACTCGGCGGCGGGCAGGGAGCTGCGCAACTGGATCGCCTGCTGGTCTACCTCGGCGCGGAACCTCGGGGTCAACATCCGCCACAGGGCGTCCGCATCGTGCTGGCGGCAGGCGGCGACGACCGCGGCCACCTGTCCCTGGGGACCTGAAGCAGCGGCATTGTCGCCGGCCAAGCGACCGCCGGTCACGGCCAGGCTGATCGATATCCCAGTGCTCTCACCACTCGGGGTGGGTGTGCGTTCGGAGCAGCGGGCGGTTCCTCGAACGACCGTGCCGGTGTCGTTCACCTCGATGGATAGCTCGTGGTTCTTCGGTAGCGCATCGTGGATCTGCGAAAACCGAAACTCGCAGTGACCGCCGCCGAACAAGACATCCGTCGGCTGCAGCGGCGAGCCGGTGATGCTCGCACGACCATCGGCGGGCCGGACCTCCACGGTAAGCGTCCTCGGCAAGGTCCTGGCTCGGCAAAAGCTTTCTGGCGAGAGCCAGGCCTCGCTCGCCGGCTCGGGCCGAGCCAGATCGAAGCGCCATGTGCCCAGGCATTCGCGGTCGGCCGCGTTTGCAGCACGCGCGGGCCAGAGCAGCAACGCGAGCAGCAGGCCGAACCCAGGCTTCCCAATGCTTCGCATCTGGCAGGTGACCGTCATGCCGGACAGGTTTACCGCGCCAAGCCCCGCAGCCGCAACCGCCGCGGGGTCTGCACAGTGCCGACCCTCGACCGGGGCTTGGGGACGGACGTGAGACGTTGAGGGACAACGTGCTTGACCCCGGCGTCCCAATCGGGAGAATACTCGGACTAAGCTCTCAACCCATCGGGCTTCGCTCCACCATGCCTTCTGATTCCGCTTTGCTTGACCTAACGGCGGTCTGGGACAAGGAACGCATCGTTCTCGCGAGCGCGACGGACGCCACCTTGGGTCCCGCCAGCCGAGCACAGCTGGTCGGTGACTACATGAATCTCGATGGTACGACTCTGCCCGATGATAGTGCGGTCGTCGCATGGTTGCGGCTCGGCCTTTCCAGTGCCGGAAAACACGGATTCCGCTGTCGAGCACACGAGTGAGCAGCGCAATCGTCGGGTCGAATTCTTCTTCTTCGACGAGCTCATAGGCGTGCAGCCCGAGCCCCCCGGGGACACCTCGGGTGAGGGCGCGGAGGAGTATCCGACATGGGCGGCACGGGCCGAGATCGAAGATCTGACCACGGCGGCCGCGCTCAAAGAAGTCACGTTCGCCGAAATGCACGATGCCCTGTTTCGTACCAACAGTTGCGTCCTGCTACCCGTGGGTGAGGATCCACGTGAGCAGCCCGACGGGAATCTCGTGTTGACGACTGTCGGCCTGGTCGCCGGCGTGTTGCGTTTCAACCAAATGTACCCTGGCAAGAAGCTCGTCGTGGCCGGCCACTGCGACACCATGGGTACGGTGGCGTTCAACCAGGACCTCAGCGAGGAGCGTGCGAAGGTGACCTTGGCCTGCTTGACCGGAGATCGGGACAGTTTCGCAGCTTTGTGCAACAAGCGCCACGACGATGTCGACCTCACCCAAATCTTCGACTGGACCGCCGACAGCTTCGGGTTTACGTGCAAGCCGACCGTACGCGATCGGCCGCCGAGCACGACCACCATCCAACGCTTCAAAGAGTCCTACAACGAGCATTTCGACGAGATGTTTGCCGACATGCCAGGGGCCCAGAGGTTCGCCTCGGTCACTGGCACTGTGAACCAGAATCTCTGGCAGGCCATTTTCGACTGTTACGAATTCAGCCTACGGGGCGAGTTGGAGGAGACCGAGTCCGGCGTTGCGTCGCTTCGAGGTCTTCTAACTTGGGTGGATCCCGATCGCCAAGCACTCGGATTCAGCGAGTACTTCCCGGTCGACAACCTGACCCGCGACCAGTATCGGAGTCAGGCCAATCGCCGAGTCGAGGTTCTGCTGTTCGACCCCGGAGAAGAACCAGACTTGGTGGCCGCCCAGGTCCACCCTGAGCTCGCCGAGATGTACATGCCTGGGATCTACTCCCGCCAGCACATCAGCCTATCCTCGGCCGGCCCTGACTCGGCATGGGTGGCTGAAGGAGATCTCGTGGATTTCGAGGTAGCACAGGGGGGGCCACGCCTTTCCCCGACGACACCGAGCCACCTGGAGATTCGAGCTAGACGCATACAGCGCCTATCGCAGGCCCTGGCAAAGAACGAAGCGGCACACCTATGGCAAAGAAGAAGAGGAAACTGGATCACAGCCTGGCTGTCGTGGTCGTGGGCGAGACGGTCCCCATCATCGTCAGCTCATCGGACAACATTGCCGGCCCGCAGGCCTGCACCTTCGTCGCTTTCGAGAATACCGACGATGCCAAAGATTCGAGCGCCGGCTTGACGCCGAAGTCGACATGGAAGGAGACACTCACGTTCACGGACACAGGTGAGTGCAACGCGGATAACGCCCAAGAAACAATCTGGCAAGCGCTGTGGACCGTCGGGACCGAAAGTGGCAAGAGCGAGATTCCCGAGCAGACGCACTTCGTGCGCGTGACGGCATCCAAATCCGCAAGCAAAGCCATTCCCTCAGCGAATGAACTCCGCGTTCCAGGCTTTGCCGTGACCACCCGGCCGGAGCTGCAGGAGATCATGCTGCATGAGTTCTGCGCGCAAACCTCCATCAATGCGGGCTTGCAAGATTGGAGCTTCTGGCCTGAGCCCCTGCGCCGATTCCTGCGAACTCTGACTCCCCAGCAACGCAAGTGGCTATCCAAGTACGACGAGAAGAAGCTGGTCGTTTTCATTTCCATGCGCGGTGTCCGCGAGGATCACCCGATGTACGCGGACAATTCGCCGAAGAAAGGGGCGAAGAGGATGCAAATCCTCGCCAACGCGGACTTTTCGCTGTTTCGCTGTAGCAAGCGTGGCCATCAGGTAGTCCTCGAGGTCCATACCGAATACTTCTGTGTCAACACGAACAACGGCGATACCCTCGGCATCGATACCCCCCATTTCATCGACAACGCGTATCCAAGCATGGATCCCAACGGCCGCAGTCCCTGGAGGTTGTTGCTGACCGCTCACCCACACGAATACTGCATCTACTTCGGAGCCCTGACCGACAGCCGGTCGTATTCGGTCACCGTCCAGGAAAAGGACAAGCAGGGCCATCCGGTTCTGGACCCCGACGGCAAGCCGAAGACAGTCACCACCACCGTGGGTCCTCAACAGTCAATCATGACGGGGAACTTCATTCACGGTGGTATCAACACCGTCGGCTGCTGGATGCTCTTTCGCAACTACAACTGGCCCTGGAACCGCCGTGCGGAATTTCTGTCGATCTACGTGAACGACTTTCGGCCACTTGACCCGTGGGAACCAATCGTCAAACGCAAGCTGCGTTCACTCGGGTACGACGTCATGGGCGAGGCTGACGACTGGTCGAGCAGCTCGCGCAAGTTCGTCGCCTACGACCAGAACTATGCCTATGCATTCTTCTGCAATCGCGTCCTCGGCGTGGATTTCTACTCGCGTGCGGATGGCGTGCTCGACGCACCCAATCTGTACGAGGCGCACGGGTGTACTCAGAGCGTACAGGGATTCACACAAGAGGAGAAGTCCTTCAAGCTGTCACGGAGGTTTGCGCCCAACGGACCGACCTTCGATTACTACGAGAAGGAAGAGAGTGCCACCATTCCCAATTCCGTATGGAAAGACAAAAACGTTTTCGACTACCCAACGGCCAAAGGTTGGGGCAAGGTCTGGGCCGAGTGCTTCCTCTTCAATCCCGACAAGCTCTCGCTTGCCAAGCTGAAGGCGAACCCTCTTCGAGAGTTACCCCACCCCATACCCGATCCGGGGCCGTAAAGCCGGCGAGTGCGGCTGGGCAGACGTCGACCCACGGCTGGTGCCCACCGCTGCGGTCGGTAGGAGGTGGGCCTGGTTGGTCGGCTCCGGATTCCTGTGCTTGCCGCATGACCCCACTATGTGGACATTCATTGGAATGGCCTCAAGGTCCTTGGCGATGCGCGCCGTCCGAGTGACTGAGCGGAGCTTGTCCTCCACGGCCTCCGCGCGCGGCGGCCGTGGGTCAGCACTTGCGTGTGGCGGAGCGTGGCGCTCCGTGACTCTGCGTGACGGTAAGTGCCCGCCAACACACCAGTGTCCCTCGGGGTTTTTCGCTTCGACGGGGGCCCCACCCTTCCCCTCCCAGCCCGCGCTCTGGCTTCGGCGAGCAAAGCCCGCCTCCGCGAACGCGGATGGTGCTGCCGCCCACCGCGACTGGCTGGCGCTGATTCCGACCCGAGCGTGATAGAAAGGGCCATGTTGCAACAGCCAAATCTGCCGAGTTAGCCGATGGATTTCCAGACCCTCGACGCTCTTCGCAAGCGACACCCGGCGTGGCGCCTGCTGCTGGCGGACAGCGCCGCCTTCGTGGCCAGCTTCCTTCACCGTAGCTTCGTCGAGCCCAATGTGCGGACCATCGCGTGGCAAGAGCTGGTCGCGAAGCTGGACGACTATCTCTTCCACTTGCGCGAGCGGCTGGGCGAGGACGCGTTCCCACGCGCCGCGGGCGAGTATCTCGACGAGTGGGCGGCGGATGAGCGGGGCTGGTTGCGCAAGTACTATCCGCCGGATAGCGACGAGCCCCACTTCGATCTGACGCCCGCGACGGAAAAGGCGCTGGCCTGGCTGGCCGGCTTGCGGCAGCGCCAATTCGTCGGGACCGAGTCGCGCCTGATCACGGTGTTCGAGCTGCTCCGCCAGATCGTGCAAGGCACCGAGGTCGATCCGAAGGCGCGCATCGCCGAGCTGGAAAAGCGCCAGGCCGAGATTGCCGCCGAGCTTGCACGCGTGCGCGAAGGCCGGGTCGACCTGATGGATGCGGCGCAGGTGCGCGATCGCTTTGCGCAGATGGCGGACACCGCGAGCGCCTTGCTAACGGATTTTCGCGAGCTGGAGCAGAGCTTTCGCAGCCTGGACAGGGTGGTGCGGGAAAAGATCGCAACCTGGGACGGCAACAAGGGCGCCCTGCTGGACGAGATTTTCGGCGAGCGCGACGCCATCAGCGATTCGGACCAAGGCCGGAGCTTTCGCGCATTCTGGGATTTTCTGATGTCGCCGGCCCGGCAGGAGGAGCTGTCCTCGCTGCTCGAATCGGTCTTCGCGCTTGCGGCGGTGCAGAAGCTGGAGCCGAACGCGCGCCTTCTGCGCGTGCACTACGATTGGCTGGAAGCCGGCGAGGTCGCGCAGCGAACCGTGGCGCGTCTGTCGGACCAACTGCGCCGCTATCTCGACGACAAGGTGTGGTTGGAGAATCGGCAGATCATGCAGACCATCCGCGCCATCGAGCAGGGCGCGCTGGCGACGCGCGCCCTGCCACCTCCCGGCCCTTTCATCGAGCTCGACGAGCCCGGCCCAACGATCGATCTGCCCACGGAACGTCCGCTGTTTTCGCCGCCCTGGAAGCCGACCATCGCCGACCAGGTCTTGGTCGCAGGCGAGGGCGACATTCCTACCGACGTGCTCTATGAACAGGTCTACGTCGACAAGACGGAGTTGGCCGCGCACATCCGTCGCGCCTTGCAGACCCGGCCACAGATTTCGCTGGCCGAGCTCGTCGATTCACGCCCGCTCGAACGTGGTCTAGCCGAGATCGTGGCCTACTTGAGCCTGGCCGCCGACGATAGCCACGCGCTCATCGACGACGAGCACAAGCAAACCATCTCCTGGACCGACGCCACCGGCTGCCAGCGCCAAGCCACAGTGCCGCTGGTGGTGTATTCGAGGTGAGACACCCGCGCGGCGGTTTCGCCCCTTGCCTCGTCTCATCTCCAGCCCTAGATTCGCCGCTTGGAATGTCCGCGAGGCGAGTTCTCCCATGACCAACACCCAACCTAGCGAGGCGGCCGGGCGAAATGCGTTTTCGCTGGTGCTCGTGTCGCTGATGAAGGGCGTCATGCACGCAGAGGGCGAGCCCAAGAATTGGCAGGCGCTCCTCGATCTGCAGGCGCGGGTGCGCGATCACGTGGCGCCGCTCGGGTTGGAGCTCATCGTCGACGAGGCTGAGGGCTATGCGTACCTGCGCCAGCGGGTGGTCGGCGAAGGCGAGCCTGAGTTGCCGCGCCTGGTGCCGCGCCGGCCGCTCGGGTTCCAGGTCAGCTTGCTGCTGGTGCTCTTGCGCAAGAAGCTCGCTGAATCGGACGCGCAGGGCGACGGCACGCGCATCATCTTGAGCCGCGAGCAGATCGCCGATTTGATACGGGTCTTCCTTCCCGACAGCGGCAATGAAGCACGCCTGATGGATCGCTTGGACGCGCACCTCAACAAAGTGGTCGAGATGGGATTTTTGCGCCGGTTGCGCGGTAAGGACGGCGAGTTCGAGGTCGAGCGCATCCTCAAGGCCTTCGTGGATGCCCAGTGGCTTTCCGAATTCGACCGGCGGCTCGCCGCCTACGCCGAGCACGTGAAGAGCGAGTCGGCGGGCGAAAAGGACGCGGAACCATGACCGAAGCGGCGCAGGGGGCACTCGATTTCGTCGCTTCCGACGAGCGCGCGGGCTTTCGCCTGCACCGCCTGGAAATCTACAACTGGGGCACCTTCAACCAGCGCATCTGGACGCTTGCGCCGGGCGGAGACAATGCGCTCCTCACCGGCGACATCGGCTCGGGCAAGTCGACGCTGGTCGACGCCATCACCACCTTGCTCGTGCCACCGCAGAAGATCGCGTACAACAAAGCCGCCGGCGCCGAGACGCGCGAGCGCACGCTGCGCTCGTACGTGCTTGGCCACTACAAGACCGAACGAAGCGATGTCGGACTTTCGGCGCGGCCCGTGTCGTTGCGCGATGGCAACAGCTATTCAGTGCTGCTCGCGCGATTTCACAATGAGGGCTACGAGCAGACGGTGACGCTCGCGCAAGTCTTCTGGCTCAAGGACGTGGACGGCCAGCCGGCGCGGCTTTTCGTGTTGTCAGACGGGACACTTTCGATTGCCGAGCACTTCTGCAATTTCGGCCCGGACATCGGCGATTTGCGCAAGCGTCTGCGCCGGCTGGCCAAGACCGAGATCTTCGATTCGTTCCCGCCTTACGCGGCAGCGTTTCGTCGCCGCTTCGGCATCGAGAACGACCAAGCACTCGACCTGTTTCACCAGACCGTGTCGATGAAGTCGGTGGGTAACCTGACCGACTTCGTTCGCCAGCACATGCTGGAAGCGTTTCCCCTCGAAGAACGCATCGAGGCACTGGTGCATCACTTCGACGACCTCAACCGCGCCCACGAGGCCGTGCTGAAAGCCAAGGCGCAGATCGCGCGTCTCTTGCCCATCGTCGAGGACGGGCAGGAACACGGCCGAGTTTCGGCCGAAGGCGAGTCGCTGCGCAACTGTCGCAACGCCCTGCACGCCTACTTTGCCCAGCACAAGGCGGTCTTGCTGGACAAGCGTCTTGGCAACCTGCAAGTCGAGCTGGCAAAGCTGGAGGCGCGCATCGCCGAAGGTGCCGAAAAGCGGCGCGGCCAGCAGGTCGCTCGCGACGAGCTGAAACGCGCTATCGCCGAGAACGGGGGCGACCGCATCGAGCGCATCAAGACGGACATCGCACAGAAGCAGACCGAGAAGGACGTGCGCTCGCGCCGTGCCGATCAGTACGCTCACCTGGCGGCCGCAGTGGCGTTGCGCCTGCCCTCGGACGGCGACGCTTTCCAGTCCAACCGTCGCGCGCTCGCCGAGGATGTCGAGGCCTGCAAGGCTCGACAGAGCCGGGTGCAGAATGCAGTGACGGAGGTCTCGGTCGAGCTGCGCGGCCTCAAGGATCAGCACGGCGAGATTTCGCGTGAGCTGGCGTCGCTTCATGCCCGCCGATCGAACCTTCCCTCGCGCATGCTGGAGATCCGCGCCGCGCTCTGCCAGGCGCTCGACTTGCAAGACGAGGATTTGCCCTTCGTCGGCGAGCTCATCCAGGTGCGTCCCGAGGAACGGGACTGGGAAGGCGCCATCGAGCGCCTACTGCACAACTTTGGCTTGTCGCTGCTGGTGCCGGACCGGGACTACGCACGCGTGGCCGAGTGGGTCGATCGCACGCACCTCGGCGAACGGCTGGTGTACTTTCGCGTCGTCAGCCAGCGCGCCACCGTGATGTCGGGCGCCCCGACGGCGGTGCTGCACAAGGTGGCCATCAAGCCGGACTCGGCCTTCTACGTCTGGTTGGAATCGGAGATTGCGCGCCGATTCGACCACGTCTGTTGCGACAGCCTGGAGCAGTTTCGGCGTGAAAAGCAGGCCATCACCAAGAACGGACAAATCAAGGCAAGCGGCGGTCGCCACGAGAAAGACGATCGCCATCGCTTGGACGACAGATCGCGCTACGTGCTTGGTTGGTCGAATGAAGCGAAGATCGCTGCCTTCGATACGGAACGCGAAGCGCTGGAGGCGCGCATGCAGGCGATCGCAGTCCATCTCGCTGGACTGCAAGCGGAGCAAGGCACGCTGGCCGAGCGGCTCGCGCACTTGCACCAGCTGTCGGCGTTCGAGGATTTTCGCGAGATCGACTGGAAGCCGCTGTCGGCCGAGATCGAACGCTTGGACAGCGAACGGCGCCAGCTGGAGGCGGCCTCGGATGTCTTGCGCGCGCTCGAGGAACAGCTCGGGGCGCTGGAAGAGCGCATGCGCGCGACCGAGGCGGAGCAGGACGGGGACACCCGCGAGCTCGCCACTACGCGCTTCAAGCAGGAGCAAGCCACCTCGCTGCGGCAGGCCTGCTTGGCCTTGCTCGATGCCACCGCGGCCCTGGTGAAAACACGCGATTTTGCCCGCCTGGATGAAATGCGCGACGAGGCACTCGGCGTGCACATGCTGACCATCGAGTCGTGCGATGGCCGCGAGAAGGATCTGCGCGACTGGTTGCAAAAGGAGATCGATGCGCGCGAGCAACGCCTGCGGCGCCTTGAAGAAAAGATCGTGAAGGCCATGGAGGCGTATCGCAAGGACTACGCGGTCGAGACGCAGGAGATCGATGCGCGCATCGATGCGGTGGGCGAGTTTGGCGGCATGCTGGCCCGTCTGACCCAAGACGACCTGCCCCGCTTCGAAGCCAAGTTCAAGGAGCTGCTGAACGAAAACGCCATTCGCGAGGTGGCCAATTTCCAGTCGCAGCTCCACCGTGAACGGCAAACCATTCGCGAGCGAATCGTGGCCATCAATCGATCGCTACGCGACATCGACTACAACCCGAATCGCTACATCGCGCTCGAAATCGTGGCCTCGCAGGATGCTGACATTCGCGATTTTCAGCAAGATCTGCGCGTCTGCACCGAGGGCGCTCTCACCGGTTCCGAAGATTCGTTCTATTCCGAGGCCAAGTTCTTGCAAGTGAAGAGCCTCATCGAGCGCTTTCGGGGGCGCGAAGGCTCGACCGACGCCGACCGACGCTGGACTCGCCGGGTTACCGATGTGCGCAACTGGTTCGCCTTCTCGGCTTCGGAACGGTGGCGCGAGGACGATCGCGAGCACGAGCACTACACCGACTCGGGAGGTAAGTCGGGTGGCCAGAAGGAAAAGCTGGCCTACACCGTGCTTGCGGCCAGCCTGGCCTACCAGTTTGGACTGGAGCGCGGCGTGAAACGTTCGCGGTCTTTCCGTTTCGTGGCCATCGACGAAGCCTTCGGGCGTGGCTCTGACGAATCGGCCCGCTACGCGCTCGAGCTTTTTGCTCGCATGAACCTGCAACTCCTCATCGTCACACCTCTGCAGAAGATCCACATCATCGAACCCCACGTAGCCGGCGTCGGCTTCGTCCACACGGACGACGGAAGGATGTCCATGCTGCGTAATCTGACGATTGAAGAGTACCGGAAAGAGCGCGCGGCTCGAGCCTCCTAGGCGCTCCCATGGCGTGGACGACACCCGACGATGTACGTGCGCAGGTCCAGCGCTTGTGGGATCGGGGTCGTATCCTGGCGGCGCGCCTTGGCGGCGAAACGCTGTTTCCCTTGGCTTTGCGCTTGACGCGGCCCCAGGTGCGCGAGCTTTCGGACCGCTTTGCCGAAGCGCGGGCGTGGATCCGCGCCCTAGAGGAAGGCAGCAAGAGTGCCATGGACACGGGCTACGAAGTCGTCTATGCCGAAGTCAATCACCGGCAACTCGGCACGAACCGCGTGCCGCAGTCCCTCGTCGTGCCAAGCGAGGAGGACGCGCTTGCGCTGGTTGGCAAGCGCCGCCAGGCAGAAGTGTTCGATCGGCTTGTCCAAGCAACCAGGGACGCGCACCCTGAGCTTGTGCCATGGATCGCGATGCGGCCGCTCGATCTACTCGAATACGCTGGTCATTGGGAACGCATTCTAGCCGTGGTCACTTGGTTTCGCGCCCATCCCCGCCCAGGTATCTACGCGAGGCAGATCGACGTGACCGGCGTGCACACGAAGTTCATCGAGACGCACCGGCGGCTCCTGTCTGAGCTCCTTGACCTAGTCCTGCCTGCAGATGCCATCGACCCGTTGGCCCAGGGCACGCAGGCCTTCGAACGACGCTACCGACTCCTTGGCAAGCCGACCCTGCTGCGCTTTCGCATGCTCGACGACCGGTTGCACATCCACGGGATCGACGACATCACGGTTCCGGTCGCGCAGTTCGCACGGCTCGACCTACCCATTCGCCGTGTGTTCATCACCGAAAACGAGATCAACGGACTCGCTTTCCCGTCAGCCGAGGCAAGCATCATCATCTTTGGGCTCGGCTATGGCGTCGATCGATTGGGACTCGTCCCCTGGTTGCAGGACAAAGGCATCTTCTACTGGGGTGACCTCGACACGCACGGCTTTGCGATTCTGAACAGCCTGCGCTCGATTCTCCCGAGCGTGCGCTCCTTCCTGATGGACCGGGAAACTCTGCTCAGCCACCGAGCGTTTTGGGGGGAAGAGCCGGATCGGTACGACAAGCCTCTGCCGCATCTCACTCCGGAGGAACGCGCCGTCCACGACGATCTTCGGTTCGACCGATTCGGCGCGCACGTGCGGCTGGAGCAAGAGCGGATCGCCTTTGGTCATGTAGCGCGAACTTTGGCGAGCTTGCTCTCCGAAGGAGGTTGATGGCAGGCAGCCCGCTTGCGCCAGGTGCCGCGCCGTCTACATCCGCATCGACGGCGTACGGGTTATGCCTACCGGTAGACCTTCAGGTCCCAGGAGCCGCGTAACGACTTGTCCCCAGGGTTCCTTTCGCGTCGCAACCAGCAGCTCATAGCCCTGCGACTTCAGCTCCGCGGTGGCCTTTTCGATATTCCGTACGTCAAATTCGATCCACGCTTGCGGCACGGGAATATTGCTAGGCCATTGATCCGTTCCAGCGGCGACGAATAGCACGTCGATGTTCTTCGGCGTTTTCATAGGCAGCTCCTTTGTCTCTATCTAGCGCTGCGAGCACGAATAGCGATCCAATCTCACTTTTCGATGAAGTCTGGCAAACCAAAGATTTGCGTCCGCCCCTAAATTATTCCCGACAAGCCTTCCGCGTCACGTGCAATGGGGCACTTGCCAGGGACAAAGTTCGGGGGATGTTTGCATTTACTGCAACCGTCGCAACCGTCGCAACCGTCGTGGGCTGCGCGACGTCGAAGCCATTTGTTTCCGACAATTTGTACGAAGAGCCGCCGCGTCCGGCTCCCGTCGGGGGCGACGCCGCCAAAGTCTTCACGCGCGCCCCGTGGGAGCTGCGTACGTCCGGCGGAGCCGTGCGATACCAGCGACAGGCAATGGTGGCGCTGCCCGACGGTCGAGGCACTAGAAGATGGTTTGCAAGGCAAAGGTGACGGTCTGATCGAAGCCGACGGGCGAGAAGCTGAAGCCGGCGTAAAGATCCAGAGCGAAGGTATCGAATACGAGAAAGTGCAAACTGGGGCCAAATCCATTGATGAGCGCTATGCCGTGTATCGGTTGGCTTCGATCCGTGCTGCCTTTTCCTGCAAACCCTTCTGCTGTAGGACTCTGCCGATGGCATTGTGGATGCGATTTTTATGATGGTGTTGCCATCATCAGGGATCCCGCGAGGGCGCGAATCAGTGTCCGACCCTTGTGGAGGGTTTCCTCGAACTCGTCGCTCGCCTTGGAGTCGAACACGACACCGCTGCCGACCGAAAAAAACACGCGACCATCCACAACCGTAGCGGTGCGGATGGCGATGGAGAGATCCATGGTCCCTCGAAATCCGAGGTAGCCGATGGCGCCGGTATAGATGTGTCTTCGAACTGGTTCGAGCTCGTCGATAATCTCCATCGAACGGATCTTGGGACACCCCGTAATCGAACCGCCGGGAAAGGTGGCGCGAATCAGGTCCACGGCATTCTTATCGTCATCGAGAGCGCCGCGGACCACACTGACCAAGTGATAGACGTTCTCGTACGCCTCGACGCGCTTGTGTTCGCCTACGTGCACTGAGCCCGCGGCGCATACCTTGCCGATGTCGTTCCGAAGCAGGTCCACGATCATGGAAAGCTCCGCGTCGTCTTTGACGCTGTTTTTCAGCTCTCGACGTAGGCTTTGGTCCTGCTCCGCCGTCTTGCCTCGGGGACGCGTCCCCTTGATCGGACGCGTTTCCACCCTCTTTCCACGGAGCTCGATGAAACGCTCTGGAGAGGTAGAAAGGATCTGGTGATCTCCGGCTTGGACGAAGGCGAAGAACGGGGCAGGATTCGCCTCGTACATGCTCGCGAAGAGCGCGAAGGCGTCGCCGCGGAACTCACCTTCGAACCGCTGCGACATGTTGACCTGATAGACATGGCCGCGCACGATGTAGTCGCGAATGGCATCGACCGCTGCCATGTACTCTTCACGCGAAAGTCCCGACATCAGTTGACCAACTCGAGCATTCGCGCTGCGAACGGGCCGGTCAGGGCGGGCCAGCTCCTGTTTGAATCGCGCCAGTCGTTGCCGAGCGCCCGCCTCGTCATCGTCAAGCACCGGGATATGAACCGTCGTTCTCTCTTCGCGGCGGTCATGAACGAGGAGAATGGACGGCGCGACCATGTAGAGACGCGGAAGCTTCAAATCGCCGCAGCTGGTTCGCGGCAAGACCTCTAGGCAGTCCTTCAGATCGTAGGCTAGATAGCCCAGCAGCCCGGCGGACAGCGGCAGGGTCTCCTCGGGGCCCGGCAAGCCATACCGCTTAACCAGCGCTTCGAGAACCGCAAACGGGTCCAGCTCTGCGGAGACGCTCCCGCCAGGGAAATCCGCAACGACGTTGCCGCCACGTTCTCGAATGGACAGCCAGGGCCGTAGGCCAAGAATGTGGTAGCGAGCCGAATCGAGCATTCCTCCACTCAGGAGGGCAATGGTGCCAGGCTCGTCTGCGAACCGGCCAACGGTATCGATGAAGGGTTCGGAGAGCTCGAGTTGCGCGTTGTGGACCCGCCCTATGCCCCTCGGCAAGCGGCACACGAATTCGTCGATGCCGACCATGGGAGGCGTCATCGCACCTCGTTCCGCAAAGGACCGGTCTTGAGGAAATTCTCGATCATGGGAAAGCCGCACTCGGTGAGGAAGC
>Ga0265342_10002985_pt1 | contig 14196 bp, 10 predicted proteins | sample 4CB327metaG_FD_203125 | JGI IMG/M metagenome (GOLD analysis project Ga0265342, IMG submission 203125) | Rhizosphere microbial communities from Carex aquatilis grown in University of Washington, Seatle, WA, United States - 4-CB3-27 metaG | ecosystem: Host-associated > Plants > Roots >...
GGGGCATCACCGTCGGGTCAGACGGCAATCTCTGGTTTGCCGAATACGGCGGAAGTAGGATCGGGCGGATCACCCTCGCGGGCACGCTTACCGAGTTCCCCATCCCCACGGCAGGCAGCTACCCCGTGGATATCGTGGCCGGACCAGACGGTAACCTGTGGTTCACCGAGGACGCCGGCAACAACATCGGCCGAATCACCTCCGCGGGCGAGATCGCCGAATTCCCCATCCCAACCCCAGGCAGCGGCCCGGCCGGCATCACCGCTGGGCCAGATGGCAACCTATGGTTCGTCGAACAGGTGGGCAACAAGATCGGTCGAATCAATCCCTGAGGCAACCGAGAGCTACGGCAGCGTGTACTCGTACAGCACTCCTCCACCCATCTTCAGGAATTGCACGTCCACGCTGTCCGGGCTGACCTTGACTTTGCCCCAGCCTGATTCCGGCCACGATTGGGTATATCCGGTTTGGCTTTGCCCAAACATCCAAATGGCGCCGGCGCTGCCGGGTAGGGTGTAGTGGATGCCATCCACTTGCATGTCGGCGAAGACGTGGTCGTGACCATAGAAGAAGATCTGCGCGCCGTACTGGAGCATGAGTTGATGGACTCTGGCTTGCTCGCCCACGTAGGCGGCTCGGCCCCCACCGCGGCCGTAGGCGGAATCCGCGTCATCGCCGGCAGCGCCACCGACGGCGTGGTGGATGAAGACGAAGCGCCACTTCGCGGTGGCGTTGGCCAACGTATCCGCAAACCAGCCAAACTGCGTTTCTCCCAGGGTCCAGTCAGTGGGAACGCCGGGATCGAGTGAAAGCAGGTGCTTGGTGGGTGTGTAGCCCATGACATTGAGGACGATGAACAAGGCGTCGCCCCAGGTGAAAGCATAGTAGTCCTGGCTCGGGCTGCCTCCTTCGGGATAGCTGGTTGGCGTCGGACCAGGCATGTAGAGCAACCGTTCCTGCTGGGACCGTGCGATCTCCTCGGCGGTGTAGCAACCGTTCTCGCCTTCCCAGTTCCCGATGACCCCGAAGTGCGCGGCGTGGCCCAGGGTGTCGCCAAGGAGGGTGCGATAGTTGAGATAGGCCAGACGGGTGACGGAACCGCTCGGGGGCGGATCGTTGAAGCCGTACTCGTGAAAGTCGAGCATGTCGCCCAGGTTCACGATGAAATCCGGCTGGGCCTGTCCCACGTCGGCACTGACGCTTTGGAGCGTGTTCGGGTCGCCTTGGTTCGAGTACGTCAGATCCGCGCCGATGTGGCTATCCGTGATGAGGGCAAAGGTGAACGATGCGCCTGGCTGGCGTTGGGTGACGACGCTGCCCGTGTAGAGCGACTGGTCCCCACTTGCGACAGAAGCCAAGACTTCGTATTCGAAGCGGACACCTGGGTCAAGGCCATCGAAGGTCCACTGAGCGACATCCGTGCTCCGAACTTCAGGCAGCCTTGCGGTTCCCCAGGCTGCCCCGCCTTGGGTCCGAACACGGGCGCGAAGCAGCGACGGATCTCCGCGCCCCAGAACCGCGTTGAGGCCGAAACCGTGCTCGGTGGGCACCGACGGCAAAGGCGCTCCGCGCAGCTCGAAGACGAGGTCACCCCCCTCTCCGGCGCCAAGGTCAGGCACTGGGTCGTTGCTGTCCGTGCCGTTTTCGCTTACACCCTTGACATCGTCGCGCTCTCTGACGTCGGGTTCACTTCCTCCGCTTCCCCCACTCCCGCCGCCTGCGCCACCCGTGCCCCCTGCCGACAAAGGCTCGCGTAGACCGCCGCATGAGGAGGGGATGAGCACCATCGCGGCCGGGACGAGAAAGGCGAGGCCAACTGCAAGGAACCCTCGACCCCCGGGAAATCCGTTCATGCTTCTAATCTACTTCCTCCCCGTGAATTGTCACCAGGACTGTCCGGCGGGTACGCGGGCCGTCGAAGTCGCACAGAAAGACGTTTTGCCAGGTCGAGAGGGCGAGGTTGCCATCCCGGATGGGGATGACCTCGCTCGGGCCGACGATGCCGGCTTGAATGTGCGCCGAGCCATTGTTGTCCACGCGATCGTGACGCCATCGGCCAGGCGGGGCGATGGTATCTAAGCAATCGAGCACGTCCAGGGTGATGTTCGGATCGTCGTTCTCTTGAACCATCAGCGCTGCCGTAGCGCCCTGGGCGTAGAGGGCACAGGTACCGTTTCGGATGGCGGAACGGCGGACTTGTTCGCGCACCTGCTCCGTGATGTCCACCAGCTCGCGCTCGCGCCGGGTACTGACCTGAAGGGAGGCCAGAAACTGCTTCATGACTTGAAGCTTCCTAGCCCACGTAGGTGATGGTCCACTCGCGTGCTTCGTCTTGCACCATGACCTCGACGGTATCGCCAACGTGCCGGCCAAGCACGGCCTTGCCGATGGGCGAGATCGGCGTCACCACGGAGAGGAAACCGTCGCCACCTGGCCCGGTCAGCTCAATGCCGGCCCCGACGGGCGCGAGGAAAAAAGTGCGACCTTGGGCCTCATCCTCGACCTCGACCACTGCGCCTAGGGCGATCGCGCTTCGAGGTGCAAGCTTGGCGGGCCGGAAGACCTCGAGCGTACTCAACTCGGCAGCCACACGGGCGGCGCGCGCCGTCTGTCCTTTGGCCAGGCCGGAAAACTCCAAGGCCACCCGAGCATCCTCGCGTTTTTCGGCGGGCGTAGCGCCATCGCGGGCAGTCTCCGCTGCGGCCTGACTGGCCTTCTTGGCCACGGATGCAGATTCGCGCAGACGCTCCGAAAGCTGCTCGACCAGGAATTGCTTGTCCATGGCACCAGCTTAGTTTTCCGGCGCCCTGGGCGCAAAAATTCGCTCAAGACGTGTCCAGCTACTGCGGGCGCCAGTGGCCGGGCCGGTAACGCCAACGGTGCGGTCCGCGCTCCCAGTGTGCGGGCTCCCAGACCCATCCGGCCCGGCGCCCTTCCCAGTGCCCGGGCATCCACACTTGCTGGCGACCGTCCCAGTGCCAGTTGCCGGCGATCCAGAAATAGCCCGGTCCAGGTTGCGGGGGTGGTACCTCGGTGCGCGGGGGCGGCGGGGCCGCGGTCACCGAAATCTCGGCCGGCGGTGCGTACACGGGGGCGGGCTCTGGCGCGTAGACAGGCGCGGGCGGTGCAGCGGGAGCCGACCAGTAGCCGGGCGTGAAGACCCATTCTCCGCCCTCGTTCACCCAGCGCCCTTCGATCCAGATATGCCCAGGTTGCGGGGGCAATTCCCAGCGTCCACCCATCCACACGTGCCGTCCGCCCTCCCATCCCCAGTAGCCGCCTACCCAGACATGCCTTGGGGAAGGCGCCATGGGCCGAACTTCGCGCCGCATCTCGGGAGGGGCCATGCGAGCGCGATAGAGCGGTCCGGGATGGTGATTCATCTCGCGTCGTTCTTCGTGCTCCTCACGGCGCATCTGGTGCTCGTCGTGGCGATCCTCGCGGCGCATCTCGTGTTCGTCGTGACGCTGGTCGCGCCGCTGTTCGTGTTCGTCGTGACGCTGGTCCTTGCTTTCGCGATGCTCGCGCTGCAGCTCCTCCTCCGAGCCCGGTTGGGCGTGAACCATCCGAGCGGTCCCGACGCAGAGAAGCATGGAGGTGATCCCGATGACGGTCTTCATGGTGCACTCCTTAGCAAGGATTGGCAGTATAGGGACGTGGCCGGGGGTACTTCAATTCTATCTGGGAAGGGGCGGACCCCGTATCTGTTGACTGTTGACTGCTACCGAAAGAGGATGCGTAGCCCTTCATGCCAAGCAAGAAAGAAAAGCCTCCCGAGGTTCCCGTCCTCGACTTCGAGCGTCCGGTCGTCGAGCTGCAGCGCAAGATCGCCGCGCTCAAGCACCGGCCGAAGTCCCCCCACGATCTCTCCCGCGAGATTCGTGTTCTGGAAGAACGTGCCGCAGAGCTGCAGAAGCGGGTTTTCTCGGAGCTCACACCCTGGCAGAAGGTGCAGTTGGCGCGGCATCCTGGCCGCCCCTATACGCTCGACTACTTGGCGCGCATCATCACGGATTTTTGCGAATTGCACGGCGATCGCCGCTTCGCGGACGACGGCGCCATGATCGGCGGCATCGGTTTTTTCGAAGGTATCCCTGTGGTTGTCCTGGGCCAGCAAAAAGGACGCAAAACCAAGGAGAAGCTGGCCCGCAACATGGGCATGGTCAAGCCCGAAGGGTATCGCAAGTCCATGCGCCTCATGGATCTTGCGGCGCGCTTCGGTCACCCGGTGCTGTGCCTGCTCGATACCCCGGGTGCCTTTCCCGGCATCGATGCCGAAGAGCGCGGCCAGGCCGAAGCCGTGGCCAAGAGCTTGGAGGTCATGGCCAGCTTACCTGTGCCCATCATCTCGGTGGTCATCGGCGAGGGCGGTTCGGGAGGGGCGCTGGCTATCGGCGTCGCGGATCGCGTGCTGATGATGGAGAACGCAGTCTATTCGGTCATCTCCCCCGAGGGCTGCGCATCTATCCTTTTTCGCAGCGACGATCGCAAGGCCGACGCAGCCGCGGCGATGAAAATCACCGCCCCAGAAATCCTTCGTCTGGGGGTCATCGATGCCATCATCCCTGAGGCACCCGGCGGCGCGCATCGCGATTTCGACTTGACCGCGAGCAATCTGGCAACAGCGATTCGCCAGTATCTGGCCGTGCTCATGCCGCTATCGCCGAAAACCTTGAAGGACCAGCGCTACGACAAGTACCGGCGCATGGGGGCGTACGTCGAATCCGGCGGCCTGGACAAACTTTCCTAGGGAGCATGCCTGTGGCAGACGAAGCACAAGAGCAGCCAACCCGACGAAGCGTTAGTCCCGGCGCCGAGGAGATCCTCGGGCGCTATTTCCCGGTCCTCGACCACGGCTTCGTGGCCTTGGTCGATTACATGGGCAGCGACGAGGACATCGTACGAGCGGCGCGCGTGAGCTACGGCTATGGCACGCGCAAGAGCAGCCAGACGCGAGGGCTGGTCCGCTATCTTCGCCGGCACAAGCACACCACGCCCAGTGAGATGGTCGAGCTGAAGTTCCACTGCTCCATGCCCATCTTCGTCGCGCGCCAGTGGATTCGGCACCGTACTGCCAACGTGAACGAGATGTCGGGGCGCTATAGCCTGATGCCTATGCTCTTCTACCAACCGCCCGAGGCGCAGCTCCTGGCTCAGAGCGTGCAGAACCACCAGGGCCGGGCAGGGGCGCCGCTAGAGGCCAGCGTGCGTGCGGAGGCCTTTCAGCGCTGGCAGGCGCTGCGCGCCGACTCGGTCGCGACCTACGAGTGGCTGAACGGACACGATGTGGCACGCGAGATCGCTCGCATCGATCTACCGCTGTCCACCTATACACAGTGGTACTGGAAGATAGATCTACACAATCTGCTGCACTTCCTGACGTTGCGGGTGGACGCGCACGCGCAATGGGAAATCCAGGAGTTTGGCCGCGTGATGGCGGGCATGCTCAAGCGCGTGGCTCCGCTTTCCTACGAGGCGTGGATCGACTACGACGTGTGCGGGGCACACCTATCGCGCATGGAGCTAGAGGTGTTGCGCTCTCTCGTGCGCGGCGCGGACGGCGGCGTCTCCGCGGGCTCGGCCAAGCGTTCGCGCGCCGATATGGAAGCCAAGGGCCTGTCTGGCCGCGAGATCGATGAGCTTCTCGCCGTGCTGGGCCGCACCGATGTTCCGGACTTCGAGCTCGATCTCGCGAAGGCAAAGCCAGCCGCCTACTTTGAGCAAAAGGCCGCCGAGGCCGTCCCTAGCGGCGCGCCCAAGCCGCGCGACGGATAGCTAGTTTCTCACCACAGAGGCACAGAGAGCGCAGAGGGTTCGCAGGTCAAGGGGTCGGATGCCAGATCCGGCCCCCTTCAGTCTCCATCCGTCTCTGTGCCCTCTGCGTCTCTGTGGTGAAAATCCGAGATTTCCCTCATCCGATCAGGTCGCCATCACTGGCCACACGCACCGGTTTGCTGGTTTGCCTAAGCAGCTCGCTGGCGGCGGCGACGGCTTCGTGGGAACCCGTGAGGACGAGGAGGTCATGTTCGCGCAGGATCTCGTCAGCGGCGGGAAAAATGATCTCTGCTGGACTGCGCTCGATGGCCAGCACGGTGGCCCCGGTGAGGCCGCGCAGGTTCAGTTCCTTGAGACTGCGTCCGATGCAGATCGCGTCGCTGCCGATGGGAACAGCGGTGGGCTCGCCGATGCCGGGCAGCATGGCACGCAGATCTTCCAGATTGGTCGATGCGGGCTTGCCGCTGCGGCTTTGCGCTACCAGGGTTTCGAGGAGCGCCTGCGTGCCGGCACGTACGTGCCCCTGCAGGTTGGTGGCACTACGCCAGAAGGGCAGGGCAAGCAGGGCGACTCCAGCCACGAGCGCGAGGGCGAAAGGAAACGAGGTGGGCAGGAAGGGCTGGGTCAGTGCCACCAGGGGCGCGCCCGCGGCGAAGAGGATGGCGAGCTCGAGCGTGGCACGCAGGGCGCGCCTGGGCGCTTCAGCGAGATCGAGGCCGCCGCCCTTTCTTGGAAAGGCGCCCTCCGCCAGCACCAGACCAAGGCTGCGCGCCGAGCGCAGGGCCCCCCAGAAGAAGGGCAGGGCCAGCACGATGGCCGACAAGGTCACGAGCGCACGTGCAAGGGTGGGGTGGATTCGCCCCGTCAAGAGATCGGCCAAACGCCCACGACCGAGTGAGGATGTGATGACCAATGCGGCGATGATGACCACGTCGAGCACGAGGAAGCCGGAGAGGCGGCGAATTCGCGTCCACTCCGTGCGGCGCTTGCGCGTTTCGCCCAGGGTTTGTACCCAAGAGCCGTAAAGTGCTGCATAGGTTTGCACGGCGTGGGGAAGCCTGCGATCCACGTAGGCCGCAGCTCTGGCGGAGCTACGAATCAGAAACGGTGTCAGAAGCGCGGTCAGGGCGGAGACGGCGATGGCGACCGGAAACAGAAAGCTGCGCAGCACACCGGTCGCGGCCCCCAGACCGGCGATGATGAACGAGAACTCGCCGATCTGAGCCAGGCTCATCCCCGATTGGATGGAAAGCCGCACGCCATGGCCAGCCACAAAGGTGCCAAGGCCAACGCCCAGCACCTTGCCCGTGACCACGACCGCGGTCAGGACCAGGACCGCCGCCGCGTGCTGGCGAATCGCGCCTGGATCGATCAGCATACCGATGGAGACGAAGAACACGCCGGCGAAGATGTCGCGAATTGGCCGCACCAAGCGTTCGGCCACCCTGGCTTCGCCCGACTCGGCCACCAGCGCGCCAGCCAGGAATGCGCCGAAAGCCACCGAGTAGCCCGCCTTCTGCGCCAGAAAGGCGAACGAGAAGGCAAGCCCGAGGCAGGTCATGACCAGGATCTCGGCGCGCCCCAGGCCTGCCACCAGTCGAACCGAGCGCGGCACCACCAGCATGCCTCCGGCGAGCATGACCGTGAGAAAACCAAGCAAACGAAGAGTGGTCCGCCCGAGAAAACCGGCTGAGAGGCCCCCTCCGCCCGTGACTGCGGTCAGCACGGCCAACATCAGAATGGCGATCAGATCCTCGGCCACCAGCACCGAGAACACGATTTCACTCAGGCGGCCGTGGATGCCCTTTTCGGTGAAGGTCTTGGCGATGATGGTGGTACTGGAGATAGCGCAAAGAGCCCCGACGAAAATGCTCTCGGTCGCGCTCCAACCAAGCAACCTGCCAGAAAAGTAGGCGAGCCAAGCGACCAGGCTGCATTCGATGAGTGCCACCAGGCCGCCGCTCGGGGCAATACGAATGAGCCGGCGTAGGCTGAACTCCAGGCCGAGCGAGAACATGAGCAAAATGACCCCGATGTCCGACAACGGGTGGGCGAGGGCAGGACTGACAGCGAATCCGGTGGGGAGGTGTGGTCCCACCAGCAGACCTGCCAATAGGTAGCCAAGGACGATGGGCAGGCCAAGGCGCTGAAAGACGGTCGCCATCAGCGCCGCGATCCCCACAATCATGGCGATATCAGCGAGCGGAGACGCGCCCCCGGAACCGGCGGCAAGCATGAATCCGCTGTGCGCGTTCATGGAGTCATCGAAGCATAGAGCGCGCAGAGAGCAAATACTTTACAGCGGGCGGAAAGGGGCTTCTCTGTCCTCAGCGCCCGCGGGACGAGGTCACGGTGAGGGGTTCGGATGCTGTCTCCGATGGCGAAGTCGGATCGGCCAGCTCGATGGCCGGCATTTCCTGAGTCCGGCGCAGGTTGGCGTTGATAAGATCCTTGAGCTCCTTGCCCGCCTTGAAAAAAGGAAGGCGCTTGGGCTTCACGGCCACGGAATCCCCAGTGCGTGGGTTGCGCCCCTTGTAGGAACCGTAGCGCCGGGTCTCGAAGCTTCCGAGACCACGAATCTCTACGCGTTCGTCGCGGCAAAGGGCATCCTCAAGGCACTCGAAGATCGCATTGACTAGGTCCTCAGCTCTCCCTTTGGACACCTTGTTCAGTTCCGCAACATGCTCGATCAGATCTGATTTTGTCATGGCACTCCACCGTGATTCTTCTTGGCTGAGACGCGCCACCCCGAGGGTAAACCTACTCAGCAGTTCGCTCAAATTCTCATCGGCGGATATTTGGGCAACTTGACTGTTTGCGTTTTCCGCATTGCCGATGCGCGCTATGGTTTTGCCGGGGTCAAAAGGCTGCTAGCCCGCCGCCCTTGGAGTCTCCAACTCGGACTGCCTTCGAAAGCTCGTCGGAGGCCGAATCGTGGTGAATAATGCGGGCTAGGATATGCTCCAGACCAACATGGCAGACCCTCAGCACCGATCGGGGAATCGAGGCGGACATGAAGCGCCGCTGTCGCGCCAGCTCGCGAGGATTCTTGGGCTAGTCGCCGTCTCGTTGAGCTCGATGCTTTGGGGCTCGGCCCTGGGCGGGTGTTCGGTAGGCAAAGGCGTCGGTGCGGCCAGCGGAACCCTCTTTGAATACGGCTGCTCCAAGCATGGCGACTACTGCTCGTCGTCCGGTGTGTGCGGCACCGAGGCTGTTCCCGTGCCCTACGATTTGCGTCCCAGTTTTTTTGCCGGCGAGCCCATCGACGATTTGCGCGAGTCCAATCCGGGAGCCGAGATCATGAACAATCGTCTCACCATTCGCTTACAGCGTTCGGGGAAGGAGATCGAGCAGAACGACGTTCTTTCCTTTGATGTTGCCAGTTCGTACGAAGTCGCTCGCTGCGTGCGTGGGCGGGTCGATGGCACGACGGGGCAGAACGACTGGGACGAAGCCAACTGCTACCGCGCTGGCGACACCGGGCCGGGTCGCATGCGTGTTCAACACGACAGCCCAGTCCTCGCCGATCTCTCGCTCAAAGCGACCTGCACGGCCAACTTGGTAGCGACAGCGGTATCCGCCCCCGTGCCACTTTCCTACACGGCGACTCCGAACCCGGTGGTGACGGATGGCAGTTGGGATTCGTGGGTAGAATTCCAGGAATTCGGTTCCGCGGCGCAAGCAGACCAGGCACCCCAAGATCGCCTTCCCATCAGCGGAAAGTTTCACATTCAGCTCGGCGACCGGATCTACGCTACGAGTTTCGCGCTTACCCTCGTGGACGCCAAAGTTGTGAACGCGGCCATTAATAACCTACCGAAGCCGGCGTCGAACATCGGCGGAACCCTGGGTGGTGACCCAACCACGGGACGATTCGACTTCGACCTCGCGCGCGGTCAAGGTGCGCAGTTCTTCCCCTAAGCCCAAAGCGCGCCCTTGTCCCGCAGCAGCCTACCCATCGACCCGCTCTTGGCGGAGATTGCCAGCGCGCTCAGAGAGTCGCCCAGTGTGGTCATCGAAGCGCCGCCGGGCGCTGGGAAAACCACCCGCGTTCCACCCGCGCTGCTCCATGGCGGGTTTGGCCAGGGCGAGATCCTCGTGCTCCAGCCGAGGCGCTTGCCGGCGCGGTTGGCCGCCCTGAGGGTTGCGGAGGAAATGGGGGAAGACGTGGGCCGAACCGTCGGCTACTCCGTCCGTTTCGAGGACGTCGGCGGCCCGGCCACGCGCATCCGCTTCATGACCGAAGGGATCTTGCTGCGCCGGCTGCTGGTAGATCCCACGCTACGAGGCGTGACCACGGTGATCCTGGATGAATTCCACGAGCGGCACCTGGCTACGGATCTCGCGCTAGCATTGCTGGCGCGTTTGCAGCAGGGCGCAAGGCCCGACCTGCGTCTCGTGGTGATGTCCGCGACCCTTGAGAGCGAGCCCGTGCGCGAGTTTTTGGGCGGCTGCCCGGGCATTCGCAGCGAAGGCCGCGCCTATCCAGTCGCCATCGAATATCCCGATGTGCCCGAGGATCGTCCGCTCGCCGATCGCATTGCTTCGGCGGTTCGCCGCGTTCACCAGGAGGGGTGCCAGGGCGATTTGCTGGTGTTCCTGCCTGGAGCCGGCGAGATCCGTCGGGCCTGGGAGGCCCTGGAAGTCTTCGCCCAGACCAAGAACCTCTTGGTTCTTCCTCTCCACGGTGATCTGCCGCCCGCCGAGCAGCAACGGGCCGTGCGGCCGGCCGACCGGTTCAAGGTCATCCTGTCCACCAACGTGGCTGAAACCTCGGTGACCATTCCTGGTGTGGTTGCGGTGATCGATTCGGGCCTGGCCCGAACAGCCTCGCATTCCCCGTGGAGCGGCCTATCTCGACTCTCGGTGGGCAAGATCAGCCAGGCCTCGGCGATCCAGAGGGCGGGGCGCGCTGGCCGCACAGCGCCGGGACGGGCCTTGCGCCTTTTTCCGCGCCACGACTTCGAATCGCGACGGCCCTACGAGATCCCGGAGATCCGTCGCCTGGACCTGTCCGAGGCGTTACTGACCCTTGCCGCGCTTGGGGTTGGCGATGCGAGCCGATTCGAGTGGTTCGAAACTCCTGACGCTGCGTCGCTAGAGGCAGGGACCGCTCTTCTGCAGAAGCTCGCTGCCATTGACGACCGAGGCGGCCTGACCGATATCGGCCGGCGCATGCTGAGCTTTCCCGCCCATCCCCGCTTGGCGCGTTTGCTGGTCGAGGGCGAACGCCGCGGGGTGGGGGAAGATGCGGCTGCCCTGGCGGCCTTGCTATCCGAAGGCGACATCAGCGACGAGGCTCGAGCGCGCTTTGGCGATGCGCGGAATCGCCAGGGGCCCGTGGAGGGGGCGGACTTGCTCGAACGACTGGACCGGTTCGGCCAGGCTCGCAGCGCGCGCTTCGATCCCCGTCGCCTGCGCGGCCTGGGCGTGAATCCGCGGGCAGCCGAGTCGGCCGACAGGGCTCGGCGGCAACTTGCCAGCGCCTTGGGCAAGGCGGAGGCAGCGAGGCCGAACGGGCCAGAGGCCGTCGATGCGGCCCTGGCCATGGCCACCTTGACGGCGTTCCCGGATCGGGTCATGCGGCGCAGGTCGCCGGGCGCGAGCCAGGCCATCCTCGCCACGGGTGGAGCGGCCGAGATCGGCCCCCTGCCGCCAGGTGATTTGTTGGTGGCCGTGGACGCGGAGGAGAGGGCGGCCCTGGCTGGGCAGAAGGCTGGCCGGAGCGTGGTGGTACGTCTCGCGGTGGCCATCGAGCCAGACTGGCTGCTTGACCTGGTGCCCGCCGGGCTCTCGGAATCGGAGGCGACGTCGTGGAACCCCGAGACTGGGCGGGTCGAGACCGTGGGCCGGCTTTGCTACGGCGCCGTGGTGCTGGACGAGACTCGGCGCCCGGCCCTGGCCTCGCCGGAAACGAGCAAGATGCTGGCCGATGCCGTGCTGGCTGGCGATTCTGAAACCAGCGGTATTCTCGATGGTTCAAGTGCCTCACTTCAGGTAAAGCTTGAACTTCTGCGAGGGGCCTTCCCGGAGCGCGACATTCCGCACCTGGATGGCGAGCAGATCCACAGCTTGCTTACAGCTGCTTGCGAAGGGTTGACCTGCCTGGCCGAGCTCTCTGCCGTGCCAGTGGAGGAGCGGCTGCGGCGAGCTCTTTCGCCGGCCGTGGTGGGCATGCTGCGCGAAGAAACCCCGGAGCACGTGCGCCTGCCCGGCGGCCGCCAGGCCCCGGTGAACTACGAGCAGGGGAAGCCGCCGTGGATCGAATCCCGCTTGCAGGATTTCTTCGGCATGAGCACTGGCCCGGCCATCTGCCGCGGCCGGGTGCCGCTGACCCTTCACCTACTGGCACCCAACTACCGCGCCGTGCAGGTGACCAGCGACCTGGCCGGCTTCTGGCAGAAACACTATCCCGCCATCCGCCGCGAGCTAGGCCGCCGCTATCCCAGGCACGCCTGGCCCGAAGACGGCGCGACCGCCACACCGCCGCCGCCGCGCAAGTCTTCACCGCACCGGCACTGAGCTTGCGAAGACAGTCAGGGTGGACTGACTCCAATGCCGAGCAAGCTCGCGGTTGCGGTGGCTGTGTCACCGGCCACCACTAAGGTCGCTGATTTCGCGCCAGTGGAATTGGGCTCAAAGACCATCGCTACCGCACAGCTCGAAGCCACCGGCAGCACGCTGATGCACGTGCTTCCACTGATGACGAATTCGCCGGTACTGCTGCCAGAAAGGGCCACGCTGAAGGTGCCAATGGTAGCATTACCGACGTTGGTGACGGTGAATGCCTGAACCGAGCTTGTGCCACCTACAGCCACGATGCCGTAGTCGACGCTGTTTGGGTAGATAGAGAGAGCCGCCGCCGCGGTTCCTCCGGCTCCGCCGCTCCCGCCTGTCTCTCCTCCGGTGCCGCCCATTGGAGCTCCTCCGGCTCCGCCGCTCGCACTCGATCCGCCTGCCCCGGTGCCGCCAGCGCCCCCCGTCCCTGGCGAGCCACTCCCAGTCCCAAGCAAGCTAGCTGTGACAGCACCAGTGGTGGTTCCATCGGTGACGGTGAGAGTTGCAGATCGGATCGTCGCGGCGGAGGTCGGTTGAAAGACGATTTTGGTCCAGCAGGCTGCTCCAGGAGCCAATGAACCCGTACACGACTGGGCCGCGATCGCGAAGTCGCCCGGGTTGGCACCCAACAAGGTCAAGACGGGTGCGCCAGTCGCGACAGAGCCGGTGTTTACCAGGGTGAAACTCTGGGCCGGGCTGCTCGAACCCACAGCCACGCTGCCAAAGTCCATGGAGATTGGGGAGATGGTCAGCGTAGCTTGGCCGGGCACGGGGCCGTACAGCTCACCGCTTGCTAGGTAGTTGCCGCTTTGGGCCCAAGAGGACGTGACAGTTCCGCTGTATCCGCCAGCCAAGAGAACGATGCCGTTCGCTAGCAGCGTCGCGGTGTGCTCGAATCTTGAGGATATCATGGATGCAGTGGCTGTGAAGGTTCCCGTCTCTGGGGCGTAAGTTTCGGCATTCATGAGAGTGCTCCCCAGTCCGCCTGCATCGAACCCATTCATTCCTCCCGCAACAACAACCTTGCCATTTTGCAGAAGGGTTGACGTGTGCCACCATCTTGCGGTGGAAAGCGGGCCGGTGGCCGTGAATGCGCCTGTTACTGGGTCGTACACTTCACAGCTCGAGAGTGAGCCGGTGCCGCCCCAGCCCGCCGCAATCAGCACCTTACCATTCGACAAAAGGGTAGCCGTGTGGTCCTCTCTCGCCGCGGCCAAGGATCCCGTGGCCGTGAAGGTTCCAGTGGTTGGGTCATAGAGTTCCGCATTCGGAAGGAACTTGTCGCTTGTGCCTAGCCCGCTAGCGATGAGCACTTTCCCGTTCGAGAGCAGTGTTGCCGTGTGGTGCGCGGTTGCAGTGGGCAGAGATCCGGTGAGGGTGAAGATTCCCGTGGCTGGGTCGTAGAGCTCGGCGCTCGCGAGGTAGCCGCCGCTGTACCCGCCAACGATGAGGACCTTGCCGTTCGACAGTAGCGTCGACGTATGGTACGCCCTTGCAGATGCCAGCGACCCGGTGATCGCGAAGGTTCCCGTCGCTGGGTCATACACTTCCGCACTCGCGAGATAGTTTTGGCCGTCCGACGTCCCACCGGTGATGAGAACTTTGCTGGCCGGCAGCAGCGTCGCCGTGTGCCCGATTCTTCCCGTGGCCAAGGAGCCTGTCAGCGTGAATGATCCTGTTGCAGGGTCATACAGCTCGGCGCTTGCGAGGTAGCTGCTAGAGATTCCACCTGTCAACAAGACCTTGCCGTTCGCCAGCAGCTGATCGTTCACACAAACCCGCCGGGTCTTCCCATTGCCGTAGACGGGAAGGGTCCATCTCTTGCGACGGGGAATCTTGATATCGAGCCGGGCCAACACGAGC
>Ga0265342_10002986_pt1 | contig 14190 bp, 11 predicted proteins | sample 4CB327metaG_FD_203125 | JGI IMG/M metagenome (GOLD analysis project Ga0265342, IMG submission 203125) | Rhizosphere microbial communities from Carex aquatilis grown in University of Washington, Seatle, WA, United States - 4-CB3-27 metaG | ecosystem: Host-associated > Plants > Roots >...
AAACCGGCTACAAACATCTGGAGCGCTACGCCGAGAGCGGGCTTAAGGGCCTGGCGGAGCGCAGCCACCGGCCGCACCGTTTTCCGCAGATCACCGATGGCCGATCCGAGGGGGTCAGGTTGTACCTTTTACCTCGGTGCAATTCTGAAGGGGTCAAACTTTGCAGTTTGTCATCTGGCAAGACGACGTCCTGTCCATGCCGAGGAGCCAGATCCGTCCTCCGTCCGCGACGAGGGCGTCGCGGCTCCAGCAAGCAGTCTTTCCAGTGCCATTCCGTCCGGCGCATGCCGTTCGAACTGCGCTGCGCTCCCGGTTCGTGTGCCGGGCCGAATTGACGCCGTTGTTACCTGTCGGTCCCGAAAATCGACCCCGCAAACGCGCAACTCGCTGACCGTCGCCACCGGTCCTTCTCGGACTGACAAACATGGGCTAACCCGTTGCCGGGGTTGCGGGCGGGGTCAGCCGCTCCCGAAAATCGCTGGGCGACAAACCCTCGATCTTCTTGAAAACGCGGTTGAACTGCGAGAGCGACTGGAAGCCCGCCTCGAATGCCGCCTCGCTGACGCGCTTGTGGGGATTCAGCAGAAGATTCTTCACCTTCTCGACCCGGACCCGCGCCAGATAATCGGTGAACGTCAGGCCGATCGCCTGTTTGAACATCTTGCAGAAATAGAAGGCGCTGGTGTTCACCGCGCGTGCAACCTCCTTGAGCGAGAGCTCCTCGGCCTGGTGGCTGGCAATGTAGTCGCGCGCCCGGGCGATCATCGGGGCCTCGGCCTTCTCCTCCTGCACCATCAGCTGGTTGCTCACCGCCGCCAGGTGCTGCGCGAAGATCGACAGCAGACGGACGATTGAATCGTATTGCCGCTTGGGGATGACCCGGGTCTGGAAATACGCCTCCTCGATCCGCCGGATGTCGATCTCGCGCCCCCATTCCAGGAGCTGGTGGGTCACGCGCTTGAATTCGCTCCGGCTCGGCTTGTGCAGGAAGATCTGCCCCGTCTGGAGAAAGGCGATCAGGTTCTCGCCCACACGGACCGGCACCGCCGTGTCGCACAGGCCCGCAAAACACCGCAGCGTCCGGGCCTCCGCCCCGGCCGTCTCCGTGATCTGCTGCTGCATCTGCAGGCACGCCGAGCAGGACTTGTTGGTCTGGGCCAGCAGCGCGCAGAACGGGTTCTCGTTCTTGTGTCCGGCAAGCGGAAATTGGAACGTCTCCACGGGCCTCAGGCCGAGCGGCAGCCCCGTGGCATCCGCAAAGGCCATCTCATAATCACGCCAGATCTGGGAAGCCTTGAGGTGCTCGACGATGCTCTTATTTCGTGATTGCGGCGATTGGATCTCGTTCGACATGGACCGTGCGCTCCTGCCAACATCGACCCGGTCAGGGTTCTTGCGCAAACGAAAACACAATTTTTGCGTATGTTTGGGCAATTCCTGAGGAGTCAATCGGCGGTCAACAAATAAGGTCACGTCCTCCACGCGCATGCATTCCAATCCCGAGTCCACCGCATCTGCCACCTGTCAACGCCCGCTTCCTCCGACCCGCCACGCCCGCGCGGTCGCCTGGGTGAACGAGATCGCCATGCTCTGCCAGCCCGCGGCTGTCGAGTGGTGCGACGGTTCCCAGGCCGAATACGACCGCATGGTCGACGTCATGGTCCAGGGCGGCACCGCCATCCGCCTCGATCCCGCGAAACGTCCGGGTTGCATCTACGTGCGTTCGGATCCGTCCGACGTCGCCCGCGTCGAGGATCGGACGTTCATCTGCAGCCAGTATCAGACGCACGCCGGACCGACCAACAACTGGATGCCCCCGCGCGAGATGAAGGCCACCCTGCACGGCCTTTTCCAGGGCTGCATGCGCGGTCGCACGCTGTACGTCATCCCGTTCAGCATGGGCCCGCTCGGTTCCCCGCTTTCCCACATCGGCATCGAGATCACCGACTCTCCGTACGTCGTCGCGAACATGCGGATCATGACGCGCATGGGCGCCGCGGTCTGGACGGTCCTCGGCGCCGACGGCGAATTCGTGCCCTGCCTGCACTCTGTCGGCAAGCCGCTGGGACCCGGGGAGACGGATGTCCCGTGGCCCTGCAATCCCACGAAGTACATCGTTCACTTTCCGGAGGAGCGGTCCATCTGGTCGTTCGGGAGTGGATACGGCGGCAACGCGCTGCTCGGGAAGAAATGCTACGCGCTCCGCATCGCCTCCTGCATGGCCCGCGATGAGGGCTGGATGGCCGAGCACATGCTCATCCTCAAGGTGCTCGATCCGGAGGGCAATTCGACCTATGTCACGGCGGCCTTCCCAAGCGCCTGCGGCAAGACCAACTTCGCGATGTTGATCCCCCCGGCCCATTTCAAGGGATGGAAGGTCACCACGCTCGGCGACGACATCGCCTGGCTGAAGCCCGGCGCCGACGGACGCCTCCGCGCGATCAATCCCGAGTCCGGCTTCTTCGGGGTCGCTCCGGGCACCTCCTACGAATCCAATCCGAACGCGATGGACTCGATCCGCGCCAATGCGATCTTCACCAATGTCGCCCTGACCGACGATGGCGACGTCTGGTGGGAAGGCATGACCCGCGACGCTCCTGCCCATCTGACCGACTGGCAGGGCAAGAGCTGGGCCCCGGGATGCGGCCGACCTGCAGCCCATCCGAACGCACGTTTCACCGCGCCGGCCGCACAATGCCCCTGCATCGACCCCGATTGGGAGAACCCGGAGGGCGTCCCGATCAGCGCAATCGTCTTTGGCGGCCGCCGTGCAACAACCATGCCGCTGGTCTTCCAGGCGTTCAACTGGGTCCACGGTGTCTTTGTCGGAGCGACGATGGGATCGGAGACCACCGCGGCCGCCGCAGGCGCCGTGGGCAAGGTCCGCAGGGATCCCATGGCGATGCTGCCGTTTGCAGGCTACAACATGGGCGAATATTTCGAACACTGGCTCCGCATGCGGAAGCTCGTGAAGCGTCCGCCCAAGATTTTCCACGTGAACTGGTTTCGCAAGGATGAGAACGGCAAGTTCCTGTGGCCGGGCTTCGGGGAGAACATGCGCGTGCTCCGGTGGATCGTCGACCGCTGCCAGGGTCGCGTGGCGGCGGAGGAGACGCCGCTTGGCTGGATGCCCTGGATCGAGCAGTTCGACATCGAGGGTCTTCCCGGCTACGATCGCGAGAAGCTCGCCAAGGTGCTGGAGATCAATGTGGACGACTGGAAGCAGGAGGTCCTGATGCAGGACGAGCTCTTCCTGAAGCTCTACAACGATCTGCCGAAGGAGCTTCTCTTCCAGAAGGAGCTGCTGATCGCGCGCCTCTGAAACCGGCTTGGGCGGCTTGAGGTGCAAGCTCCCCGCGGTCGCCCGCGGGGAGCTGCGCACTTAGTCCTCAATCACGTGAATCACGAAGTTTAGGTCTGTCGTGTTCACCGACCGCCCGCATATGAATTCGGGCGGAATTGTCATGAACTGGCGCCGCGAACAACGGTGCTGCAGAGGCCGCTGATCGCGGTGCCAACTCCGGGCACACCCGGATCTGGGGTAACCAAAGAACGATGGTGAATGTGTACTCCAAATCCTGTTACATTGCTTCGCGCGGCTTGCCATTTGTTGGTCGTTTCTTGCGGTTCCCGGTCGAGGGACAAGCGCCCGGCGTTTGGCCTCGAGCGAAATCCCTCCGGGCGTGGTCGAGCGACCGCAACGCAGTCGACACGATGGCGGCGAGGATGTCTGCCCGGATGCAAACGGCGTCCCCGCTATGGGTTCGCCGTCCGGATGCCGCGCGACAATTCGCAAGATCTGCGGAGCCCGTTTCGCCGGCAGGTGTTATAAGGGACGGATGAGCACGATCCTCGTCCCCATCGATTTTTCCGAGGAAACCCCCGAGGTCATCGAATGTGCCGCGATGCTTGCGCGCCGCAATCGCAGCCAGCTTGTCCTGATGCACGTTTCCGCGGGAAACCAGGACGACGAGGACGACGTGGCGGAAAAGCTGGAGCGCCTGGAACGTTGTCTGCGCGAGGACGGCCTTCAGGTGTCCGTGGCGGTCCGCGCCGGAGAACCCGCAAAGGAGATCGTCGAGTATGGCGGAAGCATCAAGGCCGATTGCATCATCATCGGCCGGCATGACCATGGGGGCGCCGCCGCCCAGAGCCCCGTGACGACCTATGTCGAACAGCAGGCGTCGTGCACGGTGGTCGCGGTGCCCTAGGCTGCCGCCTGGCGCGCTTTCAGATCAAGTGTAGCCGCGAGCGCCAGCGAGTGGACGAACTTTCTGCTCGCTGGCGCTCGCAGCTACTTTCGTGTTCTCGGCTACAGTTCAGTTTAAGCCGCTGCTAGCCTCCGCCGAGCGCGAGAAGTTCGCGCACCGCAGCCGTCACGGGAATGCTGCCGGCCAGGATCGATTCCTCCCAGGCTGCGCGCCTCGCCGCCACCTTGGGCTGGTGAAAAAAGCGGCTGCGCAACGCCTCTTCGATCATCGACTGCGCCCACGCGAGATTCTGCCGGCGCCTGCGCTCGAGCAGCGCGCCATTCTCCCGCGTGACGCCGAGAAACTCCTCCACCGCAGACCAGAGCGCGGAGACACCGTCCGCGGTTCGGGCCGAACAGGTCAATGCGCGCGCCGACCAGCCGGGTGTCGGCTGCGCAAAATAGTGCAGCGAATCCTGCAGCATGCGCCGCGTGACCTGCGCCCGCGTGAGGTTGTCCCCATCGGCCTTGGCCACCGCCACGGCGTCGGCCAGCTCCAGCGAACCGCGCTTCATGCCCTGCAGGTCGTCGCCGCCGCCCGTAATCGTGAGCAGAAGCAGAAAATCCACCATCGAACGCACCGCGATTTCGCTCTGCCCCACCCCGACCGTCTCCACAAGGATGACGTCGTAGCCCGCGGCTTCGCAAACCAGGATGGACTCGCGCGTCTTGCGGGCGACACCGCCGAGCGCTCCGCCCGACGGAGACGGACGGATGAATGCGCCGGGCTCTCGGGCGAGCTGCTCCATCCGGGTCTTGTCGCCCAGAATGCTCCCGTGGCTGACGCTGCTGCTCGGATCGACCGCCAGCACGGCGACCTTTTTGCCCTGGCGGCACAGCCAGGTGCCGAACGTCTCGATGAGCGAGCTCTTCCCGGCCCCGGGCACACCCGTGATTCCGATGCGCACCGAGCGGCCGGTATGCGGCAGAAGCAGCGCAAGCACCGCCTGCGCCTCGGCGATGCGCCCAGGAGCGTCGCTTTCAACCACCGTGATCGTCTGCGCCAGAAGCGAGCGGTCCCCGCACAAGACCCCTTGCGCATACTCCTCCGGCGACAAACGCCGCCGCCGCGGCGCACGAAACGATCCGGACGGCGCCGCTGCGCCGCCACCGGCCGGAACGATGTGGACGGCGAACTCAGGTCCGGCGTCTTCAGGCCGCCAGTCGGGATGTTCAGGAGGATGCTTCATCAACTGCAGCAGCCTGGAACATGGTGCCGGCGGCGCCCATGGCAACCTGCGATTCCTGCACCGGGGGTCCGCTTTAGTTTGAAAACAATCCCTTCCTGCGTTTAGGATCCCTCCGTGCTGATTCGTGGGCCAACACATTTTCCCTCTCGTTTGACGGCGGCTCCGTCGCCGTGGGCCTGCCAGCGGATGGATGCCCGCCTCACCCCGGATTGCGTCTGCGTCGCTCCTCCTTGAATTTGTACAAAAAATCCCGGCTGCCGTCCGCCGTGCGTGCGGGCGCCATCTTTGTGCTCGGGGCCTGTCTGCTCCCGCGATCGGTTGCGGACGGGGCTGCACGCGCGCCCGAAGTTCCGCTCGTGGTGAGCGCAGCGACCGACAACTTCCCCTATAGCTATCAGGATTCCTCGGGCCGGATCACCGGGTTTGCAGTGGATGTGTTCGATGCCGTCGCGAGCCGCATGGGTCTTCAATTCAGGCGCGTGCCCATGCCTGCGATGGACGATCTGCGGCGCTTCGGCGCGGGTGAATTCGACATCGGCCAATGGCAGCCCCGAATCCCCGGACACGATGCCGAGGCCGAATATTCGGCGCCGATCCTCGTCGTCCAGGGCACGATCTTCGTGCGGAAAGGCAACCGCCGCTTTGCAACCATGCAGGATCTTCGGGCGCAGCACGCCCGCGTCGCCACTCCGACCCAGGGTCGTGTTTTCGCCCTCGAACAAGGCTTGGAGGCGGATTGCGTGAGCACGGCATCAAGCCCGGAATGCCTCCGTCTGCTGGCCGACGGCAAGGTCGACGCGGTGCTCCTCTCCCGCCTCACCGGCCTTGCCCAGGCCCACCATCTCGGCATCACCAATGTCGAGCCGGTCGGGCACTCCCTCAGCGGATTCGTGGTCCGGTATTGCTTCGTCACCCACAAGGGCGATACGGAGTTGATGGCGAGGCTGAACGAGGGACTCGCAAGCCTATATCAGACAGAAGAATACGATCGGATCTACCAGCGGTGGTTCGCCCGCTACGAACCGGCGGCGTTCAGCCGCGAGGAGCTGATCATCTTCGTGGCCGCCATGCTGGCGTTCGCGCTGATCATCGTGTTCTGGGTGCTCGTGCGCCAGCGCCAGCTTCGCGACCGCATCACCCGCCAGGCGGAGGAGCTCGCCGAGAACCGCCAGATTCTGGCCGAGGCCCAGGCATTCGCCAGCCTCGGTTGCTGGCGGAGCCATTTCGACCAGCCGGAGCTGAACTCGTGGTCGGAGGAGAGCTACCGGATCTTCGAGCGCGATCCACGGCTTGGCGTGCCCGGGGTTGCTGAGATGATCAACTACGCCGTGCCCGCGGATCGCGGGCGGTGGCGCGACGCAATCGCGGGCCTGCAGGCCGACGGCAACGACTACGACCTGCATCTCGCGATCGAGCCGAAGGCGGACTGCCGGAAGACCATTCACATCCTGGCACGACCGGTGAGCGACCATACCGGGCGCCGGATCGGGTCCTTCGGCACCATGCAGGATGTCACCGCATGGCAGGCCGCGGAGGAAGCCCTGCGCCAGTCCGAGCAGCTGCTGCGCGCGCTCTACGAGAACCTGCCGCTGGCGCTCGGCGTTGTCGAACGCGCACGCGGCGAATGGTTCGTTGTTTCGCTCAATCCCGCGGCCGTCCGCCAGTTCGCCCTGACCTCCGAACCCCCGTCGGGCCAGGCCTTGAGCCAGCTCGGCCTCCGCCCGGAATGGCTTCAGTACTGGTCGCGACTGTTCACCCGCTGCGTCGACGAGTCGCACCCGTTCAAGCTGGAGCTCTCGCGCGACGACGAACGGCGCGACTATGCCATCACGCTGGTCCCGCTGGGCCAGTCCGGCGGCCACGCACGCTGCTGCTTCCTGATCGAGGACGTTTCTGAACGAAAGCAGAAGGACTCCGAAATCGCCCAGGGCCGGCGCCTGCGGGCGATCGGCGAACTCGTCGGCGGCATCGCGCACGAGTTCAACAACCTCCTCACGCCAATCCTGCTGAGCTCCGATCTGCTCCAGACCGAATGGGCGCACGAGCCGCGTCTGCGCGACGAGCTCAAGTTGATCGCCGATGCCGCTCGCCGCTCGGCCGAACTGACCCGCCGCCTGCTGGCATTTGGTCGCAAGAGCGAGCCCCACGCCGAGGCGCTTGAGCTGCGCGCGGTCGTCGAAACCAACGAGGAACTCGTCCGGCATGCATTTGACCGCCGCATCCGCCTCGAGACCAATCTAGCCCCGGATCTGCCGACCCTGTTCCTCAATACCGCCGACCTTCACCAAGTCCTGCTCAATCTGCTGGTCAACGCCCGTGACACGCTGACCGACAAGCTGGCCCGCCCCCCCGCCACAACCTGGATCCCCTGCATTCGCATCGAGGCGACCAGCCAGCCGACGGGATCGGTCACCCCATTCGAACCGGGAAAACACCCGCTCCCAACGGCATGGATCAAGCTCACCGTCCGCGACAACGGTCGTGGCATGTCCCAGTCGGTGATCGAGCGGATCTTCGAGCCATTCTACACGACGAAGCAGATTGGCCAGGGCACCGGGCTTGGGCTCGCCACGGTCTGGCACCTGGTCGCCAACTTCGGCGGTCGGGTCGACGTCGAATCGGTCCTGGGCGAGGGCGCTGCGTTTCACGTCTTTCTGCCCGTGCGCCCAGTCCCGGTCGGTCCTGTCGTTTCGGGTTCCGCCGCCGCAGATCATACGAAGGGACCGGCACGATCGCTCCGGCTGTTGCTCGTTGAAGACGAGGAAGCCGTTGCCAATCTCGTGTCCGCACTCCTCCGGCGCCAGGGTCATGAGATCACGCTCGCCTCCAACGGGCTCGACGGCTGGGAGCGGCTTTCCGCAACTCCGGACGCCTTCGACGCGGTGATCATGGACCTCAACATGCCCGGACTGAGCGGTCAGGAGCTTGCACGCCGGGCGCGCGGTCTGGCGTACCACCGGCCAATGGTCGCAATCAGCGGCCGGGTCACTGACGACGAACGGGCGGGGCTGGCGCGCCTCGAGATCACAACCGTGCTGCAGAAGCCGTTCACCCTTGATGAACTTCGGGAGGGTCTGGCCCGGGCGTTCGAGGGCAACCTCCCGCGCAGCTGAACTGGCCGGAGCCTTTTGTTTTTGGTCGACGGCTCCGCGAAGGAACGGATTCTCGAGGACTGTCCCGCTCCCGACCATCCACCCCAACCTCTCAGCTTCCGCCGCCGATACGACCCAGGCCGTGCCTCTCTTGGAGAACCGTGGGCTGTCCTTCATGGGAGACACCAAGGGCGGTCCGTTCGATATTCCGGAAGCTCTGGCCCGGGAGATGCTACCGGCCCGAAACCCACATCTGAAGCCGAACAGCGATGTCTTGCGTCCGTGGGTCAACGGACTTGACGTCACCCGAATGCCGCAGCGCATGTGGATCGTCGATTTCCCTCCGGGCATGGACGAACGCGAAGCCATGCTCTACGAGGAACCGTTCGAATGGATACGCCGCCGTGTGAGACTGAAACGTGCCGGCGGCAAACGCTCCGTCTATCGCGACCGCTGGTGGATCCACACGAAGGCGCAACCCGAGATGCGAATCGCCCTCGCCAAACGGGATCGCTTCATCGCCGTTGCACGAGTGGCCAAACATCTCCTCTTCGTCTGGCTGCCGCCGGAAACCCTGCCCGATCACCAGCTCATCGTCTTCGCCCGCGATGACGACTGGTTCTTCGGCGTGCTGCACTCGCGCTTCCATCAGATCTGGGCACTATCCCTCGGCACGCAACTTCGCGAGAAGGAGTCCGGATTTCGCTACACCCCGACGACGTGTTTCGAGACATTTCCATTTCCATGGCCGCCGGGCACGCCGCTGGGCAAATTGACCCGCGCCCAGGATGAACTGCGCACGGCCGTTGCGCGAGCCGCCCGCGACCTTGACGCGCTGCGCACCGACTGGCTCGGCGACCGCACGGATCCAAGCCGCACGCTCACCGCGCTCCATAATGCACGGCCCGGATGGCTCCAAGCCGCTCACGCGAGTCTCGACGAGGCCGTCGCCACGGCATACGGCTGGCCAGGCGACCTGACCGATGACGAGATCATTGCCCGTCTCCTCGCTTTGAATCGGCAACGGTCCGCCAAGCCGTGACCGCATCTCCTAGCCCGCATATTTCACAGTCTTCGCCATCGCCACAATCGTTCGCCTGCTGGAGGTTCCTGTGGTGGCGATGGTCACGGGATATGCGAGCTTAGCCCGGATGTGCCGGCCGCCAGGCGTAACCCGGGGAACACCTACAATCTGCACGCAGGCTATCGAGTAGAGTGTGAAACATCCGGGCTAGGAGCTTGCCTGGACGCAATCCCTCTCCTTATTCGGGAGGCCATGACTGTCCTTGAAGCCATCGACGCGCGCCAGTCCATCCGCGCCTACCAATCGAAGCCGATCGAGCACGAGAAGCTCGAGGCGGTCCTTGCCGCCGCCAACCGCGCCGCATCCGCCGCAAATCTGCAAGCGTACCAGATTTATGTGGTGCACGATACCGCGAGAAAGCAGGCGCTGGTCGCCGCAGCAGCCGGCCAGAAATTTCTGGCCACCGCGCCGGTCGTGCTCGTCTTCGCCGCCGATCCCGCACGCTCCGTCGCGAAATACGGGCCGCGCGGAGACCAGGTCTATTGCGAGCAGGATACATGTGCCGCAGTCTGCAACGCGATGCTTGCCGCTGTCGGACTTGGCCTGGGCACGTGTTGGGTGGACGCGGTTGACGCAACTCTGGCGGGACAGGCGGTCGGTCTTCCCGCCGGCCAGCGCGCAATCGTCATACTGCCTCTCGGTTATGCCGCCGAAACCCCGCCCCGCACGACTCGGCGCACATTGTCGGACCTTGTGGTCGATTTGTCATGAAACACTTCATCGTCGAAATCACGTTCACCGCGCCAATCGCGCGCATCGAGGAGATCGTGCCGCAACACCGTGCCTTTCTCCAGACCGGCTATGATCGCGGCTGGCTGTTGATGTCCGGTCCGAAGAATCCGCGGACCGGCGGAATCGTCGTCGCCCGCGCGCCGTCCCTGGATGAGATTCAGGCGTTCTTCGGCCAGGATCCCTATCAACTGGGCCAGGTCGCGACCTATCGCTTCACTGAATTCTCCCCGGTCAAACGGCAGGCGTTCATGGAGAGCTGGGCCAACGGCTGAGCAAGCTGCCGGAGCCCCGCGCGGATCCACTCGCCCGTTCGACGGGTTCGACAAGCTCACCGCAGGCATGCTCAGGGCCCCGAGCGGAGTCGAATGGGTCAGGGCCCCGAGCGGAGTCGAGGGGCTGGCGCTCGCGGCCACGGGACACTGAGCAACAGCACCCGCCAACCGGTTCCCCATAGCGGCAAGCTGACTCAATGTGGCGGCGGGCTTCTCGTGGCGGCGAGCGCCAACAAGCCGTTCTCCAATCGGGTAACGCCGGGCTATTTCCTCGTGGCGGCGAGCGCCAGCAAGCCGTTCTCCAATCGGGTAACGCCGGGCTATTTCCCCGTGGCGGCGAGCGCCAGCAAGCCGGTCCCTGCGTCGATCCGCAAGCAAGAGGAGAATAATCCATCGACATCTCGCCGCACCAGTCGGCGAGTGAATGCCTATGGAACCAGCGCACGGCCCCGGCAAGATCCACCGACCAATAGACAGCGCATCGAACTCCGCCCGCCCACAGGGCTATTTGCCACGTCTGGCTTCTGGCTTTTACCGCGGACTTTCCTCGGTGCACTGGACTCTCACCATCGAAAATCGCGCCACCGGCTGGCTCACCGAGTCATTCCATCACCGCTGGCAGCTTTCCCTTCTCCACGCATGCGCCCGCTATAGTCTGCTTTGTCCGGCCTACGTGCTGATGCCGGATCACATGCACTTGATCTGGCTCGGGTGCCGTGCGGACTCGGATCAACGGAGCGCAACCGAGTTCTTTCGCAAACACCTCCGTCCTGCGCTTCTGCCTGCGCAATGGCAAAAACAACCTTATGACCACGTTCTCGATCCGGAAGAACGAACGCACGAAGCGTTTGTCTGGATTGCAAACTACGTCCTTGAGAATCCTGTTCGTGCACAACTGGTCGCCCGCTACCCTGATTATCCTTACGTAGGTTCATGTGTCCCAGGCTATCCGGATCTGGACATTCGAGCGCCCGACTACTGGGAGCGATTCTGGCGCGTCCACAACTATTTGCTAGCCTTGCAGACCACTCGCTGGCGCTCGCGGCCACGGGACACAGAGCAACAGCACCCGCCAACCGGTTCCCCATAGCGGCAAGCTGACTCAATGTGGCGGCGGGCTTCTCGTGGCGGCGGGCTTCTCGTGGCGGCGAGCGCCAGCAAGCCGTTCTCCAATCGGGTAACGCCGGGCTATTTCCCCGTGGCGGCGAGCGCCAGCAAGCCGTTCTCCAATCGGGTAACGCCGGGCTATTTCCCCGTGGCGGCGAGCGCCAGCAAGCCGTTCTCCAATCGGGTAACGCCGGGCTATTTCCCCGTGGCGGCGAGCGCCAGCAAGCCGGTCCGTCTTCAACCCGCCGGCCGGTAGGACGTCTCAAATTGCTGCTCGCGCTCGTACCGCTCGACAGCGAGATCCAGAAGCCGTTCGATCAGCTGGCCGTACGGCACTCCCGTCGCGTCCCAGAGTTTCGGATACATGCTGATCTTCGTGAAGCCTGGAATCGTGTTGATCTCGTTGACGTAAACCCGGGCGTCCGCACAAACGAAGAAATCCACCCGCGCCATGCCGGCGCACTCGAGCGCCACAAAGGTGTCCACGGCAAGCTGGCGGACGCGATCGCGGACGGCCTCCGGCAGCTCGGCCGGAATGCGCAGCAGGGCTCCGTTTTCGTCGAGATACTTCGCCTCATAGGAATAGAAGTCGTGCTGCGGGATGATCTCGCCCGGCACCGACGCCTGCGGATCGTCATTGCCAAGCACCGCAACCTCGATTTCCCGCCCGCGGATGAACTCCTCCACCAGCAGTTTCCGATCGTAACGAAACGCCTCGGCGCACGCGGCGGCCCAGCCTGCGGCGTCGCGCACCTTGCTCACTCCGACCGACGAGCCGGAATTGGCCGGCTTCACGAAGAACGGCGCGCCGAGTTTCTGGGCAAGCGCTTCAAACGAGGTCCCCGCAGCGTTGCGCGCGGTCAGCGTCACAGAGCGGGTCACCGGAATGCCGGCATCGCGCAGGATCCGCTTCGCGACATCCTTGTCCATTCCGACCGCGGAACCGAGCACGCCTGCGCCGACAAACGGAACGTTGGCCAGCTTCAGCAGGCCCTGCACCGTGCCGTCTTCACCGTAGGTTCCATGGAGCACGGGAAACACGACGTCGAGCTTCGGCAGCCCACGCTGTGACGTGATTCCGACCAGCGAGCGTTCCAATTCGCCCGGCACGAGCGCGAGCGACTCGCCGCCGTCGCCAGCCGCGAGCTCGGCCGACGGTGAGGTCGCCGCACCCAACAACGCAGGATCGCACACGTGCCACTTGCCGGCCTTGTCGATGCCGATCAGGACGACGTCGAACTTCGTCTGATCGACCGCCTCGAAGACGTTGCGAGCCGATTGCACCGACACCTCGTGCTCGACAGATTTCCCGCCGAAGAGAATACCCACGCGCTTCTTTGCCATCCCTCCATTTCGCTGTTCCCGGCCACCGTCTCCAGCACTAAATGCACCGGCTCCGGGTCGAACTGGACATTGTTCCGCTGCGATCGCGAGTAGCCTCGTTCCTGCAACTGGCATCAACGCGGAAACTGCGCCTGCATTGTGGCCGCGAGCGCCAGCGAGTGGTTCGGGAACCGCCCGTCTGCTCGCTGGCGCTCGCAGCTACCCTCTCGGCAAGACTCCGGTGGCGTTATGAGATCCCAACGTGCGAATCCGACTGAGGAGGTTTGCATGTCCGGTTCTCTTGCCCCAGCATCCAGCCAAGCAATCCCTGCGCCAGTCCGTGGCAGGCGGGTTGCGCGCGACCGTCGAAAACACCGAGCGACTTGAGCACGGTGCCCAGCCTCGGCGGCAGATCACCGCAACACCAATGGAACCAGAACGGGAACAGGTCCCGATCGGTCATCGCCGCAAGCAGCGGCAGGAACCCGTCGCACGCGAGATTGTCGAGCCGGGTGCCCCCGACCGATTCCGTGGCGATCTCGCGCGCCAGGCGTGCGCGCAGCGCCGGCATCCCGAACTGTCTGCGGACGTTCGATGTCGATTGAAAGCAGCTCTCTTGCGGCGCCGCCGGAAACTCACCGGCGAGTTTCATGAGTTGTCCTGGCCAGTCTGCCTGCGCCCGGCACCAGGCGGCATACTGCCCCAGCCGCAGGTACGGATGGTTCGCCGGCCTCACCCCCTGCAAGCTCCATCCGGCCGATTCCGCCGCGAACAACGCGCCAACGTCAACCGTTCCAGCAGCCCAAACTGCGAGTGGCGCACGTGCAGCGATTCTCAGCATTGGCACGCGGTTGAACCGATACCCGAGAATTTCAAGCACCGCGTGGTGGCAGGCTTCCGGCCAGTCGAGCCGTTCGATCCGACGCTTCGCAAATCGCATCTTTTGGCGCCAGCGCTCCACCGCGTGCGCCTGCAGCAACGCACGCACCTGACATGCGGGAATCCGTGAAAGCTCTTCCGTTGCGCGCCAGTCCGCACGGCTCGCGAGCCTCTCCACCGCATCCTCGGCTGCATATTCTTCGAGGTCGTGCAGCAGGAGCGGCAGCAACACCAATGTGGGAATCAGACTCCCGTCTGCCCT
>Ga0265342_10002995_pt1 | contig 14171 bp, 13 predicted proteins | sample 4CB327metaG_FD_203125 | JGI IMG/M metagenome (GOLD analysis project Ga0265342, IMG submission 203125) | Rhizosphere microbial communities from Carex aquatilis grown in University of Washington, Seatle, WA, United States - 4-CB3-27 metaG | ecosystem: Host-associated > Plants > Roots >...
GTCCGCCGCCTCCGGCGCATAATACGGGCTCGCCGTGGTCACATAGTCGAACGTCGCACGCGCTTGTCCGTAAATCGCCTGTACGCCGATTCCGCCATTTGATACGGAGCATTCGGGCTCTGTGACGCCGACTGACCCGCTTCCCCCTTCGCAACCGACAACTTGTCCATAGTTGTTGTCCTGAATCCCGGCATGCGTGAAATAGGTGCCGTTGAAAGTAAAGGGCGCGAAAGAAACGTCACCCAGTTCCACCGCCGGAACCGAGAGCTGCGTCCTGCCGCTGAGAATGCTGACGTGGTTTTCGTCGATCGCATCGACGACGGGCGGCGTAATGACCACAGGAGCATAGGTTGTTTGCGCCCGCGCCGACGAAACGTCACAAACAACGAACAGAACCAACAGCGCGAATCCATGAACGAGCGCGCGTGAACACCAGGTCGACATGCCCGGTCGGTGATTCGTCCTCAATAGTGATGCAGACTGCTCGGATATTCGTGGCGGAGCGTGACGGTAGAGGATTTGATACAGCGCAATTATTCGCTCGTAGTGACGCCGTCCCAGCATCGTCGCCCCCGAAAATTCATTAGACAAAATCCTAGTTCTCTGCTTTGTTGATGTCAATCTATGCGTGCTTTTTTTGTCAATCTCGCGAAGCGCGAGGGTGATTTTGTCCGCGAAGCAACAAAGGGGGAGCGGATGTTTATTACACGGCGTATCGCATTCGCGCGAATCGCAGGCTCAACACTGATTGGATATTTCAGTGGAGGTTTCCTGGCGCGAGCTTCCGGAAGCGTCACGTATACTTATGATGCGCTCGGCCGCGTCGTCAGCGCCACCTACGCCACCGGGCAGACTATTACTTACGCCTATGACGACGCCGGTAACCGCACGCAAATGGTTCAGGGTAGCGGCGGCGGTTCCGGATTCAACCAGACGATCCCAGTCGCCGGCACAGCGCCGGTCAATTTGCGCACGCTTGCAAATAACGCAGGATACAACGGCGCCGAAAACGCAACGATCATATTCCAGGTCAACAGCGGCGTCACGATAACAGGTGCCGCTGGCGGTACGGGTGGGATTGCGATTGACACCGGAACTTGGCCAAGCGGCTATACGACCATTCTCTCGTTACATGTCACAAATGGCGGCGCTGTTCGCGGCGGCGGCGGCGGTGGTGGCGGAGGTGGGGGCTCCAGTCAATCCGGCAGTCCCGGGGGCGCGGGAGGTGACGCGTTGTATTGCCGTGTGCCGTTGGCAGTCACAGTCGACCCCAGTGGCTATATTCAGGCAGGCGGCGGTGGCGGCGGTGGCGGCGGACTAACCTCAGGAGGCTTGGGGTCCAATTACGGCGGCGGCGGTGGCGGCGGTGGCTTCCCCAATGGCAGCGGTGGACCAGGCGGATCAGGGTCGATGATCATTGCAGGTCAAAACGGCGCTGCAGGCTCGATCTCGGGCGGCGGTTCAGGTGGAAGCCCCAGCTCTGGTTCCGGCTACGGCGGCGATGGAGGAGACTCAGGCTCGTCAGGAGGCAACGGAGGTTCTTCGGGGTCTAACGCAGGCGGCTCGGGCGGCGCGGCAGGTTACGCAATCCGTAAAAACGGCAACTCCGTCACGGTCACGAACAACGGAACGATCACGGGCACGATTGGATAAATAGTCCAAGGGCGCTTAGCGGTCGCTGGTGAGATCGGCGTCCCCATCGGTCCTGCCGGGTTTTGCCTCTGCGGCTACCACCTAAGCGGACGATTGAGCATTGTTTACACACGAGCGACCGCAAAGAAGCCGTGCGGCTTATCCGCCATGTTGACTGCGCCCATCTTTCGACCGAGCAATGGTGAGATCGAGGCCTTGATTCATGCAAACCCGTTTGCGTTCGTTATATCGAGCGCACGCGGGCGATTGAACGCGACCCCTCTTCCACTCCTGCTCGACAAAGAACCAGACGGCGGATGGGCGCTGATCGGCCATTTTGGACGAACAAATCCCCAAATCGCGCAATTGCAGGACACGCCACGCGCGCTGATCATCTTTCAGGGGGCACACGGCTACATTTCGCCGTCGTAGATGCGCGACCGAACCCAAGCGCCAACCTGGAATTTCATGATAGTGCAGTTTCAGGCCGATATACGTTTCGAATTCGGTCTCGATCATGCCATCACAGCGGTCGATCGCCTTTCGTCGGTCATGGAGGCCGGTAGAGCAAAGGCTTGGTCACCCGAGGAAAAGGGTCCGCGCCACAGCCGTCTTGCTCGGGGTGTGGTGGCGTTTCGGGCTACCGTTGTGGAAGCCGATGCCAAATTCAAACTCGGTCAAAATGAGCGCCTCGACGTTCTTGAAGACATCCTGCAAGGACTCGATCCAGTGACCCAGTCCGACCTGCGTACTGCGATGGTCCATGCCAATCTGGAACGGCGCGGCGGCGGTCGATGAAACAGGTTCTAGTGCTCAAAACCTGACACTTGGGTCCCGCAGGGGATTGCCGAATCGTCAGCGCTATGCAGCCAGGAGCGGAATCGCCAGTCCAACCAGCTTCTGAGCGCGCTGCTAAACCTTCCTTTGGCTAGGATCAAAGAAGAAGGTTTCGCTGGCAATCTTCTGACCGCGCCAGGTTTGCCAAGCGACTTCCTCCTGTTGCATGGTGCTGCCATCTTTGAAGAAGAATTTGAAACGCCAGCGGATTGCGACCTGATCGCCTAGGACCAGAGGGCCGCCCAGCAGTTCCGACACGACTTCGCGGCTGCGTTCCATCATCGCCGCTTCTTGTTTCATCAAGGCGTCCCGGCCGCCTTGGCGAGGCGGCGACTGGTTCTCCTGCGTCCAGGCGTCGTCGTGATACCAGTCACGGATCGCGCCGGTATGGTCACCCGACATGACTTGGGCGATGAAGGCTTCAAGGATCGCATTGGTGGGCATCGGAGTTACTCCAACTCGAAGATGACATTTAACCGTTTAGGGAGGTGCGATCCATAGCGACGTTTGCGCGGCGGTTGGCCGTATAAGGCCTTCAACTCGGCCCGAGTTCGGCGCGGGCCCAAACAGCGATGGCCCGCGGCGCCATTGAAAAAGCCGGAAGGAGGTCGTGGGCGGCTACCAAGTCAGGTTCTATCCATTGGCATCGGGGGTGTTTGTCTATCCGAGCTTCGATGCGACACCGGGAAGGCGATCAGTAATGAATGCACACTACCAACAAAACATAAGGCGAATTCGAAACGTCATCCAGGATAGCGGGTTGCCCGTTCACGCCTTGCCAACCATTGTCGGCACAACCGCCCCTAAAATACTCCTTGCCTGACCTAATTCCCAAAGCGCTGGATCAACCCGTCGGCTACATCGTCCAGGTTATGAGCAATCACGCATGGCTGGCCGCCCACATCCAAAGGCGCGTTGCCGCGCCGCCGCAGCAACGCGCCATGCCATCCCGCGGCCACGGCGCCAAGCGTATCCCAGGCGTGGCAGGCAACAAGGCATAGCTGCGAAGGTGGCACCTGTAGGGCTTGTTCCACCGCTTGGTAGGCCTCGCGCGCCGGTTTATAGCGCCGCGCAGTATCATCAACGCTGAAGGTCCGTTCGAAGAAATCTAGTATTCCGCCGTGTTCAAGCTGACAGATGCACGTCTCCTTGGGATTGTTCGTCAGAGCGAAAAGATGGAACCCCGCATCGCGCAGTTTGGTAAGACCGCTTTCTACATCCTGGTGCGGCGGCATGGCGGCTATAGCCGCCTTCACTTCCACAATGTCGGTATCGCTAATGTCACGCTCGTGAATGGCCGCAACCATCTTCAGAACCGCTCCGGCAAGTTCCCCAAAAGGAACGTAATCATCGGCCAGTGTGAGCGCCTCTGAATATAGAATGAGCTGCGCAAACCATTCGCGCATGACATTCCCTTCGCCAAAGATGCGAACGAAATGTGGCGTCAATGAATCGAGATCGAACAGCGTTTCGTTGATGTCAAAAACCACGAATGGAAGCTTAGACATGGAGCAACCCTCAATATCTCAACCATGCCGATTTCAAGACCACCGCACGGATGAGCACCAGAATTACAATTGCGAGCGGGCTGTCACACCATGCAGGGCGAATTCAACCGACTTTTCCCAGCTGGGCGGTCGAACGAGCCCTCTGAAGAGTGGATTTGCATCGCCAGAGACAATCCAAACAAGCGACTTCCAAGAAGCACGGCAACGCATCACTGATCTGCACCATTCTGCAATTTGACCAACGTAGCGTTGTCCTCACCTTCCCAGCCGCCGCCGAGCGCTTTGTATATCGCGACAAGATCTGTCGAGACCGCGGCTGTGCTGTCTGCGAGCGAGAGTTCGGTCTGCTGCTGCGTCCGCTCGGCGTCGAGCACATCGAGGAACGCCGTTAGCCCGCTCTTGTAACGCTGGCGCGCCAAGGAATGCACATTGCGATTGTGCGTCATAGTGGCGTGAAGAGCCTGCCGGCGGTTTTGTTCGGTGTTGTAAGCAATCAGCGCGTTTTCCGCTTCGTGCAGCGCGTTAAGCACGGCTTTGGCATATGCGACCGCCGCTTCCTTCTCGCGAATGTTCTGCAACCGAACCGTGGCGCGAAGTTTTCCACCTTCGAAGATCGGTATCTGAAGGCTTGGGCCAATGTTGATGAAGCGGCTCGCCCAGTTGGCAAGATCGGGAAAGCGTTCGGCCTGGGTGCCGAAAGACGCACCGAGCGTGACGCGCGGAAACAGATCGGCGACGGCGACGCCGACGCGCGCCGTCGCAGCGTGTAACCGCGCCTCCGCCGCACGAATGTCCGGGCGTCTGCGGATCAACTCCGCCGGTAATCCGATCGGTACGTTCGGTGGGGCCGGCGGGACCGCCGTCGCACTTTGAAGCTCGCTTTGCAAGGCGCCCGGCTCGCGGGCCAACAGTTCGCTCAGTTGATTGATGTCGGTATCGATCTGGCGGTTGAACAAGGGCAATTGCGCCTGTGTCGCGGCCGTCTGAGCCGCAGCATTCGAGACATCGAGGTCGTTTCCAAGACCGGCGCGCATCTTCTGCCGCGCCAAGACTTCAATCTCGCGCTGCGTGTCGAGATTGTCCCGCGTGGTCGTGCGGCGGGCTTGCGCATTGCGAAGATCGATATAGGCGCGCGCGACCTCGCCCCCCAACGACACGAGCGTGCCATTGGCATCCTCGACGGACGCTTGCGCGTCCGCATCCGCCGCTTCTACCGACCGCCGCACGCGACCGAACAGATCCAGTTCCCATGAGGCATCGAAACCGACCTGGAATTGGTCGTAAGGATTGGGATAGCTCGGGATAGCGACGCCGCTACCGTCGCCGAGATTGCCGAGCGAGCCGAACAGCGAGCCTTGCGCTGTCTTTTCGCTGAACCTTTGACTCTCGTATGAAGCGTTACCCGTTAGCGACGGCCATTGATCGGCTCCGGCGACGCGCCGTTGCGCGCGCGCCTCTGCGATACGCAGCGCAGCAGCGCGGATATCGAGATTGGAGGCAGCGGCGCGTTCGATGAGCGACGTGAGGACCGGATCGTGAAAACTTGCCCACCAGGCATCGTCGTTCGTTGGCGTCGCCGTTACTGTGCTCGGTCGTGTTTGTGTCGATCCTTGCGTATTTGATACGCCAACCCAATCTTTCGGCACATCAGGTATCTGTGGGACAAAATCCGGCCCGACCGTGCATCCGAAAAGAGACAGCGACAGTGTCGCGATCAACGCGGTCGGAGCGAGAGGCCCTGTGTGTATGATCGTGCTCATGCGACGCGGCTCCTGAACATCCAAGTAGCTGCGCCAAGCGTAAATATTGCGATCAGCGCCATCGGCCACAGATAGGGAATCAGGCGGTCAACGCCGACACCCTCCAGATAGACGCGCTGTGCGATCGTAATGGCATAACGCAGCGGATTGATAAGCGTGAAATACTGGAAAATCTCCGGCATATTGCTGATCGGCGTGGTCAGGCCCGATAGCATTGCGAAGGGCAAAATAAGCACGAAGGTATAAAGCATTGCCTGCTGCATGGTCTGCGCGATCGAAGAGACGAAGATGCCGATGCCGACCGCCGCTAGCAGGAAAAGGACGAGACCGAGATAAAGGGTGAAGAACGAACCTTGGAACGGTATTCGAAACCACAGCTGCGCTACCAGAAGGATGTTCGTCGCCTGAATTAGTCCGACAAGCATCGCCGGCACCGCCTTGCCGGCCATAATCTCTCCGGGCCGGAGTGGTGTGACCAACAGTTGATCAAAAGTTCCTAGCTCGCGCTCGCGCGCGATCGACATGGCCGCAAACATCATGGTCTGCATCAGCGTGATCGTGCCGATGAGGCTCGGGAGCATGCTCCAGCGCGTTTCGAGCGAGGGATTGTACCAGGTGCGCGCCGTCACCTGCACCGGCGGATTCGGCAGCCCGTGCAAGGCACGCCAGTCGGAATTGAACCCCTCCACGATGATGCCGAGGTAACCCATTGCGACGCCCGCGGTGTTGGAATTGCGCCCGTCGGCGACGACTTGGATATTCGCCGGTTTGCTCAGAAGCAGATTGCGTTCGAAATCCTGACCGATCTGAATGACGAGCAAAGCCGTCTTATCGTCGATCATCGTTTTTACGGCTGATGCCCGGACGAGATAGGCTACCTGGTGAAACACGTGCGTTCCATCCAGACGCGCGACCAGTTCCCGAGATGCCGCGCTGTGATCCTGATCGAGGAGTGCATAAGGCACGTCGTTCAGATCGTAGCTGGCGGCATAACCGAAGATCAGACATTGCAGAACGGGCGGCAGAATAAGTGCGTAGCGCGTGCGCTGATCTTTGAGGATCGCAAAGATCTCCTTGCGGATCAAGGCTATGGTGCGAGAAAAGCTTTCCCACATGCCGGGCCTCACGCGAGTTTCTTACGCGTCGCGCGCATACTGAGCACGAGCAAAACCACCACCATGCCGGCGAGCACGGCGGCATTCGGAAGAATGATGGCCCAGCTGTCTCCAGCGAGAAAGATCGTCTGGAGCAGAGAGACAAAATAGCGGCCCGGAAAGATGTACGCGATAACTTGAACAGCCACGGGCACGCTGCGCAAATCGAACATGAACCCCGAAAGCATCATTGCCGGCAGGTAAGTAACTGCCATTGTCAGTTGGCTTGCAGCAAACTGGCTCTTGACGGTCGAGGAGATCAGCAGCCCGATACCCAACGAGACGAGGAGGTACAGCATCGACACGATGGTCAACACCAGGATCGACCCGCGGAACGGAACATGGAACAGGAATTTTGCGGCAAGTACGCACAGAGCAAGCCCCATCATTCCCAATGCGAAGTACGGAATCGTCTTACCCAACAGGATTTCGTCGGTGCGGACCGGCGTCACGAACAGAGCTTCCAGCGTGCCGCGCTCCCATTCCCGCGCCATCACCATCGTGGTCAGGAATGCGCCGATTATGGTCATCACCATGACGACCAGACCCGGCACCAGATAGTAGTGACTGTCGTTTGCCTCGTTGAACCAGAGTCGGCTTTGGATGATCACCGGGCCGCCGAAAACCGCTTCGCCCGCCGACGCACGGCGCGCAGTCCATTCACCGACGGCACCCTGGGCATAACCTTCAATGATGCGAGCGCGATTGGCGTCGCCGCCATAAGAGAGCACCTGGACCTGGGCTTTTCCGAGGCTCAGATTGCGCGAGAAATCCGGCCTGATGCGCACAATGCCGTCGACCTTGCGCTCGAGCATGAGTTCCTCGGCCGTTGCCATCGATGGCGTTACCTCGGTTTTGAAGTAGGAAGAGAGACGGAACCCGGCAGCAAGTTCCGCTGCCGCGGGAGAGCTGTCTTCGATAACGACCACCACCGGCACATTCTTCACGTCAAGCGACAAGGCGTAGCCGAGTAGCAGGATCATCATGATCGGCATCGCGACACCGATCATGATCGTGCTGGAATCGCGAACGATCTGATAGGTTTCCTTGCGGACCAGCGCACGGATTCGTCTCACTTTGGCCAGGAGATCGGTGTCTTGCACTACGCGGCTCCTTGCACAGGTTCCGCCGATTCCTTGCGGCGCGCCTCCCCAACGATAGCGATGAAGGCATCCTCCATCGTGGCTTCATGTCCTTCTTGCTTGGGTGCGCGTTGGCGCATTTCGGCGGGCGTGCCTTGGGCGAGAATGCGCCCCTCGTCCATGATCGCCACGCGATCGCAATACTCCGCTTCCTCCATGAAGTGCGTGGTGATGATGACCGTGACGCCCTGTTCCGCAAGCGCCGTGATCCTGCGCCAGAAGCCGCGCCGGGCGAGCGGGTCGGCGCCGCTCGTCGGTTCGTCGAGGAACAAGATTTCCGGCTCGTGGAGCAACGCCGCGGCCATCGCCAATCGCTGTTTGTAACCGCCGGGAAGCTCTCCGCTCGCCAGAGTCCGCAACGACTCGAGATCGAACTGCGTCAGCGCCCAATCGATGCGCTGGCGGCGGCGCTCGCCGCCAAGGCCGTAGGCGCTGGCAAAGAACTCGAGGTTTTCGACCGCCGAAAGCTCGCCATAGAGTGAGAACTTCTGCGCGACATAGCCGATCCGCTGGCGTGCCGGCGCGCGCGCCTTGCGCACATCCAGACCGGCGACGCGCAAAGTGCCGCTGGTCACCGGCAGCAGCCCGCAGAGCATGCGAAAGGTCGTCGTCTTGCCGGCGCCGTTGGGCCCGAGAAGCCCGAACAGTTCGCCGCGGCGAACCTTGAAGCCGACATGATCCACCGCCGTGAATTTGCCGAACATACGGACCAGGTTGTCCACCTCGACGGCCACATCGTCGCCGTGACGTTCCAAGGGCTGTGCCAAGACGGCGGCGACGGATAGCTTGGCCGGCTCCAAGTCATGCAAAAGCGTCATGAAGCCATCTTCAAAGCGAACGGGAACGGGGGCGAATTTCAGACCACGCAACGGACCAATGACGGTTGTGTCTTCGATGCCTCGGGCGCGCACGAAGCGCACCCCGCCGCCCTCGGGAACCGCATCGACGATGGCCGGATCGTCGAGCAGCCGCGCCTGCAGAGAGCGCGCGACTTGTCCTTCCGGCGGATCGACCACAAACACGCGACCGTCGGCGAGTTTGCTGACGCTTGCGGGTGGTCCCTGCGCCAAGACCTTACCTTCATGCAGGACCAAGACGTGCCCGCAATAGTCCGCTTCATCGAGATAGGATGTGCTGATGAGTGCAGAGGTGTGCTGATCTTCGACCAACGCAAGGATGATTTGCCACAGTTCGTGACGCGAAAGCGGATCGACGCCGACCGTCGGTTCGTCCAGCAAAAGCAGCTCCGGCGCATGCACGAGCGCACAGGCCAGCCCAAGCTTCTGTTTCATACCGCCCGATAGCTGACCCGCGAGCCGTTTGGTGAACGGGCCCAGCGCCGTCATCTCCATCAATTTCGGAAACCGTGCCGCCCGATCTTCCGCGCCGACACCGTGCAAATCCGCATAAAGATCGATGTTCTCCTGAACACTGAGGTCCTCATAGAGGCCAAAGCGCTGGGGCATATAGCCGACGCGATCCTGAATTTGTTGCGGCTCGCGAACGACATCAAACCCAAGCACGCTGAGTTCGCCCGAGTCCGGCGCCATCAATCCTGCGGCAAGACGGATCAAGGTCGTCTTTCCGGCGCCATCGGGTCCGACGAGCGCCGTCAATGCGCCGCGCTCCACCGTCAGCGACACCGTATCAAGCGCAACCACTGTCTCTTTTTTGCTGCGGCGGAACGAACGTCGAATATCGCGCCCGACCAGAACCGCGCCGTTGGCATCGGCCGTCGTCATGGCGGCAAACTCGCCGCGGCTCCATGCGTAAACGGAATATGGACCGTCGCCGGCGCTCCGAGGCGCAACTGGTCGGCGGGGTCCTTCACAAAAACGCGAACTTCGTAGACCAGGCTCGTTCTCAAGTCTTCGGTTTCGATGGTCTTTGGCGTGAATTCCGCCACCGATGAGATGAACCCGACCCATCCAGGAAAAATTCGGCCGGGAAAGCTGTCGACGCTGACGGAAGCGTGCATTCCCGGCCGCAGCTTGCCGAGGTCGGTCTCGCCGACATAAACGCGAACCCATTTGGGATTTGTTATAGCCAGCGAAAAGACGGGCTTCTGCGGCGAGACCATCTCGCCGGGCTCCATGATCCGGCTGCGAACCGTCGCATCCATTGGCGCAACAAGCACCGCGTCGCTAAGCTCCTGACGCAACAACGTCAGTTGCGCCCCGTCTGCCTGTCTGTGCGCGTTCTGAACGTCGAGAGCGGCCTTTGCGTTGTCCAGATCCTGCTTGCTGACGCCTCGTCCGCCGGAGGAGTCCCATAGGCTACGTTGACGTTCGTATTGCCGCCGCGCATTGGCGACGTTCACGTCATCCAGCATCGAAGCTGCGGCTACTTGCGCCATTTCCGGTTCAAGCCGGCTTGTGTCGACGCGCGCCAATATCTGCCCGCGATGGACTCGATCGCCCTCTTGCACCAGGACCGCTGTGATCCGTTCGTTGTTGTTGAACGCAAGATCGACTTGGCGCAAATCCACATTGCCGTAAAGGGCCAGTTCTTGGGGTGCAGCTTTTGGCAGCATAAGCCACCAAACGAGGCCCACGACAGCACAAGCCACGATGATCGCCGACCCGATCAGCACTATACGTCTCATGCGGTGTCCTCAAAAAAACAGCCAGACGGGCCGGAAGGAATTCAAATTATAATTTGAAATTATGGTTTGAATCAAGTGACGGCCTTATGATAGTGTTTTCCGTCATGAAGCACCTTCAGGCCGTCAGCAGAAGGCGGGCCCGCAAACCGATCGCAAAGAAGAATGACTCGAGCACGCGGCAGCGCCTGCTGGAGGCGGCAGGTCGTGTGTTTGCCGAACAGGGCTTCGATCGCGCGATGTGCAAGGAAATCTGCAGGCGAGCCGGCGTCAACACTGCCGCCATCAACTACCATTTTGGCGGGATCGAAAACCTCTACGTGGCGCTGCTCGACGAAATACGCAACCGAATGGCCGCCACAGACTCTGTCGTGGCAGCAATCGGCGCGGAACCGGGAGCCAAAAACAAACTAAGAGCAATCTTCGCGATCATCGTCGGTGCCACCTTGCGCTCAGACTCGTTCGCGTGGATGGGGCAGATCATTGGCCGGGAACTCATTACTCCCAGCGGAGCATCCGAAACGCTGTGGAAAAATGCGCGAGTACGGATAGCTTTATTCAAACATGAGATCGCAAAGGATCTGGGATTACCCGAGGATCACCCAGCGGTCGAGCGCGGGTGTGTCAGTGTCATGGCACCCATGCATTGGCTTCTTATTGTAGACCGGAGCTTAATCAAGCGTATCTTCCCGAATCTCGGATTCAGCCCGAACGATGCTGACGCGTTAATCGATCACATGACGGACTTTGCTTTTGCCGGGCTAAGAGCGATTGCAGACAAAGAGCGCAACAAGGCCAAGGCACCGTCTGCCAAAGAACGTTGAGTGGTCCGCAACAGAATACGCCGCGATTGAATCCAAGGGTACGCACATTGATCGAAGTCCAGGATCGTGAATGTACTCCGAACTTTGACCCCATCGTATGGGCTGCCGAGGGCGTTGATCGCGTTAGCAAAGAACAAAATATAGCGGGGTCGCGTTTCGCGCGAAGCGCGACCGCAGGAAATGGAATCACCTGAATAGTCGATCACGTGCGTGCCTCTTGAGGCAGGGTCACCCTCCATCGGCGAATTCGGGGACGGCGTAGGCACATTCCTGGATCAAGAAACCTACAAGGGCCGCGGCATCCTGGTGCGTCAGCTTTGGTCAAAGTTCAGGCTCAGTTCCTACCATTTCGAGCAGGCGTTCTCGGCGGATTTCGGCAAGCCCTGGGAAGCAAGGTTCATCGCCAATCGCTCGCGCTTAAAGGGCTGAGACGGTCTCCAGACCGCGCAGCTCCCCCGGACATTCAGCGGTGCAAGTCTGTTTTCACATGCCTGGCATGCCACAGTCACCATTGGTGAGTGCTTCCAGGGTATGCAATCGTCTATGCCTGCGACTTCGAGCAGTGGCAATCGAATTTAGGAGAAACCGTGGTGAGCCTCATGATTTTCGCCGCCGTGTTGGGCGTAGGGTTGGCAGCAACCGTGCCTGCACCAGCACAGAAGGCAAGCATCCCTGCGGCGTCGACCTCCGCCCCTGGCGGCATGCATGACTTCGATTTCGAGTTTGGAGAGTGGCGTGTCCACCATCGGGCAAAAAGTGGAGGGACGTGGAAGGAATTCGATGGGACCTGCACCGATCGCGCCTTGATAGACGGATCCGCGAACATCGAGGAGCACACATTTTTCAAGCCGATGGGAAACACTTACGGTATTGCGTTGCGGGCATACGATAAGAAGACACGGCAGTGGGCAATATGGTGGGTGGACAGCCGTGACCCACATCTACCGCTGGATCCGCCCGTGAAAGGCCGCTTCGAGGGCGGGGTCGGCACCTTCTATTCCGACAGCGTGATTGGCGGAAAGACGGTGCGCACGCGATTTATCTGGTCGCACATCACGCCAACCTCCGCGCAGTGGGAGCAGGCCGTTTCAGCCGATGGCGGAAAAACGTGGGACACGAACTGGATCATGCTGTTCCAAAGAACCCGTTGAACGAGGTCGGAAAAACGAGATCAGAGTGACCCTGTTTCTTCCTGGAACAAGGCGATCATATTCCCGAGAAGCCATTCAATTGCATGATCTGATGTTGGGCGTTGCGCCCGAACGACAGCGTCGGCGAGGCGAAGCGCGCAGCGCTGCTAAGCTCCGTTTCACTACGCTTAGTTCTGTTAAGTTACTCCCGCTCCTTGGGGAAATGGTATCCCACGGGCAAATAAACGCCCTGCCTCCCGAGCGCCACCGGAAGCGCCCGCACCCGTCGCGTGCAACGTTTCTTCGATTGCGACGTTTACAGCGTGGAATTGGTGATAGCCCGCTACTTTCTTGGTGAGCTTACCGCCGCCCTCGTCCTCGAAGACGATGAAATGGCGGATGAGATCGAGGAACCGCCGTATCTCGAACACACCCTCCAGCATGACCTGCAATTCGGCCAAACGCGGGATCGTCATGCCCCGTGATCGTACGCCAGGGCTTGAACCACTCCGTTCCGGCGCCGAGTGCGCCGATGCGCGCCTGCACGCCGTCAGAGGCGATTAACGCCGCATTGCTAGCGAACTGCACCGGGTATTTTCCCTTACGTCAATACCGGCATTTCGTCCCACACTATCTTGCAGCGGATGACAATTAAACTTATATTAATACGCATTCCAAATAGCAGACTTAGGACTTCTCTCAAAAAAGTTAGGTGGAACAGCGTGATGCCGAAAAGCGGCATGACTTAAGACGCGACGATCCCCCCACGTTCTGTGTCTTGGAATTTTGGTAAGGCAATCGCCGCAGGCGAAGAACGCCCGTCGGCTTGGTGGGGGCAGACATGATCTTCGATCCGCGCATCGAGCGCCATACGTCCGGCTTGCAGGGCTTTTCACGTCGTTTGCTGGCGAGTGCGGCGAGCGTCGCGCTGATTCTGGGCCAAGTTGCCGCGGCGTACGCCAATCCTGTCGGCGGCACGGTCGCGAGCGGCAAGGCAACGATCTCGACGCCAGCCTCCGGCACCTTGCAGATCGACCAGACGACCAAAATCGTCATCATCAACTGGAACAGCTTCAATATCGCAGGCGGCGAGACGACGAAGTTCGTGCAACCGAATGCAAATTCGATCGCCGTGAACCGCATCGGCGGCAACGATCCCTCGACGATCCTGGGCAGCCTGCTGGCCAACGGCAAGGTCGTGCTGATCAACGGCAACGGCATCCTGTTTGGGCCTGGCTCCAAGATCAATGTCGGCTCGCTACTCGCCACGACATCCGATGCGTCGGATGCGGATATTGCATCCGGCAAAGCCAAGTTCGACAAGGCAGGCAATCCCAACGCGCAGATTATCAACCAGGGCAATATCACCGCTGCGTCCGGCGGCATGGTCGGGCTGATCGCACCGGCGGTCTCCAACAGCGGCACGATTACCGCCAAGCTGGGCAGCGTGACGCTTGGCGCCTCTAACGTGTTCACGGTGGACTTCACCGGCGATGGGTTGGTCTCGTTCCCGGTGGACGGCAATGTGGTGGCCGCGGCCATCGGCAAGAACGGCAAGCCGGTGGAAGCGCTCGTCGTCCAC
>Ga0265342_10002997_pt1 | contig 14168 bp, 17 predicted proteins | sample 4CB327metaG_FD_203125 | JGI IMG/M metagenome (GOLD analysis project Ga0265342, IMG submission 203125) | Rhizosphere microbial communities from Carex aquatilis grown in University of Washington, Seatle, WA, United States - 4-CB3-27 metaG | ecosystem: Host-associated > Plants > Roots >...
GGATTGTTGCGCACCAGCGGCTTGAGCACGCCAGCATTGGCGAGGAAACGGTGCACGCGGTCCGATGCCGTCGCACCCTTGGCGAGCCAGGCCTTAGCCTTATCGACGTCGAGCTTGATGCGGTCGGCATGATCCTTGGGCAGCAGCGGATTGTAGAAACCGATCTTCTCGATGAAGCGGCCGTCACGCGGGCTGCGCGAATCCGCGATGACGATGGAATAATGCGGACGCTTCTTGGTGCCGCCGCGCGCCAGTCTGATTTTCAATGCCATGTCGTTCGTTCCTTTTCGTTGAATCGTTGAACTATTTTCGTCCCGGAAACATTCTTGGCGGCAGGCCGCCGCCCATGCCGGGCATTCCGCCGAACGGATTGCGCCCGCCCTTGCCGATCTTCTTCATCACGTCGGACATCTGGCGGTGCATTTTCAGAAGCTTGTTGACGTCGCTGACTTCCATCCCGGAGCCCGCCGCGATGCGTTTGCGACGCGAGCCGTTGATCAGGTCAGGATCGGCGCGCTCCTTCTTGGTCATCGACGAGATGATCGCTTCCTGGCGGGTGAGGATCTTGTCGTCGAGACCCGCGGCATCGAGCTGGTTCTTGATTTTGCCCACGCCGGGCAGCATGGCGAGCATGCCCTGCATGCCGCCGAGTTTTTTCATCTGGCGTAACTGTCCGGCAAGATCGTCCATGTCGAACGATCCCTTCTTCATCTTGGCCGCGAGCTTCTCGGCCTGCACTTTGTCGATGCTCTCGGACGCCTTCTCGACCAGCGAAACCACGTCGCCCATGTCGAGGATGCGCGCGGCCACGCGCGCCGGATGGAACGCCTCCAGCGCCTCGAGCTTCTCTCCGAGGCCGAGGAACTTGATCGGCGCGCCGGTCACCGCGCGCATCGAAAGCGCCGCGCCGCCGCGTGCATCGCCGTCGGCGCGCGTCAGGATGATGCCGGAAAGCGGTACGCGGGCGTGGAAGCTCTTGGCGATGTTGACCGCGTCCTGGCCGGTCAGACTGTCGGCGACCAGCAGGGTTTCGTGCGGCTTGACCACGTCGCGCACGTTGGCGACCTCGGTCATCAACTGCTCGTCGATATGCTGACGGCCGGCGGTGTCGAGGATCACCACGTCGTAACCGCCGACGCGGGCCGCGGCCATCGCGCGCTTGGCGATGTCGAGCGGCGTCTGGTTCGCGACGATGGGCAGCGTGGCGACGCTCGCCTGCTCGCCGAGGATTTTCAATTGCTCCATGGCGGCGGGACGGCTGACGTCGAGCGAGGCCATTAGGACGCGTTTCTTCTCGCGCGTTTGCAGCATCAGGGCGAGCTTGGCCGAGGTGGTGGTCTTGCCAGAGCCTTGCAGGCCGACCATCAGGATCGGCGAAGGTGCGCTGCCGAGGTTGAGCGCCGCGTTGTCGCTGCCGAGCGTTTCGACCAACTGGTCGTGAACGATCTTGATGACCTGCTGGCCGGGCTGGACCGAGCGGATGACGCTTTCACCGATGGCGCGCGGGCGAACCTTGGCGATGAAATCGTCCACCACCGAGAGCGCGACGTCGGCTTCGACCAGCGCCGTGCGGACTTCGGCGAGGGCAGCGTCGACATCGCTCTCCGACAGCGCGCCGCGGCCGCGCAGTCTGTCGAACACACCGCCGAGGCGGGATTGCAGAGAGTCGAACATCAAACCACCCCGTCATGGCCGGGCTTGACTCGGCCACCCATCGCGCGCGCGTCCTCGCGCGGAGAAATTCCCAATGAGATGGATGGCCGCCTCAAGGGCGGCCATGACAAAAGAAATGAAGTGGTCGGCACCATCCAAACACCCAAAGCAGTGCGGCCCCAGGGGGCGCACCTGCGCTGCCTGGGGGCGATCCCAGGCGCAAGGCCCGGGACCGGAAAGGCCTAAGGTCTTTCCGGAAGCGGCCGGGTTTTAGGCGTGGCCGGGGGGCAAGTCAAATCGAGGCGGCTATTTGGCGTTTTTCACGGTCTCGAACTGGATCGTCTTGAATATCCGCTCGACGGTCGCGCGGTCCTGCGCGCTCACGGCCGTGCCGTGAATTTCCAGCGCGGCCCAGCGGCCGGGATAGTCGGAATGGAAAACCGCTTCGCGGACATAGAGGCCGACGAAATAGTGAGGCCCGGCCTCGGATTGGAGCGTCGCTCTGCGGACCAAGCCGTTGCGCCCATAGATGGAAACAGACTCTTCGGAATAATCCGGATTGTTCTTGGCGTCGCTGAGATCGTTCGAATAGAAGCCGAAATCGTACTGAAGCATGAATGTCGGGGAGGAGATTTCACCGACAAAGGAATCTTCCCTCTGAAGCGGCTGAAAGTGCGTTCCTGGCGGCGCGTAGAAGCTGAAGCCCTGTTTTGTGTCGATCTTCTGCCAATCCGCGGGCACTTCGATTGCTGCAATGGGGCTCCTGACCGCGGACAACGGCACTGCGACCCGCGGATGAACCAAGCCCCCGAGGGCCCAATAGGCAAAGCCGCCAAGGACGAGCAGCGTCAGGACGGCGGCGGCGATGAGTGCAAAGGATCGCGACATGGAGCCAGTATAGACCGATTCAGTCGTCTTATTCTCCCCCGAAAGCGGGGTAGGACAAAACCGCGCAAAACTCCAAAAACTTGAATCAATTTGCCGATATGGATTTCACCTTGCGCCAAGAGATGGCCGGTACAATGTTCCCATGAGCAATGTCATCAATGTCGCGGCGGCGGGCGTTCAGTCCAGCGCCGTGCGCTACAACGCCGATGCCGTCAAGGCAGTCAAAGCGGCGGTACCGGGACCGGCTCCCGGCGTGGATCGGGCGAAGGCAATGGTCGACATGACCAACTCACAGGTCGCATATACGGCAAGTCTCGAAACGCTCAGGACAACAAACAAGATGATGATGGGCTATCTGCTCAACATCAAAGTCTGAGCGCCCTTACAGCCCTAACTCCCGCGCCAGGTAGACGAACGATAGCGCCCACATTTCGGCGGCCTGCTTATGGTTGGCTGCGGCGGCGTGGCCGCCATCGGTGTTCTCGTAGAGCAGAACGCTGTGGCCCTGCTCCGTCATCCGCGCCGCCATCTTGCGCGCGTGCACCGGGGTAACGCGGTCGTCGCTGGTGGCGGTAACGAACAGCACCGGCGGATAAGTCTTCTTCGCGCTGACGTTCTGATACGGCGAGTACGTGCGGATATAGGCCGCCATCTTGGGATCGGCGGGATCACCATATTCGGCCTCCCAGGAGGCGCCCGCGCCGATCTTGGTGTAACGGATCATATCGATCAGGGGCACCTGGCAGACCACCGCGCCGAGTAGTTCGGGATGCTGCGTCATCACGGTGGAGACCAGCAGCCCGCCGTTCGATCCGCCCATGATGCCGAGCTGCGACGGCGTGGTGATCTTGCGCTTGACGATATCGGCGGCGACTGCCGCGAAATCGTCGAAGGCGCGCTGGCGATGGGTCTTCAGCGCCGCCTCGTGCCAGCCCGGCCCGAACTCGCCACCGCCGCGGATGTTGGCGAGCACATAAGTACCGCCCTGGGTCAACCACAGCATGCCCATATTCGCCGAATAGAACGGCGTCTCCGAAATTTCGAAGCCGCCATAGCCGTAAAGGATGGTGGGCCGCGGCCCCTTCGCATCCTTTGCACGCACGACGAAATAGGGGACCTTCGTGCCATCCTTCGAGGTGGCCTCGAATTGTTCGGTGACGAGACCCGAAGCATCGAACCGCGCCGGCAACGCTTTAATCTCCACCGGTTTGTCGTTCCCCGCATCGGCATAAAGCGTGGAGGGCTTCAGGAAGCTCTCGAAGCTGAAATACGCCTCCGGCCCGAAATCGTTGATGGAAATGATGCTCGCCGATCCGCCTGAGGGCAGATCGAGCTTCTTGTCGGACCATTTGCCGTCCGCGAGACGGAAGACGTGCACAGAACCCACCACGTTGTCGTAGATGGAGACGTAGACCGCGTCACGGCCCGTCGCCACTGTCTCAACGGTGGAGCGCGGACCGGGTGTGTAGAGGATCGTAAAGGATGGAATGTTGAAGGGCTGCATATCTTTGAATGAAAAAGCGATCAGGGAACCCTTGGCGATCGTCTTCCCGCCCCGCGGCGTCCAATCATCGCGCAACGTGAAGAGGAGTTGGCCTTTATGAAACCCCTGCAACTGGAAGAACAAAGGAAGTGGTAACTCCCACCACGCGTCATTTGCTCCGCTATGAAGAAAATACTCTTTGTCAAAAAAACCTGCCGTACGGAGGAGAACAGGGATGTTGTGTTCGCCATCGATCAGATAGGTCGCAGACACCGACACGTCCGAGGGTATGCCTTCCAGCACGGTCCTGGCGTCGGTGATCTTTTCGCCGCGATGCCACACTTTCACAATACGCGGGTAGCCGGACGTGGTCAGCGAGCCGGGACCAAAATCGGTGCCGAAGAAAACGGTGTTGTCATCGAGGAGCGCGACGTCCGATTTCGCTTCCGGCAGCGTGAAGCCATCCTGGACGAAGCTCTTGCTCGCCAAATCAAACTCGCGCACCACCACGGCGTCGCCGCCGCCGCGCGAGAGGTTCACAAGGCAGGTCTTGAGCGTGGTGGAGCACTGCCCGCCCTTCCACACCCAGTTTTCCTTTTCGTCGGCGGAGAGCTTGTCCACGTCGATCAGTGTTTCCCAATGGGGCGCGGCATTCGCATAATCGGCAATGGTCGTGCGCCGCCAAATTCCCTTGGGGTTCGACGCGTCCTGCCAGAAATTGAAGACGTATTGGTGATCGAGGCTGCCGTAGGGAATACGGTCCGTCGCGTCCATCACCTTGAGGATGGTATCGTAGTTGTGCTGGTAGCGCGGATCGGACTTGAGCACGGCGCGCGAACGGGCATTTTGCTCGTTCACCCAGGCGAGCGGCTTTTCGCCGTGGACGTCTTCCAGCCAGATGTAAGGGTCTTGCACGGTCTTTCCTTTGTCGGCGGCGTATGCGGCGGTGGCGGCAACCAGTCCGATCAGCAATACGGCGAAACGGCGCATCCGATCCTCCCCAACCAATATTTCCCGTCATGCTGAGCCCGTCGAAGCATGCGGACAATACCCCTCACCCTTCGACAAGCTCAGGGTGAGGGTGAGGGGCTGATCCCTGAATCGTCAACCCGGCACTGGTCGGCGAAGACGTCACAGCCTATATAGGCCCGTGATGATCCCGTTTCTCAAAATGCACGGTCTGGGCAACGATTTCGCCGTCTTCGACGCGCGAAATCGGCACTTTGCGCTGGATGCCGCCAGTGCCCGCGCCATTGCCGACCGCCGCCGGGGCATCGGCTGCGATCAGGTGATTGTGATCGAACCGGCTGCCAACGGGGCCGACGCCGTCATGCGTATCCGCAACGCCGACGGGGGCGAGGTCGAATCCTGCGGCAACGCCGCGCGCTGTGTGGCGCGCCTGCTGATGGAAGAAACCGATCGCGATATGGTGCGGATCGACACGCCGGGCGGGCTTCTGGTCTGCAGCGACGCGGGCAGCGGCCTGGTGACGGTCGACATGGGCGCTCCCACTTTGATCTGGGACAAGGTGCCGCTCGCAAGCCCGGTCGACACCAATCGCTTTGCTCTGGACATCGACTGCGTTTCGCATGTGGCGGCCGCCGTCTCGGTCGGAAATCCGCACTGCGTGCTGTTCGTGGACGACGCCGAAGCCGCCCCCGTGGCAAGCCTCGGCCCGCGGATCGAAACTCATCCGATGTTTCCCAACCGCACGAATGTCGAATTCGCCGCGGTACGAGACCGCGGCCATCTACGCATGCGGGTGTGGGAGCGCGGCGCGGGCGTCACCCAGGCCTGCGGCACGGGCGCCTGCGCCACGGCGGTGGCGGCGCACCGGCGCGGATTGACCGATGCCAAGGTCGAGGTCGAACTGGACGGCGGTGTGCTGACCATCGAACTGCGCGAAAACGACGGCCACATCCTGATGACCGGTCCGGCGACGCTGTCATTCCGAGGCGAAGTGGATCCGGCGAGGCTGACATCGTGAGCGGAGCGGACGTCATCACCTTCGGCTGCCGCCTGAACGCCTATGAATCCGAGGCGATCCGCGCGCGTGCCGCCGAGGCGGGTCTGAACGACGCCGTCATCGTCAACACCTGCGCCGTGACGGCCGAAGCCGTACGCCAGTCGCGCCAGACCATCCGCAAGCTGCGCCGCGAACGCCCCGCCGCGCGCATCATCGTCACCGGCTGCGCGGCACAGACCGAACCGGATATCTATGCCGCGATGCACGAGGTCGATCTGGTGCTGGGCAACCGCGAAAAACTCGAGACGGAAAGCTACACGTTCGGCATCAACGAGCGCGTGCGCGTCAATGACATCATGAGCGTGACGGAGACCGCCTCGCAATTCGTGGAGAGTTTCGACGGGCGCAGCCGCGCCTTCCTTCAGGTGCAGAACGGCTGCGATCATCGCTGCACCTTCTGCATCATCCCGTACGGGCGCGGCAATTCCCGCAGCGTCGGCGTGGGTGCGGTGGTTGAGGAAGCGCGCAAGCTGAGTGAAAAGGGCTTCGGCGAAATCGTGCTGACGGGCGTCGATCTTACGTCGTACGGCGCCGATCTGCCCGGCAAGCCGACACTCGGCGCACTGGTGCGCAAGATCCTGAAACTGGTTCCCGAGTTGAAGCGCCTAAGACTTTCCTCGATTGATTCCATCGAGGCCGACGCCGAATTGATGAAGACAATCGCCGAGGAAGAGCGGCTGATGCCGCATTTCCACCTCTCGGCACAATCGGGCGACGACATGATCCTCAAGCGCATGAAGCGCCGCCATGACCGGGGCCACACCATCAATTTCTGCGAGGAAGTTCGCCGCCTGCGTCCCGACGCCGCGTTCGGCGCGGACCTGATCGCCGGCTTCCCGACCGAGACCGAAGATATGTTTGAAAACACACTGAAGCTGGTGGACGAGGCGGGGCTTTCGATGCTGCACGTCTTTCCCTTCAGCCTGCGCAGGGGCACGCCCGCGGCACGCATGCCGCAGGTGCCACGCGCCGTCGCCAAGGAACGCGCCGGACGGCTGCGCGCCAAAGGCGATGAGGCGTTGGCAAAACACCTTGCCGGGCTGGTGGGCAGCGACCAGACCGTGCTGATCGAAAAGCCGGGGCTGGGGCGCACACCGTGCTTCGCGCCGGTCCGCTTTTCGGGAACAGGGTTGCCAGCTGCCTTCGCGCGCGTGCGTATCTCGGGCGCGGCGCGCGACCATCTGATGGCGGAACCCCTGGCATGAGACAATTCGGCGAAGCGCCTCCGCCGCTTACGTTCTTCGAGAAGCTGAAGGAGGGTCTGGCGAAAAGCGCGGGCTCACTCGGCTTGGCGGACATCCTCGTCAAGAAGAAGCTCGATGCCGACACGGTGGCCGCGCTGGAAGAAGCGCTGATCCGCGCCGACCTAGGCACGGTAGCGGCCCGCGACGTGGCCCAGGCCGTCGCCAAGGGGCGCTACGACGAGGACATCTCCACCATAGAGCTGCGCAAGGTTCTTGCCGTCGAAATCGCCAGTGTCCTGCGCCCGGCCGAGAAGCCTCTGGTGATCGACCGCACAAAGAAGCCTTTTGTCATCCTGGTTGCCGGCGTCAACGGAACAGGTAAGACGACGACCATCGGCAAAATCGCCGCCAAGCTGGTGCGCGATGGGAACAAAGTCGTCCTCGCCGCCGGCGATACCTTCCGCGCTGCGGCCATCGAACAGCTTCAGATCTGGGGCCAGCGCGCCGGCGCCGAAGTCTATGCCCGCGCGCCCGGCGCCGATGCGGCAGGGCTTGCCTTTGACGCGCTGGCCCGCGCCCACGCGATCGCGGCGGATGTCCTGCTGATCGACACCGCCGGGCGCCTGCAGAACAAGGCGGGGCTGATGGCCGAACTGGAAAAAATCGCGCGCGTCATAAAGAAACTCGACCCCGGCGCACCACATGCGGTGCTGCTTGTGCTCGATGCAACTACGGGACAGAACGCAGTTGCGCAGGTGCAGGCCTTTGCCGCCGCCGTTCCAGTGACCGGGCTCGTCATGACCAAGCTGGACGGTAGCGCAAAAGGCGGCATCCTGGTCGCGCTCGCCGCGAAATTCGCCCTGCCCGTTCATTTTATCGGCGTGGGCGAAGGCGAGGACGATCTTCAGCCTTTTGCGGCGGACGCTTTTGCCCGCGCACTTACGGGGGCGCCATGAATCCGCAACTGAAACGCTCCCTCCTCGACTTCGGACCTTTGCTGTCGTTCTTTGCGGCGTATAAACTTTTCGGTCTTTATGTCGCGACCGCGACCGTCATGGTCGCGGCCGTTGTCGCGTTGTGCGCCGGTTACTGGCTCGACCGTAAGCTCCACCCGATACCCCTGGTCACAGCCGTCATCGTGGTGGTGTTCGGCGGCCTTACGCTGTATTTTCAAAACGATATGTTCATCAAGATGAAGCCCACGCTGATCTACGCGCTTCTGGGCTCGATTTTGCTGGGCAGCCTTTGCTTCAAGCAACCGGCGGCGAAATACGTTCTTGGCATGGCGATTGTGCTGAGCGAGGCGGGCTGGCGCGGCCTCACCTTGCGTTTCGGTTTGTTCTTTTTGGGCATGGCGCTTATCAACGAATTGATCTGGCGAAACTTTTCCAACGACATATGGGTCAATTACCATGTGTTCGGTGCCATCGGTCTGACCTTCCTGTTTGCAATGAGTCAAGCGCCCTTCCTAATAAAACATCAGATCGAACCGGAAACGCCGCGCGCCGACTAGACGCAGCCGCAACACTGCGCTGCATTTTTCGAAATTCCCGCATTGCCATCACACACGCAAACGCGATAGAGATTGTTGTGGACGGCCGCGTATCCGATTATTCTTCCGCATGCGCACCATCCGCCGGATGCGCGTATGTCCCGTGTTTGAGGGAATTGTATTTCCAAAATCGAGCGGCCGCGTAAAGGCCGCCGGATTCGTTTTATACAAGCAGGGGTGTCTCATGAAAGGTCAGCGCAGAACGAACGGCAGCTTCGATCTCGCCGAAGCGCCGTCGCATCTGATCAAGCGTTGCCAGCAGTATTATGGCGATCTCTACGCGCGTGAGGCGGGTGCCTGCGAATTGACCAAGCAGCAATTCACTTTGCTCGCGGCGCTCGAAAACAACGAGGGCGTGAGCCAGACGGCGCTGGTCGAGATGACCGGTATCGACCGTTCGACGTTGGCCGAAATGGTCCGTCGCATGCTGGAGCGCGGACTTCTGTCGCGCGAACGCACCGAGACGGATGCCCGCGCCAATTCGGTCGCCATCACGGGCAACGGGCGCAAGTCGTTGCGCGCCGGGCGCTTGGCCGCCGAGCGGGCCGAGAAGGCCTTGCTCGAGGTTCTACCGCCGTCCGAGCGCGCGAAGTTCATCAAGTCGCTGTCGACAATTGCTACGGCCGCCGAAGCCTTTGCGGCCAACGGCGCGGGAAAAGCGCGGCACAAGGCGCGCCGCCGTCGGGGCTAAGCTCTTCTCTAAACGCGGATATCCACCTGCGAGCCCTTGGGGGCAGCGGCAGTCGGCGCAGGCGCCGAAGACGGTTGCGACGGCTGCTCGGCCGCAGGTGCAGTCTTGAAAGGCAGCGGCTCGAACGGTGTCGCTTCCTTGACAAGGGCCGCGGCGAACGCGCTGCCGTCGGGGCGCGGCGCAGGAGAGGCCTTGGCGGCCTGCTGTGCGGCGATCAAAAGGTTTGCGGCGCTGAGCTGCATCGGCGCCGAAGATTACAGATTATGGTTTCCGGAGTCTGAAGATCGCCGGCGTCAGGGCTTGTTTTCCAACCGGGCCAGCGCGCGCTTGGCCTTGCGGTAGGCTCCCAGCGTGTACGCCACCATTAGCCCCAAGGCCACGATGCTGATGCCCGTCGCGGACCACACATAAAAGGCGTAGCCGCCTTCGTACAGAAAATCGCTCATACGCCCCCCGACAACATCAATGTGCGTACCCGGCGGTTTAGGATTTCCGTCCGTATGCGAATTATCCACAAGTTTGCGAACAGCAACGTGTAGCCCAAACCCATCAGGAACAGCGGCCACAGGAACACAGGCGAAATCGACGGTCCGCCCTTGCGCAGGATGCTGTCGCCCTGGTGCAGCGTCGTCCACCAATCGACCGAGAATTCGATGATCGGCAGGTTCACCGCTCCGACGATCGCCAGGATCGCACAGGCGCGCGCCGAACGGGTTTCGTCCTCGATGGCGCTGCCGAGCGCGATATAACCGAGGTAGAGAAGCAGAAGCAGCAGGAACGAGGTCAGCCGCCCGTCCCACACCCACCATGCACCCCACATCGGTTTGCCCCACAAGGAACCGGTGATCAGGCCGAGCGCGGTGAACACGGCGCCGAGCGGCGCCGCCGTCCTCGCCGCCACATCGGCGAGCGGATGACGATTGATCAGGCCGATGGCCGACGCGAACGCCATCAGCCCGTACGCCATCATAGCCGTCCAGGCGGCGGGTACGTGCAGGAACATGATCCGCACCGTGTCGCCCTGCTGGTAATCGGGCGGCGTGCTGAAACCCAGCAACAGGCCCGCCAGCAGGCAGGCGCCGGCCGCCACGCCCAGCCAAGGCAGAAAGCGCGCGCTGAAATCCATAAAGCGCTTGGGGTTGGCGAGTTCGAATATTCCTGCCATCGCCGTTCTCATCCTCCGAGATTGAGCCGCACAGACGCTGCCGCTGCGACTGGCGACAGGACCACCGAGGCGAGAGAAAATGCCGCCAACAAGTAAAGCGCGCCGCTCGAAAGCCCGTCGAGTACGCCCAGCACCGCGCCGCTGCCGAAGATCACGACCGGGGCCAGCAACGGCAACACGATCAGCGGAAGGATCAATCCGCCACGGCGTATGGAAAGGGTCAGCGCTGCACCCACCGCGCCAATGGAACTCACCGCCGGCGTACCGACAATCAGGGAAAGTACTAGGGCACCGATTGCCGTTGGCGGCAAATCGAACAGGACCGCCAGCAACGCCGATAGGGCCGTGAGCGGCAGACCGGTAGCCAGCCAATGCGCGGCGATCTTGGCGAATGCCGTGACTTCCAGCGGCAAAGGCGACAGCGCGATCAAGTCGAGGCTGCCGTCCTCGAAATCGGCCTGGAACAAACGATCGAGCGAAAGCAGCGCCGCCAGCACTGCCGCCACCCACAGGACGCCGCCGGCGATGCGCGTCAGCAAGCGCAGATCCGCGCCGACGCCTAGCGGCACCAGGGTGACGACACACGCGAAGAAGGCTAGCGCCAGCGCCGCCCCGCCCCCGGCGCGCACGGCGAGGCGGATATCACGGGAGAGCAGTGCGAGGAATGGGGTCATCGCGCCAGCCTCAGCGTCTCGCATTCCAATCCTATCGCCTCGTGCGTCGAAGCCACGACGATGCCGCCGGATGCGCAATGCATCGCGACGGTATCCGCCACCAGCTTCTTGCCTGCCGTGTCGAGCGCCGCCAATGGCTCGTCGAGCAGCCACAAGGGACGCGCGCACAGTTTGAGGCGGGCGAGCGCCAGACGCCGCTTCTGCCCAGCGGAAAGATATTGGCCCGGCAGATCGGCAAGACCCAAGATCCCGAAACTCTCCATCGCTGCGTCGGAGGCGCAGTCGCACCCATAAAGGCGCGCTGCAAAATCAAGCTGCTCGCGGACGGTCATCTGCGGCTTGACGGCATCCTGATGGCTGAGCCAGCCGATGAACTTGCCGCGCTCTTCGGTGTCAACGATGTCGCCGCTGTCGGTCTTGAGGCGGATCGTTCCCGAGGCTGGCCTGAGAAACCCCGCGATGAGCCGCAGCAGTGAGGTCTTGCCTACGCCGTTCGGTCCCTCCACGCACAGCAGCAGGCCTGCGGCAACGGTAAAGCGGAGGCCGCGGAACAGCACCCTCTGCCCGCGGATGCAGGTCAGATCTTCAATATCGAGCGAAAGGATCATCGGCGGCGTGTCATGATTACTCACCCTTCGACAAGCTCAGGGTGAGGGAGATTGGCTATCCCTCATGCTGAGCTTGTCGAAGCATGAGGATATCCGCCTTGGAAGGAAATGTCCTCGCGACCTCTAGTACATATGCTGGCCGCCATTGATCGACATGGTCGAGCCGGTGATGAACCCCGCATCGTCGGCGACGAGGAACAGAACGCCGCGCGCGATCTCCTCGGCCTTGCCGAGCCGGCCGACGGGGATGCGCGCCTCGATCTTCTCTAGCACGTGCTTGGGGACCGCGGCCACCATATCGGTGTCGATATAGCCGGGCGCGATCGCGTTGACGGTGATGCCCTTTGGGGCGCCTTCCTGCGCCAAGGCCTTGGTGAAACCGTGGATGCCGGATTTGGCGGCGGCGTAGTTCACCTGCCCATACTGGCCGGCCTGCCCGTTGATCGAACCGATATTGACGATGCGGCCAAAGCCGCGCGCCAGCATGCCCTCCCACACGACTTTGCACATGTTGAAGCAGCCGCCGAGATTGACGTCGAGCACGTCGTCCCAGCCTGAACGCTCCATACGCCGCATGGTGCCGTCTTTCGTGATGCCGGCATTGTTGACGACCACATCCACCGGACCGAAATCTGCTGCGACCTTCGCGGCGCCAGTGATGCATTGGTCGAAATCCGCCACGTCCCATTTGTAGGCGGCAATGCCGGTGCGCGCGCTGAAGTCCTGGGCGCAGCCGTCGTTGCCCGCATAGTTCGCAGCCACCTTGTAGCCTGCGACCTTGAGCGCGACCGAGATCGCCTCTCCGATGCCGCGCGTTCCCCCCGTGACGATCGCTACTCGTGACATGTTCCGCTCCCAGTGCGCTTTTTTCTGCTTGCCTAACTGGTAGCGCGCAGACGCTGGATATGTCGAGATGGAGGGACGGAAGGCCTTTGCTGCACTGCATTAGCGAAGGGCGGACCGTCAAACGCCACTATCATCGAACTGAGTAGATTCCGAAGCATCGGAGCGGAACTTTATGGGGTAAGTGTCCGTTGTTCTTTTTTGGAGCGCACCATGTCGGCTTTTGTCCTTTACGTCGCCGGTTTCATCGTCCTGCTAGGCGGCCTAGTCTATGGGGCGTTTTTGCTCCACGTCCCGCATACCTGGATCATCGTCGGCGCGCTCGTGATGGTCGGTCTTGGGGTCATGTCTGCGGTATCACGCACCAAGCAGCGCGACGCGCCAAGCGAACCTCCGAAGCCATAGACCGAGCGGCCGCCGCGCACGACTTCGTCGGTCCGACCTCCCTTCGTGCTGGCCATTGCTGCATGCGCTCCCAAAATGCCGCGCCTGCGAGTGTAGAACAGCGATCGTGAATTTCTGTGTATTTTCAGATTGTTAGATGATATCTTCGGCGCCAGTGCTTGTTGCAGGTGCGCAAATCTGCTGGACAGGGTAGAATTTGTAATGTTGTTGTTGGGCGCCAAGGCGCTCACGAGAGGCGCGTCCCAATCAACCTTTCAACGGTAGTTCGCGTGGCGGAAGACACATCCAAAACCCAAAGCCCGGTCGTCATAAAGAAGTATGCCAACCGGCGGCTCTACAACACCCAGACTTCAAGCTATGTGACGCTCGATCATCTGTGCGAGATGGTCAAAGCGGGCACCGAGTTCGAAGTGCACGATGCGCGTTCGGGCGAAGACATTACCCGCTCGGTGCTAACCCAGATCATTTTCGAGGAAGAGGCCAAGGGACAGAGCCTTCTGCCGATCCATTTCCTGCGCCAGCTCATCCGGCTCTACGGCGACAGCATGCAGGCCTTCGTGCCGGGCTACCTCGACCTCTCGATGCAGAGCTTCACCAAGAACCAGGAAGCCATGCGCACGCGAATCGCCGAAGCCTTCGGCGGCGGCGGTCAGACGCTGGAGAATTTAACGCGCCAGAACTTCGCCATGTTCGAACGCGCCATGCAGATGTTCTCGCCGTTCGCGTCCGGACGCCGACCCGAAGAGAGCGAGCCCAAACCCAACGGTGCAAGCGAAGTCAAACCCTCGGATGAGATCAGCGAGCTGAAAGGCGAGATCGAGGCGATGCGCAAGCAACTCGCCGAGCTGAGCCAGCAGCGGAAGTAACCTGCTACTCCTTCATCCAATCCGGCTCCAGTACCGGCTCGCCGAAATGGAAGCCCTGGAAATAATCGACGCCGAAGCTTTCGAGCAGGGCGGCGTCTTCTTCGGTTCCGACCCATTCGGCAGTGGTCTT
>Ga0265342_10002998_pt1 | contig 14168 bp, 14 predicted proteins | sample 4CB327metaG_FD_203125 | JGI IMG/M metagenome (GOLD analysis project Ga0265342, IMG submission 203125) | Rhizosphere microbial communities from Carex aquatilis grown in University of Washington, Seatle, WA, United States - 4-CB3-27 metaG | ecosystem: Host-associated > Plants > Roots >...
CGAAAACCGCGGACGACTCCGACTCGCAGTCGACTCGGCGAGGATGGGGATTTGGCACCTCGATCTCATTGGGAACAAACGGCATTTCGACGAGCAGACGTGCCGTTTGCTGGGACTGGACCCATCGGTTTTCGGAGGCACCGCCGAAGAGTTCATCGGCGCAGTTCACCCTGACGACCGGGACGGCGTCAAAGCGGCGTTCGCTCGCACCCTGGAACATGATGCGCCCTTTGAACCCGAGTACCGGGTGATCTGGCCGGACGGCAGCATCCACGCCATCAGTGCCCGCGGCCACTTGGTCCGAAACACAGAAGGACGGCCAGCCGAGCTCGATGGCGTTCTGTGGGATCAGACCGAGCTTGTGCGCGCGAATCAGGCCTTGCTCGAGAGCCAAGAGCGCTTCAGGCAACTGGCTGAGCTTTTTCCCGAGACCATCTTCGAAGCCGATCCCAGCGCAAGGCTTACCTACGCGAACGCGCATGGCCTACGCAAATACGGAGCCACCCAGGCCGACTTGGACCGGGGACTCAATATGATGGCGCTGGTCTCGCCCGAGGACCGGCCGTTGGCCTTAGCGCGGATGCGCGAGCGCCTCGCCAGCCAGTCCAGCGGATACTTGGAGTTCCAGGCCATGCGCCTGAATGGCGAGCCCTTCGACGCACTCGTCTATTCAACGGTGGTTCTTCAGCAGGGTAGGGTGGTGGGAATCCGTGGCTTCATTCTGGACATCAGCGAACGCAAGCAGATTGAGAGGGAGTTGCGCAAGACCAACCAACTTCTCAATGAGGCCACGGCAAGAGCCAAAGCAATGGTGGCCCAGGCAGAGGTCGCCAACCAAGCCAAGAGCGATTTTCTGGCCAACATGAGCCACGAGATCCGCACTCCCATGAACGGCATCATCGGGCTGACAGGTCTCCTGCTGGACACCGATCTCGCCCCCGAGCAGCGACGTTTCGCTGAGACCATTTTTGCCAGTGCTGAGGCCCTCTTGACCCTGGTCAACGACATCCTCGACTTCTCCAAGGTCGAGGCGGGCAAGCTCACGCTCGAGCTCGTAGACTTCGATCTGTGCGCGGTGTTCGATGATTTGGCCCGCTCGATGGAGCCGCGTGCTGCGGCGAAACGACTAGAGTTCATCTGCTCGGTGCCGCCGGACGTTCCATCGTTGTTGCGCGGTGATTCGGGGCGCCTGCGCCAAGTGTTGGCCAACTTGACCGCCAACGCGCTCAAGTTCACGAGCAAGGGCGAGGTGAGCGTACGCGCGCGTGTTGAGTGGGCGAGCCCGCACGAGGTCGTCCTGCGCTTCTCGGTGCGCGACACCGGTATCGGCATCCCAAGCGACAAGATTGGCGTCCTGTTTCACAAGTTTACCCAGGTGGACGCCTCCACGACGCGCAAGTACGGAGGCAGCGGACTCGGTCTCGTCATTTCCTAGCAAATCGTCGAGCTGATGAACGGCGAGATCGGCGTGTGCAGCGAGGAAACCCGCGGCTCTGAGTTCTGGTTCACGGCCCGCTTCGAGAAGCAAGCGGCAGGCAAGGCGGCGCCCCGGAATCGATCTGCTACCCGTCTTGCCCTGCATGACCTGCGCCGATCCGACGTTCGCATCCTGCTGGCCGAGGATAGCGTCACCAACCAGATGGTTGCCATGGGGATTCTGAAACGACTGGGGCTACGTGCCGACGTGGTGAAGGACGGGCGGGAAGCAGTCGAAGCGCTGCGGAAGGTTGCCTACGACCTGGTGCTCATGGATCTGCAGATGCCCGAAATGGACGGACTTGAAGCGACCCGCACCGTGCGCGCGGCGGGAATCGAGACTATCAATCCTGCCGTTCCAATCATCGCCATGACCGCTCGCGCGATGTCGGGCGACCGGAAAATCTGCCTCGACGCCGGGATGGACGACTACATCGCCAAGCCGGTCACGCCTTCGGCTCTTTCGGCTTTGCTCGAGAAGTGGTTAGCCAAGCTGGACTCAGTGAAAAGGCGGAAGGTTGCCCCGTTGACCTCTGACGCATCTCCAAATCCCGATCATGATTTCAAGACGCCCGTTATGGCAACGGTGTTTCGCGAGGCGGCGCTGATCGAGATGGCGGACGGTGATCGCGCTCTGGCGCAGGCCATCGCTCGCAGTTTCCTTGCAGACATCCCCAACAGGCTTGAGGCGCTAAGGGGACACCTATCCTCAGGAGATGCCAAAGCTGTCGAGCTCCAGGCCCACACCATCAAGGGCGCTGCCAGTACCGTGGGGGATGATGTCTTCGCGCGCTTGGCTCTTGCGCTTGAGCGGTCAGGCAATGCAGGCGACCTCGTGGTTGCACGGGCCGGCCTCGAAGCGCTGATCTCCGAGTTCGAGCGCCTGAAGCAGGACATGGAAGCGTCGGCCCTTTTAGGTGCTAGAGGTCAGGCGGTTTCCGAGGTCAATTCCTGAACCGCGGTCAGAATCTCTTCCAGGGAAAAGGGTTTTGCGAAGGAGCGATTCGCGCCCATCTGGCCGGCCATCGAAAGATAGTTTTCAGGTCCCACGCGCCCGCCGCCAGAGATGGCAATGATGGGAATCGCGGGGCACTTTCGGCGCAGCGCTTGAATCGTCTCGATCCCTTCCTTCTCTGGCATGACGAGGTCGGTGATCACGAGGTCTGGCTGTCGCTCGGCGAATCGACGCAATGCTTCGCTGCCATCCGCCGCTTCGTCAACGGTGTGACCGTGACGTTCCAAGGCCAGGCGCAGCAGCCGCCGCATCTGGAATTCGTCGTCGACAACCAGGATTTTCGCCATGAGATTGAGATTGCACGATGGATGGTGCGACTACGTCCGTTCAAGGTATGTGTAGCCAGACAATCCCTCCTCGTACATGCGGAGCAGCGATCTTGTCTCCTCCAGGCTCATGCCGTTGCTGCGCACGGCCTGCTCGGCGAAGCGGCGCACGCGCGCTACTAGATCTTCGCGGGCGTAGCTGACGTATTTGAGCACGTCGGTCACGGTGTCTCCGGTGACCACGTGTTCGATTTGGTAGCCGCCACCCGGTGCCAGCGACACGTGCACGGTGTTGCTGTTGCCGAAGAGATTGTGCAGATCGCCCAGGATTTCCTGGTATGCGCCCGCAAGAAACACGCCAAGGTAGTATTCGTCGCCAGGCACCAGCGGGTGCAGTTCGAGCACGTTCTTGATGTCGCGCCGATCGATGAAGTGATCGATCTTTCCGTCGGAGTCACAGGTGATGTCGGCCAGCACCGCCCGCCGCGTGGGCTCTTCGGTGAGGCGGTGAATGGGCATGATGGGAAACAATTGGTCGATGGCCCAAATGTCGGGCAACGACTGGAACATGGAGAAATTACAGAAGTAGGTGTCCGAAAGCGTGCGTTCCAGCCCCTCAAACTCCTCGGGCACCTCGCGCATGTCGCGCACCTGCTTGAGGATTCTCTGGCAAATGGCCCAGAAAATGTCCTCGGCCACCACCCGTTCGGGCAGCGACAGGCTGCCCAGCGAGAAGAGCGACAGTGCCTCTTCCCGGTATTCCAATGCGTCGTGGTAGGCCTCGCGCACGTTCTTGCTGGAGATGTCGCGCCAGGTGTCGAAGAGGTTACGGACCACGCGCGAAGCGTCTTCGGGCAACTTGTCGGGCGCCTTGCCCACGTCGAACTCACCCACGCCAAGCGCGTCCACGACCAGCATGGAATGGTGAGCGACCACGGCGCGGCCTGATTCGGTGACGATGACGGGTGGGGCGACCCCGGCCGCGTCGCAGATCTCTTGCAGGCTGAAGACCAAGTCGTTGGCATATTCCTGCAGGGTGTAGTTCATCGATGACGCGAAATTGGTCTGCGACCCGTCGTAGTCGACGCCGAGCCCTCCGCCCGCATCGAAATATTTCAGCGGCGCGCCCAGCCGCACCAGCTCGATGAAATAGCGTCCGGCCTCGCGCATGGCGTTCTTGACGGCCCGGATGGCGGAGATCTGACTGCCCAAGTGAAAGTGGATGAGCTCGAAGCACGACAACATGTCGGTCTCGCGCAGGTAGCGCACGGCCTCGACGACCTCGCGGGTGGAAAGTCCGAATTTGGAGCGGTCGCCGCCCGAGCCTTCCCAGCGACCCGAGCCCTTGGACGCCAGCTTGATGCGCATGCCGATGCGTGGCCGTACGCCGATCTTCTTGGCGGTATTGGCGATGAGCTCGAGCTCGGAGAATTTCTCGACCACGATGAGCACCTTGCGCCCGAGCTTCGAGCACATGAGCGCGGTCTCGATGTATTCCTCGTCCTTGTAGCCGTTGCAGACGATGAGAGCGTCTTCGTCGTCGAGGATGCCCATCACGGCCAGCAGCTCGGGCTTGGAACCGGCCTCGAGGCCATAGTGGTAGGGCCGGCCGAACTGGGTGATCTCCTCGACCACGTAGCGGTTCTGATTCACCTTGATGGGGTAGACGCCGCGGTAGTCGCCCTTGTAGCCATACTCGGTCATGGCGCGCTTGAAGGCCTCGTGTAGATCCACGACTCGGCTCTTGAGGATGTCGGAAAACCGGATGAGCAGTGGCAGCCCGATCCCGCGCCGCACCACCTCGTCGACCAGTTCCTTGAGATCGATGCTGCCAGACTCCGGCCCCTGCGGGTGGCTGACCACGTGGCCAACGTCGTTTACCGAGAAGTACCCGTTCGACCAGTACTTGATACCGTAGGTTTCAGCGGAATCCGCGACCGTCCATTTTCGCGGTAGACCACCGTTCGTTGTGCTCATGGGCGTACGTTGAAGAAAAACCTCGGCAGATTCCAGTAAAAACCGAAGGAAGAGAGAGCGCAGAGGATTCGGAGGGCAGGGAGCGGGACACGGAGAGGGGGGCGCGGATCTTCGCGGGCGCCTGTGGTAGCTTGTCTGACGTGGCAAGCACGTTCGGCGAGCTTTTCCGGATTTCCACCTGGGGCGAGTCCCATGGGCCAGGTATTGGCGTGGTGGTCGACGGTTGTCCCCCGCGCCTGCCCATCAGCCGCGAGGAGATTCAGGTCGAGCTGGACCGTCGTCGGCCCGGCCAAAGCCGCATCACCAGCCACCGTGACGAAGGCGACCAAGTCGAGATCCTTTCCGGCCTCGAGGGCGGCCTAACCCTGGGCACGCCGATCGCGCTGCTGGTGCGCAACAGCGACGCTCGCGGCGGCGACTACGACGAGATGCGTACCAAGTACCGGCCGTCGCATGCCGACTACAGCTATCAGGCCAAGTACGGCATTCGAGCGGTGGCTGGCGGTGGTCGTTCCAGCGCGCGCGAGACCATCGGTCGAGTCGCGGCTGGGGCCATCGCGCGCAAGCTGCTGGCCGAAGCGGCCTCTGTCGAAGTCATCGCCTACGTGAAACGCGTTTGTGACATCGAGGCCGAGGTCGATACCGGGACCGTCACTAGGGATAGTGTGGAAAGCAACATCGTGCGTTGTCCGGACATGAAGGTTGCGCAGGCCATGATCGACCTCATCGATGCGACTCGAAAGGCGGGCGATTCGGTGGGCGGCGTGGTGGAGGCAGTTGCGCGCAAGGTTCCCGCAGGATTGGGCGAGCCGGTCTTCGATCGCCTGGAAGCGGATCTCGGCAAGGCGCTGCTATCTTTGCCCGCCTGCAAGGGATTTGAGAGCGGCAGCGGTTTCGCGGGAACGCACCTGCGCGGCTCCCAGCACAACGACGCCTTCTTCGTCGATCAGGGTAGGGTGCGCACCCGCACCAACCGCTCCGGCGGCATCCAGGGCGGCATCTCGAACGGGGAGGACATCGTCGTTCGTGCCGCCTTCAAACCCACCGCGACCATCCTGATGTCGCAAGAAACCGTGGACATCGAAGGAAATTGCACCACTCTGCAGGCGCGCGGTCGTCACGACCCTTGCGTCTTGCCGCGCGCGGTTCCCATGGTCGAGGCCATGATCGCACTGGTCCTGGCAGACCACTTTCTTCGCCAACGCGGGCAATGCGCCCGGCCCTAGCGCCATGAAGACGACCAAGAGATCCTTGCCCAAGGCATCGCCAAAGTCCAAGACCTCGCCGAAGCCCAAGGCATCGCCGAGGTCCAAGGCATCGTCGAAGCCCAAGGCGCCGCCGAAGGCCAAGGCATCGCCGAAGCCCAAGGCGTCGCCAATACCCAGGCGCAAGGACGCGCCGGTGGCGACGGTGTTTGCGAGGTTGGTCGTAGGTCCGATTCCCTACATCGAGGTGACTGTCCGGGAACACGTGACCGAAGAGTCCGTGGTGCCCCTCTTCGAGCGCGTTCGAGGTGAGATTTCCAAGCACCAAGCGAAACGGGTTCTCGTCGATCTGCGAGAGGGCTCTGTGGCCCTCACCATTTCCGATATGCTCGGGTTGGCGAAAATGGTGGCGGCCGCCTTCGCCGGGGTCTTGGAGCGATTCGCGCTGCTTCTCCGTCCTCAAGATGTGCTTGCCGAGAAATTCTTCGAGCCTTCGGTCAGCAACCGTGGACTGCCCACCTTTGTGACGACAGATTCGGCTGAAGCGGCCTACTGGATCGCAGCCAGGATCAGGTCGGCGGGATAGCCCAACTACACTGGCAGCACGGGTCGGCGGCGTGGGTAGCCGCTGTCGATCTTGGTGGTCAGGGTGGTGAAGCGCCGGATGAGCTCGCAGCGCAGGTCATCGCCAGGCACGATGCTGTCGATGTGCAGATCAGAGGCCAGTTTCACGATATCCACGTCCTCGCGGTAAGCCCGGCGCAGGTCTTCCACATAGGCGGCACGCTCGGCTTCGGGCTTGGCGGCAATCTTGTTGGCGTAGACGGCATTGACGGCGGCCTCGGCCCCCATGACGGCGATGCTGGCCTGGGGCAGGGCCAGGGTCGCGTCGGTGTCGAAGGCTGGGCCGCACATGGCGTAGAGTCCTGCGCCATAGGCTTTGCGCAAGATCACGCTGATCTTCGGCACGGTGGCGTCGGCGATGGCCGAGACCATCTTCGCTCCGTGACGGATGATGCCGGCGCGTTCAACCGCACTACCGATCATGAAGCCGGGCACATCGGAAAGAAACAGCAGCGGAATGCTGAAGGCATCGCAAAGCCACACGAAGCGCGCGGCCTTGTCCGCCGAATCGACGAACAGAACTCCGCCCTTCCATTTGGGCTGGTTGGCCACGATGCCCACGGCGCGGCCGCCAAGGCGGGCGAAACCGGTGATGATCTCGCGGGCATAGCGTTTCTTAATCTCGAAGAAACTGCCCGCGTCGGCGATGGTGTCGATGAGCGCGAGCATATCGAAAGGTTGATTCTGGTTCTCAGGCAAGAGGTCGTCGATAGGCTTGTCGCTCGCTGGCCTCTGGGCGGACGTGTTGGGCACGCGGGTCTCGGCGCTCTGGGGCATGAACGCCAAGTAGTCGCGCGCGGTGGCCAGGCAGGACAATTCGTCCTTGGCCAAAAGATCTGCGCAGCCCGAGACCTCGCAGTGCATACGCGCCCCCCCCATTTCTTCCAGGGTGGTCTTTTCGCCGATCACCATCTCGGCCATGCGGGGCGATCCCAAGTACATCGAGGCGTTGCCCTCGACCATGAACACGACGTCACAGAAGGCGGGAATGTAGGCGCCGCCAGCCGCGGACGGTCCGAACAGCAAGCAAATCTGTGGGATCGAGCCAGACAAGCGCACCTGATTGCGGAAGATGCGGCCCGCGTGGCGTCGACCGGGAAACATGTCGAGCTGATCGGTGATACGTGCGCCGGCCGAGTCCACCAAGTACACCAGCGGTATACGCAGGCGGCCGGCGGTTTCTTGAATGCGCAGGATCTTCTCGACGGTGCGCTCGCCCCACGAGCCAGCCTTAACAGTCTGGTCGTTCGCCATGATGGCCACCGGCCGGCCGTGGATGGTTCCGATACCGGTCACCACACCATCGGCAGGCAGATCGGGCGACATCGCGTGGGCGAACAGTCCGTCTTCGATGAAGTCCTTACCGTCGTCGTTGCCTTGGTCGCCCTGGTTGCCCTGGTCGCAAAGCCGCGCGATGCGCTCGCGGCAGAACAGCTTACCCGCGGCGTGGTTGCTGTCGTGGTACTTCTGCGCACCACCCTTGCGGATCTTGTCCGCCAGCGCGCGGACGTCGTCGCTCTTGCTCATCGCGCGCAGTCTACACGAAAGGAAAACACAGAGGACACAGGGACTTATGAGAAAATATTCTTCAGCCGGATTTTCACCACAGAGAGCGCAAAGGACGCAGAGGCCGGATGAAGAAGGGCTTCCGGATCTAGGATCCGAACTACTTCGTTCCCCTCCGTCTCTGTGCTCTCCGTGCTCTCTGTGGTGAAAACTTCTTCGCCGCTCGCCGGGCTTGCGACCCCTATCTTTCGTTCTCGGCCAGGGCCGAGGCGACTGCTTGTCGCAGGGAATCTTGCACGTGCTGGGGCACGGTCGGCGTGGGTAGGGACTTGCACAGGGCGAGCGTGCGTTTGAGGGAATCGCAGACGCCGCTGCAGTGCGGGCAGCCCGCCACGTGCGCTTCCAGCTTGGCGCACACGTCGGGGCTGATCTCGTCTTCCAGCTTCTTCGACAGCATGGTGAGCACGTCTGGGCACGAGGGGGTGGCTCCCGCTGACGTCTCCCCGCCCACCACGGCCAGCAGGTGTTCCCGCAAGGCAGCTCTTGCCCGGTGCAGGCGGCTCTTCACTGCCGCCACGCTTGCGCCCGTCACCTCGGCGACTTGTGCCGCGGTCAATCCTTCGACGTCGCGCAGGATGACAACCTCGCGCGCCTCGGGCTCGAGCGCGTCCAGCGCCGTCGCGACGGTTTCGCGTGCCTCGCGGCCAAGCAATGCCTGCTCGGGGGTCATGGAAGGTTCGCTGGGGCTTTCGCGCGCAGCGTGGTCGAGCGGCTCGTAAAAAGCAGGCGCACCCTTGGTTCGCCGGCGCTTCTTGATGCAGAAACTGCGAGCCACGGTGTAGAGCCACGTGGAGAGCGACGCGTCCCCGCGAAAATCCTTCACGGTGCGCGCCATGGTGAGCAGGGTGTCTTGGGCCACGTCCTTGGCGTCCTCCGCGTCGCCGCACATCTTCACGCCGAAACCGAAGACCTTATGCTGGTGGCGTTCCAGCAACGCGGAAAGAGCCGCTCTATCGCCCTTGCGAGCGGCTGCAAGTAGACCTGATTCGGCGTCGCCTGTTTCGCCAGTCATGAAGCCCCAGCCCGCATGATGCACCACGATTCGGCGAGCTACCGGGTGACTGGGAGTCCGGCGGCCTGCCAGGCGCCGATGCCGCCCTCGATGTGCTTGGCGTCGGTGTAGCCCTTACTCTGAAGTATTTTGAGGGCATTGCCGCTGCGATGCCCACTGCGACAATAGAGCAGAACGGGTTTGCTCTTGTCGATCTCTGCCAACCGCTGGTCAAGCTCCTGCAAGGGGATGAGCTTGGCCTTGGCCAGGTGTCCCTCGGCGTATTCGCCCGCCGTGCGAACGTCGATCAGCTGGAGATTTTTCCTGTCCTTGATCAGGTTTTCTGCCTCGGTCGCGGACACCGCGCTATCCGCCGAGGCATGCGAACGCATCATCAGAATCAAAGCAGGTATCGCCAGTGCTAGCAGAAGCCATTTCCCCATGTCCTGTTCCTTGCCGCCCGGCACCTTCGCCGAACACACCCAAGTATACGGACTGGGTCTACAAAGTCCGGGAATCAGTTCGCGTGAACCCTTTTCTCGGGCCATGGCTCCAAGGTTTGGAAAGGATATCGACCATGGCAACCACGGCCCTCACTCGCGACAATTTCAACGGCACGGTCAAGCAAGGCATCGTCCTGGTGGACTTCTGGGCACCCTGGTGTGGCCCCTGCCGGGCGTTCGGCCCGATCTTCGAGAAGACCTCGGCTACCAACCCGGACGTGACCTTCGCCAAGGTCAACACCGAGGAAGAGCCCGAGCTCGGCGCCGCCTTCAATGTCCAGGCGATTCCGACCCTGATGGTGTTCCGCGATGGCATGCTCATCTACCAGCAAGCAGGTGCGCTGCCCGGTTCGGCACTGCAGCGGCTGATCGACGAGGTCAAGGCTTTGGACATGGACAAGCTTCTCGCCGAGGCCAAAGCCGAGAACGTCCATGCCGCCTGAAATCGCGCCCGCGGCGAAGGCCACATCGCCAGGCCAGGAAAGGAAACACAAGATGCTCTTGCACACCGTTCTCTATGTCGCGGGTGGCGCCGTCGTGGGCTACGGCTACCACAAGATCGTCGGTTGTCGCAGCGGTACCTGTCCCATCACCGCGAATCCGTATATCTCCACCCTGTACGGAGCGCTGGTGGGCTTCTTCGCCGGCGGTGGGCTGGGGCGGTAGGGGCGGTTTTCGAACCCGCCTTTCGTGTTACGCCGCGGAGCTGACCTGCTGCATGGCCCGGATCTGCTTCTCGTCCAGCCGGTAGATGCAGTCGAAGAGCTCTTGCCTGAACGAGCTCGGACCGTCTGACTTCTTCACCGCCTGCTCGGCGGCGATCTCGTAGCAGGCAAGGCCTGCGGCAGCGGCCTCCGGGATCTGTCCAGGTGTGGCGCCCGCGAAGGCGCCGATGACGGACGTGGCCATGCAGCCAGTTCCCACCAAGTTGGTCATCATGGGGTGCCCGTTGTGGATCAGAAATACCTTGCCCTGGCCCGCGACGATGTCTTCGGCGCCGGTGATGACCACGGTGCACGACCTCTTGTCAGACAGGGACACGGCGATCTCGCGCAGGTCTGCGGAAACCTGACCAGCGTCGACGCCCCTGGTTTCCACGGCCTGGCCCGCGATGCGCGCGATCTCCGAGCTGTTGCCCTTGATCACGTCGATCTTCGCGGCATCGAGGATCTCGGCACACTTGCGGTCGCGATAGGCGGTGGCACCGGCTCCGCACACATCGAGAACGATGGGAATCCCTTTGCGGTTGGCGGCGGCGGCGGAGATCTTCATGCTGTCGACCAGCTCGGTGGTCAAGGTGCCGATGTTGAGGACCAGCGCCGAGCCGAGCGAGGTCATGGCGTCCGCCTCTTCAGGTGCGTGGGCCATCACGGGCGAGGCACCAAATGACTTCACCACCTGCGCGCAATCAAAGATGGTGACCCAGTTGGTGATGTGATGGACAAGCGGCTTTTGCTCGCGCACCGCCTGCAGGAACGAGTAGATGTTCATCGAGAGTGGCTCCTTACGACAAAAACATGGACAGCAATGTGCTCGAAGGCGAGCCCAAAAATCAAGGAGGGGATCCAGAGTATTCACCACAGAGGCACTGAGAGCCCAGAACCGGAAAGGAAGGGGTTCGGGATCTCGAATCCGAACTCTTCTTGTCTTTGAGCCCTCCGCGTTCTCCGTGCTCTCTGTGGTGAGATTCTTCCGATGCTCGCCGAGCGGTTCTTCGCTCGCCAACCAATCTAGCGTCCGGCGCGCAGACGCTCGTGGAGCGCTTCGGGAAATTCCTGCATCTCGCCCTCGCGGCTGACGCAAGCATGGGCTGTGTGACCCAAGGCCAGGAGATCCGTGCCGCGCAGGATGCGGTAGTCGAAGCGCAGGGATGCCCGGCCAAGCTCCCCGAGGCGCGTTTCGATTTCAATCACGTCGTCGTAGAACGCCGGCCGCTTGTAGTTGACCTTGGCCTCGACCACGGGCAGGTAGATGCTGTGGGTGGCTTCGATCTCTCGCCAGCGCGTGCCCCTGGCCCGCAGCCACTCGTTTCGTGCCGCCTCGAAGAAGCGCAGGTAGTTGCCGTAGTAGACGACGCCCATTTGGTCGGTGTCGCCATAGATGATTCGGATGTCTGTCTTGACCATATTGCCTTTGCTGCCGGTCGCAGGATACTGCGCGACGGGCTTTCTGGACACCGCATGACACGGGTTTGTTACATCCTGCGCCCTGGCAAGTGATTCGGGACCCGCTAGCCTTGGCACGTGGAGCTCTCGCAAGGAGGTAACCCATGGCCGGCAAGGTGAAACCAGTTCCCGACGGATATCACTCGATTACCCCGTATCTGAGTATCCAAGGCGCCGCAGCCGCTCTGGAATTCTACAAGCGGGCCTTTGGCGCAGAGGAGATCTACCGTTTGGGCATGCCCGACGGCAGGATAGGACACGCCGAAATCCAAATTGGCAATTCCCGAATCATGATGGCCGACGAGATGCCCGAGATGCCAGATGCAATCGTCAAAAGCCCGCGCTCGCTGGGCGGAACGACGAGCGGACTGTGCATCTACGTTGGCGACGTAGACGCGCGATTTCAGCGTGCGGTCGAAGCGGGAGCCACCGTGAGAAGGCCGGTGAAGGACCAGTTCTACGGCGACCGCAGCGGAACCGTGGAAGATCCCTTCGGTCACCTCTGGACCATCTCGACCCATATCGAGGACGTATCGATGGAAGAGATCGGCCGACGCATGGCCGACATGTTCAAGAACTGACACGGCGGAATCGCAGCCAGGGGCTATCGGCTACAACGGCGGATGGGTTTCGCCGTGGCGCTCGCGACACAGTGTGCGTGTCTCGTGAACCTGGACACGCTGTCTGCCGGTGCCCGTGTGCCAAAGTCTGCGGGATCCCTTGCTTTTCCCCGGCGCGAGGCGGGCACGGATCGTGCTACAGAGGAGACCATGTCCTGGCGCGCCGTGGTCGCTCGATTCCCGATGGTTGCGCGTCGCCAAGCCCATCGAATTCCACGCCTTCGCTCTTTACGCGTTCTAGCCTTGCTGGTTAGCGGGACGTACCTCTCGCTCGCCACGGGGTGCGTTTCGAATGAATACGTCATTCCGAAGACCGAGCTGAATCGTCTGTCTTCCTTGCCGCCCAGCCAGCGGGGGATGCGTCTCCAGGTGGTGCAGGACCTTGGCACAAACCGGGAAGCGGCCATCGAGGCCGGCGATGTGTTGCCCGATCAGGCCTACGCCAACGAATTCGCCACCTATGACCAACCCGAAGTAACGGATGGAACCGAGGGCGGTGCGCGTGTGGACCTCAACCTACAGCTCGACGGTGGGGGGCGCGGACATGCGCGAGGCGCGAACGGTCCTGGCGCTGGCATTCGGGGCGGAAGCGGATGGCGGCCCAGGCCCCAAGCCTCGGGTGAAGGCTCCGGGGGGGGACCGCGCGGCGGTAGCAGTGGCGGCGGCTGGAATCTCGGTGGCGGCGGTGGCGGCGGTGGCGGCGGTGGCGACGACTTGGCCATCTTCGCCATCATCGTGGTGGCGGTGGCGATCCTGGCCGCCGCGGGTCTCGCGGTGACCGAGGGGATTCGCTACGACGGATTCGTGCAGCTTCATCCCGAGCAGCCCTTGCACTTGAAAAGTCCAGCCTGGGGCGAGCGCACGGTCCTCTTGTCCGCGCTCACGCCCGCCGACGTTGCGGCCACCAAGGAAGCCATGGTCAGGGACGACGAAAGCTTCGGATTCCGCTTCGATCATCGGCGCGCCCTGGATCGAAAGGGCTTGGCTTTCAAGGTCGACTTCGGCTCGCTGGATTCGCTTTGCACTTGCTACTCGGCTGCGGGTCTGGCCTCGAACGTTCAATTCGGCTATTTTCCCCACCACCGGGTCGGTCTTCTCGCCACTTTGACCCTGGGCGGGGGCAAGAGCGCCCTCGACCAAACCTTCCAGCGTCATTCGGCCAACCTGGAAGCGCAGTTCTTTCCCCTGGAATGGTGGCGTTTCCACCTGGGCGGCTTCGGCCACGGCGGTTTGCAGGTGGCACGCGACGAATTCGGCACGCGAACCGGGCCGGCCTGGGGCGGTGGCGCCATCCTGGAATTCTCCCTCGCCACGCGCTTGGCGCTGACCGGTCGCATGGACTACACCATCGCCCGCACGGCACCTGACAGCCAATCCTGGGCCAGCACGTCCATCTTCACCGCGGGAATTGCGATCTACTGATGGCGCGAACCCTTAGAGGGCGTCTGAAAAGTACCAGAAGTGCAATCGGTAGCTTCCCCTCTCCCCTTGGGCTCGAGTTTCCCATCATCTACGAGCATGCTTCTGCTCCACCAAGAAGTGTCGAGAGATTGGCATTCAGGGTTGAGATTCGAATGGGCGACGACCCTCGGCGTGAGACGACGGCCAGTGCCACGGAGGAGGAATTTATCCTCACCCCCGGCCCCTCTCCCGGAGGGCTCGCCATTAGTCACAAGTGGCCTCCAAGGCATCGAAAGCTCGCACGACAGCGGCAACTTCCTTCAAGCCGCGTGTGAGAGTCACGCTACCGGGCGGTCCGC
>Ga0265342_10002999_pt1 | contig 14168 bp, 12 predicted proteins | sample 4CB327metaG_FD_203125 | JGI IMG/M metagenome (GOLD analysis project Ga0265342, IMG submission 203125) | Rhizosphere microbial communities from Carex aquatilis grown in University of Washington, Seatle, WA, United States - 4-CB3-27 metaG | ecosystem: Host-associated > Plants > Roots >...
CCAAGAATAGCGCCGAGGCCTTGCGTGCGTTCGAGAAGGCAGCCGCATCGAGTACCCCGGGCTATGCGCGCCTGGGCAAGCTCTGGGCGCTGCATGCTGGCGCGCACAACGCCTGAAGTACAGCTAACTGCGGCGGCGGGCCAGTCGGCCTGCCGCTCGAGTCTTGAAGGGCCGGTCTTCCGGCCCTTTTTGTTACACTGCCGCCGCGACTCAACCAGGAGCAGTTCCCATGACGATCAGCATCGGCGAGCGGATGCCTGCGGGCACTTTCAAGATCATGGGCGAGAAGGGACCGACCGATCTCGGCAGCGCCGAACTCTTCGGGGGCAAGCGGGTGGTGCTGTTCGCCGTGCCAGGAGCGTTTACGCCGACATGCGATGCGCGGCACCTGCCCGGCTATCTGGAGCATTTCGACGCGCTCAAAGCCAAGGGCATCGACACCATCGCCTGCCTCGCGGTCAATGACGTATTCGTGATGAATGCCTGGGGCAAGGCTGGCAACGCGCTGGGCAAAGTGCTGATGCTTGCGGACGGCAATGGAGAGTACACCCGCGCGCTCGGCCTCGAGCTCGACGCGCGCGGATTTGGCATGGGAGAGCGTGCCAAGCGCTTCGCAATGCTCATCGAGGATGGCGTGGTGCGCCAGCTGCATGTCGAGGCGCCGGGCCAGTTCAAGGTCTCGGCCGCCGACTACGTATTGGCGCAGCTCTGAGCGACCGGCCCATGAGTAATGACAGCGTCGTGCGACCCAGTGAGTCGCTGCGGACGGTACGCTACGAGATCCGCGGCCGGCTTGCGCGTCGCGCCCACGAACTCGAGCGTCAGGGCTACGAGATCATCTCGCTCAATATCGGCAATCCGCGGCTGTTCGGTTTCAGGACGCCGGAGACGATGCGCCTGGCGATGATCGAGAACCTCGCCGACAGCGAGGGGTACTGCCACCAGAAGGGTATCTTTCCGGCACGCGAAGCGGTGGTCATGCAGCAGCAGGCACGCGGCATCGCCGGCATCAGCGCCGAAGAGGTGTTCATCGGCAATGGCGTCAGCGAGCTGATCGATCTGGTGTTGCGTGCGCTGCTGAACGATGGGGACGAGGTGCTGGTGCCGAGCCCCGATTACCCGCTCTGGACCGCCGCCGTCAATCTCAACCGGGGGCGGGCCGTGCATTATCCGTGTCGGCCGGAGAACGGCTTCGTGCCCGATCCGGCCGAGGTGGCGGCGCTGGTCACGCACCGCACGCGTGCGATCGTGGTAATCAATCCGAATAATCCCACCGGCGCGACCTATCCGCGAGCGGTGCTCGAGGGCCTCGCCAGTCTCGCGGAGCGTCACAAGCTGGTCGTGTTCAGCGACGAGATCTACGATCAGATGGTCTACGACGGCGCCGAATCGATACCGATGGCAACGCTGGTGCGCGACACGCTCTGTGCGACGCTCTCGGGACTGTCCAAGATCTATCGTGCCTGCGGCTATCGGGTCGGCTGGGCCGCGTTCTCCGGCACGCTGCGTGGTGCGAGCGAATATTTCTCGGCGCTGGAACTGCTCTCCTCGCTCCGGCTATGCAGCAACGTGCCGGCCCAATGGGCAGTGCAGACGGCGCTCGGCGGCTACCAGAGCATCCGCGAGATCGTGAGTCCCGGAGGGCGACTGTACGAGTCGCGGCGCGCCATCCTCGAGGCCGTGGCCGGCAGTCGCTTCCTGCGCTGTGCGAAGCCAAATGGCGCCATGTACGCGTTCATCGGTGTGGACACGAGCCTGCTGCCGGATTTCGATGACCAGCAGTTCGCGCTCGACCTGCTGGAGCAGAAGCACGTGCTGGTGGCACCCGGAGTGAGCTTCAATGTGGCCTACCGCAACCACTTTCGGGTGACCACGCTGCCCGACGCTGCGACGTTGCATGGCGTGTTCGGGCGGATCGAAGAGCTGCTCACCGCCTATGCGGCACGGGCGCCGGAGGCGGCGCGCGGCAGCGTCGTCGCCGCCCAGGCTCGCTTCAAGTAACGTCGAATAAAATAATATAATATATTGATTTGCTTGATTTATCAGACGATCTTCTTGCGCACCTGAACCACGGCGGCACGCTGATCGTGCCGACGCGGCAGCGTGCAGCGGCGGTGCGTCTGGCGCACACGGCCGCGCAGCTCACCGCCGGGCATCGCGCCTGGAACAGCCCCGACGTGCTGTCCTGGTCGGGCTGGATCGAGCGCGCTCTCGATGCAGCGGCGCTGGCACGCGCCGACGCGCCGCGGCGGCTGCGCGCGAGCGAGGAGTGGCTCTGGTGGCACGAGGCGGTCGAATCCGCCGGGGCCGAGGAGTCCGCGCCGTTCACCGACGCGCTGGTGGAGAGCGTACGTCGTGCAGTCCTGCTGCTCGATGACTACGCGCTGCCGCTGCGTGCTCCCGTTTCGCCGGAGAGCGCGCTGCTGCTCGGCGCCCGACGCGCTTTCCGCGAGCGCTGTGCGCAGCGCGGTGTGCTCGGGACCACCTCCTGGCACGATCTGTGCGCCTGGATCGAGCCCGTGTCCGCGACGCGCGTGGTCGGATTTTCGGCGCTCGGGCCGGCACGACGCCGCTGGCTCCTGCAGCTCGGCGCGAGCATCGATGAGCCTGCACTGACGCCGCCCACAGCTTTGCCGCTGCAGGAATGCCAGGATCCGGACAGCGAGGCGGCTGCGGCCGCCGAGTGGTGCGCCGGGCTGCTCGGGCGCGATCCGCGCGCCCGGGTGCTGCTGGTGGTGCCGCGGCTCGCGGAGCAGACCTCTCGCTGGCAGCGCGCATTAGGCGAGCGTCTCGCGTACCGCTCCATCTTGGAACCCGGCTGCCTGGGAGAGGAGGTGGCCTTCGCGCAGGAGGGCGGCGCGCCGCTGCGCAGCGAGCCGGTGATGGGCAGTGCACTGCAGTTGATCGCTCTGGGCGCCGGGCGCGCTGACTTCGATACCTTGAGTGCCGTGCTGCGCTCGCCCTACTGCGCCGCTATCGATCCCGGCGCGCGGCTGCAGGTGGACCTCTGGCTGCGCGAACACGACGTCGATTCAGGGGATCCAGCGCTGCTCCAGGGACTGGTTCCGGCGCTGCGTCGCGGTGCCGGTGACGCTGCTGCCGAAGCGCTGGCGCAGCTGCTCGCGGCGGTCGTGCCGGATCCGCCAGGCGCGGCTGGGTCCGCGAGTCCGGCCGGGTGGGCCGCGGCCTTCGCACGTGCGCTGGCAGCCACCGGCTGGCCGGGTGCGGGCTTGTCGAGCCCGGAACAGCAAGCCAGGCAGCGCTTCGATGAATTGCTCAACGACTGCGCTGCTCTGGACGCGCAGCCCCGCTGGCTCTCGGCCGCACAGGCCAGCCTGCTGCTCGATCGGCTCGCGGACCGCAGTGCCTTCGAGCCTGCCAGCGATGATGTCCCGGTCACGCTGACCGCGAGCCTCGAGGATCCGATTGCCCGCTACGACGGCATCTGGATCGCGGGCTTGACCGCCGAGGCCTGGCCGCCACCGGCGCGGCCCGATCCGCTGATACCGATGGCGCTGCAACTGGCAGCAGGGTTGCCGGGCGCGAGCAGCGACGGCCAGCGTCAGCTGGCGCTGGCTGCACTCGCGCGTTGGGACCGTGCCGCCCGCCAATGCCGGATCAGCATCGCCCGCAGCGAGGGCGATCTGCCTTGTACCCGAAGTCCGCTGCTCTCTGGCCTCACGAGTGCCGCGCCTGATGGCAGTGCGGACAGCGAGCCGTTTCTGCTCCAGGCCGCGCTCGCACGAGGGGCCCCGCTGCTCGAGCCCTGGAGCGACGCGGCCGGGCCACGCTGGCGCGGCCCGGCCGTGCTGCGCGGCGGGGCGAGGTTGCTCGAGCTGCAGGCGCGCTGCCCGTTTCGCAGCTTCGCGGAGCTGCGCTTGCGAGCCAAGCCGTTACCGCACCCGGTCCCGGGCGTCGACGCACGCCGCCGCGGGCAGATCGTGCATCGGGCACTGGAGCTGTTCTGGGAAGCGCTCGGGGATTCAAGGGCACTGCATCAGCGCAGCGAGGAGGCCGCGCACACGCTGGCGCGGGACTGTGTAGCGCGCGCGCTGCTTGAGGTGCAGGTCAGCCTGCCGGGGCTGCTGCCGCCAAGCCTGCTCGCGGCCGAAGGCGAGCGTACGCAGCAGCTGATGGTGCGGGTGCGCGAATGGGAGCGCGGCCGCGCGCCATTCACGGTCGAGGGGCGCGAGTTCACGCAGCCGCTGGACATCGGCGGCGCCACGCTGCAGCTGCGTCTCGATCGCGTCGACCGCCTCGAAGATGGCGCGCAACTCGTGATCGACTACAAGAGCGGAGCGGTCGATGTGTTCGAGGCGACCGCGATACGGCCCGCACAGCCCCAGCTGCCGGCCTATGCGCTCGCGATGGGTCCTGCGACCCGCGCCGTGCTGGCGTTGCAGCTCGCGCCGTCGGGACTGCGATTGCGTGGGGTGGCCGATCGCGCTGACCGGCTCGCCGGCCTGGAAGCCGCAGGCGCCGAGCCGCAGGGCTGGCCGGGACTGCTGCAGCACTGGACTCGCGAACTTAACGCGCTGGTGGCCGAGTTCCTGGCCGGCGATGCGCGTGTGGCCCCGCAACCGGGTGCCTGTGAGTACTGCCACCTCAGGCTGTGCTGCCGCATCGAGCACCCCCGGGTAGGCGGGGTCGCATGAGCGACGGCACCGCGCTCGCGCTGGACCGCGATGCGCGCCGCGCCGCGCTCGCGGTCGACCGCTCGATAGTGCTGCAGGCGCCGGCAGGTTCCGGCAAGACCACGGTACTGACCGCGCGCGTGCTCTCCCTGCTGGCGCAGGTGGATGCGCCGGAGGAGATCCTTGCCATTACGTTCACGCGCAAGGCTGCCGCGGAGATGCGCGCGCGCATCCTGGCGGCGCTCGAGGCCGCCAGGACGGGTGGTGCAGTCCCTGGCATCGACGCTGCGGTCCTGGCGGCCGCGGCACGGCGCGATCAGGAGCGCGGCTGGCAGCTGCTGCAAAACCCCGGCCGATTGCGGGTGCAGACCATCGATGCACTGAACCACTGGCTGGCGGGACAGTTGCCGGTGGCCGCCCGGTCCGGCCCGGCGCCGCGGATCGCGCCGACGCCAAAGCCGCTGTACCGCCGCGCCGCGCGGCGGGCGCTGCGGGAGGCGCTGCGGGATGAGACGCTGGCCGGGGCCGCTGCAGTGCTGTTCGAGCGCCTGGACAATCGCTGGCCGCGGCTCGAGGAGCTGCTCAGCGAAATGCTCGAGCGGCGCACCCACTGGTTGCCGCGCGTGCTGCAGCAGCGCGAGGGCGCGCTGGCCGAACGGGTGCGCGAGAGCCTGCACAGCGTGGTGTGCGGGGCGCTCGCGGCGGCGCTGGCACGCCTGCCGGCCGCGCTGTGGCAGGACGCAGAGGCTCTCCTCGCGCAGTGCGCACTCCCGGAGCTGACCGGGGTCCCGGGCGCGCTGAGCGCAGATCCGCAGTGCCTGCCGCGCTGGCGTGCTCTGTGCCGCATCGCGCTCACGGAGCACGGCTGGCGCAGGCAGCTCACGCGGCGCGAAGGCTTCGAGCGCACCGCAGCTGCGCTGAAGGAACGGGCGCGCCGCTGGATAGAGCAGGTGAGCGAACACGCCGGCGCGGAGCAGGTGCTGCGCGCGATCCAGGAACTGCCCGATGCCCAGCCCGGATTGGCCGATCGTGCTGCGCTGGAGGCGCTGGCGACGCTGCTCACGCAAGCCGCAGCAGAGCTGCAGCTCGAGTTCGTCGCGAGCGGCACGGTCGACCATGCCTACGTGGCCGCGGCGGCGCGCCAGGCGCTGCACGAGCAGGGCGAGCCCTCGGATCTGGCGCTGCGCTTCGGCGCGGCGCTGCGCCACGTGCTGGTCGATGAATTCCAGGACACTTCGCTCGAGCAGTACGGCTTGCTGCAGATGCTCACCGCCGGGTGGGAAGCGGCCGATGGGCGCACGCTGTTCCTGGTGGGCGACCCAATGCAGTCGATCTACCAGTTCCGCGAGGCCGAAGTGGGACTGTTCCTGCAGGCGCGCGCCTATGGCGTGGGTCCGGTGGTGCTGCAGCCTTTGGAGCTGCGGTGCAATTTTCGCTCGCGCCCGTCGCTCGTCGGTTGGATCAATGAGCATTGCGCGCGCCTGTTTCCGGCGCAGGACGACGCGAGGCTCGCGGCGATTCGCTTCCTGCCCTCGATTCCCGGACGGCCGGCGCCGCCCACGGCCCAAGGCGTCGGGGACGCGGCGTTGCGTGTACATGCGCTGCCGGAGGCCGATCCGGTCGAGGAGGCTGCGCGCGTGCTGCAGATCGTCCGCGATGCACGGGCGCATCGGCCGGACGCCTCGATTGCGATCCTGGTCGCGAGCCGCGATCACGCCGCGGCAATCGTGCCGGCGCTGCGCGATGCCGGCTTCACGCTGCGCGGTGTGGATCTCGAACGACTGCGCGAGCGGGCAGTGGTGCGCGATCTGCTCGCGCTGACGCGCGCACTGGTGCATGGCGGCGACCGTACGGCCTGGGTGGCGCTATTGCGGGCACCGTGGTGTGGCGTGCCGCTCGGCGTGCTCGAGACGCTGATGGAGCAAGCGGGCGCCGATCTCTACGCCGGCCTTACGGCGGCCGGCGGAGCCGGACCGGATCGCGCCCGAGTCGCGCGGCTGTGCGCGGCGCTCGAGCCGGCGCTGCGCGGAGCCGAGCGCGCGCTGCCCCTGTGGCGCCGCACGCTGCACTGCTGGCTGCGCCTCGGAGGGCCGGCGATCTATCCGCATGAGCAGGAGCGGCTCGATGCGCGCGCGTACCTCGACGCGCTGGCGCAGCATCCGGACGCCAGCGCGCTGGCCGGAGAGGCCATGCAGGAGCTCACCGAACGCCTGTACTCGAGCGCGCCGCCACAGCCCGGTGCGATTGAAATCATGACGATTCACGCGGCGAAGGGCCTGGAGTGGGACGTCGTGATCCTGCCGGGTCTCGCGCGCCGCACCGCTCCGGACCGCGATCCGCTGCTGCACTGGATCGAACTGCCCCGCGCCCGTAGTGGCAGCGACCTGCTGCTCGCCCCGATCCGGGCAAACGAGGAGCCGCGGCAACACACGCTCGGCGCCTACATCAAGGGGCTGCGGCGCGAGCGCACGCGCCTCGAGCGCGTCCGCCTGCTCTATGTCGCGATGACGCGTGCCCGCGAGAACCTGCACCTGCTGGCGGCCTGTCCGCTGCGCACCGGGCCGGCCGGCGCGGCGATTGCCGCGCCGGCACCGGGCTCCCTGCTCTCGCACCTGTGGCCGGCGCTGGAACAGGAGTTCCTGGCCGCGGCGGCAGCGCCAGCTGCGCGGCCGGGCAGCGAACCGGGCATGGCCGCGGTGCCAGCGCCTGCAGTGCAGGATGGCGCGGCCCCCGCGCTGTGGCGAGTACCGGACGGCTGGGCGCTGCCGGCGCTGCCGCAGCCTCCACCGATCGAGCGCCTGCGGTTGGCCGCGCCCGCGACCCGCGAGCTGCCCGAGTACCACTGGGTCGGACTCACCGCGCGCGCGGTCGGCACCGTCGTGCATGCGGAACTGCAGCGACTGGCGACGGGTACCGACCGGTCGCCGAACCGCCCGGCACCGCGTGCGCGCGAGCACTATGGGGCGTGGCTCGGAGAGCTGGGAGTACCGGCCGCGGAGCGTGCCGCGGCCGGGCAGCGCGTACTTGCGGCGCTGGAGGCTACGCTCGCTGATCCGCGCGGCCGCTGGCTGCTCTCGAACGAGCATCCGGAGGCGCACAGCGAGTGGCGCCTCACCGGGATGCATGGCGGACGCGTCGTGAACGTGATCATCGACCGCATGCTCATCGACGCGCACGGGGACCGCTGGATCGTGGATTTCAAGACCAGCGTGCATGAAGGCGGTGCACTGGAGGCGTTCATCGCGGCGGAACTGCAGCGCTACCGCGGGCAGCTCGAGCGCTACGCGGCGCTGGCATCGGGGCTCGGCGGTGCGCCCGCGCGCACGGCGCTGTATTTTCCGCTACTGGGCGTATTCCGCGAGCTGGAGCGCTAGACCAGGCCGCGGTGCTCGCTAGAGCGTACCGGTGAGGGAGAACTCGCGTGCGCCGTCCGCACCGGCCGGCCCCAGCAGCCCTAACAGCTGCCGCACATCCGAGTTCGCCTCTTCGCGCGGCGCCACCTTCCCCGACAATTCGTAGCTGCCCTGCGGCGTGAGCCGCATCTGGCCCTGCAGCGATAGTGGTCCTTCGAGGTCGCGAAGCGTACCCACCATCGGCGCGTCCCCGGGGCCGCCGGTACCGGTGTCCGGTGCAATCAGCAGCTCGTAGCTGCCGAACGCCGTGCGCGGCGCACGCAGCTGCAGCTCGCGCAGGTCGAGCGTGCCAGCGAGCTCCACCAGATGCCCATCGCGCACGTGCGCCCGCTCGATGGCCAGCTGCATCGACCCGCTCCAGCCCGCCGGCATCAGCGTCGCAGTCTGCGGCGGTCGGAGCAGCGCGTTCAGGCGCTCGATCAGCAGTTCGCCGCCGGGTCGCCATTCCACGTGCCCCTGGCCAGTGGCGTCCGGATCCAGACTCGACAGATCCAGCGCAATGCGGGCGCGCAGCAGGGGCCCGGGATGCAGCGTCCAGCGCACCTCGCGCACGCTGCGCGGGCCGAACGCGAGCGTGCCGCAGGAGCCGCGCCATAGCGTTCCGGATGCACCGCTGCACTGCAGCGCCACGGGTGTATGCGAGAGCAGCACGCTGGCGGGAAGCCGGACCAGCACAGTGAGCACGAATACCAGTGCCGCGAGGATCAGTGCGGACCGGAACGACATGTCAGCGCGCGCGCAGTACCAGGCTTGCGTTGACCGTGCCGGTGGTTCCGGCCGCATCGAAATCCGCTGCATCCACGCGGATGCCATAGAGTTCGTGCAGCTGTGACAGCCAGGAGATCAGTCCGTCGAACGGGGTCTGTTCGAGCCGCACGTTCAGTCCGCCATCGCCGCTCGGCTGACTGCCCACCAGCGCATGTTCGAGTCCCGACTGGCGCGCGGTTCGATCGACCACAACGACCAGCGATTCATGCAGCGCGCGCGGCTGGCTCGCCTGCAGTCCCGCGAGCTGCGGCGCCATGGATCGCAGCCACGCGAGGTCGTCCTGCTTGTGGGCGATGCGCTGATCCAGCTCGCTGACCTTGTGCTGCATCGGCAGCACTACGGCGAGCAGGAGCAGCAATGCGGCGAGACCTGCGCCCACGGTCACGATGCGCCGCTCACGGGGGTTCAAGGCATCCAGGCTGCGGGGCATTGAGTAGATCATGTGTTGCGACGCGCTCGCGGCGCGCCCGGTGGCCGCATCCGAATGCGGCCCTCATAGCCGGCGGCGCTGGCGCCACCGGAAGTCAGTTCGGCCTGCCAGCCATTGCTGCGCAATGACTCGTTGATATGCTCGAGCGTCTCGGCATCGGCAGCCTTGAGGCGCAGATCCATGCCCCCGTCGCGCATCGAGAGCCCCTGCAGCGTGGTGCCTGGCGCGGTGTTGAGTGCCTGCGCGAGCGCCGCCATCGCCGGCATCAGGCCGCCGCTGGCGGCCTCGTCCTGCGCGCTCAGCAACCGCTGTTCGACGCGCGTGCGCACCGCGCCGCCGCCGGAATCGCCGGGCAGCGCCACGCGCGCGATGTCGCCGATCGACTGGTCAAGAGCGTGTTCGGCGCGTGACTGCTGGACCAGTTCGATGGACAGGCCGGTCACATGGACAGCGAACAGCGCCACGGCGAGCACCGCCGCCAGCCGCCAGCGTCGCCAGCCCCCGCCAGCCGCACTCTTGGGCGCGTAGTTGCCGCTCAGCAGATTGATTCCGGTACCGGAGGCGATCTGCGGCGCCAGCAGCGGCAGCGGACCCGTAGTGAGCAGCTGGACCTTGAGGCTCGCGCAGGCGCCGCGCAGGGCCTCGATCTCCGCTGCGCGCCGCTTCCACTCCTCGGGGGAGACGTAGAACAGCAGATGCTCGGAAGCCAGTGCGTCTCCGAAGGTCACGGTGAGCGCCGCGGCGATCTGGTCCGCCGGGAGAGCCAGCGGCCCCTGCCCACTGCGGCGCAGGCATAGCATGTCGCCATCGAGCATCGCGATTGTGTGTCCGGGGTTGTCGGGCAGCAACGCGGCATCCGCACCGATGAACTCCGGCACCAGGCCGGCTGCGGTCAGGCTCGCGAGCCAGCCGTTCATCAGTTCGCGCGTAACTACCGCGACCGTGGTCCGGCCGCTGCTCTCGACCCGTGCACCGATCGCGAAGTGCAAAGTGTCAATATCGGCGGCCAGCTGCTCCTCGAGTGCGAACGGGACCACCTGCTGGGGCTTCACGCCACCCTTGGTCGGCAGCTCCACCTCGGTGAACAGCACGTCGGACGTCGGCACCAGCACGCCGATGCGGCGGCCCGGAGCGAGCAGCGCCGCCTGCGCGAGCGGACCTGTGGCTGGCATTCCAAGCGGTTGTCCCTGCGCATCGGCGAGCAGCCAGGCGCACTCGCCGGCGGCACCGTGGGTCATACGCACAATGAGCCATTCCGTCATGTTCATTCCGTGCCGAAGGTCCTGAGAACGACGCGTACCTGACCGCTGGGGTCGCGCTGCAACAGACTGTACAAGCGGAACCGGGCAGTGCCAATAGTGATGAAACATACCAGACGGAAGTAAGACGATTGTTGGCCGAGACGGCCCGCGAGCTGCGCGCTGGTCTGTGGATTGAGGCTGGCTTGGAACACCTGCAGCGTCGGAAAGCAGCCTTCCGCCTGGCGTTGCATCGCCAGCGCGTTCGGGTCGTTGTTGATGTAATCCTGGCGGCCGCTGATGGAGTCGAGCACCACCCCGGAGGCCGTGCAGACATTGATCGCCGAGCCTGGCCCCGAGGGCAGCGCGGTGATGAAGGGCGCGATGCGATCGTAGACCTCCCGTCCCATGCCGGTCGCCAGCAGCTCCGAGATGCTGCTGACCGGCTGGTTCGCGACCCGGAACTGGGGATCCAATGACAGGTACACGCTGTCCTCGGCTCCGAACGGGGCGTTCGGCTCGACATCCGAGTCGATCCAGTCCGCGACGATGCCGGCCCACTTCGTATCGATGTTCAGCAGGCTCAGCAGCACTTCGAACTGCTGCTTCGACAGCGGGTCGGTCGACCCGGTCGGACCGGGTGCGAGATTGTTGATGTTGAATTTGGCCTGCTGGTCCTCCAGCTGGAACGATTCGAGCATCACGCCAGGCAGCAGCTGGGTCGGACCGTAACTGCGAGCCCAGAGCTGGTTGAGCGCCGTGACCTGGCTGCCGGCATTCGACTGCGCCGGATTCGCCGCTGATCCGGCGCTGCCGGCGGCATTGCCGCCGGAGCTGCTCGCGGCGGCAGCGCTGGAGCTGCCTGCTCCGCCCGCGGGTGTCGCGGGGCCGGAACTCATGGACTGCTTGAGCAGGTAGGCCGCCACGGCTTCCGCGCCCTCAGCCGCGAGCAGACTCTGGTCGGCGCCGAACACCGTGGTTGCGCGGCGGGCAGCCATTGCACTCGAGAATGCGATCGCGGTAGCGACCACGGTGGCGATCGCCACCAGGACGATGGCCGTAATCAGTGCGATGCCCCGCTGGCCGTGCCGCCTCATCCCGGCACCTCGATGTAGCGCAGCACGACGCCCCAGTCTTCCAGCTCGAGCGTGACCTCGACGGCCACCGGGCGCAGGCGCAGCGTCTGGTTGAACGTCGCGGCGCCGAGATTGCCGGGTGGCCAGGCGCTCTGCCACTGCCGCCCCGCATCCATGTAGCGCAGCGTCAGCCGCCTCACGTGCTCGACCAGCGTGCGCTTGACCGGCGCCACTGGCGTGGTCGCATCGAGCACTGGCCAGTACGAGCGCACCAGGGAACCGTTCTCGATCGAATAACTGACACGCTGCAGTTCCGAGCGCGGTAGCCCGACGGGGTTGGTCCAGCTGCCGCGCGTCAGCGTCACGAGGGGCGCCGTAGTGCCCCCGAGACTGCCAGCCGACCCGCCGCCCAGCCCGGTGCCCCCGCCTGGGCTATTGCCGCTGCCGCTCGTGGTGCTGCCGCTCGTGGTGCTGCCGAGGCCGGCGGTCGCGGCGGTCAGCGGCGCATTGGGGCCGAGGTCCTGGGTGCTCTGCAGCGCTGGCAGGTAGCCGTCGCCGATCGGCTGGCGCACCGGACGCGGCTGCAGCAGCTCGAAATCCTGCTCGATCGTGCGCATTGCCTGCTGCACGGCGATCAGCCGCGCCGACTGCTCGTCCAGCGCGCGCCGGCTCGTGAGCGCCTGGTCGAGCCCGCGATAGCCGATCGTGAACATGATCGCCGTGATGAACAGCGCCACGAGCAGTTCCACCAGCGTAAAACCCTGGTCGCGGGCCATATTCAATGCCCACCTGAGTTGGTGGGACCCGGAGTCCCGACCCTGGATCCTGGATTGGCGACATTGCCGGAATTGGCGCCGCCGGCGCCGCCGGCGCCGCTGCTGCTGCTGCTGCCGCCTCCGGCCGAACCGAAGGGCGTTCCGGTCCAGTCAGGTTGATCGCCGGTCGCTGGCGCGAGCGAATCGCCGCGGAATCCCGTGACGGTCGTGATCCAGTCCGGTGGCTTCGAAGGGGCCGCCACGCCCGCCGGCGTGCCACGCCGCACGCGCAGCGTGATCTGCAGCAGGCCGGGAACCAGATCAACGCTCGATATCGAACGTTGCCAGTGCCAGTTGCCATTGCCGAAGTTGTTGATGTCGCCTTCGGTAGTACCGATGGCTGGGGCCCGCAGGTTCAGGCGCGTGTCGGTGACCTGGTTGAGCGCGATCCACTGTGCCAGCGTCTTCTCGCGCAGCGCCTGCACGTTGCCTGCCGCGGAGGTGAGCGCGGACAGCACCGCACCCATCCCGAGCGCGACGATCGCAAGCGCGACCAGCACCTCGATCAGCGTGAACCCCGGGCTGGCGATCCGCCGCGCGCTCATCGTGCGGCCTCGATGATGTCACCGACCTGGAGCGTGCCGTCCTGAGTGCTCTGCAGCGTCGCGCTGCGTCCCGTGTTCTCGCGTTCGAGCGTGAGGCTGAATGCGTTGGTGTCCCCGTTGGAGAACAGCATGATCTGCGGACTGTCGTCGCTGGTCGTGACGTTGAGGCTCGTGACTCCAGAGCCGAGCGCGGACAGCGTGCCCCCCGGGGGCAGCGTCGAGGCGGGGTTGATCGTCAGTGCGGTGTCGTTCAGCACGATCTCGCGGCCTTCGACCACCAGGCGCAGTCGCAGTCCGGCCGGCAGGCGCCGCGGGCGCAGGGTGTCATCGACCGTCTCGGGCAGCCAGCGCAGCAGGCGGTTGTCGTAGTACGTGAATCGGTAGCCATGGGATCCGCAGCGGATGCCGTACTCGAGCGTCAGCATCGCGCCGCGCTCGCGCACGTACGCGGCGATCGCGGCCAGCCGGTCTCGCTCCTGCTCGAGTGCACGGTCTTTGCCGGTCGCGCCGAGGCTCAGGATCGCGCCGGCGAGCACGATGCCGATGATCACGACGACCACCAGTATTTCGAGGAGGGTGAAGCCGCGCCCGGAGCGACGGCCAGCAGCCAAGGAGGGGGCCGCGGTCACGGCGGTGACGACACTGGCGCGCGCCGCGTCAGTTGTCGAGGTTCCAGTTGCCGATATCTGCGTTGACGCCCTGCCCACCCGCCTGGCCATCCGCCCCGAACGAAAACAGGTCGTATTCCCCGTGGCTTCCCGGGACCTGGAACTGGTAGTCGTTGCCCCATGGATCCTTGTTCAGGTGCTTCAGATAGCCCCCGGGACGCCAGTTCCGGACGTTCGGGTCGTTCGGCTTCTCCACCAGTGCCTTGAGCCCGGTTTCCGGCGTCGGATAATTGAAGTTGTCCAGTTTGTACATCGTCAGCGCGGTCTCGATCGCCTGGATGTCTTCCTTGGCCTTCGCGACTCGCGCGTCATCGACGCGACCTAGGAATTGGGGGACGACCACCGCCGCCAGCAGCCCGATGATGATCACGACCACCATGATCTCGATCAGCGTAAAGCCCGCTTCCGGGCGCCGGCGGGCGGGGGCGAGCGCGAGCGGGGAGTCAATGGCGGTATGGTGCATAGGCTTCATGGGTCTATAGTGCGCGCGCAGGTCCGCTGACCATCGGAATCATAACAAATCACCATGTCCAGATCTGACAGCAGCGCACAGTCCTGGTTCAGGTCGGCTAATTGCGACG
>Ga0265342_10003000_pt1 | contig 14167 bp, 13 predicted proteins | sample 4CB327metaG_FD_203125 | JGI IMG/M metagenome (GOLD analysis project Ga0265342, IMG submission 203125) | Rhizosphere microbial communities from Carex aquatilis grown in University of Washington, Seatle, WA, United States - 4-CB3-27 metaG | ecosystem: Host-associated > Plants > Roots >...
GACGTGCTTTCCGCTGTCGAGGACGTAGCACGCGCCAGCACCACGGTGCTACTCCTAGGAGAAAGCGGCACGGGCAAAGAGGTCTTTGCCCGCTACATTCATGGCATCTCACCCCGAAGTACGGGGCCGTGGGTTGCGGTCAATTGCGCGGCCCTGCCTGGCGAGCTCCTGGAAAGCGAGCTATTCGGCCACGAAAAGGGCTCCTTCACCGGCGCTGCCGACCGACGCATCGGCCGCATCGAACAGGCCGATCACGGCACGCTCCTTCTCGATGAGATTTCGGAAATGCCGGTCGCCCTGCAGGTGAAGCTGCTGCGTGTGCTGCAAGAGCGCGAGGTGGATCGCGTGGGCGGCGCGCGCCCGATCCCCGTCGACGTGCGCATCATCGCCACCTCGAACCGCGACCTAGCCACCTTGGTGGCCCACGGCGAGTTCCGCGCCGATCTCTACTACCGGCTCTCGGTCTTCCCAATTTTTTTGCCGCCGCTGCGCGAGCGCCGCGACGACATCCCAGCCCTGGCTGCCCGTTTGACCGAAGAGATCGCGTTACGCCTGGGGCGCCCTGCCCCGATGCTGTCCGCCGAGGCCCTGACCGAGCTCGTTGCTTACGAATTTCCCGGCAACGTACGCGAGCTAGCCAATGTGCTCGAACGCGTGCTCGTCCGTTGCCACGGAACCGCCGTTCCCGCCCAGCACATCTCGGTCGCCTTGGCCGCAGTGGGAATCTCCGCCATCCGGCCTTCGCCCGGCGAGGCGGCGGGCCGGCGCGCATCGCGCCAGGTGGCATCGATCTCCGCAGTTGCCACCGCCGACGGCGACCATCCCAGACCTGCCGATTTCATGCTGGATGGCTTCCCGCTGGCTCTTGCCGAGCTGGAGCGCATGGCCATTCTCGAAGCGCTTCGCCGCGTGCATGGTAACCGCACCCACGCCGCGCGCCTTCTCGGCATCAGCCTGCGCACCCTGCGCAACAAGCTCAGGGTTCTCCGTAACACCGGCGATCTCACTCCCGAGGGGCAACTCTTGCCCAGCGCTCCTCGTGGCGCCATGTCCGGCGTCGCACACCTGGCACGACAATCGCATGAGGAGTCTGCAGCATGAGAGTCTTTGACAACACTCTGGCGCGCCTCGAACGGGCCCTCGACGTTCGGCTCGTGCGCCAGAACGTGCTGTCAGCCGACGTAGCCAACGTCGACACCCCAGGGTTCAAACCCAAGGACGTGGATTTCACGGCAACCATGGCGGCCATCGAAGGCGCAGCCCATGACCAAGGTGGCGTGCGCTTGCCGACAACGCCCACGCTGGGAGGATCGTCATCAGATGCAAGTGGTCTCGCTGCGCGCGACTTGCCCATCGTGGACGTACCCGCGGGTGGAGCCTCGTTCGATGGCAACACGGTCGATCTGGACCGAACCATGGTGGCCATGGCGGAAAACGCCCTTCAGTACGGAGCCAGCGCCAAAGCCGCCGGAAAGAAGTTGGCCATCTTGCGCTACGTAGTTTCCGACGGAAATGGATGACGGGAGAGAAATCATCATGGACTTCTTGACAGCCTTACATGTGAGCGGCTCTGGACTTTCGGCGGAGCGAACCCGCGTGAATCTCGCCTCCTCCAATCTGGCCAACGCCGAAACCACGCGCGGCCCGGGCGGCAAGCCCTACCAGCGCTTGGATCCAGTCTTTCAATCGATTCACATCGGCGCCCAGGACGAGTCGCCCACGGTGGGCCAGTCGCCCCTCGGCGTGCAAGTGTCGCAGATCGTCGCCGACCCATCGGAGGGAAAGAAGGTCTACAGCCCGGGGCATCCCGACGCGGATCCCGACGGGTTCGTAACCTTTCCCAACGTGAACCCCATCAGTGAAATCGTGAACCTGCTTTCCGCTTCGCGCGCTTTCGAAGCCAACGCAACCGCGGTGGAAACCCTGAAAGCCATGGCCACCCGCGGCCTCGATATCACGAAATAAATCATCATGAACTTGCGCATCGAAAGTGGTCAGGGACTCTCCGAAGCCGGCGCCACCGATCGGCTGGATCGGCAGGAACGGATAGGCGAGATGGATCGCGCCATCGTCAGTCCCGGCGGTGCTGACAAGGCAGCCCAATTCGGCAGCGAGCTTGGCAAGGCCATTGGTGAAATCGATAAGCTCCAGAACGTCGCCGACACCCAGGCCGACGCCGTCGCACGTGGCGCCGGCAACCTCCACGAAATGGCCCTATCGCTGGAAAAGGCCGACGTGGCCATGCGCCTTGCCATGCGCGTGCGCAACAAGCTCGTCGACACGTACAACGAGATCATGCGGATGGGGATCTAGTCCATGGAACCAGTCCTCAAGACCATCAAGGAAGCCAGCAAACGCTATGCTGAGCTCAATGCAGCCACGCGCATGCTGTTGGCCGGCGTATTGTCCCTGGCCACGGTGGTCGCGGTGGTGGCCATCGTCTTTGGCACGGGCGCCAGCTACCAATACGCCTTCACCAATCTCGGCCCCGAAGACAGCACCGATGCGGCTGCGGCCCTCAAGGTGGCCGGGATCTCGTTCCGCACCGAGGCCGGCGGCAGTGCACTGTCCGTTCCGGCCTCCCAGGTCCACGAAGCGCGCCTCATGCTCGCGGCGCAGGGCTTGCCCCGCGGCGGTGGCGTCGGATTCGAGCTATTCGATCGCGGCGACTTCGGCGCGTCCGAGTTCACGCAACGGGTGAATCTGCGCCGGGCTACCGAGGGTGAGCTGGCACGCACGATCTCGCGGTTGCAGTCGGTGCGCTCAGCACGGGTGCACGTGACCTTGACCGAAAAGGGCCTCTACCGCGATGACGACCGACACGCGTCCGCGGCTGTGGTGCTCAATTTGCAACCGGGCCGAACCATGCAGGAGCGCGAGCTCGCGGGGGTTCGCCATCTGGTGGCGTCTGCAGTGGCCGGCCTCAATCCCGACAGCGTCACCGTCGTCGACCAGCGCGGCACAGTACTGTCCGGCGATCTCTCTCCTTCGGCCAAGCAAAATAAAGAACAGCGCGACATCGAGAGTGGACTCGAACAACGAATCACCGATCTGCTCGAACCCGCCGTTGGCCGAGGCGCCATCGTGGCCAAGGTCACGGCCACTTTGGACACCACCGAGATCGAGACCACCCAGGACAGCTACGACCCCGACACGGCCACGGTGCGCAGCGAACACAAGACCACCGAGACGGTCAACAGCGACGGTACCACCGGTACGGGCGTGGCGGGCGCGGCGGCCAATCAACCCATCGCGGCCGTGCCCGGTGCCGGCTCGGGCGCATCGCGCACACAAACAGCTCGCGACGACGAGGTTCGCAATTACGAAATCGCCAAGAAGGTCACCCACACCATCACGCGCAGTCCGCGCGTGGTCCGCCTGTCTGCCGCGGTTCTGGTCGACGGCCTGAACGGCAAGCCACGGGCCGATGCGGATGTGCGCCGTCTCTCCGACCTAGCCAAGCACGCCATCGGCTTCGACGAAAAGCGCGGCGACGTGCTGGAGATTTCCAGTGCGCCCTTCACCAAGATCGACGAGAGCACAGTGAGCATCCCCATCTGGGATCGCGCGGATCTCTGGCGCCTGGGGCGCATCATTCTCTGGGGCGTCCTCGCGACCTTTGGCATGCTCATCGTGTTCCGCATCTACCGCCGTGCCACCTCCGCTCTCGCCTTCATCAAGCCTGGGTCGCGCGTAGGTGACGTGCAGATGATGCTCGGCCGCGGCGACGCCGCTGCCTTGCCCGCCATGGGCCGCGCCGACGCCCTGGTCCTGCGCGAGCAGGCCCGCGAGCTGTCCAAGACAGATCCGGCACGCGCCGCCAATCTCCTCCGTGCCTGGGTCGACTCCGACGGGAATCAACGCTCCGGCGCCGTCAACGAAGGTGCAGCAAGGAGATGACCCATGTCCGCTAACGTCGTCGTCGAAATTCCTGCCGGTGCTGGGGCCCAACGGGCCGCGGCTGTCATCCTCGGGCTCGGCCCAGAGGTAGCGTCGCAGATCTTCAAGACCCTGGACGAGCACGTGGTCGAACGCATCGCCGCTGGCGCACGTGAATTGCGCCGCGATCCTTCCATCGTCCCCACCGCCCTGGATGCCTTCGTCAATGCCATGACCGGCATGTCGGTCGACGCTTACGGCGCGGACGGGCTTCTGCGCGAAGCCACTACGCGCGCCATGGGTCTTGATGTGGCCAAGCGCATCTTCGATGTCCAGCCCGAATCGGATGAACCCGTGAGTGAGAACTTCACCGCCCTTGCTGAAGCCGACCCGGAGTCTTTGGCCATGCTGCTGGCGCGCGAGTTGCCGCAAACCGCGGCCGTCGTGCTCGGCATCATGGAACGCCCACGCGCTTTGGCCGTTCTCAAACACATTCCAGTCGAAATGCGTCCTCAGATCGTGCGTCGGCTCGCCACCCTCGAATCGGTTGCCCCCGAGGTGCTACGTGAGGTTGGGCAGGGACTTGCGGAGGAACTGACAGCCTCGGTACCAGCCAACACTCGCCGCGTGGATGGCCGCTCCGCCGCCGTCGAGCTCTTGCGCGCCGTTCCGGCCGCCCAGCAATCCGAGGTGGTGGGCGAAATTGAAAAGGACGACCCTGAACTGGCCGCCATCCTGCGTGGGAAGCTCTTCACCTTCGGCGACCTCATGAATCTCACCGATCGCGACATGCAGACCCTCATCCGCGAGATCGACATGAGCCAGCTTTCCACCGCGCTCAAGGGTGCCCCCGACGCCATCAAAGGCCGATTCACCAAGAACATGTCGTCCCGCGCCGGCCAAATGCTGGAGGACGAAATCGAGGCCATGGGTCCGGTCAAGCTGGCGGCTGTCGAAGGGGCGCAAGCCGAGCTGGTCAAAGTAGCCTTCAGCCTGGCCGAACAAGGCCGCATCACGATCGTCAGCCCGACCGACAAGATGGTGTAAATGATGTCAACTGCGCAGGCACTCCGTCGTCCCAGTTTCCTTGGCAGGGCCGGCGACAAACCAAGAGTCCAAAACGCAGCCTTCAAGGCTGGCAGCGAAGGGCGCTTTCACCCTACCGTCATTACCAGCACCATGTCCGACTCGGACGAGGGCGACAGCCGCGCCGCTACGGCTGCGGTCGTGGAAGCCCAGAAGCTGGCCGCGCAATTCACGGAGCGAACCTCGTCCGCTATCGAAGTCCTGCGCGCAACCGCAGAGCGGCTGGCCGCCGAGGCCCGCACCGACGCCCTGGAGATCGGATTTCTGGTTGCCCGGCGCATCCTGGAGATGGAACTTACCGCCAGCGCCGAGCCGCTGGTCAATCTCGTCCGCTCCGCCGTGCGCCGACTGGGCGAATCGCGCCGGATCGTCATCCACTTGTCGCCCGCCGACGCGCAGGCCATGACTACCATCATCGAAAGTCGGGGCGCCCAGGCGGTTGCCCAGGCCTCCATCTCGAAGGTGGAAATCGTCGCCGACGCATCGCTGGGACGCGGCGACTGTCTGGTCGAAGGCGACCTCGTCACTGTCGATGGGCGCATCAACGCTCGCATCGAAGAGCTGCGCCGCGTGCTCGACGCCGGCGTGGGGGAGAATGTGGAATGAGCCTAGTCAATCTTGCCGCCTTCAAACGTTCGCTCGCTGAGGCGCAGTCCTGCGTGCTCGCGGGCAAGGTCACGCGCGCGTCGGGCATCGTCGTAGAGGCCGTACTGCCCCAGGTCGCGGTGGGAACGTCCTGTGAAATTCGCATCGCCGGTGGTCACACCATCACCGCCGAAGTGGTTGGCTTTTCCGGCTCGAACGCCATCCTCATGCCCTTCGGAGACGTGAAGGGCATCGGCGAAGGCTGTCCGGTCATTCCGCGCGCCAGCGCCGGCGAAATTATGGTCGGCGAGCGCCTACTCGGACGCGTGGTGAACGCGGCCATGGAGCCGCTCGACGATCGCGGCGGCCTCATTCTCGATGCACGCGTGCCCATCCACACCGCCGCGCCGCGGGCCATGAGCCGCCGACGCATCACACGTCCGCTGGTGCTCGGCATTCGGTCGATTGATTCTTGCCTCACGTGCGGCGAGGGACAGCGCCTAGGCATCATGGCCGGTCCCGGTATCGGCAAGTCCGTGCTCCTCGGCATGCTCGCGCGTAGTGCGGACGCCGACGTGATCGTTGTCGGGCTGGTGGGCGAGCGTGGCCGCGAGGTACGCGAGTTCGTCGAGCGGGATCTGGGCAAGGGGTTGGCACGATCCGTGGTCGTGGTCGCCACTGGCGACGAATCGCCGCTGGTGCGCGTGCGTGCCGGTATGGCCGCCACCGCCGTGGCCGAATTCTTCCGCGATCAGGGCAAGCGCGTGCTTTTGCTCATCGATTCGCTCTCGCGTGTGGCCATGGCCCAGCGGGAGATCGGGCTGGCCGCCGGCGAACCGCCCACCTCACGCGGCTATCCCCCGTCGGTGTTCGCCATGTTGCCCCGTCTGGTCGAGCGCGCGGGCAACGCCGAGGGCCAGGGCAGCATCACCGCCATGTACACCGTCCTCGCCGAGGGTGACGACCTGACCGATCCCGTGGTCGATGCGTCGCGCGCTTGCCTCGATGGTCACATCGTTCTCAGCCGAAGCCTCGCCATGGCTGGCCACTTTCCCGCCGTCGACGTGCTTGCCAGCGTCAGCCGCGTGATGACCGACGTCGTGACCCCCGACCACCGCACACTGGCCCGCCGCGTACGCGAGGTGTTGTCCGCATACAAGGACGCCGCCGACCTTGTCGAGGTCGGTGCCTATGTGGGCGGAACCAACCCGCGGGTCGACGCCGCTCTTCGCTGCATCAGCGAGGTCAACGCGTTCCTGTGCCAGGAGCCCAATGAACGATTACCACTTGCCGAAACCTTGACTCGTCTGCGCAAGGCACTCGATGGCAAGCCACTTGCAGTAGCTCCCAAGTAGGAGGAATGTCGTGCCTAGTCTCGCTACCACGCTTTGGCTGATCTTCGCTGCAGCAACGCAGGCCGATCCTCTGTCGCCGCCAGCCCACGGTCGCGAGGCGGATGTGCCCGCGCTGCCCGCGAAACCGACTGTGCCATTGCCCAACGCGGTATCGTCGGTGGCCAAGCCCGGAGCTCCGACGTTGCCGACGTCGCCCAAGGCCCCGGGCGCGGCGGTCCCCGCCAAGCCAGCGGCAACCGCATTGCCGCCCGGCAAGTCCACGAAATCCCCGCCAAGATTGGAGACACCTCCTCCCGACGTCGAGGAGCCCGAGGAGGAAATTGTTGCCGACCCATCCGGCAAGCTCAAGACCCACAAGAAGGGTCCGCGCAAGCTGGCGACCGTCGAGCGACCGGAACCGCCCGAACGAAAGAACCCTTGGTCCACCGATCGCTACGCCGCAGTCGTTCCGCCTGGGCTCACCCTGGCAGCCCTGCGCGGCCAGCTTGCGAAGGGCCCCGCGCCGTCACCGGATTCTGGTGCCCAGACGGTTGACCGCGGCCACCCGACGCAGACCTTCTCTGACATCGAAAAGGCGCGCGAGTCTTTGCGGCAGGAAACCGCTCGACTTGAGGCCCTGCTGAAGGCAGCGGGCAACTGCGCGGGCGCTGGGGGTGGCATGGCCATCGGAGAGCCCCTACTGCCCACCGCAGCGATTCCAGCCGCAACACTGCGCGAAGCCGCGGGTGAGCAGATCGACTCTGTTTCCAGGGCGCTCAAGGGCATGAAGCCCGAGCAAGCTGCGGCGCTGATCGGTCGTCTGGATCGCGGTCTGGCGGCCGAGATTCTGCGCCGGATGAAATCAGCAGACGCGGGTGCGGTTCTGGGCCTACTCAAGCCGGACCTTGCAGCCGAGCTGGCGACCGAGATCGCCACGCGCAAACCGATGTACGCGAAGGACAAAAAGGGGAGCGCGAAGTGAGCACACGGGCGACAGATGCTCTGGTTCATACCTCTCAGGGTGAAGTCGCCCGTAGCCAACCGACTCATGGGACGCAGCAGGCTGGGCACGGCAAGATTGGCTCGGCAGGATTTGCCCAGATTCTCGGCGAGCAGGTCGCCAAGTCAGCACCGAAAGTTGAAGCAGCGGACACAGCCAGCCGACAGCTCTCGCCCCAAACCGTGCAGCCATCGTCACCGCACGCCACGACCCAATCCTTGTCCCAGTCACTGCCGCACGCCGCCCCCCAGTCCTTGCCTCAGGCGGTGTCGACCTTGTCCCCAGACGCCACGACCCAGTCGTCGCAGCAGCCGCTGCAAGACCCCACGCACCTGCCTCCGCCAGCCGTGAGCGAAAAGGCAGCTACACACTTGTTGGCGCAGCTCCGCTCGCAGCCAAGCGAGCAAGCCCCGCCCACCGGGGAACCTGCCCAGCCGGAACTGCGCCAGCCTATAGAAAACGGAAAGTATCCCGCGGCCGGCCTAGCGCAGCCGTTCGCCACCGAGACGAAGGGGCAGGAGATCCCCGCCAAGCCGTCCGCGAGGTTGCCGGGCCCCATGGGGCACGCGGAGGTACCGGCTACGACGTCGAGGCGGCACAGCGCGCCCAACCTTTCCGTAGCGCGAAATGCGCACCCAAGTACCGACACCAACAAGGCCGTTTTGTCGCCCGTCGGACCGGCGAAGTCCTCGACGGAGACGGCGCACCCCGAGCAGGACGCCGCGACGCCGTCTGCGCAAGCTGGTGACGTTATCGGCATATCCAGGGAGAAGACCGATAACTCAGCCAAACAGACCATGGCGCCGACCGCCGAGGTGGCCTCCGCAACCACGGCACAGCCGTCTATCACCCACGAGTGGTTCCAGCCAACCCAGGGGCTCGGCGCTCTTCCCCGTTCTGGCAGAGCGCTGAACACCCGAGAAATGCCGTTGCCGTCACGCAAGACAACCGACCCGAGCGTTGCCGACAACGCGGGGCCACCCAAGGCGCAGAAAGCGTCTCCTTCCGCTCAAGTTGCCGCCTCCGATCAAGCACCTGCCCGTCCCGTCAGCCCAGCATCGTCTCCGCCGGCGCGCACGCCCAAAGGAATTGGGTCCGGCCACGCGTTGCCTGACAAAGGTCCAGACCTGACCAGACCGACGACCACGCACCATTCGTGGCCCAAATCCGCGTCCAGCCGATCACCAAGCATCAAGGCTGATCGAACGCCTGTGCCCGGGAATGAAAGCGAAACCGCCGCCCAGGTGCCACTCAAGGCAAGCCACGTCACGCCTCGCCAGTCAACGAAGGCAAACGAAACCGTATCTACGGAACCATCGAAGGCGGGCGAAGCGGCCACCTTCGACTCAGCCCATCCCTTGGCGGCTACGATACCGCCGATGGACACGGCCCCCGCACCAAAGTCCGAATCGAGCACCCGCGGAACGGTTCAGAGCTCAGAGGAGCTACCTTCTCAAGTCGCGGTTGCCTCAAGTGAAGTTACGCCGTTCACCCCAAAGCCGATCCTCGATGCGGCCGTCCACGAGGCCGATCTCGACGTATCGCCAGCGGTAGCCCCACGCACGGCGACACCTGACGTCCATCCAAGGGTGCCCACTGTACGGCCGACCGAACGCCTGGCGCCCGCGGAGGCGGAAAGCGCCTCCGTTCGGAGACCATCCCACGTCGATCAATACGTTGGCGCACATCCTTCGACCGAGCACGAGCCAACACCCCAAAGCCCTCCTGCCAGCACGCCGGTGCTCCCGGTCGCCGCAGCAGTCTCGCTGCCAGCTCTAAACTCAAAGCCTGCGTCACTCCCGCAAGACCCTCCCGGCTCGCAACCCTCTCAGACTCCCCGATCCGCAGAGGCCCCCCTCGCGTCCAGACCATTCACAACGCCCCAAACCGCCATGAATGGGGCGACAGCGGGTGCAGGTACGGAGCCTGCCATCGTTCCTGCCGACCGCGCGACTCTGCTCACAGAAGCCAAGCAGGCCGACCTACGTTCCGATACTACGACCGCCCGAGCCAACGAAGGTCAACCCTCGAAGTCTCCTGAGAACGCCTTCTCTCCCGCAGCAGACAAACTGGCGCCCATCAGCTCCCAACAGGCGCCTGTTTCGACTACTCCAGCGACGACCCAAGTCGTGACCAAGAACGCACGTCCGGCGGAAAGCACCGCACCAAAACGACGCACGCTCCTCACCGAGGACGAACAAACAGCAGATACAGCCACCGCACCTCTGCCCGCGTCGCAGCCGGCCACCCAACCATCGCCTTCCTCCCACAGCCCCACCAGCGAAAACAAACCAGTCAGGCCGGAAGCAACCCAGTCTGCGGAACACAAGAGCAGCGCCGAGCCTTCGTCGCGAGACGCCAATGCTCCATCGGCGCAAAACCAGCCACATGCGACGAAGGCGGAGCTTCAGGCGGCTGTCTTGCCCTCTGCCGAACGCCCCACCGTGTTGGTCCCCCAACTCGGCTACGTGGCCGCCAACACCGAAACGGCCGTCCGCGAGGCCGCAATAGCATCCCCGCTTGCCGCGGAGCGAGCCGAGCTTGTCGACCGAGCCATCGACGATCCAGGGCTTTCCTTGAACGTGATGCCCCATTCCGCACATCTCTCCATTTCTGGAACCGCGGGCGATCTTGCCTTGCACGTACGCGTGCGAGACGGCAGCGCCGACGTCAACGTCAGCGGCAGCATGGCTCCGCTCTTCGACAACAAGGCCCCCGAGGTACGAACCGTTCTTGCCAGCCAGGGTCTGCACCTGGGCAGCTTTGCCACCGACCAACAAGGCAACTCGCAAGGGCAGAGGCAGGGGCAACCAGAAAGCGCCCCCAGGGGCCAAGACTTGCAACCGCCGCCGACACCACGTCGAACGACTACGTCAATACCCGAAGTTCAGATCGCGGACGACAAACGCATTCACGTCACCGCATGAGGAGATGACCATGGCTGTACAATCAACGATTTCGCAAATTCAAAGTGCCGCTGCGACCGCCCAGCAACAAGCTGCAAAGAAGAGCGACCCAAACGCACTTGGGAAGGATGACTTCCTAAAGCTGCTGACCACCCAGCTTCAGCAGCAGGATCCAACACAGCCCATGGACAACACGGCCTTTGTCGCACAACTCGCCCAGTTCTCTTCGCTAGAACAGATGAGCAATGTGAACGACACCCTAACCCAGATGCTCACCTCACAGGGCACTGCGCTCGAAACCACGGCAGCAGGCATGGTTGGCAAAACCGCCATCTTCAATACCGACCAGGTCAGCTTGGTCCAAGGGAAGCCAGCCACTATTACTGCCAACCTCTCCCAAGCCGCCACCAACGTCACGTTGACCATACAGGACGGCAGCGGAAACACTGTCCGAACCATCGGAGAGGGCGCATACCCATCTGGAAACAACACCTTCACGTGGGATGGCCAAGACGACCATGGTAACTCCTTGCCCAATGGAAACTATACGGCGCAGCTTCAGGCAACGGACATCAATGGCAAATCAGTATCCCTGACCCAGAACGGAAGCGCGCCTATTACTGGGGTTGTCTTCAACAATGGCACGCCCGAATTCCTGGCAGGCGGTTCGACGCTGAAGATTTCAGACATTTCACAATTGAACGAGTAAGAACACCCAAAGGAAAGGAAACGAACATGAGTCTAGTCACATCACTGTACGTGGGAGCGAGCGGTCTCGATGCAGCCACCAACGAACTCTCGGTCGTGGGCGACAACATCGCAAATAGCAGAACGGTTGGCTTCAAGTCAGCGCGCACCGTCTTTGCGGATGCCATGGCACAGCAGCTCGTGGGGGAAAGCGGTCAAATGGGCCTTGGCGTTTCCACGATGACGATCCAGAAGCTCTTCTCTCAGGGCGGGTTTACCACGACCGGTCTGTCCACGGATGTGGCCATTCAGGGCAATGGAATGCTTGTCGTCAAGGGTAATCAAGGGGGCGTCGACGGGACCTTCTATACACGCAATGGTCAGCTAACTGTCGACAAGGATGGATATCTCACCAACCTCAATGGATTGCGCGTACAAGGTCTGCAGGCTGACGCCGCTGGCACTGTCACATCAGGACTCCTGGGCGATTTGCAGGTCGGCAATGCATCCGCCCCAGCCAAGGCGACTGACAGCATTACCATTCGCGGAAACCTAGATCAAACGGCCGCGCCCACGGACTCAACCTTCGATGCTACGGACGCCAAGGACACATCGAATTTCAATACCACCATGACCGTCTACGACTCGCTGGGTAATGCCATCCAGCTCAACATCTACTTCTGCAAAAAGGATCCTGCCAATAATGCCGACCCCGCGGACTCCGGGGACTGGACGTATCACGTCCTGACCGACGGAGGCAATCTGTCATCGGATCCGGCCGGAAACCCAACGACTGCTGGGACCGCTGCCGAGGTCGCCACAGGCTCCCTCGCTTTCGATAGCCAAGGTCGTCTGATTTCGAATACGACGGACGTCAACGGATTCAACCCAAAGAGCGCCCTCGATCCACAGGCGCTGACCTTCAACTTCGGCAACGGGACCTCCACAGGGGGAAGCGGGCTCGATGGGCTCACGCAATACGCGGCAACCTCAGCGGTCAGCTTCGTCACCCAGGAAGGGTCCAGCTCCGGCAGCCTGAGCAGCATCTCCATCGGGCAGGACGGCACCGTCACGGGTGGTTTCACCAACGGCCAAACGCGGACGCTAGGGCAATTCATCTTGGCGAATTTCAAGGCACCGGATCAGCTCCAGAGGATTGGCTCAACGCTCTATTCGGAAACGCCCCAATCCGGCTCCCCGACCTTGGGAACGCCATCCACGGCCGACCGAGGTAGCATCAACGCTGGAACGCTGGAACAATCGAACGTCGATATCAGCGCCGAATTCATCCGCATGATTGCCGCCCAGCGCAACTTTGAGGCCAACTCGAAGACGCTCACGACCGCCGATCAGCTGCTATCCGAGCTCATGCAAATCAAGCGCTAACACCAATAACCGCGCCGCAGCCCATTTGCGCTCTGCCGAGCCCTTCCTAGCACCGACTTTTAGCTAAAGCAAAAGCCGCGGCATGCCGAGATCAAGCAGGAGATTCCCATGATTCCACTCATTCGCTTGGACGGCTCGGAAGTCATCGTCAACGCCGAGTTGATCGCGACGGTGGAGAAGACACCGGACACCATGCTGACCCTGACCACCGGCCACCACATTCTCGTCAAGCAGAGCGTCGATGACGTCGTGGCCCATGTTATCGAGTACCGGCGCAGAATCCTCTGCGGACCTATCGTCCCGCCCGGAGAGGAATAGCCGATGGATTTCGGAACCATCGGCGGCCTCGTTTTCGCCGTCGGCATGATCCTACTAGGCCAGGCTCTCGAGGGCGGCCACGTTGGCTCGGTCTTGCAGCTCACAGCCTTCATGATCGTGTTCGGCGGAACCATTGGTGCCGTCATGATTTCGTTTCCCATGAACGAATTCATTCGCGGCATCAAAATGGGCGCGGGCACGCTCACGCAAAGAAAAAGTGACTTACTTCAGCTGCTCGACCAAGCAGTGGACTTGGCTGGAGTGGCCCGCCGCGACGGCGTTCTCGCACTTGAGCAACGAATGCCGGAACTGAAGGATCCCTTCCTCAAACGTGCGATTGGCTTCATCGTCGATGGTGTGGATGCCACCGTGGCACGCGACGCCCTTGAAACCGAGATCGTGCACGAATTCGAGGAGGCAACAGTAGGCGCCAAGGTCTTCGAGGCCATGGGGGGATATGCGCCGACGGTCGGAATTTTGGGGGCCGTGCTCGGCCTCATCCACGTCATGGAGAATCTCAACGATCCTTCGAAACTGGGTGGCGGCATCGCCACTGCCTTCGTCGCCACCGTCTACGGCGTCGGAAGTGCCAACCTGCTGTTTCTGCCACTCGCCAACAAGATCAAACGCAAGCTCGCCCTGGAAAAGGAGCGGCGGATCCTCATTGCCGAGGCCGCGCTGTCCATCCAAGCTGGACTCAATCCTCGCGTGTTGCGCGAAAAGCTCTTGGCCTATGCCGGCCTCCACGGTACGCCCGAAGCCAAGAAAGAATGACCGATGGCGAAACGCGAGACGCACGAAGAACACGAGAACCACGAGCGGTGGCTGGTTTCCTATGCCGATTTCATCACCCTGCTCTTCGCCTTCTTCGTCGTTCTGTATTCAACCAGCCGCATCGACAACAAGCGCATGGTCGACGTCGTCAAGTCGATCAAGTTCGCGATGCACTTCAAAGGGCAAGGAGGCGTCGAGGCCATGCCCATCTT
>Ga0265342_10003004_pt1 | contig 14145 bp, 10 predicted proteins | sample 4CB327metaG_FD_203125 | JGI IMG/M metagenome (GOLD analysis project Ga0265342, IMG submission 203125) | Rhizosphere microbial communities from Carex aquatilis grown in University of Washington, Seatle, WA, United States - 4-CB3-27 metaG | ecosystem: Host-associated > Plants > Roots >...
AACGCAGTGGCCAGCCCATCGCCACGGTTGGGCTCGCTGCTGTAAATGTGGCCCGCCTCGTGAGCTCGCCCCACGCCGGTGATGCGCGCGATCGCTCGTCGCCCGGTCCGCGCGGCGCTGCCCGGGGGTCCGAGCAACAAGAACGCGGCCCCTTCGCCGGGCACGAAGCCGTCGGTGACCTCGCCGGTCCGGAGGCGGCCTTCGCCGTCGAGCGCATAGAGCAGCCCGAGATCGAGGTAGCTGTCGACGCCGCCCACCACGACCAGCGGCGGCGCCCGGAGCCGGTCGACCCGCCGGTCCCGACCGCCGAGCAGGTCGAGCGCGTCGTCGAGCGCCGCGAAAGCGCCCGCGCGCCCCTGCGCATAAGTCCGGCTAAGCTCCGGCTCGAAGCGCCGCTCGGTCTGCGTCTCCAGGATCTCCAGCATCTCCGGGCCGATCGCCTGGCGCGTCTCCGGGTGTGCCTCCGGGAGCGCAAGCAGCAGCGGCACGGACGCGCGCACCGGCGCCGGGACGTGGAGGTCGACGTGGCAGGCGATCGCCTCGAGCAGCGCCGGGCCCGCGAGGCGCGCCACACGCTCCTGCCGCGGCGACAGCTCCTGCCCGGGATCGTCGGGATCGGCGAGCTCTTCGCTCAGCGGCGGCAGCTCGCCGGCATCGACGAGCCCCATCACCAACATCTCGCCGTAGCGATCGGTCACGTACGATTCCTCGAGCCGACCGATCCCGGTCCGCACCGAAGCCGCGGTCTGCCGCGCCGATAGCCCGACCGCCGTCACCATCCCGATGCCCAGGATCTCCGCTTCCCGCCGCCGTGCTTCCCGTATTTCTTCCGATCCTTTTGCCGCCATCACCTCACCCCAGAGCGTTCTTCTTGTTGTGCAGGAGCGGATCCCCGAGACGACACACGTTGCGTCCCTCGAGCTTCACGTCGAACGAGTACATCGAGAACTCCGCCTCGCCGGCGAAGACCCCGCTCAGCACCCCACCCGCGCTACCTGCTTCGTCGCCACTGGTCAGCGCGTACTTGGCGTCCTTGACCATCGGCATGCTGCCGTCGACCGTGACCGATGATGGGCCGGCCGAAGTATCGGCGGCCTTGCCGACGTTCGGATAGGGGATCGGCACCGGCCCCGCGGGCGACGGCGTCTTGCACACGTCGGGGAAGACCGTGCTGAGGCCACCGCTGGTCTGGTGCGCAACGCCCCGACCGTTCACGAACACCGTGCACGGCACGACGACCCCGCCTCCTGCCGAATGTGGATGCGCTCGATCTTCAGCGCGCGCTTGTCGCATCGGAGCGCGGCGCGCCAGGTCAGCGACATCCGCTGGTCGTCGGGCTCGAAGAGGATGGTCTCGAGCTTGACCGGCGGCGCCTCGCGACGGCCGGCGACGACGACCTCGATGCGCGGCCGGATCACCGGTACCCGCGAGCGCAACGTGGCTTCGCCTCTTTCTGCCCGGCTCACGCCGTCGAGGGCGATCGGCTCGCCGCCGCAGAGCCCCTCGTCGAACGTGAGGCCGGCGCTGGCCGCGTTGCCAAAGCGCGGGTCGAAGTCGCGCGGCAGGAACGGCGCGCGGCTCGCCACCCAGGCTTCGTCGTAGGTTCCGGCGTAACCGCGCCGAGGCTGCCAGGCCGGCGCCACGAAGCCGAAGCCGGCCGGCGGCGGCCGATCGCCCAGCTTGCGCCACGGGCTCTGAGGATCTTCCAGGTTGGGAAGCCTCACGCCCGCGCCCCGGCGCAGCCGTCGCACCGCACGGAAGCCGACGCCGACCGGGTTGCGCTCCTCGGCGGAGACACCGCCGTCCGGGTGACCGGCGCCGGCGCCCACACTGTCCTGATCGCGCCCGCCGAACGCGCGCTCGTAGACCAGCGGCATGCTCACGAACGGCGCCGGTGGCGTCGCGCCACCGACCAAGCCGCGCCAGGTCCGATCGCCGATGACCCGCACCACCTTGCGACGGCCCGCGACGCTCACGGCTGCGAGCATCTCCGTGACCGCCCGCCCGCGCGGCGCGTGCGCGGATCCGACCAGCACGACGTCGGTGCCGACTTTCCCGACGTGGACGTCCGCGGCGTACTTCAAGCTCGACGCCCCGGGCTCGCCCCAGTAGACGTCAGCTGCGTGGGGCAGCGGCTGGCGGGCATCCAGCTCCGGCGACGGCGCGAGCGTGAAGGTCCCGCGCACGACCACATAGAGCGTATCGACCGCGTCGCCGTCCGGAAGCACCTGGACGAGCGGCGCGAAACGACTTTCGTTGTTCAGCTGCAGCATGAAGCACCGGTTGGTCCAGCGAAGGCGGCCAGCTGGCGGAGCTGGTCGGCAATGAAAGCGCGCGGTTCTATTTGCAGGCACCCGTGCGTCCGCACCGCGAGCTCGAACGCGATCGGCGCGCGACGCCGCATGGGACCGGTCGCGAGCGCACTGGCGAGTCGCTGCGGGCTCTGCGGGTGTCCCCCGAGGTAGCGAACGTCCGGATCGAACCGCGCGCGATGCTGGTTCCACCACCGGATCACGCCGGAGACGTCCGGCTCCGGCAGGCGCTCCTCGGCTCGCAGCACCAGCGCGGCGTCGAGATCGTCCTCCTCGAAGAGCGGCGACTCATCGTCCTTTACGACCGCCGCCCGCGGCGCGACCAGCCCGGCTCGCGCGAGGTCGAGCCCGGTGATCGCGCAGAACGCCTCCGCGGCGAGGCCGACGTGCTGCTGCTGCGCCAGCAGGTCGACGCACGCGTCTGCGCCACACCGGCGCCCGCCGAACCCGAGCGCCCAGATCGCGTCCCGCTGTCGCGCCGGACGGCCGAGCAGCCGCAGGACACCGTCGTGATCCGCCGGCTTGCCCAGCGTCGCGAGCGCTGGCAAGAGCGCGCCGCTGCCGCTCACGTCGGCGAGCGCGAGCGAGCGGCCTACCCGCCAGGCTTCGGGCAGCCCGAGGATGAGGCCGCTTTCGACCGCGAGCTCCCTCGCGCGCACATCGGCGGCGCCCAGCGCGCGGGTGAGCGGTTCGTCGGCGACCGTGCGCGGTGCGTACCGCAAGAGACGAGCCGCCGCCCGCTGCAGCTCCGCGCTCGCCGACGCGATCAGCTCATCCACGTGGGGCTCGATCGGCAACCCGCGAAACGCGCACGCCGCGAGAAACGCTGCACGCGCCGCCGCCGGCGCCGCGCGGCTCGGCGCCAGCAACCCGAGATAGGGCGCCGCCGCCGGGATCAGCTCCAGCCCGCGCTGCAGCGACTCGAGCCGCGCGCCGGACGCGCCCCAGAACGCGGCGGCGAAGCAGTCGAACCCCTCCCCGGCACCGCACGCGAGCAGCGCGTGCGCGGCAACCGCGACGATCGCGGGCTCGCCACGATCCAGTGCCGGCGCCAGGAGGCGCAGCAGCCGATCGAGCTCCGACGGGCCCGGAACGCACAGTCCCTCGAACGCGCCTTGCAACCGGTCCTCGATGCGTTGTTCGACGCCGTCGGGCGTCTCGTCGTGCGCGTCGAGCGCCGCCTCCCGCCACGACCAGAGGAACTCCGCTTCGTCGAGGCTCTCCTCGACCAGCGACCATGACACCGGCGGCGACCACGGCTCGAGCCGCCGCTGGAACGCCAGCACCGCCGCCATCAGTTCACCCGAACCTGACCGCCGCGAATGCGGTTGGTCCCCGCGGCGCGCGTCTCGACGTGTGTGCCGCGAATGACGACGCGCCCGTTGCGCCGCAAGGTGATCGATGCTGGCCCACAGGCAATCACGACCTCGTCGCGGGCGCAGATCCGCACGCGCGCGCCGTCGACATCGGCCTCGAACACCGGGGCATCGGGAACAGCCGGCATGCCCCTGGGTTCGTTGGCGACCGGCCGCGGTACGGCCACGAGCTCCGTCCGCCGTTTGGATGATCGACCCGCTGCTTGACTCATGCTTCGGTATCGGCGCATCGCCGCGCCAGTTGCTTGTAAACCGCCGTTCGGGCCACATGTTCATTACCCGTGACCTTTCGAATCGAACCCAGCGAGCCCGTACCCCACGCGATTCAGCGGATCGTGCGCGCGCAACTCGAGGAAGCGAGGGCCGCCGCCGGCGACCCCAAGGAGCCGCTCGGCGAGCGCGTGCACGAGGTGCGGACCGCGATGAAGAAGGTCCGCGCGCTGAACCGGCTGGTCCGACCGACGGTCGGGAAACCGGCGCGCCGCGCCGATCGCCGCCTGCGAAAGATTGCCCATTCCGTCTCGGCGTTGCGGGATGCCGGCGTCGTCTTGAAGACCTTCGATCGCACGGTCGCGGGCGTTCCCCGGGCGTCGTCACGCGCCGCCATCGCGCGCATCCGCGCGCGGCTGGCGCTTCATTTACGCACGCAGGTGCAGGCCTTCGAACGAGGGCGCTGCGCCGGCCGGCTACGCTCCGACCTGGCGCACGAATGGCGCAAGGTCGACGCCTGGATGCCAAAGGCCGACGATCGGGCTGCGATCGCTGAAGGGCTGACCGAGGGTTACCGGCGCGCGCGGAAGGCGATGGCCGCCGCCTACCGCACCGAGAGCGGGGTCGACTTCCACGCCTGGCGCCGCACCGTGAAGACCCACCGCCACCAGGTCGCCGCGCTCGAAGCGATCGCGCCCCGCCAGATGAAGGCGCGGTTGGACGAGCTCGATCGACTCGGTGACCTGCTCGGCGACGAGCACGACATCACCGTGCTCGAAGCAGCGATCTGCGCCGAGCTGTCGCAAACAGGTGATTCCGACCCTCTCGCTGGCCTGCTGCGACGGATCGCCGAACGCCGCCGGAGCCTGCGCCGGCGCGCCCAACCGTTGGGCAGGCTCCTCTTCAAGGAGCGACCGTCGGCGTTTCGCGATCAGGCGCGCGGCGAGCTCCGCGCCGCACGTTCATAGCCCGTCGCTATAGCCCAATCTGCACGTGGCACGACGGCGGCACCGTCTCGCAGGTCGCGTTGACACATTCGAGACCGACCCGGCACTCCGACGAGAACACGCACTTGCCGCACATGTCGATCTCATGCCGGTGCGATCGCCCCCGCAACCGTCGCAGCCGGCGCTGCTCGCGAACCACAGCGCCGAGATCACCGCCACGAGGCCGAGGGTGCGGAACACCCCCCCATCTTCCACGGTCTGGTTTGCTGCCGCTACGGCACGATCACCGCGCACGTCGCCGAGCAGAACTGCCCCGGCATGCCGTTGAGCGGGCCGAGGTCGCAGAGCTCGCCGGGGTCGACGACGCTGTCGCCACAGTAGTGCCTGGTGCAGCCGAACGTGCACGCGTCGGCGCCGAGCGACCCGTTGCCGTTGTTACGGCCGAGGTCGCACATCTCGGGGCCGTTGACGATGTTGTCGCCGCAGAACGGCCCGAACTTGCACTGCGTGGTGCAACCGCCGTAGACGCCGTCGGCGTTGGGGCCATCGCAGCCGGCGGGCATCGGACCGGTGCCGTCGCCGCAGTCGCACTCCTCACCGGCCGAGACCACGCCATCGCCGCAGCGGGGCTCGCACTGGGTGATGTTGGTGCTGAACCCGCTCAGCGTCAGCTGGAAGTTGGATTCGGTCGGGTGGCCGTCGCGGCTGAAGACTGCGATCTCGTAGGTGCTGCCCTTTTGCAGCCCCAGGGGCAGCGTGCGCACGCGGCAATCGCAGGTGCCGCCGGGGCAGGTGGCGTTGAACGCCTGTTTCGTGACCGGCTCGATCGCGTTCGCGCCGGTGCACGGCACCATGTCGCCCGGAGCAGAGCCGACCGGGATCACCGGACAGGCGGTTGTATTGCCGACCGGATTGGTGCAGGGCAGATAAACCGAGCCGCCCTCCTGGGTCGTGGCGTTACCCAGATCGTCGACGTGCACCTTACCCGGCAACCGCTGGTGGACGCCGCCGAGATCGATCACGAGGACGCCGTTAATGAAGACGAAGGTATCGTCGTCGCCGAAGAACTGCAGATCGAACGCCCCGTTGAAGACGAACAAGTCGCGCGCTTCGATAGAGAACCACGAGTCGTGGAACCACCCCTGTGATTGTACGAGCCAGTCACCGTTGAGGTGCATCCCGAACCAGACTGCGGGATCGACACCCATCGCAAAGCTGGGCGGAAAGACGTACTGATCAGCGACGCAGCCGGACCCGGCAGCTCCGGACAACGCCGAGTTGTACCACCAGTACGGCCAAAGATTGCACAGCAACGGCTCGCTCCAAGGGGCCGGCATCCCGCGAATGGCTCCCGGCCCGGTGAAGCTGCCGGTTGGCGTGTAGATCGGGAATGCATTGGCCTTCGGATCGAGCGGGAAAAAGTTTCCGTATACACTGTGCGGCGCGCTGGAGAATCGGAACAGATTCGTCGCGCCCGCGACCGGTCCGAGCTCGAGGAACCCCACCGCGTGCCGGCCGGTGTTGGCGCCGTCGCTCTCCCAGGTGCCGTCGTTCCACCACTGGCCGAAGGTCGTCGCGCTCGTCACGACCGGTGCATTTCCCTTGTAGACCGGATGCCCCCCTGTCCCCTGGACGTAACCGAACGGAGCCAGGGGACCGACGGTCGTGTAGGCGGCTGCGTATCCAGGGACGTGCACCGCACCGTTGGACACGTTGCCGTCATGGCTGAAATCGGTGAACTGGCAGGCGCAGGCGGTGGCATTCACGCCGCCGCCGTTGCGCATGGAGTTGAAAGCCGGCCGCCCGTTGGGATCCAGGTTGGCCTGCGCGATGTCCCAGCAACGAGCCGTCGAGTCGTTCTGCTTGGCCGGGCCCGCGGAGTTCGGAACGCAGTAGCGCTTGTTGAAGGAGAACGTCGCCGCGTTCATCCCGGTGCCGGCCGCGCTGCCCGGGACCGGTACGGTGACGTTGGTGACCGTGACCGGCGGGCTGATCGTCGCGCCGTAAAAGAAGAAGTCGGGGTGGCCGCCGGCCACCGTCTCGTTCTTGAAGTCGCGATACTTGACCGGCAGCTCGAGGCAGTCGCCGGTGTTGGTCGATTGCTGGCAGGCCTGGGTATCCGGTTTCACCGCCTGCGTGCAGGTGAACCCGCTCTCGAGCTTGCAAGCCGACGAACAGCCATCACCGTCGACCAGGTTGCCGTCGTCGCAGTCCTCGCCGGTCTCGAGGTTGCCGTTGCCACAGCTGGTGGCGCACGCGTGGGTTCCGGTGGCGTCGCGACAGACCGGCTCCTTGGTGCAGGTCTTCGAACAGCCGCTGCCGTCGCCGTTGAAGAGACCGTTCGGGCCGGTGCAGCCGGTGGGCAGGTTCGTCGGGTCGGTACCGCAGTCGCAGATCTCGCCGGCCTCGGTCTTGCCGTTGCCGCACACCGACTTGATGCACGCATGACCGGGCGCGGGGCAGCTCGCGCCTGGCTCGACGAGACAGGTGCTGGAGCAGCCGTCGCCGCTGACCGCATTGCCGTCGTCGCACTTCTCGGTGCCGGTAATCACGCCGTCGCCGCACAGCGGGACGCACTTCTTGCCGGGCACGCGGCATTGCCAGCCGGGCTCGACGGTCTTGCAGTCCGCGGAGCAACCGTCACCCGAAACGGTGTTGCCGTCGTCGCACGCTTCGTCCGAGGTCAGCAACCCGTTGCCGCAGACGGCAATGAAGATACAGGGCTGCCCGGGCATCGCGCATTCCCAGTTGGCCTCTATCTGGCAAAGCCGGTTGCAACCGTCGCCGGGCGTGGTGTTGCCGTCGTCGCACTGCTCGGTCGGATCCAGATGTCCGTTTCCGCAGGTCATGAAGATCGCATCCGACAGATGCTGAGCGTCGATGGCGCTCGGGCCGCCGCCGTCCTTTCCCATCATGACGTCGGTGTTCGCAACGCGCGCGCAACCAAGCGCGAGCAGGCCACTCCACAACACTGCTGCCCGAACCGTGCTCGAGAGACGATAGGCGCTAGCCATAGGACTTCTCCCCTTATAAGGGCCACGAAACCGGGGGCTGGTACATGGAGCGGGCGCGGCGCTGCCGGCGTGCCGCGCTCCATGTTTCGATTCAACGAAGGTGGCACATGCCGGCGGCACGGCGCAATAATCAATTGCATGTCGACCGCCCCAATTGTCACGGACGTCCCCGCTCGCGCCAGCTGGCTCGGGCGGCTGGTTGTCCGTCCGGTCTTCTGGGTGGTCGCGATGGCGCTGCTCTTCGGCGTGCCCCTCGGGCGGTCGTTCCTGCGTCACGTTCCGGCGGCGCCGCCCGACCTCGGCACCCTGCCCGACTTCGCGCTCACCGATCAGACCGGCCAGCCGTTCGGTACGCGGGACCTGCGCGGCAAGGTCTGGGTGGCCGACTTCATCTTCACCAACTGCGCCGGCAGCTGCCCCCTGCTGAGCCAGAAGATGGCCGAGGTCGCCAAGCGCGCGCGCCAGCTGGGCCCCGACTTCCGCCTGGTGTCGCTGACCGTCGACCCGGAGCGAGACACGCCGCCGGTGCTGGCTGGTTACGCCGCGCACTACGGCGCCAACCCGCACAAATGGTCGTTCCTGACCGGCGACATGGTGACGATCCAGAACGCCGTCACCGACGGGTTCAAGGTCGGCATGGGCAAGGACAAGGTCGGCGACTTCTGGGAGATCTTCCACGGCGAGAACCTAGTGCTGGTGGACCGGCAACTGCACATCCGCGGCTATTTCCCGGCGACGGCCGAGGGGCTCGATCGCCTCATGGAAGCGATCGGCGTCGTGGTCAACCGCTGACCCGCCCGTTGGTGTCCGACCGGCTTGACCGGATGCGCAATCCTTGACGATCGACCCTCTGACTAGTATTCCCGCGGCACCATGATGAGATCACGCACGCGACAGGATTGGCTCACGGCGCTGGGGTTCGGGCTGGCGCTCTATGCCACCGGGACCGCCTGCACGAAGAAGGAGGAGTCGGCCCCCTCCGCACCGGCCCCCTCCACACCGGGTGCCGCGGCGCCGGCCGCTCCGGGCGCGCCGCCGCCCGCCGCCAACGCCATCAAGGGCACGGTGAAGCTGAACGGCGCCGCGCCGGAGATGAAGATGTTGAAGCGCGAGGCCGACCCCTACTGCGGCAGAGTGCAGATGAAGGACGAAGAAGCGATCGTTTCGCCGAGTGGCGGCATCAAGAACGTGCTGGTGCGCCTGACCAAGGGCGTGACAGGTAGCTACCCGGCTCCCTCGACGCCGGCCGGCATCGATCAGACCGATTGCATGTTCCGGCCGCGCGTTCAGGGGATCATGGCCGGACAGCCGATCTCCGTCCGCAACAGCGATCAGACGCTGCATAACGTCCACACCTATAAGGGCGCGTCGACGATCTTCAACCAGGCCGAGATCCCGGGCCTACCGCCGATGATCAAAAAGTTCGACGGGCCGTCATCGATCGTGAAGTTCAAATGCGACGTGCACCCGTGGATGACCGGCTACGTGGCGGTCACCGACCACCCGTTCTTCGCGGTGACCGGCGACGATGGCAGCTTCACCATCCCGAACGTGCCGGTGGGGACCTACACCATCGAAGCCTGGCACGAGCGCTTCGGCACGGCGACGGCCGATGTGACCGTCGCGAAGGATAAACCGGGCGCGGTCGATATGGCGCTCGTCGCTCGGTAGCCGGGGCCCCGGGCTTCGGGCTTCGGATCCGGATTTTCCCGAGGCCCGAGGCCCGAGAGGTTGTGAGTTTTCGAGAGCGTCGTGCCGCTCGCTTCTCTCTCCCTGCTATGAAACAGGATTGGTCGCGTTGGACAGGGCGACGCTGAACCCAAGCGCTTTTAGCTGGTTGGTCAGGTTGGCGACGCGTGCGCGCAGGCGATGAGGTGGAGGGGGAATGGTGTCCGGCTCGCGGTAGTCGCTGCCGTCGGCGAGCATGTGAAAGATCACGCCGAGGAGGCTGCGTGCGAGGGCGACTGCAGCCTTCTTCGGGCCAAGGCGGGCAAGGCGCCTGAATTTGCGTTGCCAGAAGCTGCCCTTGGTCTGCTTGGCAGACATGGCGGCCTGGACCAGGATGGTGCGCAGGTACTTGTTGCCCTTTCGGGTGGGTGCCTTCTTGGATTTGCCCGCCGATTCCTCGCTCCCCGGGCTGAGGCCGCTCCAAGAATAGATGTGCTTCGCAGAAGGAAAGACGCTCACGTCCGGGCCTGTCTCGGCAAGGACGCCGGCGGCGGCCACCTCGTCGATCCCAGGAATTTGGCTGAGGCGTTGGAGCTCGGCGTTCATAGGCTGCACGCGCTGCCGGATCTCCGACTCGAGGGCAGAGATATCGTCCGTGAGGTCATCAAAGCGGCGTAGGAGCTGCCGCATGACGAAAACTGTGCTGGGGGTGAGCGAGCCTTGAACGGCGCGAGCTAGCAGCGGCACCTTGTCCTGCAGCGTCCCTCGGGCCAGCTGTGCGATCTGAGGTTCGCCGAGCACCTTGCCGTCGATCATGGCATCCAACAGGGCCCGGCCAGTCTTCCCGAAGACATCAGCACAGACGGTGGCGATCTTGATGCCGCTGCTTTCGACCTCTTTGAGGATCCGATTCTTGTAGCGGGTTTGATCGGCTGTCAGCTTGGTCCGGTGACGAGTCAGCTTTCGCAGCTCTTGCAGTTCGGGAGGGGCCAGGAAGCTCGGCGAAACCAATCCATACATGACCAGCTTCGCGAGCCACTGACTGTCGGTAACGTCGGTCTTGCGCCCGGGCACCTTCTTGACGTGTGCTGGGTTGACCACCCAGATCACCGCCTCGGGCAGAGCTCTTCGCACCGCACGCACCACCGGGTGCCAGTACACCCCAGTGCTCTCCATGCCGACGACCGCGACTTGCTCCGCTAGCAGCCACTCGGCCATGGCAGTCAGACCATCGTGAAATGTCTCGAAGGTCTTCGTCTTGACCTCTTCCTTCGTGCTGCGTACGCGCCGCACTGACACCAGCACCTTGTCGCGATGCACATCGATCCCTGCGGACACCTCGAAAATGCGCTCCATCGTCCACCTCCGCTGATGGAGGTCAGTAGCTCGCGGCGAATCAGAATCCTGCTATACGTGCTCAGGCGAGCGTGCTCGCCCTGCAACAAGTGGGGGTCCGTCGAGCTGGCCCCAGACTCTCCTACGGGGCTCCTATTCCACCAGAGGGATTTCGGGGTCGGTTCCATCAGCCCCCACATCATGGCGCGGCACGCTCGCCATTTGTTTCGTGCGTAGGGGTGCACCCGTCCCCGGGTGCGCCGTGACTCTCCTCCACGTCTGCGTGGAGGAGAGGGTTGGGTGAGGAGGCCGGGCGGATACGCTGCCTGCGCCGTCGTGTGGTGCCGACCTCCTCACCCCACCCTGTCCTCCATGCGGACATGGAGGAGAGGGAGAAGGAACGGGTCGGATCGGCTTGAAGCGCCGGGGGAATTTCACACCCTCTCAGAGCCCGGTGTTCCTGGCGCCCTGGCGTTCGATTGGCCAGGGACCTTGGCGGTGGCTCCGAGCTCGGACAGGCGGGCCGCGAGCTCGCGCACCGATTCGTCGCCCACGCTGCGCCGGCCGAAGCGCGCGCTGGTGTAGAGGTCGGTGAGGCGGGCGAGCACGTCGCTGCCACCGGCGCCGCTGGCGGCGACGCGGGCCGCGAACTCACGCGGCGTCTCCGACGAGCGGCGCGCGAGCCCGCGGCGGGCGAGGTGGCGCAGCGCTTTTTCGTAGAGGCGCGCGACCGGTGTGGCGCCGCCGCGCAGGGCGGCCGTGCGGCGTTCGAAGCCGGGCGCCGACCCGCGCCGTAACACGAGGCGCCGCACGAGCGACCACAGCGCCGCCGCGCCGGCCAGCGCCGCGAGCGCCTTCTTCCACGGGACCTTCGAGGGATGGGAATCGCTCTCGTCGGAGGCGCCGCCTAGCTGGTGGCCGAGGCGGCGCGCGAGCTCGATCTGGCGGCCGAGGTCGTAGCCCACGACCCAGCGACCCCAGAAGAAGTCGATCGAGTCGAAGATCTGGCGCAGGCGGCCCATCCGGAACAGCCCGCGGTTGGGCGGCGTGGCGTCGACGCGCATCCAGCCGAGCTCGCCCATGTATGCCTCCGCCCACGAGTGCGCGCGGTTCTCGCGCACGGCGACGTAGTGGCCGATCTCGTTCCACTCGCCGCCCAGGAACCCGTTGACGTAGCGGCTGGGCACGCCGGCCGCGCGCAGCAGCACCGCGGTCGCCGACGCGAAGTATTCGCAGTGGCCGGCCTTCTGCTCGAACAGAAAGTCTTCGAGTGGATCGGCGATCGCCGGGTTGCGCTGCAGATTTGTCGTGTAGTCGTGCGTGCTGCGCAGCCAGTCGAGGATCGCCAGCAGCTTGGCCGGGGCGTTGGTGCGGCCGAGCGTGATCTTCTTCGCGAGCTCGATCACCCGCGGCGACAGCGACGCCGGCAGCGCCAGGAACGGTGCCACCGCGGAAGGTTCGATGTCATGCAGCGGCTTGCCGGCGCCCGCGCGCACCATCGACATCGCGTCGCGCGAGTACGCGATGTAGTGGGTGCCGGCGTAGGCGTGCACGTCGTCGCCGTCGGCGCCGATGTCGAGCGGCGAGATGCGTAGCGCGACCTCGCCCGACCAGCGCGGCGCCAGGCGCAGCTCGGTGAGCGTGCCGATCTTCGCTGACGGCAGTTCGAAGCCGATCGGGTGATCCAGCGCGAAGGCGACCGGCACCGACAGACCGACGACGTCGATCTCCTGGCGTACGACTCCGTGCGGGCCGCGGCCGACGCCCGCCGCGTCGTTATGAGCCGCGCGAGCGGGCATGCCCTCGACGGTGGCGTGAGCTTCGGCGGCGCCGTCGGCAGGCAGCGCGGGCGCGGGCGCGGGCGCGGTCGCGCTGGGCGCGGCCGGGGCGCTGTCGACCAGTGCGGCGTGGGGATTCGGCCCCGCGATCGCGTCGTGAGCCGCGTGCGGATTTTGTAGCGACTCGAAGCGCGGCTCGTGGATCAGGTAGCGGGTGCCTCGCTGCTCGAGCTGCGTGCGCAGCACCGCTTGCCGCGACCGTACCCAGTGGCCCCTGTCGTAGGTGTCGTAGACCGTGCCGCGCCAGTAGAGCCGCTCGAGCTCGCGGTCGCGCCGATCGGCGGGCAGCGCGGCGATCGCCGGGATGGTCGCGCGCAAGGCGACGACCTGATTGTCGGTCGAGAGGATGCCGTACTGGCCGAGCGCGACCTCGTCGGAGAAGCCCACCATGTTGCGGGTCGTGCGCGGGTTGCCGAGCACGAACCCGGCGCCGATGCGTGGCACCATCGCGAAGGTCGCCACCGAGCCGCCGAACACGAACAGCGCGACCAGGCCGGTCGCCGCCAGGAACGAGCCGCCGACCACGCGCCGCGAGTTCAAGATGCGGTTGACGCCGACCTTCTGGCTCGGCGCCTGGCTCGAGTGCTTGATGAGGTAGTTCTCTTCCATCTCGCGGCGCAGGTGAAAAAGGATCAACGTCCAGGTGGCGAGCACCACGTAGAGCGCGAACGTGAACGCGAACAGAAAGCTCTGCGCCATCGCCGCCGCGGCGAGCACGAGCAGGAACGACAGGATGTAGACGTGGAGGAAGTCCCGGTTGGCGCGCCGGTGAAACAGCTTGTACGCCAGCAGGAACATCACCAGGTTGAGCACCGGCGTGAGATCGGGGTCGGGCAACCGGCGCCAGACCTGCCAGGCCGAGAGCAGAAAGACCGCGACCACCGCACCGCGCAGCGGCAGCGCCACGCGATCGACGATGCGCGCGGGCGCGCTGCCCGCGTCGCTGAACCACGACAGCGCCGCGACCGCGAGGAACGCGGCGGCCGGCAGCGCCGACAGCGCGTCGGAGCTGGCCAGCGTCGCGAGCGCGCTCAGCACCAGCAGATACGACATCAGCTTGTGCGTCGCCTGGAACCTCATGCGCTCCTCCTGCGCGTCGGCGCGGGGGCAGTCCCGCCGCTGCCCGCGGGCGCGGCGTGCCGTCCCGAGCCCGACTCGACCATCGGCGGCAGGCCGGCGCGGATCTGGATGCGCGCGCCACGGCGACCCCCGCCCTGGACCGTCGTTCCCGGCTTGGCCGGCTCGCACAGCGCCAGGAAGCCGAGGATGCGGCTGCGCTGCGCCGGCCCGCCGTCGGGCGGTATCTCGACGCCGCGCGCGCCGAACGCGACCCGGTAACCGCGCTGGATCAGCACCGTCGCCACCGACGCCGCCAGCGACACCGCCTCCTCGAAGGACTCCATGCCGATGCCGTCGGCGAGCAGGTTGTCGAACAGGATCGTCGC
>Ga0265342_10003005_pt1 | contig 14143 bp, 16 predicted proteins | sample 4CB327metaG_FD_203125 | JGI IMG/M metagenome (GOLD analysis project Ga0265342, IMG submission 203125) | Rhizosphere microbial communities from Carex aquatilis grown in University of Washington, Seatle, WA, United States - 4-CB3-27 metaG | ecosystem: Host-associated > Plants > Roots >...
TGATAGTGGCGAACAACGTGTCGCCCATCGCGGCGCCCAGCCCGGCCATCAATCCGTGATACGAGCCGCTTTGCAGCGTGCGCCGTATGCAGATCAAATTCACAGGCCCGATCGGCACCGCAGCGATCAAGCCGATCAGCACGCCTGGAATGATGAGCAGAACGTAGTTCATTCCTGCGCCGTCTCGGCGGCGATGGCTGTGAAGCGGTCCTTCATCCTGGCACTTCCCTTGTCTTATTGCTGCTTCTAGCGATGGCGGGCGTTAACGCAAACGAATCCGCGTCATCATGCAAGACAAAACTCGACACGAAACCAGCTTGCGGGCAAGCTTTACTCCCAGTGACCCTGGCAAGGATAGGAAGGTTCATCAGCCGGGGAAAGAAATGTGAGGCGTCATGCGACAATTTGAATTGCGGTTGCGCGGATACCGTCTGACCACGGCGGAAATCCTGTACCACATGCCGGATTATCCGGCCGTGCTGCAAAGCTTCGTCTGGCAGGAATTCGACCTCGCGCCCAAATTTCCCGTCCTCAACAAGTTTCTCGGCTTCTGGGAAACGCGCCTTGAAGGCCGGCTGCATTCGGTCCGCGTCGCCGCTCGGGGCCTGATCTGCGATGCCGAGCTGAAAATGGCAGGCGGCGAGTTCACGTTGAATTAGGCGCCAGCGTCTCCACGAAGCGCATCGCCTTGCCCTGCCCGCCAGACACCAGCGCGCGGTCGCGCATGACGGTCCGTCCACGGATGATCGTGGCGAGCGCCCAGCCGGTGGTTTCCATGCCGTCGAACGGCGTCCAGCCGCATTTCGACGCGATCCAGGAATTCTCGATCTTCTTCTTCACCTTCAGATCGACGATGGTGAAATCCGCATCGTAGCCGAGCGCGATCCGCCCCTTGCCCGCGATGCCGAACAGACGCGCCGCCCCGGCGCTGGTCAGATCGACAAACCGCTCCAGCGTGAGCCGTCCCGCAGTCACATGGTCGAGCAGGATCGTCGCGAGCGTCTGAACGCCCGGCATGCCCGAAGGTGTATCGGGATAGGTCTTGTCCTTTTCGGCGCGCGCGTGCGGGGCGTGATCCGAGCCGATGACGTCGATCAATCCTTCAGAGACTGCTTTCCAAAGCGCTTCGCGGTGCCGGCTCTCGCGGATCGGCGGATTCATCTGCACATAGCTACCCAGCCGTTCGTAGCACTCCGGCGCCGAAAGAGTGAGGTGCTGCGGCGTGGTTTCAACGCTGGCGAAGTCTCGCGACGCCGCCAGCAGCGGCAACTCCTCCGCTGTGGTCACATGCAGAACATGCAGGCGGCGGCGCGCCTGGCGCGCCAAGCGCAGCACCCGCTCGGTTGAGGCGCGCGCCGTCTCCACATCGCGCCAGACCGGATGCGTTCGCACGTCGCCGCGCACCGCCAGATTTTTGCGTTCCTTCAAGCGTGCTTCGTCTTCGGAGTGCACCGCCATCCGGCGCGTGCCGCCCTTGAGCGCCGCCAGGATTGCGTCCTCATGGTCGAGCAACAGCGTGCCGGTGGAGGAGCCCAGGAACGCCTTGACGCCGCACACGCCGGGCAGCCGCTCCAGCGCCGCCAACGCGCCGACATTGGCGGGCGTCGCCCCGACATAGAACGCATAGTCGCAATGCATCCGTCCGGCGGCGCGTTTGAGCTTGTCTTCGATGGCGGCATGCGTCGTGGTCGGGGGGTAAGTGTTGGGCATCTCGAAGACAGCGGTGACGCCGCCCAGCACCGCCGCGCGGCTACCGCTTTCGAGGTCTTCCTTGTGTTCGTTTCCCGGCTCGCGGAAGTGCACCTGGGTGTCGATCACCCCGGGAAGCACATGAAGCCCCTTGGCCTCGAAGATCTCCGCCGCCTTGGCCGCGCCCAGCGCCCCGATGGCCGCGATCTTGCCGTCCTTGACCCCAACGTCGGCGGGCGCAATGCCGTTCGGCGTCGCGCATGCCCCGCCCCGGATGAGGAGATCGTAGGAATCTGTCATGGGCGAAGCAGTAGCCCGTCTTGGCAACGCCGTGAAGGCGCATTACCTCCTATCCCATGAACGAACTGACCGAACGCGCCGTGATCGCCGTTTCCGGGCCGGAAGCGCACAGCTTCCTGCAAGGCCTCATCACCAACGACGTGGAAAAGGCGGCGGGGGGCCTTTATGCCGCCCTGCTCACCCCGCAAGGCAAGATTCTCTTCGACTTCCTGATCAGCGAACAGGACGGTGCGCTTCTGCTCGATTGCCGTCGCGAGTCGCGCGAGGCCTTGGTTAAGCGGCTGTCGATGTACAAACTGAGGGCCAAGGTCGAGATCGCCCCGCGCGACGATCTCAGCGTTTTCGTGGGCGAAGGGCCGGCCGATCCGCGGCTTGCGGCACTCGGTCTGCGTTCGATAGCAGCCAAACGCGAGGCGGCGCCTGGCGACGAGGCCACCCTCGCGCAACGGCTCGATTTGGGTGTCCCGGAAGGGAACGATTTCGGCTCCGACCGGATGTTCGCGCTCGACGCGGACCTCGGCGAACTCAATGCCGTCTCGTTCGACAAGGGCTGCTATGTCGGCCAGGAACTCACGGCCCGGATGAAACATCGCGGCACCGCGCGCAAGCGTTTGCTGGCGGTGGCGACTACCGACGGAAGTCCCCTCGTGCGCGACGCAGTGCTGACGGCCGGGGGCCATGAGATCGGCGCGGTGACATCGACTTACGGACACCGAGGCTTCGCGCTCGTCAGGTTGGACCGGCTGGCCGACGATGCAGGGCCTGTCGAGGCCGGCGGCGCGCCCGTGACTGTGACAAAACCGTCCTGGCTTTTCCCTTGACGCGCGGCGCGCGGCGGGCAGAGTCGCATTCCGCAAGGTGGAGGAATCGAACATGCTGCATCATGTTTCCGTAGGCGTGCACGACGTCGAACGCGCCGCCAAATTCTACGATCCCGTGCTGAAGGCGCTCGGCTACAAGCGGATCATGGAATTCCTGCCCTATGCGCTCGGCTACGGCGAGACCAGCCCGGAATTCTGGATTCAGTTGCCGCACAATCAGCTCGAGGCGAGCGTCGGCAACGGCGTCCATGTCGGCTTCACAGCGCGCACCAAGGCCCAAGTGAACAAATTCCACGCCGCCGCCCTCGCCCAAGGCGGCAGCAATGGCGGCGAGCCCGGCCCGCGCCCGGATTATGGTCCGTCCTATTATGGCTCGTTCGTTTACGACCTCGACGGAAACAAGATCGAAGCGACGCTGATCATGGCGCCGATGCCCAAGAAGGCCGTCAAGGCGAAAACGGCCAAGAAACCCGTGAAGAAGGCCGCGCCGAAAAAGAAGAAGGCCAAACGTAAGGCCAAACGTTGAGCGATAAGGTCCGCTGCCCCTGGCCGGGTGAGGACCCGCTTTACGTCGCCTATCACGATCTCGAATGGGGCGTGCCGGAATATGACGACCGGGCGCTCTACGAGAAGCTGGTGCTCGATGGTTTCCAGGCGGGCCTTTCCTGGATCACGATCCTGCGCAAGCGGGAGAATTTCCGCCGCGCGTTCCACGGTTTCGATCCGGAGAAGATCGCCCGCTACGGCGAACGCGACTTCGCGCGGCTGATGAAGAACGAAGGCATCATCCGCTCGAACGGCAAGATCAAGGCGGCGATCAAGGGCGCGCAGCTCTGGCTCGAAATCCAGGAAAAGGAGCCGGGCGGGTTCTCCGAGCTGATCTGGAAGCATGTGGACGGGCGCCCGCGCCTCAACCGCTATAAGTCGACCAAGCTGGTGCCCGCGAAAACCAAGATGAGCGAAGGCTTGGCGAAGGAATTGAAACAGCGCGGGTTCAATTATTGTGGGCCGGTGATCGTTTATGCCTTCGCCCAGGCCGTCGGCATGGTCAACGATCATCTGGTAAGCTGCCACCGTCATGCGGAATGCGTAAAACTGGCGGACAAGATCGCTCCCTCCTCGACCGGGGCGAAACACACAAGGGGATGAAGATGCACCGTGCTCTATTGGCCTTCGCACTCGTGGTAACCGGCGCACACGCGGCGACAGCGGTTCCCAAACATGTGCTGACGCCCGAGGAAGCCTTCAAAGCCTCGCTGGTCGAGGACAACGCGGATTGGGCCACGAAGAAGCACGCGATCTTGAAGATCAACGACGCGGCCTATGTCCACGCGGGCGAGTTCGTGTCGCTAGTGGGCAACGCCAAGAATCCGGATAGCTGGAAGTGGGCCAAGGGCAAACAGGCCGGCGCCGTAGTGATCGCGACTTTTGCGGGCGGCAAACCGCTCGTCACCAAGGCAGGCGAGGCGCTCAGCGATGACGCGCTGAAGAACGGCGTCGATATCGCGCCCGATGTCGACATCGCAGGGATGCCCGCTCAGATGAGCCCGGGCGAGATGGGCTTGCGCATCATGGTGTTCAATCAGCAGAACAAGATCGCCAAGGCGTTCACGGGCGTCGATTACTTCCCCTACGATCCCGCCTTTGTCGTCAAGGCGACGTTTAAGCCCGATCCCAAGATGGCGCCGCGCATCTTCCGCACGTCGCGCGGACTGGACAAACAGTTCTACCACACCGGCGACGCCAGCTTCACGCTGCAAGGCAAGAGTGTGACCCTGCCGTTCTATGCGGACGCTAATGTCGCCTCGAGGGTGACGGAGATGTCGTCCTTCTTCCATGACGACTTGACGGGCAAGGGCGCCTATAGCGCCGGGCGTTACGTCGACGTCGACAAATTCGGCAAATTCCCGCCGACGACGGTGACGATCGATTTCAACTACGCCTACAATCCCAATTGCTCACGCTCGCCGTTCTACAATTGCCCGTTCGCGGTGGACAACATTCCGCTCGCCATGCGCGCCGGCGAACGCGATCCCCACCTGAAGCACTGAAGTGTCAGCTCAGCCCCGCCCGCGATAGGGCTCGACTTCCAGGTCGGGCAGCCAGACGCTGGCGGGCAGCTTGCCGGTCTGCCAGAACACGTCGATCGGCATGCCGCCGCGCGGATACCAATAGCCCACGATGCGCAGATATTTCGGCTTGATCGCGGCCACTAGACGCTTGCCGACGGTAAGCGTCGCGTCCTCGTGGAAGGCGGCGTGGTTGCGGAAGCTGTTGAGGAACAGTTTCAGCGATTTGGATTCGACCAGCAGCTTCGCGGGCGCGTAGTCGATCACGAAAAGGGCGAAGTCCGGCTGTCCGGTCACCGGACACAGGCAGGTGAACTCGGGCGCGGTAAAGCGCGCGATGTAATCGTCGCCCGGATGCGGATTGGCCACCGCTTCGAGCTTCGCCTCTGCAGGCGAAGCGGGAATGGCAACGCGGCGGCCGAGCTGGGTGAGTTTCTTCGCCATGCCCGGCCTTTTACGCCCGCCGCGTCCGCCGTCAAGCCGAGGTCAGGGGTGAGCCGCCCGCCACTTCGTCACGGCGTCCATCGTCTGGGCAACGTGCTTGTAGGGGTCGCCGTCCGTCAGGGTGAACACCACGCTGTGGTCCGGCGCGATCACATAGGAGGTGCGGTCCGCCATGGCGGGGTTCTTCGGCATCACCGTATCGTAGGCTTTGATCACCGTTCCGTTGGGATCGGCGGCAACGGCGAACTTGCTGCGGCACTCGCTGACCGAGAATTTGTCGAGCGTGGCGATGTCGTCGTGGCTGACCCCGATCACCGTGGCGCCGAGCGCCGCGAACTTGTCGACGTTGGCCGCAAATTCATGAGCCTCGATGGTGCAGCCCTTGGTGAAGGCCGCCGGGTAGAAATAAAGCACCACCGGACCCTTCTTCAGTGCGTCGGCGAGCGAGAAGTTGAACTCACTGCCGCCGAGCGAGGCCTTGGCGGTGAAATCGGGCGCCGAGGCGCCGACCGCCAACGCCGCGTAGGCGGGGATCGCGGCCAGGCCGCAAAGCAACACAAGTCCGGCCAAAAAGGATCGCATGTTCACCTCCTAGAGAAGCCGCGATTATGGTCTGCGGCGGACATTCTGTCTTCCCCAGGCGATCAAGTTTGTGCGAGGACTTGAATTCCGGACCAAAAACCCCGAAATCACTGCGGGAAAGAAGAAGGCCCCACTGATGAACTTCGATCCGGCCCATTGGCAGGCGCGCGCCCGCGACCTGGCTCTTAAGCTGCGTGCGCCTTTTGCCGTCTTCTTCGCCCGCAAAGAGGTGCGCGCCGCCATCGACTGGCTGGCGGAGCCGGTGCTGGCGGTGATCCTGGTATTTTCCGCCACGACCGTGATCGCCCAGCCTTTCTATGTGCCCTCCGGATCGATGCAGCCCACCCTTGCCATCGGAGACCTGACGCTGGCCACGAAGTTCAACTATGGCTACAGCATCTATTCGATCCCCTACATGAACGGGGCGACGCCGTCCGGCCGGTTCCTCGGCGCACTTCCCAAGGTCGGCGACGTGGTGGTGTTCCGGCTGCCGAGCCACACCAGTGTGACCTTCGTCAAACGCCTTATCGGCTTGCCCGGCGACCGCATCCAGATGCGCGATGGCCGGCTGTGGATCAACGAGCGCAAATTACCGCTTCGCTCGGCGGGGACCGGCCCCGACGAAAACGGCCCGGATGAATTGGCCGCGGGCGAGTACATTACGACGGGAAAATTCATCGAAACCCTGCCCAACGGCAAGGAGCACCCGATCTTCAAAAAGCGCTGGGACGGCGCTTACGACAACACGCCGGTCTATGTCGTGCCGAAGGGCTGCGTCTTCATGATGGGGGACAATCGCGACGACTCCGAAGACAGCCGGGTGCCTCCCGCGTTCGGCGGCGTAGGCTATGTTCCGGTCGGCGACTTGGTGGGCCGCGTCTTCGTGGTTCTGGCCTCGGTGGATTTCACCAATGCCGATGCACTGTGGGAATGGCTGGTGGAATTCCGCTTCTCGCGGCTGCTGAACGCGGTCCACTGAAGAGGATTAGGGAACCCGCGACAGTGCCGCGCGCGGCGCAATATTGCACCTGCTCCCTCCCCCATGCTAAGGCCAGCGCGCGGGCGAATTAAGATTCGCGCGTTTTGGCGGATTTCATAGCCTTATCAATATGTTGTAGCAGGTCTGCCGAACGCATTCGGGCAGCTTTCAGGAAACGAGGCGCGCGTGGCGGACGAAGCTCAAAGTTCCGGGATTGCAGGGCGCTACGCCCTGGCGATTTTCGAACTGGCGCTGGAGGAGAAATCCGTCGAGGCGGTGGAACGCGATTTCGCGGCCCTCAAGGCGATGATCGCTGAAAGCGCCGATCTCGCCCGCTTCATTCGCGCCGCCATTTTCAGCCGCAGCGACCAAGCCAAAGGCATGACGGCGATTCTCGACCAGATGGGCGCCGCGCCGCTGACGAGACGCTTCGTGATGCTGCTCGCTGCCAAGCGCAGGCTCTATCTTCTGCTCGACGCCATCCACGATTTCGAGGCGCTGCGCTCGCGCCAGCGCGGCGAGATCGACGCCGAAGTCACCTCCGCCCGCCCGCTCAAGGACAGCGAGACGGCGGAATTGAAGCGCGTGCTCAAAGCCAAATTCGGCCGCGACCCGCAGATCGCGGCAAGCGTCGATCCCACGCTGCTTGGCGGCCTCGTCGTCAAGGTGGGGTCGCGCATGATCGACAACTCGCTGCGAGCGAAATTGAACGGCATCCGCGCCGCGATGCGCGGTTCTTGATATCGAACATCCGAAGGACGAGCCATGAACATCCAACCCGCCGAAATCTCCGCCATCCTGAAACGCGAGATCCAGAATTTCGGCGCCGAAGCGGAAGTGAGCGAAGTCGGCCAGGTGCTGAGCGTCGGCGACGGCATCGCGCGCGTCTACGGCCTCGACAACGTGCAGGCCGGCGAGATGGTCGAGTTCCCCGGCGGCATCAAGGGCATGGCGCTCAACCTCGAGAACGACAATGTCGGCGTCGTGATCTTCGGCTCCGACATCACGGTCAAGGAAGGTGAAACGGTCAAACGCACCGGCGCCATCGTCGACGTGCCGGTGGGCAAGGCGCTGCTCGGCCGCGTCGTCGATCCGCTCGGCGAGCCGATCGACGGCAAGGGCGCGATCACCGGCGCCGCCGAACGGCGCCGCGTGGACGTCAAAGCGCCTGGCATCATTCCGCGCCGCGGCGTGAACGAGCCGATGCAGACCGGTATCAAGGCGATCGACGCGCTCATCCCCATCGGCCGCGGCCAGCGCGAACTGATCATCGGCGACCGGCAGACCGGCAAGACCGCCATCATCGTCGACACCATCATCAACCAGAAGAACATCAACGCCAGCGGCGACGAGAGCAAGAAGCTCTATTGCATCTACGTCGCCATCGGCCAGAAGCGTTCCACCGTGGCGCAGATCGTCAAGACGTTGGAAGACGCCGGCGCCATGGAATACACGACCGTGGTCGCCGCCACCGCCTCCGAACCCGCGCCGCTGCAGTTCCTCGCGCCGTTCTCCGGCTGCGCCATGGGCGAATGGTTCCGCGACAATGGCATGCACGCGCTGATCATCTACGATGATCTGTCCAAGCAGGCCGTCGCCTATCGCCAGATGTCGCTGCTGCTGCGCCGCCCGCCGGGGCGCGAAGCCTATCCGGGCGACGTGTTCTATCTGCATTCCCGCCTGCTCGAGCGCGCCGCCAAGCTGAACTCCGATTTCGGCAGCGGATCGCTGACCGCCCTGCCCGTCATCGAGACCCAGGCCAACGACGTTTCGGCTTACATCCCGACCAATGTGATCTCGATCACCGACGGCCAGATCTTCCTGGAGACCGATCTGTTCTATCAGGGCATCCGCCCGGCGGTGAATGTCGGCATCTCGGTCAGCCGCGTCGGCTCGAGCGCCCAGGTGAAGGCAATGAAGCAGGTCGCCGGTTCGATGAAACTCGATCTGGCGCAGTACCGAGAAATGGCGGCGTTCGCCCAGTTCGGCTCCGACCTCGACGCCTCCACCCAGCGCCTGCTCAATCGCGGCGCGCGGCTCACCGAGCTGTTGAAGCAGCCGCAATTCACCCCGATGCCGGTAGAAGAACAAGTCGTGGTGATCTACGCCGGCAACAAGGGTTATTTGGACAAGTTGGCGGTCGCCGACGTCGGCCGCTTCGAGGCTGAGTTCCTGCGCCTGATGCGCGGCAAGCACAAGGACGTGCTCGACGCCATCCGCACGGGAGCCGTGCTGACGCCCGACATCGAAGCGAAGCTGAAAGCGATCCTGGACGCGTTCGCGAAAGACGTTGGCTAATGGCGAGTCTGAAGGTCCTTCGCACGCGCATTGCCTCGGTCAAGGCGACGCGTAAGATCACCAAGGCCCAGCAGATGGTGGCGGCCTCGAAGTTCCGCCGCGCGCTGGATGCCGCGGTGGCTGCGCGTCCCTATGCACAAAAGATGGCCGAAGTGATCGCCGATCTGGCGGGCGGCCTGAAAGACAATCCCGGCGCGCCAAAGCTCCTGATAGGAACCGGCAAAGACGAGACCCATCTGCTGATCGTGGCGACGGCCGATCGCGGGCTGTGCGGCGGCTTCAACACCAACATCGTGCGGCTCGCCAAGCAGACAATCGAAGAGCTGCAGCAGGCCGGCAAGAAGGTGCTGATCCTCTGCGTCGGCCGCAAAGGCCGCGATCAGCTGAAGCGCCTCTATGGTCCGCTGATCGTCGACACCATCGAATTCACCCAGGTCAAACGCATCGGCTTCACCAACGCGCAGGGCATCGGGAAGCGCGTGCTTCAGATGTTCGACGAGGGCAAGTTCGATGTCGCGACCATCATCCATTCCCGATTCAAATCGGTCATCAGCCAAATTCCCACGGCATCGCAGCTGATCCCGGCCCCGGTCGCCGAAACCCACGCCAAGACGGCGACAGTCTACGAATACGAGCCCGACGAGCAGGAAATCCTGGCGGCCCTTCTGCCGCTCAACGTCAGCGTTCAGATTTTCTCGTTCCTCCTGGAGAACGTCGCGGGCGAGTTCGGCGCCAAGATGACGGCGATGGACGGGGCCACCCGCAATGCCGGCGAAGTGATCGACGAACTGACGCTGCTCTATAACCGCACGCGCCAGTCGCAGATCACCAAGGAATTGATCGAAATCATTTCGGGCGCCGAGGCGCTTTAGACAAAGGAGCAGGACGATGGCCAGCTACAGCACGAAAGCGACGAGTAAAGGCGGGCGCGCCGGCCGCTCGGGTATCGACGGCGGCAAGCTGGCGCTCGCGATGTCGTTTCCCAAGGAACTCGGTGGCGACGGCGACGCGCACAATCCGGAACAACTTTTTGCCGTCGGCTGGGCAGCCTGTTTCAATCAGGCGGTAATCGTGCTGGCCAAGAAGCATGGCGTCGATCCGGCCTCGGCGCAGGTCGGCGTGGCGGTCACCCTGAATCAGGGCGACGACGGTTTCTCGCTCGCCGCCGAAATCAGCCTCAAGGTCGCCGGCGCCGACAAGGCCGCCGTTCAGGCTCTGCTCGAAGACGCCCACACCATCTGCCCCTATTCCAAAGCGACGCGCGGCAACATTCCGGTCACGCTGACGGTCGTTTGATCCATCTCCGAAGGAACTAACGCGATGAATGCCATTGTCACCAGCAAATTGGGCCGCGTAACCCAGGTCACCGGCGCCGTGGTCGACGTCCAGTTCGACGGCCATTTGCCGCAAATTCAGAACGCGCTGGAGACCGACAATCACGGCCGCCGCTTGGTGCTCGAAGTGGCGCAGCATCTGGGCGAATCCACGGTGCGCACCATCGCGATGGATTCCACCGACGGACTGGTGCGCAACCAACAGGTCACCGATACCGGGCTCGCCATCGCGGTTCCCGTCGGCTTGGGCACGCTGGGGCGCATCATGAACGTCATCGGCGAGCCGGTGGACGAAGCCGGCCCGATCAAGGGTGACGAAACGCGCCCGATCCACGCCGATGCTCCCGCCTTCGTCGATCAGTCCACGGAATCCCAGGTGCTGGTCACCGGCATCAAGGTGGTCGACCTGCTGGCGCCCTACGCGCGCGGCGGCAAGGTCGGGCTGTTCGGCGGCGCCGGCGTCGGCAAGACCGTCATCATCCAGGAACTGATCAACAACATCGCCAAGAAGCACGGCGGCTATTCGGTGTTCGCCGGGGTCGGCGAGCGCACCCGCGAGGGCAACGACCTCTATCACGAGATGATCGATTCCGGCGTCAACAAGGATCCCAAGAAGGGCTCGACCGAGGGCTCGAAATGCTCGCTGGTGTTCGGCCAGATGAACGAGCCGCCGGGCGCGCGCGCCCGCGTCGGCCTCACCGGGCTTACCGTCGCCGAATATTTCCGCGACCAGGGCATGGACGTGCTGTTCTTCGTGGACAACATCTTCCGCTTCACCCAGGCGGGTTCCGAAGTGTCGGCGCTGCTCGGGCGCATTCCCTCCGCGGTGGGCTACCAGCCGACCCTGGCGACCGACATGGGCGAATTGCAAGAGCGCATCACCACCACCAACAAGGGCTCGATCACCTCGGTGCAGGCGATCTACGTGCCGGCCGACGATTTGACCGACCCGGCCCCGGCCACCTCCTTCGCGCATCTCGACGCCACGACGGTGCTTTCGCGCCAGATCGCGGAAAAGGGCATCTATCCGGCGGTCGATCCGCTCGATTCCACCTCGCGCATTCTCGACGCGCGCGTCGTCGGCCAGGAGCATTACGACGTCGCCCGCCAGGTGCAGCAGACCCTGCAACGCTATAAGAGCCTGCAGGACATCATCGCCATCCTGGGCATGGACGAATTGTCCGAGGAGGACAAGATCGCCGTCGCGCGCGCCCGCAAGCTGGAGCGTTTTCTCTCCCAGCCGTTCCATGTCGCCGAAGTCTTCACCGGCATTCCAGGCATCTTTGTCGATCTAAAGGACACGATCCGCAGCTTCAAGGCGGTGGTGAACGGTGAATACGATCACCTGCCGGAGGGCGCGTTCTATATGGTCGGCACCATCGAGGACGCGGTCGCCAAGGCGCAAAAGATGGCGGCGGAAGCGGCGTGAGTACGGGCGCGACATCGTTTGGAGGGTGTTGCGATACGCTGGCAAGGGCGCTCGCGTTTGACGGCTCCGTGTTCGAGGAAGAAGACGGCCAACTGTTTCTTGCCGTCGCGAGATCGCGCAGCCAAGAGGGCAAAATCGTCGATATAGCGGGCACGATAAGCTTCTGCCCGTTCTGCGGCGCCAAGCTGGAAGCAAGGACATGACCGACAAGATCGCCTTCGACCTGGTCTCGCCCGAGCGGCTTCTGCTCTCCACCGAAGCGGAGATGGTCACGATCCCGGGCAGCGAAGGCGAAATGGGAGTCATGGCGGGGCACATGCCGCTGATCTCCACCCTACGCCCCGGGCAGATCACCGTGTCGGGCGGCGATGGACAACGCTATTTCGTCACCGGCGGCTTCGCCGAGGTGAACCCCAGGAAGTTAACGGTGCTCGCCGAGGAGGCCGTTCCGCTCGCGGAATTAGATGCCTCGGCCCTCGATCAGCGAATCAATAACGCCCAGGACGATCTGACCCAAGCAACGAACGACGCCGAGCGCGCCAAGGCCCAAGATACCTTGAGCTATCTCAAAGGTTTGCGCGCGGCGCTTTGATTTCTACGTCAACTTCGCGTTGCACCCTGTTCCGTCCCGCCCAGGCTTTTTGCTATAAGGCTCCGGTTGCATTGCAGCAGAAGGGCCTGCCGATCCCATGCTCGACAGTAAGGTTTACAAACAGGGCTGGAGCTTGGACGACATCGACTGGTCGCAGTTCGATGCCTCAAAGGTCGCGCCATGGATGCTGACCGCCATCAAGGCGGCCGCCCTCGTTGAATTCAACGCGCCGGACTACGTCATCTATCTGAAGCGCGTCTTCAAGGATGGCGGCCCCGAAATTCTGTCGGACATCGAACAATGGGGGCGCGAAGAGAGCCAGCACGGCAAGGCGCTAGGCCGCTGGGCCGAAATGGCCGACCCGAATTTCAAGCTCGCCGAGGTCTTCGACCGCTTCCATGAGGGATACCGGCCGGCCCACTTCACCAAAGCCGAAGATGCTTCGGTGCGCGGTTCGCGCCGCGGCGAGATGATCGCGCGCTGCGTGGTCGAAAGCGGCACCTCGTCCTATTACACCGCCATCAAGGACGCCACCGACGAACCGGTGCTGAAGGAGATCGCCGGGCGGATCGCCGCCGACGAGTTCCGCCATTACAAACTGTTCTACAACACCCTGCACAAGCAGGCGGAACCGGAACTCTCCGCTTGGAGGAAGCTGCGGATTGCCGCGGGCCGCATGAGCGAGTCCGAGGACGACGAACTCGCCTACGCTTATTACTGCGCCTGCGTGCCGGCGGAGCAGGAAGCGTCCTCACCCTATGTCCGCGCCGCCTATGCTAAGGAGGGGTATTACACCACCCTGCGCATCTTCCGCCGGCGCCACATCGGAAAGCTCACCCAGATGGTGGCCAAGGCCGTGGGCGCCGATCCGCACGGGCGCATCACCAAACTGGCCGAGGGACTGGTGTGGCGGATGCTTCGCCTGCGCGCCGGGCTGGCCGGCGTCAGGGCCGAGGCGGCGTAACGCTCAAACGCTGCGCTTAACCAGCATCTGCTTGATTTCGCCGATGGCTTTGGCGGGGTTCAGGCCCTTCGGGCAGGCGCTGGCGCAGTTCATGATCGTGTGGCAGCGATAGAGCCGGAACGGGTCTTCCAGATTGTCCAGCCGCTCGCCCGTCATGTCGTCACGGCTGTCGATCAGCCAGCGATAGGATTGCAGGAGCGCCGCCGGGCCGAGATAGCGGTCGGAATTCCACCAATAGCTCGGGCACGAGGTCGAGCAGCAGGCGCACAGGATGCATTCATACAGTCCGTCAAGCTTGGCGCGGTCTTCCTCCGACTGCAGCCATTCGGTATCGGGCGGCGCCTCCTTGGTCTGCAGATAGGGCTGGATGGAGGCATACTGGGCATAGAACAGCGTCATGTCCGGCACCAGATCCTTCACCACGGGCATGTGCGGCAAGGGATAGACGTTGACCGCCCCCGAAATGTCGTCGATCGACTTGGTGCAGGCGAGCGTATTGGAGCCGGCGATGTTCATGGCGCAGGAGCCGCAGACGCCCTCGCGGCAGGAACGGCGGAAGGTCAGCGTCGGATCGATCTCGTTTTTGATCTTGATCAGCGCGTCCAGCACCATCGGCCCGCAGCTCGCCAGATCGACGGTATA
>Ga0265342_10003008_pt1 | contig 14127 bp, 12 predicted proteins | sample 4CB327metaG_FD_203125 | JGI IMG/M metagenome (GOLD analysis project Ga0265342, IMG submission 203125) | Rhizosphere microbial communities from Carex aquatilis grown in University of Washington, Seatle, WA, United States - 4-CB3-27 metaG | ecosystem: Host-associated > Plants > Roots >...
TGGCCGAACGCGGCCGGCGCGTCCTGCGCATCCATTTCGGCGAGCACGTCGCGGGCGGCTTAACCACTCTCACGGACGCCATTCGGCAGGCGCTTGCATAAGCCGTCACCAGGAGAAGACCAATGCAGATCGGGATGATCGGACTCGGCAAGATGGGCGGCAACATGTCCCGCCGTTTGATGAAGGCCGGACACAAATGCGTGGTGTACGCGCGCAGCGCCAAGTCGCGCGAAGCACTGGCAAAGGATGGGGCCACCGCGGCATCCTCGATTGCCGATTTGGTGAAGAAGCTTGGGGAAAAGCCGCGCGCTATTTGGCTGATGTTGCCCGCCGGCAAGGTCACCGAAGAGATGGTCGAGCAACTCGGGGGCTTGCTGGAGCGAAACGACATCATCATCGACGGCGGCAATTCATTCTACAAGGACGACATTCGCAATGCCAAAAGGCTTACGGCGAAGGGCATCCGCTACGTCGATTGCGGCACATCGGGCGGCGTCTGGGGTATCGAGCGCGGCTACTGCATGATGATCGGTGGCCCGAAAGAGGCGGTGGATCACCTCGATCCGATCTTCGCGGCGCTTGCGCCCGGACTCGGCGACATCCCGCGCACGCCGGGCCGCCAGAAAGGCGATTCCCGCGCCGAGCGCGGCTACATCCACGCGGGCCCGTCCGGTGCCGGTCACTTCGTGAAGATGGTGCACAACGGTATCGAGTATGGATTGATGCAGGCCTATGCCGAGGGCTTCGATATCCTCCGCAACAAAGACTCCAAGGGTCTGGCTGAAGCCGAACGCTTCACGCTGAACATGCCGGACATCGCCGAAGTGTGGCGGCGCGGCAGCGTCATCTCATCCTGGCTTCTCGATCTCGGCGCCGCGGCGCTCGCGAAGGATCCGCAGCTCAAGGATTTCTCCGGCTTCGTGCAGGATTCCGGCGAGGGCCGCTGGACCGTCGAGGCGGCGATCGAGGAGGCGGTGCCGGCGGACGTGATTACCACGGCGCTCTTCGCGCGATTCCGGTCGCGACAGGAGCACACTTTCGGCGAAAAGATGCTCTCGGCGATGCGCTTCGGCTTCGGCGGGCATGTCGAGGGTCAAGAACCCATCGACCCGCAACCGAAGCCGAAACAGCCGCAGCGTCGTTCGGCGCAGGACGCCGCGGCGTAGTGCCATGTCCGAAAGCCCTCCGCTCCGCGCGCCGCAGACCGCGCAGCTGATTGCCTGCCCGCCGCGGCGCGAGGCAAAGCCGGCCGATCCCTGCGCCATGGTGATCTTCGGCGCCACCGGCGACCTGACCAAGCGCCTGGTGATGCCGGCGCTCTACAACCTCTCACGCACCAAGATGCTACCGGAGCAATTCGCGCTGATCGGCGTCGCCCGGGCGGAAGGGACTACGGAAAGCTGGCGCGCGCAGCTTTACAGGACGATGAAAAGCTATGTCGGCAACGCCGTCACGGAGTTCGACGTCAGCCACATCGATGAGGCCGCCTGGAAGCGGCTCGCGGACAAGATGACCTATATCCCGGGCGACCTGACGAACCCCGAGCTGTACGAGAAGCTTCGCGTCGCCCTGGACCAGGCCGAAAAGACCCATGGCACGAAGGGCAACGCCATCTTCTATCTGGCGGTCGCCGATCAGCTCTTTGGCACGGTCGTGGAGCAGCTCGGTGGCGCGCGGCTCACCGATCAGAATGAGGACCAGGACGGCAAGCATCGATTCTGGCGCCGCGTGGTGATCGAGAAGCCGTTCGGCCACAGCCTGGCTTCCGCGCGAGAGCTGAACGCGCGTACCCAGCGCACACTCCACGAGGATCAGATCTTCCGGATCGACCATTTTCTCGGAAAGGACACGGTCCAGAGCATCATGGCGTTCCGCTTCGCCAACGGGCTGTTCGAACCGATCTGGAACCGCGACCGGATCGATCACGTGCAGATCACTGCCGCCGAGACCGTGGGCGTCGAACAGCGCGGGAAGTTCTATGAGGCAACGGGTGCGCTGCGCGACATGGTTCCAAACCACGTGCTGTCGCTGCTTTCAATGGTGGCCATGGAGCCGCCCACGGGCTTTGAAAACCCTTCGGTCCGCACCAAGAAGGCTGACGTGTTCGCCGCCATGCCTGCCGTCAAGCCGGCGCGCGCAGTGCGTGGCCAGTACGGAGCGGGCACCGTGCTGGGCAAGCAGGTAAAGGCCTATCGGCAAGAGCCCGATGTGGCACCGGATTCGAACACCGAAACCTACGTCGCGATGCAGCTCGAGATCGACAACTGGCGCTGGGCCGGCGTGCCTTTCTACGTCCGCACCGGCAAGCACATGTCACGACGCAGCACGGAGATCGCGATCCGTTTCAAGCAGGCACCTTATGCGGCGTTCCAGGACACTCCTGTCGACGCGCTGCAGCCAAACTGGCTGGTCCTGCGCATCGCGCCCGACGAGGGCATCTCGCTGCAGTTCCAGATCAAGCGCAGAGGACCGGTGGTCGATCTCGCTGCGGTGAAAATGGACTTCCGCTACGACGATTGGTTTCCCAAGGAACCGAACGTCGGTTACGAGACGCTGATTCATGACGTCATGGTCGGCGAGCAAACGCTGTTCATGCGCGCCGACATGGTGGAGGAGACATGGCGCATCGTCCAACCCGTGCTTGACGCGTGGGAGAACGACGGTGCTGCCGAATTGCCGATTTATCCGGCGGGAAGCTCTGGACCGAAGGAGGCCGACGCGCTGCTCGCGCGCGATGGCCGGCAGTGGCGTCCCATCGACGCCGCCGTCGCTGGAATATCGCCGTGACGCCGGTCCGCCGCTTTCCCTCGACAAGAATCTCGGCCGTCGTCTCGGATGTCGACGGCACGCTGGTCACCGACGACAAGATATTGACCCCGCGCGCCCAGGCGGCCGTGGTAGATCTCCACGCGCGCGGAATCATCTTTGCGATCATCAGCAGCCGGCCGCCCCGCGGGCTGCGTATGCTTCTCGACCCCTTGGAGATCACAACGCCGATCAGCGGGTTCAACGGCGGGGTGATCGCGACACCCGATCTCACGGTCATCACGGAGCATCTCCTGTCGCCCGCGATCGCTCGGCGAGCGGTGGACCTGCTCGCGGCGCATGCCGTCGACGTCTGGGTCTTCAGCGGGAAGGACTGGCTCCTGCGCAACTCCGAGGGGCCTTACGTCGGACTCGAGGAGCGCACGGTGGGCTTTCCTCCGACGATCGTTGAGGACTTCGGAGCGTCGCTCGACGCTGCCGCCAAGATCGTCGGCGTGAGCAAGGATTTCGCGCTTATCGCACAGCGTGAGAGCGACGTGCGGGCCGCGCTCGCGGGCGATGCTTTCGTCGTCCGCTCGCAGCAATACTACCTCGACATCACCCACCCTTTAGCCAACAAAGGCGAGGCGTTGTCGGATCTCGCGAAGCTGCTGGCCGTTCCGCTGGCCGAGATCGCCGTCGTCGGTGACGGCGCCAACGACGTCGCCATGTTCGAGCGAAGCGGGCTGAGCATCGCCATGGGCAACGCCAGTCCCGAAGTTCGGCGCGCCGCGGACTTTGTGACCGACAGCAATGACGAAGAAGGCTTCGCCAACGCGATCGAGCGTTTCATTCTTGCCGATGGTCGTTCGACCACGCGAGCCGGGGGAGCCCGGGGCAGAGGTCATGCATGGTAGAGCCAGCGCGCGCCACATCGAAGATCTCGCTGCTCCTGGCCGATGTCGATGGCACCCTCGTCACGGCCGAGAAGGTGCTGACGGACCGCGCGGTGGCGGCCGTGAACGCGCTTCACACCGCAGGGATCGGCTTTGCGATCACCAGCGGCCGACCGCCACGCGGTATGGCGATGTTGATCGATCCGCTGGCCCTGCGGACGCCGATCGCCGGATTCAACGGCGGCATCTTCGTGAAGCCCGATATGACCATCATGGCGGAACACGTCCTTGCCGCCGACGTCGCAGCGCGCACGCTTGAGATCATCTTGCACCACGGCATGGATGTGTGGGTCTATAGCGGCAAGGACTGGCTTGTTCGCGACCCCAAGGCGCCGCACGTCGCGCGCGAACAATGGACCGTCAAGTTCGCTCCGACCGTCGTCAAGGACTTCAAGAACGTGCTCGGCAGCGCGGTGAAGATCGTCGGCGTCAGCGACGATCACGATCTGGTGGCGCGTTGCGAAAAGGACGCGCAGGACGCGCTTGGCACGCACGCGTCGGCCGCGCGCTCGCAACCCTATTATCTCGATGTCACCCATCCAGACGCCAATAAAGGGACCGTCGTTACGACGCTGTCGAAGCTCCTGTCGATTCCGACCGGCGAGATCGCCACGATCGGCGACATGCCGAACGACGTGCTGATGTTTCGCAACAGCGGGCTGAGCATCGCGATGGGCAATGCCAGCCGCGAGGTGCAGGCGCAGGCGGACCTCGTCACCGACTCCTATGAGGATGAAGGCTTCGCCAAGGCGATCGAGCGGTTCGTCCTCAGCCGCGCGCCCTCACGCCTGGTGGAGGCGAAATGACCGACGTCGCATCGGCTGAACATCGAACGTTCGAGGACGCGGAGATGCTCGCGCGCGACGTCGCAGAATGGCTCTGCGCCTTGGCGCGGGCGAGCGATGATGATTTCGCGATTTGCCTGTCGGGCGGATCCACGCCCCAGCGTCTCTATGAATGTCTTTCTGATCCGGCAATTGCGTCGCGTTTTCCGTGGGGACGCGCGCACTGGTTCTGGGGCGACGAACGATTCGTGCCCCACGACCATCCCGACAGCAATTACCGGATGGCGCGCGACGCCTTGCTGTCGCGTGTCCCGGTTCCCGACGACAACATCCACGCGGTCCAGACGGAAGGCTTGTCGCCGGAGCAGGCCGCTGCCGCCTACGAGACGGGGCTCAAGCGTTTCTACGGCGCGGACGTGCTTGATCCCGCTCGGCCGCTCTTCGACGTCACGTTGCTCGGCATCGGGGACGACGGCCATACCGCCTCATTGTTTCCCGGACAGCCGACGCTGCGCGAGACCAGGCGGTGGGTGGTCGCGGTCCTCGGTGCGAAATCCGAGGCGCGCATCACGCTGACCTACCCGGTGCTCGACAGCAGCCGCGACGTCGCATTCCTGGCGACGGGAAAAGAAAAGCGGGACGTCGTTGCGCGCGCCCGGGCCGGGGACCCGTCGATACCGGCGGGCCGCGTTCGTCCCGTCGGACACCTCCATTGGTTCACGGATCGCGCCGCGGCAGCAGGCGGAGCGAATTGATGTCGACGCGAGCTCCGCCAACGCAAGGTGCTTCACCCCCCGCTGCCACCATGGTGGTCGTGATGGGCGTTTCGGGCTGCGGCAAGTCGACGATCGGAGCGCTCCTCGCTCAACGCCTTCATTGGGAATACGAAGATGCCGACTGGTTTCACCCGGCGTCGAACGTCGACAAGATGCACAGCGGCATTCCGCTCACCGACGAGGACCGCCGGCCATGGCTTGCCGCGGTCTCAGCCTGGATCGACAAGGCGCGCCGTTCAGGCGGACACGGTGTCGTCGCATGCTCGGCGTTGAAGCGCCGCTACCGTGACGTCCTGATCGGTGATCGTGCCGACGTCCGGCTCGCCTATCTCAAAGGCGACGAGACCTTGATCGCGCGGCGCCTCGCTACCCGCCACGAGCACTTCATGCCGCGAAACTTGCTGCACAGCCAATTCGAAGCGCTCGAGGAGCCGGGCCCGGACGAGAATCCGATCGTCGTCTCGATCGAGCCGAAGCCGCGCGAGATCGTGGCGCAGATCTTGTCGGCGCTGAACGTCGCCGAAGACGTACTGCCGCCCACGCAAACATCTCTGACCGGGACCGTCATATGAACGAGCACGCACGGAACGCCTTGAAGCCCGCCGCCGTGCTGTCGCCCGATCTGCTCCGGAAGATGCACGCCTATTGGCGCGCCGCCAACTATCTTTCGGTGGGGCAGATCTATCTGCAAGACAATCCTCTGCTCGAGACCCCGCTGAAACTCGAACACATCAAGCCCCGTCTGCTCGGGCATTGGGGCACGACGACAGGATTGAATTTTCTCTATGTTCACCTCAACCGGCTGATCAAAGCGAACGATCTGAACATGATGTACGTCATCGGTCCGGGTCATGGCGGCCCGGGTCTTGTGGCGCACACTTATCTGGAAGGGTCGTACACCGAGCGCTATCCGGCGATCGAGCGCAACCGGAACGGACTGCAGCGGCTGTTCCGGCAGTTTTCCTGGCCCTACGGCGTTTCAAGTCACGTCTCGCCGGAGACGCCGGGCTCGATTCACGAAGGCGGCGAACTGGGCTATTCGCTGACCCACGCCTATGGCGCCGCTTTCGATAATCCGGACTTGATCGTCGCGTGCGTCGTCGGCGACGGCGAGGCTGAGACCGGCGCGCTGGCGGCCAGTTGGCATTCCAACAAATTTCTCAATCCCGCGCGCGACGGCGCAGTGCTGCCGATCCTCCATCTCAACGGCTTCAAGATCGCCAATCCGACAGTACTGGCGCGCATCAGCCACGAGGAATTGGAGTCACTGTTGCGCGGCTACGGCTATGAGCCGCATTTCGTCGAGGGCGACGATCCGGCGCTTGTGCATCAAAGCCTCGCCGGCACGCTTGATGTGATCCTGGCGCGGATTCGCCAGATTCAGAGCGGGGCGCGCGCTCGTGCAACCGCGAAACCACCGGAGCGTCCGCGCTGGCCCATGATCGTGTTCCGCACCCCCAAGGGTTGGACCGGACCGAAGTTCGTCGACGGCAAGCCGGTCGAGGGAACGTGGCGCGCGCATCAAGTCCCGATCGACAATCTCAAGAACCCCGAGCACCTCAGGCAGCTCGAAGATTGGATGAAGAGCTATCGGCCGCACGAATTGTTCGACGAAGCGGGGACATTCCGTGAGGAGCTCGCGGCACTCGCGCCCACGGGCCATCGCCGCATGGGTTCCAACCCGCACGCCAATGGCGGTGAACTGTTGCGGCCTCTATCGATGCCTCACTTCCATGACTACGCCGTCACCGTGCCAAAGCCGGGCAGCGTGGAGGCGGAGTCGACGCGCGTTCTCGGCACGTTTCTGCGCGACGTGATGAAGCTCAATCTCGACAAGCAGAATTTTCGGCTCTTTGGCCCAGACGAAACCGCGTCGAACCGGCTCGAGGCCGTATACGAAGTCTCCGGCAAGGAATGGATGGCCGACGTCGAGGCGGTCGACATCGATCTCAGCCCCGATGGTCGCGTCATGGAGGTTCTGAGCGAGCATCTGTGCGAGGGTTGGCTTGAAGGATACCTCCTCACTGGACGGCACGGCCTGTTCTCCTGCTACGAGGCCTTCATTCACATCATCGATTCGATGTTCAATCAGCATGCGAAGTGGCTGAAGGTCAGCAGGACGATCCCCTGGCGCAAGCCGATCGCATCGCTGAACTACCTGCTGACCTCGCATGTCTGGCGGCAGGATCACAACGGCTTCTCCCACCAGGATCCGGGCTTCATCGACCATGTGGCGAACAAGAAATCCGACGTCGTGCGCATCTATCTGCCGCCCGACGCGAACTGCCTCTTGTCGGTGACGGATCACTGTCTGCGCAGCCGCAACTACATCAACCTCGTCATCGCCGGTAAGCAGCCGGAATGGCAGTGGCTCGACATCGATGCGGCCGTTCGCCACTGCACCGCCGGCGCGGGCATCTGGCGCTGGGCGAGCAACGACGGCGGCGATCCCGATGTAGTCATGGCCTGCGCCGGCGACGTGCCGACGCTCGAGACGCTCGCCGCCGTGACCCTCCTGCGCGCCTATGTTCCCGACATCCGCATCCGAGTCGTCAATGTGGTGGATTTGATGGTGTTGCAGCCTCAGTCCGAACATCCCCACGGCCTGGAAGGTCAGGATTTCGACGAGCTTTTTACGACGGACAAGCCCGTGATCTTCGCCTTCCATGGCTATCCGGCGATCATTCACAAGCTCACTTACCGACGGCGCAACCACGACAACATTCATGTGCGCGGCTACAAGGAGGAGGGTACGACCACCACACCCTTCGATATGGTCGTGCTCAACAATCTCGACCGCTACCAGCTCGCTCTGGACGCGATCCGGCGGATTCCGCGGCTGAGCGATCAGGTCGAGACCGCGACGGCGCGCTACTGGACCGCCATGGAGCGTCACAAGCTCTATATCAGCGAGCACGGTGATGACATGCCGGAGGTCCGCGATTGGCGCTGGAATCCGTGAGCACTCTCCCGTCGGGGCACGGCTTGACGGCCTCCGACGCGGATATGAACGTCCTCGCGCGGCTCGCCATCGAGATGTTCTGCTATTCGGTACGCAAGCAGATCGCCGCGATGGTCGGCGATCTGCGGCGGCTTGTCCTGGATCGGTGTCAGCCTCGACGAAGCGCGGAATAAATCCGCGAGCAATCCCATCAGCTCGCCTTCATCGCGCTGCGCGGTACTCGTTGTTCCCTCGCAGGAGGACGAGCGGATCGCCCGCCGGCGTTGGTCCCTGGTCTCATCCGGTAGCAGGCGAACGTCGCAAGGCGGATCACAATTCGAACACGTGATGCGGCTCCGGCATCGCCATGCCGGCGCACTGCCTGTTACGGCTTGGCCGCGCGGGCTTTCAGGCTGAACGCCCGATGGCTGTCTGGAACGTCCAGCATCATCGCCAGCAGCACGGCACTGCGCGATTTGCCGTGCGTATCGAGGTTGAGGCTGTCATTCACGCCGCCTTGCAGCGCTTCTTCGAGGACGAAATTGAAGGCCTTGAGCTTCGGCAGCGTGTAGCGGTGGACCGTGCCGCGCACGAGCTTCCCGAATTGCCGGGCGACCGCTTCGATCGTGACCAGCCGCTCGAGCAGCGCGTAATCAGCTTCGTCGTAAGGAATGAGCGACATCGTCTGTGAGTTGCCTTTGTCGCCGGTCCGACTGTGCGCTAGATAGAAAAGTTCGATCTGCGCCATCATCGTGCCTCGACGAACTGCCAGCGCGGCGTGACCTGCGATCGCGGCACGAAGGTCGTGTAGGTACGGATCGTCGGCCGGGTCGCGAAACGAACGCCTCCGCCGCCGGCCGGCCCGTTGACATACAGCGCCTCGACCTCGGTGATGAGTTGCTCCGCGGCGCGCTGGTCCGGCACCCGCGCGGCGACACGCAGGCGAACGTCGCGCACGGACCGGGTTTCGTCCTCGGGCCAGACGCTATTCACGCCGATGAGATCGAACTGGATGGTCTGGTTGCCGAGCATCGGGTTTCGCGACGTGCGCTTCCTAATGATGTCGGCGGCGAGCCGCGCGCGTCCGTCGGCATTGATGCCGCCATAAGAAATCTCGATCTCGGCAAGCACGCCGCTGTCCACGCCCGCCAGCACCTTGAGCTGATCGGGCCTCGCGTGCCCGCGCGCCCCGCGCAGCCGCACCACATCGGTGCCGCTGTCCTCAAGATCGAGCTCGGTGACGTCGAGCGTCACGTCGGGGGTGATGTAGGCGGCCGGGTCGTGCATCTCGTAAAGGATCTGTTCGAGAATCGTGTGGCGATCGATGCGGCCGCCGCTGCCGGGCGGCTTGGTGATAGTGATCGAGCGATCGTCGCCGATTTCGGCGATTGGAAAGCCGATCCGGTCGAGGTCGGGCACGTCCTTGAGCCCGGGTTCGGCGAAATATCCGCCTGTCGCCTGTCCGCCGCATTCGAGCAGATGCCCGCTCAGCACGCCGCAGGCCATCGCGTCGAGATCGTCCGCCTTCCAGCCGAAATGCGCCATCGCGGGGCCGAGCGCGAGCGCCGAGTCCGTCACGCGCCCCGTGACGATCACGTCGGCGCCGGCAGCGTAAGCCGCCGCGATTGCATCGGCGCCGAGATAGGCGTTCGTCGAGATGATGCCAGCACCAAGTTTCGAGAACGGTTCCCCGGTCTCGACAAGAACCGGATCGATCGCACGGACCAGATCCGTTACATCGTCGCCCGATACGGCCGCGACCTTGAGCTCGATCCGGCTCTCGCGCGCCAGCCGCGCGACCATCGCGGCGCAGCCTTCGGGCGCTGCGCCTCCGCCGTTCGTTACGAGTTTCGTTCCGTGTTTGGCGCACGCCGGCAGGAGGACCCTCAGGCGATCGGCGAGATTGTCCCAATACCCGCTTCCGCCCCGACGTTTCGCGACATGCAGTAGAGCGAGCGTGCGCTCGGCGAGCGTCTCAATCATGAGGACGTCGATGTTGCCCTTCTCCACCAGCTCAAGCGCGGCATCGAGGCGGTCGTTGAAGAACGCGGAGCCGCCGCCGATCCGAATCTTTCCGCGCTCAGGTTGCGTCGCCATGCTTCCTCGTTGTCTTTCCTGGACGCACATGCGGTGTGGCATGCCAGCGTCGTTTCGACATTATCGCAAGGGCCAGGTGCCAATGAATGAAATAACGCATCGCAGACTTGCGCGCCGGCACGCTATCATGCGGCGGGTTATTCAAACAGAATGAGCCCAAACGGAGCGGGGGAACGCATGCGACGCTGGTCAATCGTGCTGCTTGGCGCGATGAGTCTTGTGGTCGCCCGCGGGCCGGCCGCCGCTCAGCAACCCGAAATCCGCATCTCGCGCACCACGACCATGGCGTACCTGCCGCTGATGGTGATTGAGCATGAAAAGCTTTTGGAAAAGCACGCCGCGCAGGCCGGCATCCCGAACCTGAAGGTGTCGATCCACACTTTTACCGGCCCGAGCGCCCAGTTCGACGCGCTATTCTCCGGCAATGTCGATGTGGTGGCGGTCGGGTCGACCGCGCTGATCACGCTGTGGGCGCGCACCAAGGGCACGGCGAACGAGGTAAAGGGAATCTCTGCGCTCGCCAGCATGCCGATCGCGCTCAGCACGCGAAACCCGAATGTGAAATCGATCCGCGACTTCACCGACAGCGACCGGATTGCGGTGCCGTCGGTCAACGTTTCGTTCCAGGCAATGCTGTTGCAGATGGCGGCCGCGAAGGAATGGGGCGCCGACAACTACAAGAAACTCGATCCCCTGACTGTCGGGCTTGGGCAGATGGATGCGGTCGCCGCAATGGCGCAGCCGAACCACGAGGTCAATTCTGATTTTGCGACGCCGCCTTTCCTCTACATCGAAAAGGAAATGCCCGGCGTGACCCCCATTCTCACCATGCGGGAGATCCTCGGAGAGAAAGGCACGATCGGCACCGCGGCCACGACCACGCGCTTCCGCGAGGGCAAGCCCGAGCTCTACAAGGTGCTTCTTGCGGCGCTGAAAGAGGCGATGGAAATCATCGCTTCCGACAAGGGGCGCGCCGTCGACGGCTATATTGGAGCGACCGGCGACAGGAAGACCACGCGCGAGATGCTGCTCAGGATCGCGAACGACCCCGACGTCGAGTTCACCATGACGCCGCGTGCCATGCAGAACTACGCGGATTTCATGTTCAAGACCGGTACCATCAAGCGCCGCCCGGAGAAGTGGTCCGAGCTATTCTTCAGCGAGACCGGCGAATTGAACGGAAGCTAATGGACCTCGATCTGAAAGGGCGTTCGGTCCTCATCAGCGGCGCCTCGAAGGGCATCGGCCGCGCGGTGGCGGAGGAATTCGCCCGAGAGGGATGCAGCCTGTTTCTTGTGTCGCGGACCGCTGCTGATCTTGAGCGGGCGCGTGACGAGATCAGAGCGCGTTACAACGTGGCGGTCGCGATCCACGCGGCTGATCTGGCGCAGCCCGACGCCCGCCAGGCCGTCTTCGAAGAGGCCGCCGCCGTCGACATCCTCATCAACAATGCCGGCGCAATCCCCAAAGGCGATCTGCTTGAGCTCGAAGATGCCCGGTGGCGCGAGGCGTGGGAGCTGAAGGTCTTCGGCTACATCAACATGTGCCGCGAATTCTATCGCGTCATGCAGGCACGCAAGTCTGGCGTCATCATCAACATCATCGGCTTCTCGTCCGAGAAGCTTGATTACGACTACCTGGCGGGTTCCACCGGCAATGCCGGCCTCGTCGCCTTCACGCGCGCGCTCGGCAGCATGAGCATCGAATACGGCGTGCGCGTGCTCGGCGTGAATCCCGGCTACGTGGAGACCGAGCGGGCGGTGCGCGGGTTGCGCATCCGCGCCGAAAAGGAACTCGGCGACGCCGAGCGCTGGGGCGACCTCGTACGCGACCTTTGGCCGCGCGGGCAGATGATCAAGCCGAAGGAAATCGCCGACGTGGTGGTCTTTCTCGCCTCGGATCGGGCCAGCGCAGTGTGCGGACAGGTCGTGACGGTCGATGCCGGATTCGCGGCCCGTTCCTATGGTCGCCGCCGCTCCGGTTAGGGAGTCAGGAGTCCAGGATGTCGAGCGACCGCATGAAGATCTATTGGCCTATCGGCCTCACGCGCGACATGCCGGGTCGCACCAACCGCTCTGATCTGTTCAACGAGGCGCTCAACGAATACGCCCGCGCCGTGATGGGGCCAAATGTCGAGGTCACCATCGCGTGGATGAAACGCACGACCGGCATGATGTCGTCGGCCTATCTTGGCATCATCAACGACACGCAGATCGTCTCCGACATTCTCGACGCCGAGCGCGACGGCTACGCTGCCGCGACTGTCGGCGGCCATTGGGACCCCGCGCTCGCGGCGGCACGCGAGGCCGCGACCATTCCGGTGGTCGGTCCGGGTGAGGCCGCGATGCTGTTTGCCGGCACGCTCGGGCGGAAATTTGCCTTCCTCACCGTGATGGAAGGCTACGTTCCGGTGATCGAGAACAATATCCGCGTATACGGCCTCGAACCGCGCGCGATCGCGCGGCGTCCAGTGCGCAAGTTCGGCATGACCTATGAGAACATCGTGCGCTGCCTCGAAGGCAAGGACGACGAATTCCTCGTCGAGCTCGCCAAAACCGCGCGTGAATGCATCGATGACGGCGCCGACGTGATCATCGCGGGCGGGCAATTGTTCGGACCGATCTTCCAAAGGCACAAGTTCTTCACCGTGCCGAACACCGGCGTGCCGGTGGTCGAGGTATCGGCCTGCGGTCTGAAACTCGCCGAGACGCTCGCGCAGCTCTATCGCACCGTAAACCTGCGCAAGAGCGAGCATGTGAACGCGCCGTTCCGCACGCCGCCGCGCGCTGCCGTCGATGAGATGAGGAAGAAGTTCGGCATCACCTGAGCGGGAAAAAAGAGAGAAATCGGGGAGGACAACATGATCTGCAAGTCTTCGCGCAGGATCGCGCTTACCGGATTGGTGCTGGCATTCATCGCGAGCACTGGCGCTGCTGCATCGGCGCAGGACTATCCGAACCGGCCGATCCGATTGCTCGTCGGCTTCGCGGCCGGCGGGTCGAGCGACATCGTGGCCCGCGTCATCGCGCAAAAAATGTCGGAAATCCTCGGTGTTGCGATCCCGGTCGAGAACCGCACCGGCGCGAATGGCACCGTCGCCATGCGCCTTGCCGCGCAGGCCGCGCCGGACGGCTACACCATGACGATCGCGGGGGCGACCGTGATGGCGATCAGCCCGCACACCACGCCATCGCTCGGCTATGATCCGGTCAAGGACTTCATCGGCGTTTCGACGGTCTCGAAGAGCCCGATCGTCATCGCGGTGAACCCCTCGGTCCCGGCGGCGAACCTGAAGGAGCTGGCCGCGGTCGCGAAAGGCGGCGGGCTGACGATGGGCTCGTCGGGCGTCGGCGGCATCGCGCACCTTGCGATCGAGATGTTCGACAAGGCGGCGAACGTGACGGCGATCCACATCCCCTATACGGGCGGCGCACCGGCTGCGACCGATGTGGTGGCTGGCCACACCCAGTCGCTCGCGATGGATCTCGCGCCGCTGCAGGCCTTCATCGCGGACGGACGGATGCGCGCCATCGCGGTTGTCGGCGAGAGGCGCTCGCCGATGCTTCCGGACGTCCCGACCGCGATCGAGCAAGGCTATCCGGGCATGAGCGCGGACAACTGGTATGCGATCGTCGTGCCCGCGGGGACGCCGCAGCCGATCGTCGCGAAGCTGCACGCCGCGATCCTGCAGGCAACCAACGCGCCGGACGTGAAGGAGAAGCTCGCCAAGATCGGCTCCGAAGCCTTCCCGATGGCCTCGCCCGCGGACTTCCCGCGGTTTCTCAAGCGCGAACTGGACCGCTGGGGCGAGGTCGCGCGGGCTGCGG
>Ga0265342_10003014_pt1 | contig 14121 bp, 14 predicted proteins | sample 4CB327metaG_FD_203125 | JGI IMG/M metagenome (GOLD analysis project Ga0265342, IMG submission 203125) | Rhizosphere microbial communities from Carex aquatilis grown in University of Washington, Seatle, WA, United States - 4-CB3-27 metaG | ecosystem: Host-associated > Plants > Roots >...
TTGAAAGAATTGCCGGATCCCGCGCGGATGGTAACGATATCCAATAAAAACCAGTGGCACCCTTACGAGTCGGTGGCCGCCTGGTACCTCTGGCAAAGCTTAGATAATAATCCTAGCAAACAAGCCCGCCACAACAAAAATACTTGACTAGCCTGCCCTGAGCTTGTCGAAGGGTTAAGTATTTTAACGAGTGTCGCCGGAGCCGGTAAGGGCGTTCCGCTTGAGACGATCAGCAAGTTTATTAACATTGGCTTGAGCGACCTCATTAAGACTTATCCCCAACATATGAGTCATAAGGGTCAGGTACCAGAGCGTGTCCCCCAGTTCATCGACAAGGGCGGCTTTATCGAGCCGGGCCATGTCCGAGCCGTCATCACGAATCCATTTTTTAATCTTACCGGCGACTTCCCCCGCCTCGTTGGTCAAGCCCAGAGCAATATAGGGTAAATTATTAGCCGACGGCAAAACTGTCGTTAGGGCCTTTTTTTGATAATCATCAAACTTCATGAATAAACTCCCTGATTATCAACTAAGTATAGCCTAGAAACCTCCTCCATAAGCCGGCTGAAAATCCGTGATCTTTACAGCCGGGTCGCCGTGCGTGTCCATAACGTATAGTTATCTGTATACCAGCCGTACGCCGAGTAGTCGCTCAGGTTTTGGATAGTTTTGGGGCTTGCCCCGCTGCCGTCGGCCAAGACCAGGGCGTATTTGCCATCACGCGGCTCGCTCCAAAAAGTCTGGCTACCAGAGGCGGAGAAAAAGTAAAAGTAACTGCCGGCATAAAGCTGGTTGCCGCTGAGACTTGCCGGCTTGGGCGTGCTGCCGGCCGTGTAGTCAAAATAAGTTGTGGTGGCTAAATCGGCAGTTTCGTCCGAAATGTACAAGGCTACCGGGCTGTGAGGTACAAATTGTACTATGTCGGTGGCCGGATAAGTAGCTACCGCTTGGTGGTTTTGGCCGTCAATGCCAATAATTTGCAGGCTGGCGTGTTTGCCGGTGAGGTTTGTTGCGTCGATAGTATAACTCCAGGTTTTACCGTAAATTACGTTGTTGCCAGAAATCATCACCATTTGATAATTCTCGTTAACGCCCGTCGCGGCATCGCTGCCCGCGCTTTGGTCCAGCAGTGTGTTTTTGCCACTGGTAGCATCATAGCTTTTGAGCTTATTGAGCCCCTGCTGCCAAGCCGGCAAGTCTTGGCGGGCTACTGTGTAGACCAGCGAGTCGCCAACCCAGCCGGTCATGTTAAAGACGGCGTTGCCCGAATCGGCTTGCAGCAGTTTGTCGTCGGCCGTGGCCAGCACGTAAAGCTGCGGCGTGGGGTCGGTGGTGGTTCGCTTGGCTACCAGCGCCACGTATTTGCCATCGGGCGATTGCTGTAAGAAGGTATTGCCTTGTTCCTCGTTACCGGTGCCGGCTACTACCGTTTCGGCGCTGGTGCCATCCAAGTTGGCCTTCATAACGTCCAGACTGCCGGTGCGCTTACTCAAAAAATAGACTTTGCCGGCAGGTGTAAGTTTAAAATCATTTTCGGCCACGTCTTTGTTGCTGATTTTGACCGTAACGCTAGCATTGTTGTAGCCATCTAGGCTCAATGTGGCCTTTTGCGTGCTGGTGTCTGCCGGTAGCACTGCAGTAGCCGTACCGTCGCTGGCCGTCTTAGCGGTCGTGCCGGCAACTTGTATTTCTACCGCGCCCAAAACTTTGCCGCTAATTAAGTTGGTGACTTTGATTTTGACTTGGCGGCCGGTGGCTACAAACAAGACGCTAGGGGTAGTTTTTTGCCGTAATATCGGTACGACCGCGCTGATGCTTCCGTCCTTATAATATTTTTTGCTTATTGAAAAGGTGTGCGGGCCAACTTTTACGCTGCGCAGCGTTACTTTACCGCTGCCATCGGCCGTTGCGCTAATGGCCCCCGTGCTAACGGTCGCGCCGCTTACCGGTGTGTTGGTTACGGAATCGGTGACTTGGATCGTGAAATCTTTTTTGAGTACCAGGCCGGCGACGTGGTAACGCGTAAAAGGCACGGCTCCCAAAATTGCTAGAACAATAATTACCGTTGCTGGTATTGACCATTTTTTGTGGCTGCTGTACCAGACTTTAAAGCGGTGCAAGTGCCGCCAATGCGAACTGGTCATCTTTGGCTCTTCGGATTTTGCCTCTGGCTCGGGTTCAGCAACGGGCTCTTCGGCGGGCGGGGCTTCCGGCTCGGGAGTTTCGGCTGGGGTTGTTGGTTGCTCTTCCATAACTACTTAAGCTTAGACTATAAGCCTTGCCCTCTGTTTTGCCAATCAAATTTAAGAATTTCTTAAGTTATGCTTAGCGATTCCAGCATAGTTTTTAGTGGGCCGGAAAAACTGGCGTCGCTCCAGCTGGTAGAATCAACGGTCAGCGGCGTGGTTTTGCCGGAGCAGCTACTATTGGCGCACTGCGCGAACGTGACGCTTATAATCGGGTCGGCTTTACTAACGTCTACCAACGGTATGGCCTGGGCTTTTTGGTAGCCGTTGTCGCCGGTTATATAGATGCCGTCCAGCCCCTTACCGGCGGTGCTGGCATACTGCAAAAAACTCAAGTAGGTATTGGCCCGCTGGTTTTGGGTCGGCTTGGTGTAGGCTATTTTTTGCGAATCAATCAAGGCTATAGCATTGCCGGCGGTGAATTCGCTGAGTTTTTCGGTGTTTTTACGAATCAGCAGGCTGATTTGGCCGGTTACGGTTCCGCCCTGGGCGTTCTTTAGCTGGGTGGCCGGAGAGACCGCAGACATTTGGCCGCCGCCGGTATCAGTTACAGTCCAGTTGGCCGGATAACTAAAAGTTAGATAAAAATTTGGGGAAGTATAAGTCTTGGTGGTAGCGGCAATCTGGCTGCCGGTATTGGGCTTGGCCGCTTGTGCGGCTTGGGCCGCGGCCTTGGCGTCTTTTTGCGATTTTTGATGCTTTAGGTAGGCATAGGCACCGCCACCGGCTAGAAGCAGAATTACTATAAGTATGGCCAGGTTGCGCAGCTTGTGGCTCTGCTTATGATAATCCGGCGCAACATGCTCGCGCGGTGCCGGTGCCGGCTCGGGTATGTCGGGCAAATCTTGTTGTTCTTGCGGCTGCTGCGGCGCTTCTGGATCCATGCCTTAAAGTATACTCTTCAGGCTGCAAGGAGCTTGTCCAGCTCTGGGCGTACTAGCTCAAAAATTAGCTTGTGCCCATCATTGTTAGGATGTAAGCCATCGGTCAGCAGAGCTTCCCCGGCGTCCAAGCGTTTTCTGAATTCATTAAACACAGGCACAAAACTTGCGCCGCTGTTTGCCGCTGCTCTTTCCATGATTGCTTCAAAGGCTTTGATACGTTCGTTAGTATAATTAACGTCTGCCCAAGAGGCGGGCACGGTCAGCGCCTCCTCACACGAATTTAATCCCACAAACATAATTTTATCTGAGTAGTTCTTGGCCATTTTTATAAGACTCCCCAGTCTTTCTTCATACTCTTCAGGGGTAGAGCTGTAGTTATCCGGTTCTTCCCGGTAAGAATCATTTAGGCCGGTTGAGAATAGAAAAGCCATTGGTTCTTTTGTGCGCCTGGCAAGAGTTTCCGCCCCAAAACGCGCCAGAATTGTCTTACTCGTTCCGCCGGATACTCCGAGATTAAAAATAGTCGGCTCGTCGTTGTTTCTTAGATCTTTTATTTGCCTCTCGTCGTAGTGCCTACGTAGCCGAGCTACCCAGCCGCCTTCGGTATCCCAAAATCCTTGCGCGATACTATCGCCAAAAACCAAAACTCTCATTTCAATGCCTTTCTGATTGCTTCAACATATTTTGGGTCACCTGTGTCGTGTTTAGCGCCTTCTACCATAATCAATTTGCTTTTTTTGATTTTCTTATGGGCATCTCGGGCACGGATTTTCATTTCGGAATCTTCTTTGGAACCTAGGAAAAGCATCGTGGGACAATTAATCCTGTTTGCCAAATCATCAAAACTAATCTGGTTAAACGTTTCTGCCCGATGCTTGCCAATGGCTCTTAACCAGCTATTAGGAACTGTTTTTTGATCCTCGGCGTAAAAGCAAGACAACGAAAACAGTAGTAATTTAGCTGGCTGTTGGTAATAGCCCGCCAAACTAAGCGCAGTTACGGCACCAAAGGAAAATCCACTTAGCAGCGAGCTCTGTAAATCTTGTTTGGAAATTTTTGACTTCACTTGCTCTACCCAGTCCTCAATCGTTTTATATTTCCAATCAATCTTTACAAATTCAGGCTCATAGCCGGCCGCTTTATAAATATCCAGTACAGCCTTATAATCACGATCTTTTAAATCTTCGCCCCATCCAGGGATTAGATAAGCTTTCATGTGCCTAATTGTACTGCCAAACCCTAGAATCTATATTTTATTACCAAACTCAAACTACTTGACTTGTTAAGTATTTAATTCGTAGACAAGGGTGTTGAAATTGTTACAATAAGCGTATGCGTTTTAAGTCAGCTAAATCTCAGTTGGGGTTCGCTCACATTTTTATGGCTCTTGGACTCGTATTTCTAGCTGTAGCCATTGGCTACGCCGGAGTACGGGTCTTTAACAAAAATAAGGATCGCTCCGCCAATGGCCAAACATCATCCTCAATTCTTAGCAGCAACGGTTCGGCCGAATCCAAGGCCATTGCCGCCGGCAAAATGCTCAGCAACAATAAATGCCAGGGCACGAGCAAGTTGACATTTACGCATTTGCCCATGAATCAAAGCGACTTCGGCTTCTTGATCCCTTATGGCGATGTAATTGGCGGCCACGTCACACCTATTGACCACGAATACTTTACGCCGGCTCAATATAATTCCCCGCGCGATAGCTACCCGGTCTACGCCATGGCTGATGCCACAATTGTAGATATCCAGCCGCGCGTTACACCAAACCACGGCACCGATTACCGTTTGATATTTGCCCACAGCTGCACCTCGCTTTATTATTACGACCTGCTCACCGACCTAAGCGGAGCAGCCAAGGACGCTTATGCCGCTCACGGCGAGGGCGTCAACCTGCCGGTTAAAGCCGGCGACCAAGTTGGAATGATTGGCGGCCAGACTCTGGACTTTGCCTTATGGGATACCAACACGGTGCTAACCGGTTTTGTAAACCCGGCTAGCTATGACGCCGAAGCTTGGAAGATTCACACTACAGACCCCTTCCCCAGTTACACGGCGGCACTGCGAGCCATTATGGTCTCCCGCGATCCGCGCACAGCCGTGCCAATTGCCGGCAAAATTGATCACGATATCGACGGTAAACTCATCGGCAACTGGTTTGTGCAAGGAAGTGGTGGTTATCACGATACTGCCAATACCTCCCAGGATTATTGGAAGGGACACCTATCTATCGCTCCAAACGTTTATGATCCTTCTGTGTTTGTAATCTCTATCGGTGATTTTGGCGGCCAGGCGCTGCAGTTTATTGCCATCGGCAACACTCCCGACCCGGCAACTGTGGACACCAACTCAGGTCTAGTAAAATACGATTTGGCCGATTACCGCTACCAAAAAGCTGATGGCACCATGTGGGACAACATGACATACACCCAAAATCCCAAGCCAGTCGCTACATCTGATAACCGGGGATGCCTATTAGTCCAGCTAACGCAAAAGCAACTGTTAAAAGCCGAGGGCTTCCCCGGCCAAACCTGCTCTGCGATCAGCAGCTTTGATTCAGCCGCCAAAACCTACACCCGCTAACCCCAGAATTTATATTTTTAGTAAGTCTTGATGTCGCGGAGCCAGGTGCTTAAGGTGTTTTTGACTTCGTTCAGTTTCTCGTCGTAGTTGCCAGAACCACGATAGTTGTGGTCTGCGTCTTTGATTAAAAAGAGCTTTTTGTTTTTGTGGGAGATTGCGTCAAATAACATCTTTTGTTGCTCGTAAGGAGTGCCGTGATCGTTCTTGCCAACAATCAGGAGAACGGGCATGTTTAGTTTGTTCGCAACTTTAAGCAGGTCGTATTTTTTCAAGTCTTCAACATAACCCCAACCGATCCGCTTGATCACACCCGGTTTAGACGCGCTTGGGCTGTCAAAATAACCGTCTTTTTGCCATCTTTTTACAAACTCCGGATCGCGCGTGGCCATATTTAGATCGTGATTTAATACAGTAGATAAAGGCGCCAGCAATTTTACCTTCTCAGGGTGGGAGCTGGCGTAAAACGCAGTGGTCATACCTCCCATACTGTGCCCGCAGAGCGCGAATGGCTCCTGGTACCAATCTTGCTGCTTAGCCCAGTCGATTGTGTCTTCCAAATCTTCCAAGTAGTTAGTGGTGGTTACATCCTGCATGTCGCCGCCGCTTTCGCCGATAGAATTTGTGGCGTCAAAACGGACTACTCGGAAATTATTTTCCAGAAACACGTCCGCGAATGCCTGAATGTGCACTTGCTCGATAAATCCGCCTTGGCCGTGGGCAATAAAAACCAATTTTTTCGGATTATCCGGCGCATCAACTTGAATAACCAGCTTGAGCCCATGCCGGTTTTTGATCGAAACTCGCTCTGTTATCATGCGACTTCCTTGTGTTGTTCTGGAGACCAGGCGGGAGTGCAGGCTGCAAAGAGAACCAAATTTTTTGCAGATTCGTATCGGAAGAGCTCGCCGCGGTCAATTAATACTTCATCGCCGGTCTTTAAATCTACGGTTTCATCCTTCGTAACCAACTTGCCCTTACCGGAAACTACGTACAGTATTTCTTTGCATTCTTCATTAACTACGAAACCGGTGTCTGGGTAATTCCCATTAAGAGTCGCTACCGCACCGTCGATGTCCGGATCGTTTGTTGGGTACTCAAGGACATCAACCGTTGGGCTGTTCTGAAATTTCTTGGCATCGGTTTTTGAGACGTATTTCATAGCTACGGGGCGAGGCGGTTGATGTCGCGGGGGAAGAGGGTGGCTTCTTTGATGTTGTTAAGGCCGATGATTTTTTCTACCAGACGCTCCAGGCCCATGCCGAAGCCGCCGTGCGGCGGCATGCCGTATTTGAAGGCCATCAAGAAATATTTAAAGCCGTCGTCGTCCGGCTTGCCGCCGGCTTTTTTGGCCAACTGGTCAATCAGCACGTCATAGCGGTGCTCGCGCATGCTGCCAGTAGCGATTTCTACGCCGCGGAAGAGCAGATCAAAGCGCTCGGCCGTTTCTGGGTCATCGTCCTTAACTTTGTGGTAAAATTTGGCCTCGCTGGCGGGCCAATCGGTTACAAAGACCGCGTCAGATTTAAGCTCTTTCGCGGCGTACTCGCAAATCCATTTTTCTTCGTCTGGCCGCAGGTCTTTTTCGCCCACGGTGCTGTTGCCAGTAGCTTTACTGTATTTTTCGTGGATTTCGGCCATGGTCAGGGTTGGAAATTTAGCTGGCAAAAGCGGCTTAGTGGCTTTCCAGAGTTTTAGCTGCGGCTCGTAATTCTTCCAAACGTCGTCTACGGCGGCATTTATTAAATTACTTAACAAGTCAAGTAATTCGGGGAAGGTAATAAAGCCCATCTCTACGTCTACCGTTATGAACTCGGTCATGTGCCGCGTGGTGGCGGACGGCTCGGCGCGGTACGTTGGGTTAATTTCAAAAACCCGCTCAAACACCCCTACCATCATCTGCTTATAAAACTGGGCGCTTTGGGCCAGCGTGGCTTCTTTGCCAAAATAATCCAGCTTAAAGACCTCTGCCCCGCCCTCGGTTGCACCGGGCAGCAGTTTGGGCGAGTTAAACTGGGTAAAGTCCTGGCCGCGCAGGTATTTGCGGATGGCTTCTTCGGTGCCGGCTTGGATCTTAAAGATCGCCTGCTCTTGCAGGTTGCGCAGGCCGATTGGGCGGTTATTAAAAAGTGTGTCCAGGTTTTCGGATTCGTGGCTGAGCGGTTTGTCTATTTCTATGGGCGGTTCATCGGCTACCGGAACCTGGATCTCAATTTTTGGCTCGTGAATTTCCGCACCGCCCGGCGCCCGCGGCTCGTCAACTGCTTGGCCGGTAATGGCAAGGACGCTGCCAATGTGTATGCCGCGCAGTTTTTCTACTTCGGCATCGTCCTGGATAACAACCTGGACCAGGCCGCTGCGGTCGCGGAGGTTAATAAAGTTAAGCCCGCCCAGCAGGCGCTTCTTGTGCAGCCAGCCTTGGACGGTAACTTGTTTGCCGGCGTGAGATTTCACGTCGCGTGCTAAAACTCGCTCCATATCCCTGTTATTCTACCTTAGACTCGGCCGGTTTGCCATGCTCTTTTTGCGGCTGCGCGTCCGGTGCGGGTGGGTGGCCGAAAATTTGGCCAAGAACTTGCTCTAGTGTTAGCACACCGGTGACTTCTTCAAAATTGTTGGTTACAACCAGCAGGTAGCTGCCGGTTTTTAAAAATTCGGCCAGCGCGTCGCTCAAACTTTGTGTCTCATTAATAAAACTGGCGCCTAGGTGCATGATGTCGCGGATATGGCCGCCGTCCTGCAAGTGGTCCAGCAAATCTTCTATATAGAGTGTGCCGATAACCTCCGGGTAGGCAGCTTTGGAAATTTCTTTAACGACCGCAAAGCGCGTTTGGCCGGTTTGGTGCAGTTCGTCCATGACCATAGGACCGACGGTTTCGCCGGCTGGCACCCACTTGGCCTTGGTGCGCAGCGTCATAACCTGGCCAACGGTTTTATCGCCAAAACTCAGTGCGCCGCCCGCAACTTTGAGCTGCGCGTCGCTAAGCCGGCTATCTGATTGGCGGGCTTGGCATTTGAGCAAATCCAACAAATCTTCTTTTTCGTATAACTTTGTGTGCGGATGTGCGCCGTTGCCGGCAACGGCGTGGGCCAGCCTGCCAACCAGGGGCTGTAGCCAACCCGAGGCTTTGGCGCCCAGTGGTGCCACCAGCGACACATAGCGCACCTGCCAGCCGGGCGCATCTTTATCGGACCGGGCAGCCACAGCCAGGTAGCCAATTACAAGGCCGGCTATTACCGCCAGCCACCAGTTGGTGCGCGCCGCCCAAATTATCAACACTATGGCGCTAAGCGAGCCCTTAAGCCAAAGCAACAGTTGCAACGACGGACCGTAGGCCATCATTTTATACAGCCCGGCGGCGCGCTTATCCTGCCCCGCCCGCGCCCGGCGCCGGAGTTCTACCAGCGGCAAGCTCCGATAGACCCGCTCAATCACTACCGCGTTGCAAAAAGTCAGCACCAACAGGACCACCAGGATTATCATCATCTCTTTAATTTTACTCTATCTACTAATGAACGTGGCGCGTGTTATGATTAGAATATAAAGGGAGCAACAGTCAAGTTATGGATAAGCGGTTTTTAGCGATTTTGGCCGGATTAGTAATTATTTTTGGCGGCGTCTTTGCCGTTAGCCAGCACTCCAGTAAAAGCACTGGCGGTTCAAGCAGCAGCCAGCCCACCAACCACGTTGAAGGCCAAGGCAGCACCGGCGTTAAGTTAGTAGAATACGGTGACTACGAGTGCCCGATTTGCGGAATATACTACCAGCCTCTAAAACAAGTTGAAGCTCAGCTTAATAGCCAGATTTACTTTCAATTCCGCAATTTACCGCTAACAAGCATCCACAAAAACGCCTTTGCCGCCGCCCGAGCTACTGAAGCCGCAGGCTTGCAGGGCAAATACTGGCAGATGCACGACAAGATATACGAGAACCAGGATCCGACCGGCCAGAGCGGCTGGGTAGCCAGCAATGATCCACTGAGTTATTTCACCGCCTACGCCCAGGCAATTGGTTTGAATATGACGCAGTTTAAGAGCGATTATGCCAGCAGTTCGGTAAACGACGCAATTAACGCTGACGTATCGGCCTTCATGAATACGCCTTATGCCAATCACGACATAGAAAAAGAGGCCACGCCGACATTCTTTTTGGATGGCAAGAACGTGCCCAACAGCCAACTGGCAGATTCCAGCACCGGCCAGCCCAGTGTCGCTAAGATTACCCAAGTACTCAACGCCGAGATTACTAGCAAAAGCAAGCAGTAGTCAGTCTGCCTGCAATCCGGTTGTGCCAAAGCCTCTTAGGCTATACCATAGTGCTTAAGTAATACACTCCTACCCATGGCAAAAAAACATCAGTTTGAAGAATTCACTAAAAACGAAGTTGATGCGTTTGATGCAACCATGATAAGAACCGCGCGCGCGGCCGAAGCGGCCGAGATTAGAACCGTTGCGAAATCTCGCGAATACTGGAACATCCTGGGTCCCGGCCTAACCACCGGCGCGGCCGATGATGATCCTTCCGGCATTGCGACATATTCGCAAACCGGCGCCCAGTTTGGTTTCCAGCTGCTGTGGCTGGCACCGCTGACGTTTCCGTTAATGGCCTTGGTGCAGGAAATGTGCGCCCGCATCGGCCTGGTGACTGGCCGCGGCTTGGCTGGCAACATCCGCCAGCATTTTTCCAAGCGCACCCTATATATATGCACCCTGCTTTTGTTCGCGGCCAATGCCTTTAACATTGGCGCCGACTTGGGCGCCATGGCCAAAGGCATACAGCTGCTTAACTCCGGCATAAATTACAGCTTGTTGGTCATTGGTTTCGCAATCTTGATGGTCCTGATGCAGATTTTTGTGCCTTATGCCAAGTACGCCCGCTATCTAAAGTGGCTGGCTTTGGTGCTGCTGGCTTACGTGGCCTCGGCGTTACTGGCGCACCTGCATTGGGGTACGGTATTGCACCAAACGGTAACGCCGGCAATCCACTTCAGCAAAGACCAGTTACTCTTAATCTGCGCAGTTTTAGGCACAACCATCTCGCCTTACCTGTTTTTCTGGCAGACTTCGCAGGAAAATGAAGAACAGATTTTAGGGGGCAAAACGACTTTGAGCTCGCGGCAAGTTATGGCAACTCCCAAAGAAATAAAAAGTATGCGGGTGGATGTGTGGAGCGGCATGTTGCTTAGCAACGTAGTAATGTTCTTTATTATCGCGGCCTGCGGCGCCATTTTGTTCCCCAAGGGTATTACTCAAATTCATTCTGCGGCTGAGGCCGCCGGAGCGCTGAGGCCGTTTGCCGGCAACGCCACCTACTGGTTGTTTACCGTGGGCATTATTGGCACCGGCTTGCTAGCCATACCGGTGCTGGCCGGTTCGTCCAGCTACGCGGTCAGCGAGAGTTTTAAATGGCGCGAGGGCCTATACCGCAAATTTAAGCAGGCGCACGCGTTTTACGGCGTGCTGATTGTTTCCATGTTGGTCGGGCTGGGCATCAATTTCATGGGCATTGATCCTATCAAAGCGCTGATTTATTCGGCTGTAGCCAACGGCATTGTGGCGCCGGTAGTGCTGGCACTGATTGTGATAATTAGCAGTAACAAGCGCGTCATGGGCGACTGGGTCAACCGCAAGTCCACCACTTGGCTGGGTTGGGGCGTAACAACAGTTATGGTGCTGGCCGGCGGCGCTGCCATTTTTTCACTCTTTTAAACGGTTGCGGTTTTTCGGGTACAATTAGTCTAATGAAACCTACAACCTCTGCGTTTGGATGCAGCGCAAGGCACCGGCGAGGAACGGATTGAGGTGTATTTAATATACATTGAAAGAGTACCGCAGCCGGTAACGCTGCGCTGCGCCAAAAGCGCTGGCGGTATTTTTGGCTTTGCCAAAAAACAGGCAAGCGCGGCGAAGGGGTTGTAATGGACACAGTTTTTTACGGTCTGAGTTTAATCATAGTCATCGGCGCGGCCATGGCCTTAATTATGCGCCTGATAAACCAGCCGCTGATTATCGGCCATATCCTAACCGGCATCATCGTTGGGCCGGCGGTGCTGCATATAGCCAAATCGCCGGACACGCTAGCGCTGTTTTCCGACCTGGGGATTGCCCTGCTGCTATTTATCATTGGCCTGGGGCTAAACCCACGGGTTATCAAAGAGGTCGGCCGGACAGCTTCCATAGTCGGCGGCAGCCAGGTTCTGGTTGTAACCCTGATGGGCTTTTTGGCCGCCAAGTTATTTGGCCTGGGCACCAACGCCAGCTTGTTTTTGGGTTTTAGCCTGGCCATCTCCAGCACGATTATCATCCTTAAGCTAATCAGTGATAAAAAGGAGCAGGGCCGTTTGTACGGCAAGATTGCCGTGAGCGTCTCGCTGGTCCAAGACATCATCGCCATCGCCGTAGTAGTGTTCGCGTCGGCGACCAATGGCCAGTCGGTGGCCTTTGGCTCGCTGGTGACGCTGCTGCTTAAGGCCTTAGTTGTCGGCTGGCTAATTTATGCTATCAGTTTCAGAATATTGCCCAAATTCCACCACTTGATTGCCGATAGCCAGGAGTTTTTGTTCCTGTTTGCCATCGCCTGGGGGCTGGGCAGCGCCGCGTTGTTTGGCAAAATCGGCCTGTCTACGGAAATTGGCGCCCTGCTGGCTGGCATTTGCCTGGCACCGCTGCCCTCGGCTCCGGAAATCGGCGCCCGCTTGCGGCCGCTGCGCGATTTTTTCCTGATAGTTTTCTTTATTGCCCTGGGCTCCAAACTGACCCTTTCCAGCATCGGCCCGCACTTGGGGTTGATTATCGTCGGAGTACTGATAGCGTCCATCCTAAAGCCGCTGGTAGCTATGAGTGTGCTGGGTTTTTTGGGCTATACCAAGCGCACCAGCTTTAAGGCATCTCTATCGTTGGCACAGGTTAGTGAATTTTCCATCGTCTTAATCTTAATCGCCCTGAATAAAAACCTGATTAGCAGCAGCCTGGTTTCAGCCATTGTGCTGATAACGCTTGCCAGCATCGCGGCCTCTACTTATATGATTCTTTTCAGCGACCGGTTGTTTGATATTTTTGAAAATTATTTGGGAATGTTTGAGCGGCGCCGGGCCCAGCCCGAGCTCAAGCCCGAAGCTCGTTACGAATTGGTACTGTTCGGCTACCAACGGGGCGGTCACGAATTTATTAGCCTGTTCAAGAAGCTCAAGAAAAAATACGTAGTCATAGATTACGACCCTGAGGTCATAGACGTTATAGAGGAACGAAAGCTCAATTATTTATACGGTGATGCCACCGATGTTGAGCTGCTGGAAGAAGCCGGCGTAGAGCATGCCAAGCTGATAGTCTCAACTATCCCCGACCACCAAACCAATATGATGCTGCTTAACTATTTAAAGACTAAGAATCGCGACGCCATCGTAATAATTCACGCTGATGACCCATATGAGGCAGCCAAGTTATACGAGGCCGGTGCCAGTTACGTGGTTTTGCCCCATTACATCGGCAGCGAGAAAATCAGCGAGTTCATAGCCAAGTCGGGCTTGTCCAAATCAACGTTCCGCAAACAGCGCGTCCGCCACTTGGAGTACTTAGAAAAGCACTACGGGGCGCTGGAAAAGCTCAACTCAATCAACGAACGGAAATTGGGCCGTTCCATAGTTAAAAGAGTGGCCGCCCTCAGCAAAGCAAAAGCCTAAAATACTTAACTTGCGTTGCCCCGTAGCAAAACCTGAGCGAAGCAGCCGGTAATCGGGTTGCGGAGCTTCAAGTTTTTGCTGCTGGGGTTAAGTATTTTTGCTGAGAGCTATCTTTGGCCAGCCTGGCGCCAAGCTTGATTGCCAACGCGTATGTTCCAAACAAGGCCGCGGTGTAGATGATGTCACTGAGCGCGGTGTTGCGGAAAAATGGCAGCGCCAGGCTGTAGCACAGGATCAAACCACTCCAGGTGTGGGTGTACATACTGCTCCACAACCAAACACTAAAATTAGTGACGACAAAGAAAAACAGCGAAGCCGACATTGTCAAAGATGTTCCGCGCAGCACGCTGGGTTTTTTTAGCCAGTAACTGCTGGCCAGCGCAATCAGCGCGTAGCAACCCCAGGTAACCGGCATCGTATTGTAAAAGCCGATAACCAAATCGGAGACCGCCATGGCCAGCAGTGGCACCCAAATTGCCAAACGGCGCGGCAAAATAGCCCCGCCAAAAATGGCCACGGCTGCCACCGGCGCAAAGTTAGCCGGGTGCGGCAGTAGCCTGAGCCCCACAGCCAGCCCTATTAGAGCAGTGGCTACGGCCAGGTTGAGGGTAGATTTTTTTATCATTGCAGTTTCCAATCCAGCATATCGGTGCTCTTAGTCACGTAAGTCCCTGCCCCCAGCTGGGCTTCCTTACCGTTGATGTAGAACGTCCAATATTTAGGCCCATT
>Ga0265342_10003016_pt1 | contig 14114 bp, 13 predicted proteins | sample 4CB327metaG_FD_203125 | JGI IMG/M metagenome (GOLD analysis project Ga0265342, IMG submission 203125) | Rhizosphere microbial communities from Carex aquatilis grown in University of Washington, Seatle, WA, United States - 4-CB3-27 metaG | ecosystem: Host-associated > Plants > Roots >...
GCGGCGACGCTTTTTGCCAGGGGCTCACCGAGGATATCGAGCAGCGCGACGCGCCAGCCATCGGCGAGAAAGCGTTTGGCTACGGCGAGCCCAATGCCGCGGGCGGCGCCCGTGACCAAAGCGACTTTATGCGAGGAAGCGGTCATGCCTGTTCCATTCCGACTTGCATTACCTTCTCTCTAGCACGGAAGGCGCAGCTCTGCTTTGTTGCGCCCGGCAAAGGACCTTGAACCTGACGCCAGAGTGATCACCGGGAAGGAAACGGCGGAATGACAAGTGAGGGCAGGATTTCGAAAGCGGGATTTGATCGGCTGCGGGGGCTGATGGCCGGTCACGTCGAGCGCGGCGATGTGCCGGGCCTAGTGATGCTGGTCAGCCATCACGGTGAAGTACACGCCGAAGCAATCGGGCGCCTCGCCTTCGAAGGTTCGCCGATGCTGCGCGATTCGCTTTTTCGTATCACCTCGATGACCAAGCCGGTGACGGCGGCGGCCGCGATGGTGCTGGTTGAGGAGGGCCGCTTGAAGCTCGACGATCCGGTCGACCCGTGGCTGCCGGAATTGGCCAATCGCAAGGTGTTGCTCAGGTCTGATGCGCTGGTCCATCAAACCGTGCCGGCGCGCCGTGCGATCACGTTGCGCGACTTGCTTAACTTCCATTGCGGCTACGGCATGATTCCGGTTTTCCCCGAACGTCTTCCGATCCAGCGGGCCTATGCGGAAGCGGGTCTTGCGCCCGGACCGGTGTTCCCGTCGTTTCCGCCCGACGATCTGATGCGGCGTTACGGCAGCCTGCCGCTGGTCTATCAACCGGGCGAGCGCTGGCTCTACAACGCCGGCAGTGAAATTCTCGGCGTGCTGATCGCGCGTGTTGCAGGCAAGACGTTCGGCGAATTCCTGAGCGAGCGCATTTTTACGCCGCTCGGCATGAAGGATACTGCTTTCCACGCGCCAAAGGACAAGCACTATCGATTCACCACCGCCTATATTTACGATTCCGCGGCGCGGCAGCTGAAGGTGTTCGACCCTCCGGTGACGGGCCGGTTTTCAAATCCGCCCGTCTTTGAAAACGGGGCAGCCGGCCTTGTGTCGACCGCGGACGATTTCAACGCCTTCGCCGGGATGATGCTCGATGGCGGCAGCGGGGGCGGCCCGCGCGTGCTGTCGCGCGAATCCATCAGTTTGATGACGGCGAATACCATCGTGTCGGACGAGAAACGCGAGTCGCAGTTGTTCCTCGGCAGCGCCCGGGGCTGGGGATTTGGCCTGTCCGTTTTCGCCGGGATCGACGAGCCGAACGCCGTGCCCAGCCGCTTCGGCTGGGATGGTGGCTACGGTACGAGCTGGTATTCCGATCGGAACACGCAGCTCACGGGCATTCTCTTGACCCAGCGGGTAATGGATTCGCCGACGCCGCCGGCTGTATTTTCGGACTTCTGGACCACCCTCGGCGAGATCGCCGCGAAATAACACGTCTATGGCGACCTGCCGGGCCGCCGAGCTGTTCGAAAATAATTCCTCGGCCCATGTCGGGAGTGCCCGGCGCCAATCGTCATATGAGGGAGCGCCGGCCTGTCCGGGCTTCTCGATCTCGAAAACGGAGAAAAAGATGCGTTTTATGATGCTGATGATCCCGCGGGGCTACGAGACCGCGGCGCCGGGCACCACGCCGCCGGCCGAAGCAGTCGCTGCGATGATGAAATACAACGAGGCACTGAAGGAAGCCGGCGTCCTGATCACCCTCGACGGCTTGCACCCGCCATCCACGGGCGTGCGGGTCTCGTTCGAGAGCGGCAAGCCGGTCGTCATCGATGGTCCCTTCACCGAGTCGAAAGAGGTGATCGGCGGCTACTGGATGATCGACGTTAAGTCACGCGACGAGGCGATCGCCTGGGCGATGCGTTGCCCGGCCGCCAACAACGAGACAATCGAGATTCGACAGGTTTTCGAGATGGCCGATTTTCCGCCCGACGTCCAGAAGGCCGCCGCTGGGTTCGCCGAAATGCAGGCCAACCGCTGAAGCGATTTTTTATCACCACAAACCAGGAGAATCAGATGAGCACGAACGACACCTTCCTCGCTGTCTTCCTCGGCAGCAAAAACAGTGCGAAGTGGACGGCGTGGAACGCGCTGTCGGAGACCGAGCGCAAGGCGCGGGAAATCCGCGGGATCGCCGCGTGGAAGGCTTGGGTCGAGAAGCATCAAGCTTCGCTCGTCCAGATGGGCGGGCCTCTCGGCAAGACCAAGAAAGTCGATGCGCAGGGCATCGCCGACGTTACCAACGCGATGGGCGCCTTCACCGTCGTTCGCGCTGCTTCTCATGAAGCGGCGGCTAAGATGTTCGAGGACCATCCGCACTTCTCGATCTTCCCGGGCGAGTCCGTGGAAATCATGCCGGTGCTGCCGATCCCGGGCGGCTAGCCAATCAGGTCCTTGGACTTGAGCGCCGGCTCATGTAAAAGGCTTTTACATGAGCTGGCGCAAGGATCCCGGCCGCACCGAGCGCGGCTATCACCACGGCAACCTGAAAGAAGCGCTGTTGCAAGCGGCGCTCGATCTCATTGCCACCAAAGGCGCGGCCGGCTTCACCTTTGCCGACGCCGCGCGGATCGCCGGTGTCAGTCCGGCCGCACCCTACCGGCATTTTCGCGACCGCGACGAATTGCTGTCGAGCATCGCGCAACGCGGCTTCGAGCAATTCGAGTCCGCTTTGTCGGAAGCCTGGGACGACGGGCGGCCCGATACCGTCTCGGCGTTCGAACGGGTCGGCAAGGCCTATCTCGCTTTCGCGCGCGAAAAGCCGGCGTTCTATTCCGCGATGTTCGAATCCGGTCTTGCGGCGGATGTCAGCGCGGGCTTGCAGGCGGCTGGCGAGCGTGCATTCGCGGTGATCCGTGCGGCTGCCGAGCGCGTCGCCGCGCTGGCGCCACCCGGTTCGCCGCGTCCGCCGGCGTTGATGATGGCGCTTCATATCTGGTCGATGTCGCACGGCGTGGCGTCGCTGTTTGCCCGTGGGGATGCGGCGCGGCGCAAACTGCCGATGTCGGCCGAGGAACTTCTGGAAGCCGAAGTGCTGATCTATTTGCGCGGCCTCGGTTTTTTGACCGACCGCCGGTCTGCAGCGCAGGAAACCCAAGGTAAAGATCAAGGGAAAGATCAGGCCAAAAACCAGGGAAAGACCCCGTCAGGTCCGCCACCCTTGCCGCCCGATCCCCCACGGGGTCCTCCATCCGGTCCTTGGGGCCGCCCAAAATAATCTAGGCGGGCGTGCTTCCACCCAGCTTGACAAAAATCCGGAACGGTTTACGTATGTAAATGTTATTTACATTCACAACGGCATTCGCCGATGATGGAGAGGGAAATGGCCTACACCGCAGATGTCAATCGATGGCGCGGCCCGACCGAAGAATACCAACACCCACGCATGCTGCACTCGCCATGGCATCCCGGCTGGATCGCCGTGACGATTCTCGGCTTCATCATCTGGTGGCCGATTGGTCTTGCCCTTCTCTTTTTCACACTCGGGAGCAGAAAAATGGGTTGCTGGAGTCATCACGATCGCTGGGCCAACAAGATGGAGCGGATGCAGTACAAGATGGAGCGGATGCGCGACCGCATGGAGCGCCGCGGCTTCCCGTTCGGCCCGTCCTCGAGCGGCAACCGCGCCTTCGACGAGTACCGCATGGAGACGCTGCGCCGACTTGAGGACGAGCAGAAGGACTTCCGCGAATTCCTCGACCGCCTGCGCCACGCCAAGGACAAGGAAGAGTTCGATGCGTTCATGGCGCAGCATCGCACCCGTCCGACGCCGCCGGCTGACGATCATCCCCAGAGCTGAGAACCAGGACTTAAGGCGTAACCGCCCCTTACCGCCTTGAGACCTTCGAGCCGCCCGTCTGCGAAAGCAGGCGGGCGGTTTGCCTTTTGCCGCCAAAACGGCCGCTAGCCGGCGGTTTTAAGTCTTTGGTGGACCGGTATTTCCCCCAGTCAAAATCTCCTTTGGTAACCAGACGTTAACCACGATTGTCGTCTGGTGGGAGGCGAAAGGACGCGCGGAAAGCCCTTGTTTTGACACGTTGACAGGGGAAGCCAGCCCCCGGCTTTGGACGGGCCTCCCATGTGACACATCACGGCCTTTCGCGTCGGCGTAGATTGCCCGCGCTTTTCACGCGGCTGTAGGGATCGGAAGCCACTGCATTTCTGGCAGCCGAAGAAGTGGGAAACTTACTTTGAGAGGACATCGCTTATGAATCCGGCTGACGTGGCACAGTCCGCCTTGCCGCTGCCATCCGCTGACGTCTCCTTGATTGCCCTGTTCTGGCAGGCGCACTGGATCGTCAAATGCGTGATGCTCGGGCTGTTGTCCTGCTCGGTCTGGGTGTGGGCGATCGCGATCGACAAGCTCATTCTCTATTCGCGCACCCGCCGCGCGATGGATCGTTTCGAACAAGCGTTCTGGTCGGGGCAGTCGATCGAGGAGCTTTACCGCACGCTGGCCGCCAAGCCGACGCAATCGATGGCGGCCTGTTTCGTCGCGGCGATGCGTGAATGGAAGCGCTCCTTTGAGAGCCAGGCGCGGTCCTTTGCCGGCCTTCAGATGCGCATCGAAAAGGTCATGAACGTCTCGATCGCGCGCGAAATCGAGCGGCTGGAGCGAAGGCTTCTGGTGCTTGCGACCGTGGGTTCGGCGGGTCCGTTCGTCGGCCTGTTCGGCACCGTCTGGGGCATCATGTCGAGCTTCCAGTCGATCGCCGCTTCGAAGAACACCTCGCTGGCGGTGGTGGCGCCCGGCATCGCGGAAGCGCTTTTTGCCACGGCCGTCGGCCTTATCGCCGCCATCCCGGCGACTATTTTCTATAACAAGTTCACTTCCGAGGTGAACCGGCAAGCCCAGCGGCTGGAAGGGTTCGCGGACGAATTCTCAGCCATCCTGTCGCGTCAGATCGACGAGCGCGGGTGAAGCATGAACGTCGGAAAGTGGGCACTCGTGTGAGCACCGAAACATGGCGATGAACATGGCAGGCTCGTCCGGCGGCGGACGCCGCGGCGGCCGTCGCGCCGCCGTAATGGCGGAAATCAACGTTACGCCGATGGTCGACGTGATGCTGGTGCTGCTCATCATCTTCATGGTGGCGGCTCCGCTGATGACCTCGAATATCGATATCGACCTGCCGGTCGCCTCCGGCGGCAAATCGATTGCCAACAACACGCCGCCGCTGACCCTGTCGGTGAAGCGGACCAACGGCAGCTGCAATTCCAATGTCGAGCTTTATCTTGGGGATGCGCCGGTTGCGGCGGCCGATTTGTTGCCTAAAATCAAGGCGATCCGCGAGACGCGGTCGGAGGCGGAAAGCGTGGTTTATCTGCGCGGCGACAAGGATGTCTGCTACACGGATATGATGAAATTGCTTGGGCAGATCCGGACCGCCGGATTCAAGGCTAATATCGTCATCATTCCGGAGCAGGGTTCGTAAGAGAATGACGGCCGAAGCGACGTCTGAATCGAACGGAAGGCCCGGTTTGAAGGGCAAAATCGACAAGACAATTATTGCGTCGGTTCTCCTGCACGTCCTCGTGTTCGGGTGGATGATGCTTTCGTTTTCGACCAAGGCCTACGTCATGCCGGACGAAGATGTTGTCGCGGTCGACGTGGTCTCCGCCGATCAGCTTTCGAAGGCCATGGCTGGCACGAAGACCGGCGACAAGAAAAATCCGAAACCGCTGGTGGAGAAGGTCGCCGAGGCCAAGCCGCCGGTCGAGGACGCTGTGGGCAAGATCACCGAGAAGCCGCCGGTCGTCACCGACACCACGCCGCCGCCGCAACCGAAACCGATCGAAAAGCCGGTCGAGAAAAAGCCCGATCCGCCCAAGCCCGTGGCCGAAGCCAAGCCAAAGGAAGAGCCGAAGCCGGTCGAGAAGAAACCCGAAACTCCCGACCCGATCGCTGAAGCGATCAAGAAGGAAGAGAAGAAGCCGCCGAAGCCGGTCACCGAGGCGGCAAAGCCGCCCCCTCAACCGCCGAAGCCGAAGGCGGAACGCACCTTCGACCAGACCAAGATCGCGGCGCTTCTCGACAAACGCGACCCGTCGCGCGCCCCCGTCACCGGCGATACGATCAATTCCAACGCCGCGCTGGGCACGGCGAAGGGCTCGGCCGCTGACAATTCTGCCACCTGGGGCGCGATGTTCCGCCAACAGGTCGAGCGCTGCTGGAAAAAACCTTATGGCGGAATCGAAAGCCAGAATCCCGAAGCGGCTTTCTCGATCCGGCTAAAGCGCGACGGTACGCTGGAAGCGATGCCGGTGCCTGATGGCACGCCCGCAACCCCTTATCTCAAAGTCTATCAGGAGAGCGCCTTGCGCGCGATCATCGAATGCCAGCCGTATAACCTTCCGGCCGCCTATTTCGAGGAATGGAAATTCTTCGCTCCGGTGTTCACCGAACGAAGAGGCTGAAGCGAACGGAAAACCTGAAACGCAGCCGTTACGTTCCGCGTATATGAAATGAAGCCTCGCCAATGACCGACAAAGATCTTTCGCCCCAGATGCCGTTTCGCCTCAACCGCCGACAGCTCGTTTCCGGCATGGCCTCGATCGGCCTGCTCGCGGGCGCTGTCCTGCGTCCGGCTGCCGCGCAAAAGCGCATTCCGATTCCAGAAGGCGATTTCGCGCCGGTGCCGATCGCTATACCGAACTTCGCCGCCGGCACGCCGTCCGATGGTGACGTCGGCGCCGGTGTCACGCAAGTCATCACCAACAACCTCAGGCGCAGCGGTTTGTTCGCGCCGATCGATCAGGCGGCCTATCTTGAAAAGGCCGTCAACTTCGACGCGGTGCCTCAGTTCAACAACTGGAAGACCATCAACGCGCAGGCGCTGGTCACCGGCCGCATGACGCGCCAGCCGGACGGCCGGCTGAAGGCCGAGTTTCGTTTGTGGGACGTCGCGACAGGCCAGCCACTGGCCGGCCAGCAATATTTCACCCAGCCGGAAAACTGGCGGCGGATCTCGCATATCATCTCCGACCAGATCTACGAGCGGATGACCGGCGAGAAGGGGTATTTCGACAGCCGCGTGGTGTTCGTCGACGAGACGGGCTCGAAGGAGCGGCGCGTCAAGAGGCTCGCGCTGATGGATCAGGACGGCGCCAACGTTCGCTATCTGACCCGCGGCAGCGATCTGGTGCTGACGCCGCGCTTCTCGCCCTCGACGCAGGAAATCACCTACATGGAGTTCGGGCAGGGCGACCCGCGTGTCTATCTGCTCAATATCGAAACCGGACAGCGCGAAATCGTCGGCAACTTTCCGGGCATGACCTTCTCGCCGCGCTTTTCGCCGGATGGCCAGCGCGTGATCATGAGCCTGCAACAGGGCGGCAATTCGAACCTGTTTGCGATGGACCTGCGGTCGAAGTCGACCACGCGCCTCACCGATACGCCGGCGATCGACACGTCGCCATCCTATTCGCCCGACGGCTCCCGCATCTGTTTTGAGTCCGACCGTGGCGGCAAGCCGCAGATTTATGTGATGGGCGCGAGCGGCGGTCAGGCCCAGCGCATTTCGTTCGGCGAGGGCAATTATTCGACGCCGGTGTGGTCGCCGCGCGGCGATTACATTGCATTTACCAAACAGGGCGGCGGGCAGTTCTCCATTGGCATCATCAAGCCCGATGGATCGGGCGAACGGATTCTCACCTCGGGCTTCCATAATGAAGGGCCGACATTCGCGCCGAACGGCCGGGTGCTGATGTTCTTCCGTGATCCCGGCGGCAATGGCGGTCCGTCACTGTTCAGCGTCGATATTTCCGGACGCTTCGAACAGCGCGTCCCGACGCCGGGCTTTGCTTCCGATCCGGCCTGGTCGCCACTGCTGTCCTGACAAGGTTAATGCGGAAATTGCCGGAGCCATCTGTTCGATGGACGGCAACCCTTGCCTAGCCTGCTGATTCCGTGGGCAGATTTTGAATATCGGGACAAAAAACAACGTCCCGGTAACGATGTTCGCTCAGAAAGACTTCACCCGCGGCAGGTAAGACTGCGCCGGCAAATGACGTCCGCGGTCCGCATGCAATTGGTCGACGAGAAAAAACAAGGCAATCGAGAAGAGCTGCCGCCGTCTATCTACGCGGCGCTCGTCGATTCGCTGTTCCAGAATTTTACGGCGACGTTGGCCGGGACCTTCTGCACGACCATCGTCGCGGTCATGACGGCGTTGAAGACCGGCAATCACATGGTCTGGCCGTGCGCGATCTGGATTTCGATCGTCGGCGTGGCGCGCGCCATGCAGATGCGCGAATACGAACTGGAGCGGCGGGTGTCTCCGCTGACGCCGGAGCGTGCGCCCTGGTGGGAAAACAATTACAAGAATCTGGCCGACCTCTACGCGAGCTCGCTCGGCCTGTGGTGCTTCATCGTGGTGCTCGGCAGCGGCGACGCCGTCGCGCACATGCTGTGCGCGTCTGTTACCATCGGCTACACGGCTGCCAGCGCCGGGCGCAATTATGCCCGTCCATGGATCATTCAACGTCACATCGTGTTTGCCTGTGCGCCGCTGGCGCTGGCTTTGATCCTGCACGGCGACGTCTACTACACCGGGCTCGGGCTGCTGCTGGCGCTGTTCTTCGTCGGCTTGAAGTACATCAACCTCAGCCTCAACGCGATTTTCGTCGACGCGCTGACCTCCAGCATGCGGGAGGCTGCGCTCGCCACGCGTTTCGATACCGCGCTGAACAACATGCCGCACGGCCTGTGCATGTTCACGAACGACGGGCATCTGGCGGTGATGAACCATCGCTTCGGCGAGATGATGGACCTGCCGGCCGATCTGGCGCATTTGCGTCCCAGCGCATCCGGAATCCTTGCGGCCTGTGTCGATGCCGGCTCGATCTCGGAAGCGAACGCCAACATGATCCTCGCCGAAATCGAGAACCCGCAGGCCAAGGGCATCATCACGACCGATCCGGACGTGGCGCGTGGCCGCTCGTTGTCCTGGGCATTCCAGCCGATGGCCGACGGCGGCGCCGTCGTTCTCCTGGAAGACGTCACCGAACGGCGCAATGCGGAAGCCAGGATCACGCATCTGGCGCGTTACGACGAACTGACGGGACTGCCGAACCGGGTCAATTTCCGCGACGAAATCGGCCACCTGCTGGCGAATCCGCACGGCACCAATGAAATGTCGGCGCTGCTGTTCATCGATCTTGATCAGTTCAAGCAGGTCAACGACACGCTCGGCCATCCCTGTGGCGATCAACTGCTGTGCGCGGTTGCTGACCGCTTGCGCGCGATGCTGCGGCCTGAGGATTTTGTGGCGCGGTTCGGCGGCGACGAGTTCGTGGTGTTCCAGCAAAACATCCACTCGCCCGACGAGGCCGCGGCACTCGCTCGCCGCATCGTCGATCATTTGAGCGAGCGCTACAAGATCGACAATCATCTGGTCGAGATCGGCGCCAGCATCGGCATCGCGATGACGTCCGGCGTCAGCGCCGATACGCTTTTGAAGAACGCGGACATGGCGCTCTACCGCGCCAAGGCCGATGGCCGCGGTACCTTCTGTTTCTTCCGCGAGGAGATGGCGCAGACTGTCGAGGCCCGCCGCATTCTCGAACTCGACCTGCGCCGGGCGCTGGCCAACGAGGAGTTCGAGCTGTTCTATCAGCCGCTGGTCAATCTCAAGAGCGGCAAGATTTCGACCTGCGAAGCGTTGCTGCGCTGGAATCATCCGCTTCGCGGCACTGTGTCGCCGGCCGACATCATTCCGGTCGCCGAGGACATGGGCATGATCGTCGACCTCGGTCGCTGGATCCTGCGCAAGGCGTGTCTCGAATGCATGCAGTGGCCGGAGGCGGTCAGCGTTGCAGTGAACTTCTCGCCGCAGCAGTTCCACCAGCGCGATCTCTTGAGCGAAGTCCGTTACGCGCTCGACGTCTCAGGCTTGCCTCCGGATCGGCTCGAAATCGAAATCACCGAATCCTCGCTGTTGCGCAACACCCAGCTCACCCACGAACTGCTGTCGCAGTTGTGCGAACTCGGCGTGCGGATTTCGCTGGATGATTTCGGCACCGGCTATTCGAGCCTCAGCTACCTGCACAATTTCCCGTTACAGAAGGTCAAGATCGACCGTTCGTTCCTGGAAGGTATCGATACCGACCGGCCGCTGCGGCTGCTGCGCGGCGTCGCGCGGCTGAGCGCGGACCTCGGCATGTCGGTCGTGGTCGAGGGCATCGAGACCAACGAACAGCTCGAGCTCATCAATGCTGACGGCACCGTCAGCGAAGCCCAGGGCTATCTGTTCAGCCGGCCGGTGCCCGCGATGCGGGTTCGCCAGCTTCTGGACGCCTCCCACGGCCGCCGGGCGGACGGCCAAATCATCCCGTCGCGATCCATCGCTTAAGAAATATTGTTGCGTCACCGGCCACCGGCCGGGCGGGTTATTATTCCCGTCTGCGGCAGGCTTTTTGCGACCGCCGGGTTAACCGTGTTCGGCCGATCTGTTTGCACTTGCGGTAAGAAAGAATTAACCTTCGGTTGTATGCGGCAAGGTGGCTGCTGCGGGAGGTCTTATTGAGTTTAGTGCAAGAGACGCGAAGCGGCCCCCGCCGGAGCCAAATCGACCTTCTGGACCAAGTCGAGTACCGGTTGGCAGAAACAGAAGCTGATAAAGAAGAAATCTACAACTTAAGATATCGAGCCTATCTGAACGAGGGCGCGATCGAGCCCTGCGCCGATCAACGACTGGCCGATCGTTTCGACGAGCTGCCGAATTCATGGACTTTCGGTATTTATCTCAGCGGCGAACTGACGAGTTCGGTCCGTATCAGCGTCGCCTCACCTCATCATCGTGACACGCCGGCGGTTGACGCATTTCCCGACTTGCTCGAGCCGGAACTGGCCAGAGGAAAAGTCATTGTCGACCCCAACCGGTTCGTCGCCGATCCGGTCCGCCGGACCAAATATCCGCAACTGCCTTACGTGACGCTGCGGCTCGCTTATGTCGCGTGCGAGCATTTCAACGCCGATATCGGCACCGCCACCGTTCGCAAGGAGCATCAGGCATTCTACCGCCGGGTGTTCCTGCACCAGCCGCTGTGCCTGCCGCGTCCCTATCCGACGCTCACCAAGCCGCTCTGCCTGATGGCCGTCGACTATCCGAAGCTGCGCGACAAGGTATTTCGGCGTTATCCGCTGTTCCGTTCAACCGAGGCGGAGCGGCAGATGCTGTTCGGGCGAAACCGTAGCCCGTTATCCCCGGTGCTTGACCTGCCGGAACTTCCACTGGGGCAGGCCCCAATTTCACCGACCGGCTAGTCCGGCCGGGGCCGCGCCCGCCAGCCTCATCTCCAGCGCTCGCCGCTCCTGCAAGCGCGGGATACCCCGTGATCGGCCTCGCTGTACCGGGGGTAGGGGTTTTTGCGGGCAAAATCCCGCGGATCACCTTGAAAAAACGGTATATTTGGGGGAACGGCCTTGCCTTCACCCTCGTGCCACATTTACAACCCATTAACCATGTCGGTCGCTTTTCGCCGTTTGGGGGCATTTGAACGGGTTTGGCAACACCCCATCAAGGTTGACGGAACGTTCGCTTAACTATCGCCCTGTAGACCGGATAGAAGTCGAAAACGTGAGCGTGGAGGCTCCCGAATGAAACACCCTATGCGTATCCTCCAGGGTTTGAAGCTGGCTGCAGCGCTTGCGATTGCGCTGTCGATGGGTGCCTGCGCGAAAAATTCGTTGACCGATGGTGCGATGGCGAGCGCGGCAACGCCGGGCAGCCAGCAGGACTTCGTGGTCAATGTCGGAGATCGCGTCTTCTTTGAGAGCGACCAGACCGATCTGTCGCCGCAGGCGATCGCGACGCTGGAAAAACAGGCGCAGTGGTTGCAGAGCTATCCGCGCTATAGCTTCACCATTGAGGGCCATGCCGACGAACGCGGCACCCGCGAGTACAACATTGCGCTTGGTGCGCGGCGTGCACAGTCGGTGCGCTCGTTCCTCGCCTCGCGCGGCATCGATGCGTCGCGGATGCGCACCATCTCCTACGGCAAAGAGCGCCCGGTCGCGGTCTGTAACGACATCTCCTGCTGGTCGCAGAATCGCCGCGCTGTCACGGTGCTGAACGCGAACTCTTAAGAACGCTTGACTGCAAGAGCTTGCCGGCGCCCTCTGAAAACGAGCGGCGCCGGTTATGCTTTTGGATGAGTGTCCGCCCACGCGCGTGATTTGTCTCAGTCACATTTTTGGCGTACTCCCTCTCTCAAGCTGATCCATCGTCGCGCTCACTGGCCGTAACGCCCAAATGTCATTCAGGATTCATAAAACCACCCGCGCTGCCGCGTTGGCAGCGACGCTTGTGCTGTGCGCCCTCACGGGGAAATCGCCGGCTTTCGCTCAATCCGACGACGTCGATCCAGAGGCCCGAATCCAGCAGCTCGAAAATCAGTTGCGGCAGCTCACCGGGCAAAACGAGGAACTGCAATATCGTAACCGGCAGCTCGAAGAACGGCTGAGGCTGCTCCAAAGCGGTGCGCCAGGATCGCCGCAAGGCGCTGCGCCCGGCCAGCCGGGGGCTCCGATGACGAACACGGCCGCGATGCCTCCGGTGCAACAGGCGCCGTCCTATCCGCAGCAGGCGCCGGCCTATCAGACGCCGCCCGGAGGTTATCAGTCACAGGTCGCAGCACCCGCGCCGATCGCCCAGGAGCCCGCAGGGCCGCGTAGCGGACGCCGAGGGGACGCCTTCGACCCCACGCAAAATCCCAATGCGCCCGGCGCGCCGCGCGCGCTTGGCGGTGGCCAGTTGCCGATGCCGGCCGAGGGGCAGATCGGCGCCCCGGGCGGACGAGGGGCCGGCGAGCCGCTCGACCTCGCCAATACCGGCGGGGCGCCCGCCGGCGCACTGCCTCCGCCGCCGCGAAACCCCAACGGTAGCGGCGCGCTCACCACTTTGCCGCCTTCGGCGACGCCACGCGACGAGTTCGATCTCGGCGTCGGCTATATCCAGCGCAAGGACTATGCGCTGGCCGAAGAAACCATGCGCAATTTCCAGCGCAAATATCCGAGCGATCCGATGATGGCGGAGGCGCAGTTCTGGCTCGGCGAGAGTTTGTTCCAGCGCCAGCAATATCGCGAGGCGGCCGAAGCCTTTCTCGGCGTGACGACGAAGTTCGACCGCTCGGCGAAGGCTCCGGATGCCCTGCTGCGGCTTGGCCAGTCGCTGGCCGCGTTGAAGGAAAAGGAAGCCGCCTGTGCCGCCTTTGGCGAGGTAGCGCGGAAGTATCCGCACGCCGCGGGCTCTATCAAGCAGGCGGTCGACCGTGAGCAGAAACGCTCGAAGTGCTGAAATAGGCTGGGTCAGCGTGCGGGCGCGCCGCGTATGGGTTAAGGTTTCGGCTTTGATCCACCAACGGTGGCGTCATGCCTGAGGACGACAAATCCCCGATCTCGGTGCGGCAGGCCAAAAGCCTGTTTGCGGACTGGAAGAACGCCCAAGCACTGGTGCTGGCGGTTTCCGGCGGTCCGGATTCCGTCGCCTTGATGTGCCTCGCAGCGCGCTGGCGAAATGCGCTCTCGCGCGGACCGCGCCTTCTCGCGGTAACGGTCGATCACGGTCTGCGACCGGAGGCCGTGCGAGAGGCGCGCGACGTCAAGCGCCTGGCGCGCACGCTTGGCGTGGCGCATCGCACGATGCGCTGGACCGGCTCCAAACCGAAAACTGGCATTCCGGCGGCGGCGCGAGCGGCACGCTATCAGCTTCTCTCCCGCGCCGCGCGGAGCAGCGGTGCCAGCCACATCCTCACCGCCCATACCCGTGACGACCAGGCGGAAACCCTGCTGATGCGGCTGTTGCGCGGCAGTGGCATCGGCGGTCTGGCGGCGATGGCCCGCGAGAGCGAGCGCGAGGGCGTGTTCATCGCCCGCCCGTTTCTGAACATTTCGAAATCGCAGCTGATCGCAACGCTGGAAAAGGCCGGAATCGGCTTTGCCGATGATCCGACCAACCGGGATGCCAGCTTCACCCGGCCGCGGATCCGCAAGGTGATCGAAGGCCTCGCCGTCGAAGGTGGCGATGCGCGCAACCTCGCCAGGCTGGCATCGCGGCTGGCGCGCGCCAATGCGGC
>Ga0265342_10003017_pt1 | contig 14112 bp, 10 predicted proteins | sample 4CB327metaG_FD_203125 | JGI IMG/M metagenome (GOLD analysis project Ga0265342, IMG submission 203125) | Rhizosphere microbial communities from Carex aquatilis grown in University of Washington, Seatle, WA, United States - 4-CB3-27 metaG | ecosystem: Host-associated > Plants > Roots >...
ATCGCAACCGTTCACCGTGCAGTAGCCTCCCGGCTGCGAAAGGTCGCAGTCCCGTGTGCTGTCCTGGATGCAATCCACGTTGGTACTGCAAGAATCGCCGATCTCCTTGCCGCAGGCAGGGGTGAGCAGCGCAAGCAGGGCAAAGAGCAGAGTGGATCTTGGCACGGGCGGAGTATTTGCCATAACGGGGTTAGGAATCAACGAAGGACTGCCCCAAGGACCATGGTGAGCAAGAACCCGAGTACGACGCCCGTGGACGCGGTGCCTTCATGACCGTGGCTGTGGGACTCGGGAATGACTTCATTCGAGGTGACGTAGATGAGAATTCCGCCCGCCAGAGCCAGCACGATGGGAAGGGTGGTGGCAGCGGACGCGGAAAGCACATTCCCCAGCAAAGCGCCAAGCGGAACCGCCAGGCCGCTCGCGGTCACCACGAGCAGACCGCGCCACGGCGAAACTCCCGAGAGGCGCAGGGGCGCGCCCATGACCACACCCTCGCAGACGTTCTGGATGCCGACCGAAATGACGAGTAGCCAGCCCAAGCGCGAGCCGTGGCCAGAAGCGAAACCAGCGCCTATGGCAAGTCCCTCGGGAATACGGTGGATGCTGAGCGCGCCGACGATGGCATAGCTGCGCCGGAGCTCATCGGACGATTGGTGCGGGTCGTGACCTTCGAGACCGATGTGGCCGTGGTGGCCACCCGCGTGCCGGTGGGGAATGAAGCGATCCATGAGCGCCGCGACCACCACTCCTAGCAGAAAACCCAGCACCACCTTGCCGAGCAGCACGCCGTCGAGCCCAGTCGGGCTTTGTACGCCCTCTAAGGCCTCGGCGAGCAGACCCATGGTCGCAGCGGCCAGCATAAGACCTGCGCCCAATCCCAAGATGCCGTCGTAGGCTCGGCGCGGAAGCCGCCGAAGGAAAAAGAAGGGGAAGGCCCCCAGGCCCGTGGCCAGGCCGGTCAAACCAGCAGCAGAAAGGGCTTCTAGCATGCGAGGGCAGTTCTTACCATGCTCCGGGCGCAAGGGTTCGAGTAAGCTGGCCACCATGGTTGCCTATCTTGGTTTGGGGTCGAACCTCGGTGACCGACGCTCCGAGATCGCGCTGGCCATCGAGGCGTTGGCCGAGCTTGGCCACCTTTCCGCGCTTAGCGCCCTTTACGAAACCGAGCCCGAAGGTGGGGCGGACCAGCCGAGGTATCTCAACGCGGTGGTGAGACTCGAAACAGAGCTTTCTGCGCACCCACTCTTGCAAGCGTGTCTGGACATAGAGCGCGCCCATGGGCGGGTGCGCCCAGCGGGCACGGCCAAAGCCCCGCGAACCATCGATATCGACCTCCTCCTCTACGGCGAGGCGGTCATCGAGGACCCCGGGCTGCGCGTTCCCCATCCCGCCATCCTGTCACGCCCGTTTGTGCGCATTCCGCTAGCCGAGGTGGCGCTGCCGGGCCTGCGCCATCCGGTCAGCGGGGAATCGCTCACGGAGTGCGCGCCTGACCCGACCGTGAGGCGATTGTGACGCCGGATCCGATCTGTTTCCGGCGGTCGGTTCCGTCAAGCCAGCCACCCAGCCGACTATGAGCTCCGAGAGGCACTACTCGCCAGCGGGCGGCTCCTCGTAGGTGACCTCGACCTTCCATTCTTTTGCCAACCATTCGAGCAGGGCCGATTCCCGTCCCTCGACCGTGTCGGTCATGGCGGCCTCGATGACCGTGCCATAGATGACCTCACGCGCCTCCTGGCGCCCGATGGAGGAGAGAAATGTTCGCAGGGCTTGTTCGTCGGGGAAGCGCTTATCGACCTGGTCCACTGCGGCGCGATAGGGCTCCTCACCGATAGCCTCGATGATGGCTTCGATTTCTAGCTCTTCGTCCTCGGTCACATGACCGCTGGCCATAATCACGAATTCGAGCAATCCGGCCAGTGCCAATTGTTCGTCTTTGCTGAGGTCGGCAAGTTCCATCGTCGTCTCCTGCGCCGAGCTTACACCAACATGGCGAACCTGGCGCCGCCGCCGAGCGGCGGAATGCGGGTAAGATGACCCACGACGTCTACATCCGTTGCCTCTGGTCAAGGCGTCGGGCGAGCTGCGCGGACTATTCTCGAAAGATCGGAGAAGGGAGGCCGAATTGTGGTGAATAATGCGGGCAAGGATATGCGGTGCCTTCCTCGATGAAACCGGTCAAGAACATTCTCATCACCCTGGGCGACCCCGCAGGAATTTCCGGCGAGGTCATCGTCAGCGCGCTGTCCGCTCTTGCGCGGCCGAAAACGGCGCTGGCCAAACAGATCCGCGCCCTCCTTGCCAAGGGTCCGGCGAACCTGTATGTCGCGGGCGATGGCAATGTCCTTGCGCACGCCAAGCGCATCGTGCGTTCGACCATTCCCATCGAGCCCGTCGATGGCTTTTCCCCCACGGCCCAGGCGCCCACGCGCATACCGTTGTTCGAGGTCAGCAAGATCGCAAAGTCGGGATTCCGCTTCGGCATCTCCGCCTACGGCCGCGAGCAGCTGGACTATCTCGATTTTGCCATCGAGAAGGCGCGGCGCGGAACGGTGGCCGCCATCGTGACCGCTCCCATGACCAAGGAAGCAGTGGCCAAGGTCGAGCCTGGCTTCGTGGGCCACACCGGCTACCTGGCCGAAGAGCTCGGTGTGCACGACGAGCGCATGGCCTTTCTCACGCCCGAGTACATCCTGGCCTTGCAAACCACCCACGTCCCGCTCGTCGAGGTCGCCAAGAATCTCACCCAGCAGGGCATCGCCACCACCATCGCGATGCTGGCCGCAGCCGGGCGCAAATACTACGGCCTCAAGCTGCCGGTCGCCGTGCTCGGACTCAACCCACACGCTGGCGAACACGGGCTGCTTGGCCTGGAAGAGGACCGCATCATCGTGCCAGCGATGGAGCAGGCGCGTGGCCAAGGCTGGGCTTGCGACGGGCCCTTCCCGGCCGATTCGTTCTTCATCGAGCGTGTGAAGCGCTACAAGCTGATCCTGGCCATGTACCACGACCAAGGCTTGGTAGCGGTCAAACCTGCTTTTCCACGCGTCTCGGTCAATGTCACCCTGGGATTGCCCGTGGTGCGCACCTCCGTGGATCACGGCTCGGGCTACGACATCGCCGGCAAGGGCAAGGCCGACGAAACCAGTATGCTCTACGCGATCAAGGCAGCCTTAGAGTTGACCAGAATTTGAACGAGCGACGGGGACGCGGTGCGACTTTCTGTGCCGGTGCTCCGCCGCGGGCGCGCCAGCAGTACTCGCGCAACATACGCTGATGCCGGTTCGCCATCCTCGTGAAGCGGACCCCTAGGCCGTAGAAGTAGTCGTCCAAGGAGTCGCGGCAGGTTTCCCCGGCGGCCCAGATGGTCTCGCCGAGAGCGGGCAACTCGAATTCCAGTCCTACGGGTGTGCGCGGAGGGTAGGGATGCTGGACCAGAGCGTTGAGGTAGAGCCCGCTTTCGCTGATATCCATGGTCACCGCACGCTGGGGCTGATCTAGAACGTAGGCGCTGACGTACAGTTCGAGAGGGACACGTGAGTCGAATCGACGGTTGTCGAAAAGTGATTGCTGAGTCATGACGACCTCCAGGTGGTTTAATGTAGGATATTAAACCACAGAAGGTTACACGTCAAATCGAGTGGGTCCGTACCTTTCGAGGGCTCCAGGGTTGGCAGACGGCCATGGCCTCGGCGGGAGGCTATGCGCCCCCCTACCTCTTCAGGCTCGTCACAGCTGGGAAGGAGGTCACTGGCTGCAGCACCCGCACGGGAGGCAGTTCACTCTTCGCGCGGATGCGGGCGATCCACTCGATAGCTACGCCCGAGGCTGGGGGCATGATCACGGTCGCTTTGAGGCGGCCTTCGCGCACCAGGCGCTGCCCGAAGGTTTGCGACCCGTCGCAGCCCGTAATGCAGGCGTTGGCCAGCGGAAGATCCTTCTGCGAGGCCACGTCGCGCAGGGCCTGACGCACGCCAAGCGCCATTTCATCATTGTGGGCCACGAACATTCCCGGCAGCTCCGAGCTGGCCGCGAGATCTCCGGCCCAGCGTTCGACGGCCATGCGCGCGCGTTCACTGGTCCAATCGCCGCCGAGCTCGATGAGACTGAAGTCGTCCGCCAGGATCTCTTTCAGACCATCCAGGCGTTGCTGCGCGGTCACTGCGGTGAGCGGGCCGGTCACGCACAGAACCTTGCCGGGATGACCAACCAAGGCACGAACCTGACGGCCGTGAATGCGCCCAATTTCAAGCTGGTCCGGCGTAACCACGAAGATCGCGCGGTTGGGGTACTGCTCGCTGATCGCGTCAATGAAGGTGCCCTCGTTGAGAAGTGCCCAGTCGAGCCCAGCTTCGGCCGACTCGCGCACAACGTCGGGAAGGACATCGTCGCGCACGCTGCTGACCAGGATCGCAGCCAACTTCGTCGTTGAGGCATTCTTGATGGCAGCACGGATCTGCTCGACCTGCCGGTTCGCGTCGTTCTGGGCTGACTCGAGGATGACCTCGAAACCGTGCTTTTGGGCCTCGCGAAGTCCGACGTCCTTGAGCCTCTGCTGGTAGTCGTTGTCGTTGGAACGCAGAAACAGCCCGATGGTACCCAGCATGGGCTCATTTTCGCACAGAGAGGTGCGTCCGCCGAGGGGGTATTCGCGATCTTTTGCATGTGGCATCCGGCTATTTCGGCCGGCAAAGTGTTCATCGCCAGGCCAGTGGTGGATAATAGCGGCCATGCAAGCGATGATTCTCGCTGCCGGACGTTCGACGCGCCTGGGATCCATGGGTTTGGCGCTGCCCAAGCCGCTTCTGCCGGTTTGCGGATACCCGGTCATTACCTTCGGCATCGAGCTGTGCCGGCGGGCGGGTCTGACCGATATCGTGATCAACCTCCACCACCACGGCGACAAGATCGGACAGTCCCTAGGCGATGGCTCGCGCTTCGGCGTGCGCCTGCGCTATTCCGCGGAAGAAGAGCTGCTGGGCACGGGTGGGGCGCTGTGGAAAGCGAGGTACATGTTTTCGCCGGGGCCGGTGCTGGTCTTGAACGGCAAGGTCGCTGCCGATATCGACCTTCGTGCCGTGATGGCCGCTCATGGCGACGCGGCGCAGGGTACCGTCGCCACCATGGTCGTGCGAGAAGATCCCAATCCAGAGCTGTGGGCACCCATTGGCGTGGACACTACCGGCGCGGTGCTCAGCATTCGCGGCAAGCGCGCCGACCGCACTGCGCTGGGGAGGGTGCTACCGCGCATGTTTACCGGGATCCATGTGGTCGAACCCGGACTGCTCGATCGGTTGCCGCAAGGGGTTTCGGATGTCATCGGCGACGCCTACATTCCCGCGCTTCTGGCGGGAAACCGCATCGGCTCTTTGACCATGACCGGCTATTTCGCCGAGCACTCGACGCCCGAGCGCTACCTGGCCGGCAACCTCGACCTTCTGCAGAACCCAGCATTCCTACCGCAAGCGCCGGGACCGCTGGTGGGCGTGGACGCAGGGGCCCAGGTGGACCCGAGCGCTCACATCTGCGCACCGGTGCGGATCGCGGCCGGCGCCGTCGTCGAGGCAGGTGCCGTGGTCGGGCCGCTCACCGTGGTCTGTGCCGGAGGGCGCGTCGCCGCGGGCGCGGAAATCGCTCGTAGCGTGGTGTGGCCCGGGGCAACGGCCAGTGGGAAGCAGGTGGGTGCCGTGTTCACCCCCGAGTCGGTCTATGCCGCCGAAACCACGCCCGAGCCTGTTGATCCTTCTCCCGCCGCAACATCCTAAGTGCGAACCGACCGTCCCCTAAGCCCCGGGGCTAGGAAGGTTCCTAGTGGCTGCCGCAGCCGTGGCAGCTCGTGCACTCGTGGTCGCCGTGGCCTTCTCCGTGCATATCCTTGGCGGTCGCTGCGCGCACCCCGACGATCTTGACGTCGAAATTCAGCGTGGCGCCGGCCAGCGGATGGTTTCCGTCCACCGTGACGCTGTCATCGTCGGTGGCTACCACTGTCAGGACGCGCGCCCCGTGGGGGCCGTGGGCGCGAAAATGCATCCCAATCTCGATGTCACCCTCGGGGAACTCATCACGCGATAGCTTCTCGACCAACTTCTCCTCGCGCGGGCCGTACCCGCCCTCGGGACCTATGGTGACCTTGACGTGATCCCCTTCTGACTTGCCGAGCAGCGCCTCTTCGAGGCCTGGCACAATCATGCCCGAGCCGTGCACGTAGGAAAGTGGTTCGCCACTTTCCGGACCCTCTGAGGAGTCCAGCACGTCTCCCTTGATGTCGGTCAGCGTGTAGTGGATGGTCACGACGGTCTTTTCTGCAATCTGCATGTAACTTCCTTCCACGAAAATGGGACTCTCAGGATACGACTGGTGGAGCGTTTTGGCGAGCCATCTTGGCTGCCCAAGCCCCTCGATTTCAATGCCTTGCCTGGCGCTTACCCGTCCAATCCGCTCGATCAAGTCTGGTGACTTCGGTTTCGGCAACTTCGGCCACCCTCAGCCCTCCCGTTTCTCCATCTGCCCTTTGTCGCCCGCTCTCTATCCCTCTTGGCTGGCGACAGGTGCCACTGGCGGCTCTACCCCGGCCCCCTTCTCGCGCAAGAGCAGGACCAGCATGCCCAGGCTGGCCAGGTTGCTGCTTGCAACGACGAGCGGACCGATGATGTTTCCTGGCACTCTCAAGGCCAGGCAGGCCGACGCCACCACAGCCAGCGCGGCCATATAGGCGAAATCGCCAGCCAGGATGGTGGGCGTGCGATGCTCGAGAGCGGCCAGTCCTTCGCGGTGGCAGCGCAGCGCCACCGTGATGGGAAAACCAACAAAAAGCAGAGCGGTGGTGTAGACCAGCGGCAGGTCGGCGGACGGGAGCCGTTGCACGCTCACGTAGTACCAGTGCGCAAGCCCGGGCAGGAGAAAGAGCAGCGGAATGAGAGAGAAGATGGCGCCAGCCGCGACCGAGAAGCGCAACACCTGCGAGTCCTCACGCGCACGCGGCGGGAAGGAAATCACCACGTTTTGAACCCGGCTGGCGGCATAGGCGGCTGGGTTGGCCAGCCCGGCAGCCAGGTAATAGGCGGGCAGCATGTGCTCGGGCTGGCCGGCCCGAGCGATCACGGCGCCCAGGATCATCCCGGACAAGGTCATCAAGAATCCGCCGAGGGATAGCGGCAAGGTAAAGAGCAGGATCTTGCGCCGGCTCGCCGCGGGTGCGACGCTATCCGCCAGCGCGGCGGCGAACGGCCGGCTGTGCCACCACGAAACCGCGGTTTCCAAAGCGACCGGACCGGCCTGGCAGACCATGGCCCAGCGCGGACCAACGAGCCCCCACGAGCAGAACAGCGGTGAGAGCGCGAGGGTCAGGCCAATGCGCGCGAAAGTCGCGGAGCTGGCGCGGCCCGAAGCGCCGTTGTTGTAGAGCAAGACCATGTAGGGGTTGCGTGCGTAAAAGAGAAGATTGAGCAGAATGGTGAATGGAAAAGCCTGCGCGGCTGGCCTTTCGATGGAGACCGGCAAGCCGAGCAAAGCACTGAAGATCAGGTGCCCGACTGCCGGGATGCACAGGGCAATCTGAATCACCGCCGTCGCGAACGACAGCAGGTTGTTGATGGCGACGAAGCGTGCGTAGCCCTGCTTGGTGCGGGCGAACACCATACCCGCCGTGACCAGCCCAGCCCCGAGCGTTGCCACCATGAACATGATGATGTTCGACTGGGCAACACCAGCCAGGTTCAGCGCGCCACCCTCGCCATGGGCAGCCACCATGGCCACAAGCGGGTAGCTCAGGCTCTGCGACGCTGCCTGGAGCGCGAGGGGAACGAAGTGGACGGTCAACCGTCGGGTGGAGGGAGCTTCTGTGGAATCAAACATCGATTGCAAGACAGCCTACATCGGATGAACTGCGAAAGAATTTCACCACTGAGAGCACGGAGAACACAGAGCTCGGATGGGAAGGGTTTTCCGGATCTCGGATCCGAGCTTCCGCGTTCCCTTCCGTCTCTGTGCGCTCTGTGCTCTCTGGGGTTCAATCCTCTTCTTCGAAATCGCCGGAACGCATGTCGGTGGCGCGGGGTATTCTGCGCCCCGTGCTCCGCGTCTGCACGTCCCATCGCACCGAAATGCTGCTGGAAGCATTCGTGGCCCAGCTTGTGGACGAGCGCAAGCAGCGAGGACCGTTTGTCCCCATACGCGTGGTGGTGCCCAACCGCAACGTGGAGACCTTTCTTCGCCTGAGAGTCGCCGAGCACTGTGGGATCTCCGCCAACTTGGAAACTACCTTCTTGCGCCAGTTTCTGGCTGGGATCGCACAGAGCGCTGTCTCGGACGCCACGGTCGCGCATGCCGCGCACGTGGAGGGCCACTTGCTGGCGCTCTTGCACGACGACGCCCTGCTTGCTGAGACCTCCTTGGCACACGTGCGCGCCTATCTGGCGTCAGCGGGAGCTGACCGCGATGCCCTGGATCGGAGGCGCTGCCAACTGGCCGCCTTGCTGGCCCAGCTCTTCGATGAATACGCGGGTTCGCGCCCCGAGATGCTGGCTGCCTGGGTGAGCGGAGATGCGCACGCCAGCGCCGAGCCCAGTCACGAGGTCTGGCAGCGAACCCTGTGGCTGGCGGTCTTTGGCCGCAACGGCCGCCTGGTGAGGTCGGCCGCCACGAGCGGGATTCGCCACGTGCAGCTGGAGGCGATGTGGCATGAGGTGATGGCGAAGTCACCAGCTCCTTTCGCGGGCCAGACCTTGCACGTCTTCGGCCTGTCCTACATCGCGACGGCCTACCACCGCATGCTGGCAACGCTCGCGCGCGAATCCACGGTCCACGTGTACACCCTCAACCCGTGTCGCGAAGACGAGGACGAGCTCCTGGCCAGGCCGGATCCCAGCGCGGACGATCCTTTCGGGCTCGGGCGCGAGCCACAACCCGCCCTCCGCCGCTGGGCGCGGCCGGGCCGGGAGAATCTGCGCCTCCTGGCCGCGTGCCCAGATGCTGCGGTGGACGCGCGCTTTGCCGAGAGCGCGGGCGACGGGGCCACGCTGCTGCGCCGTCTGCAAGGCGACATCGTGAACCGCCGGGCGCCCGACCCAAGCGCGGACCACGGTGCGCCCGACGGTAGCCTGTGCGTGCTGCCGTGCCCGTCGCTGCGCCGGGAGCTGGAAGTGGTGGCGGCGGAGATCTGGAATCTGGTGCGCCAGGATCCGTCGCTGCGTCTGTGCGACATTGCGGTGATCGTTCCCGAGGCCAGCAAAGACCTCTACCTGGCACAGCTCTCGGCGGTGTTCGGCGAGAGCTGCGATTTGCCCCACAGCGTGGCAGATCTGCCGGCTGCCAGCGCCCATCGCGTGGCCGAAGCCATCGAGCTTTTGCTCCACCTTCCCTTCTCCACCTTCACGCGCAAGGATTTCCTACCGCTTGTCACCCATCCCTGCCTGATGGCAAGGTTCCCCAAGGCCGCGCCCGAAACCTGGCGCGACCTGGCCCACGAGCTCGGCATCGTGCGCGGTGCTGATCGCGACGACCTTGCGGGATCGTACGTCACGCGCGATCTCTTCACCTGGGATCAAGGACTGCGCAGGTTGGCCCTGGGTGCGCTCTGCGACGCGCTTAGCCCCGACGAGCGCGAACCCGTGGTTCTGGCCGGGGAAAGCTACCTGCCTGGCCCGGCCATCGACAGCGCCGACCAGGAGTCCCTCGGCTTTGGTCTGCTCGTCCGATCGCTCATCGCCGACGCGCGCTTCGCGTCGGGTGGCGAGACCACGGCCGAACGCCCGCTCGCCCACTGGCTCGAATTCATCCGTGGCTTGGTCGAGTCCTATCTCGTGCTCGACCAGAACGACGGCGCGGGCAAGGGCGTGATCTCCCGCTTTCTAGCCGAGCTGGAGACCCTCTCGGACACCGGCCTCGGCGAACGGCCGATCTCCTATCGCGTGGCGGCCGAGCTGGCCGAGCGCGCGCTATCGGCTACACCGGCGAGCCGCGGCCACTACCTGGCGAGCGGCGTGACCGTAGCCTCGTTCGTGCCCATGCGCGCGATCCCATTCCGCGCCGTATTCGTTCTCGGTCTGGGGCAAGACGCGTTTCCACGGCCCGCTGGTCGCCATGAGCTGGATCTACGCGCTGGCCGACGCCAGGCCGGCGACGTCGATCGCCGCGAGCAGGATCTCTACATGTTCCTCGAAACCCTGCTTTCTGCGCGCGATTATGTCGCGCTCTCCTATGTCGCGCGCGACGAGATCACGGGCGACGAGCTGCCCTGCTCGCCGGTGCTGCTCGAACTGCGCACGCTTCTCGGCCAGGGCTACCTCGACCCGACCCAGCTTTCGCTTCTCTTCTGCGACAACGCCAAGTCCCGTCCCCCGCTGCGTCGCTACGACGACCTTGCCCATCGACGTGCGGTCCTGCCTGCCGCCGAGGCCGAGCACGCGGCGAAAGAGATGGGAGCTCGATGGACGCAAGACGAGCCAAGGGCAACCCCCGCCCTTGTCAAGGCGGCTAGTCTACCTGCGACGAGTGCGACGGATGCTCCTGCGTCTTTCGTGGTTCCGCTGGCTGCCCTGCGGCGCTTTCTCGAAGATCCTTTGCAGGGTTCGGCGCGCTTTCGCCTACGCATGTACGAGGACGACGATCGGGCGCTGGCCGATGTGGAGGACGAGCCCTTCGACATGGACAAGCGAGGGTCTTCCTGGTTGGTACGCGCGAGCATGAACGACGCGCTCCTCGCCGCGCAGGCCACGCCGCCATGGCAGGATCTGCTCGCGGCGTACCAACGCCGAGCCGGCCGCGCCGAGCTCACTGGACGATGTCCAACCGGATTGTTCCGAACCTCGAGCACGCAATTCGAGCAGGATCTCCTGGGCGCCTGGCAAAAGGAGTTGCCCAGGATCCTGGGGCAAGGAAGCACCAAGTGTTGCGTGGTCCGCCTCGTCCCCCACGCGGGCAAGGGCCTTCTTCAAACAGGAAGGGACAATTCTGGCGTCGTCTTCTATCCGGCCCCCACGTTCACGGTGACCCTGCCTGGCACACAGGGCGGGCCGGATATGGAGATTCGCATTGGGGGACAGACCGGACTTTGCGCCAGCTTGGGGGAAGCTGGCGTCGCTGCGTCCACCTTGGGCTTCACCTGCCGCGCGGGAATCTCGGGCAAGGACGTGCTCCGGGAGGAGCTTGGAGCATTCCTCGACTACGTGGCCCTGACCGCGGCCGGCGCCGACCCCGCTCGTTCCGGCCATCGCAGCGCCCTTTTCTACGCGAAGGATCGCCAGGGCAAGTCGCGCACCTTGGGTTTTGGGCCGCTCGAACGCGAGCGCGCGCGGGACTATCTGGCGCGGCTGTGCGCGGAGCTGGTCACGGGCGCGCTCGACGCGAACGGCCTGGCCACGGGCGTGCACCCGTACCTTTTGCCCTACGAAGCGGTGCTCGCTAGCGAGCGCAAGCAGACCCCCCTGGCCGACGAGATCGATGACCTGTGCGAGAAGGCCGAGAGCGACGAGCCAAGCTTCAGTTCCCTGCGCGGCCCCGTGCCGAGGGTCCTTGAACGCTACGCCCCGCCGGCGGCCGCCGAGAGCATGGTGAAGGCACGTTTCGGCCTGTTCTTCCAGCTTGCGCAAGAGGAAGGCGCATGAGCCAGACCCTGCGCTATCCCAGGCCGCAAGAGCTGGCAGGTCTCGGCCGCGGTCACAGCGTGGTGGAGTCTTCGGCCGGCACGGGCAAGACCTTCCTGCTCGAACACCTCTTCGTCGATCTCATCCTGACCCACGGTTTGTCGTGCGAGGAGATCCTGGTGGTCACCTTCACGGAGAAGGCCACCGCCGAGCTGGTGCTGCGCTTGCGCGCGCTCATCGCTCGCCTGGCCGGCCTGCGGCCAGATGAAGCCAACGAGGCGGCCAAGGCCGTCGAGGCGGGCGGCGCCCCGGCCAGCGCAAGCTGGGTCATCGACGACAAGGCGAGAAGGCTGCTGGGCGAGGCGCTGCTCGCCTTCGACCGCGCCAACATCTTCACCATCCATGGCTTCTGTCAGCGCGTTCTGCGTGACCACGCCTTTGTGCAGGGCCGCTTCTTCGACGAAGAGCTGATCGGCGAGGAGGCGGCCTTCTCGGACGCATTTCACGAGGTGCTGCGCAGCCAAGCTGCCCGCACCAGCGACCTGGCGGCCCCCATCGAAGCGTGGCTGTCGAGCAGCAAATCCGTCGGCCGCCTGGAAACCCTGCTGCACGCCTGCGACCGCGAGAAGACCACGCCTCTGCGCACTCGCTTCGACCAGGTCCGCCTGACCGCCGCCATGGCCGCATGGCAACCCGTCGCGGTCGACGACGAGCAGCTCAAACGACGCCTGAAGAATGCCAAGGTCCACTCGAGCTCGATTCGATCCATCGTCGCCCGACTTGCCCGCGTGTCCGAGATCGTGGCTGCGTGCATGGAAGACGCCGTGCTCGACCCTGTGCGCTTTTTGGCCGCCATGCAGGGCTTCGCCAGCGAGCCTCGCATGCAAGATGGGCTCGCCTATGTGTTGCAGAAGCTTCCCGCGTCGTCCTCGGACGAAAGCCTGGCGACCCTTGCCAGCGCGGTTCGCGAGCTGCATGAAGCCACCGTTCCTCTCGACGCGTTTCTGGCCGAGCGCCTCTCTCCGCTCATCCGCGAGCACGCGGCCCGCCGTAAACGCAGAGCCGGTCTGTTCGACTTTTCCGACATGCTCCACCTCGTGGCCAAGGCGCTCGCCGATCCTGGTCCCGCCGGTGCTGCGCTTCTCGAGGCCCTGCGCCGCCGTTTCCGTCACGCCTTGATCGACGAATTCCAAGACACGGACGACGTCCAGTGGTCGATCTTCCAGCGCATCTTCGTCGACGCACACGACAGCCATGCTCTGACCGTGATCGGCGATCCCAAACAAGCCATCTATGGCTTCCGCGGCGCCGACATCCGTGCCTACCTCGAGGCAAGCAAGGCCTTGCAGAAGGCAGGTGGCAAGCGCCTCGCGCTCGACCGCAACTACCGTTCCACGGCGGAAATCATCGAGGCCACCAACCTGATCTTCGATCAAAACGCGGAGTTCTTCCGCCGCGAAAGCGGCATCACCTACGACCAGCCCGTACGCTGCGGCCGACTGGATCTTCGCTTGCTGAACGAAACGGGCACCTCTGCGCCCGTGGTCGTATTCGGTCTCGCGACCAGCGAAGCATCGCTGCTCACGCCGCGTGCCCACGGCACGGTCCAGGCCGCCATCGTCGATGAACTGCGCGTCCTGCTCGCTCCAGCCAGCCCGCTTCGCCTGCACGGCAAGGACGGCGACAGGCGGCTGCGCGCTCGCGACGTGTTCATTCTGACCTTCACCAACGCTGAAAGCCACGCCATCGGGCGCGCGCTCGGTGCGGCCTCGATCCCCTACGCGTTCTACAAGCTGGGCAAGCTCTTCGAGTCGCCCGAGGCTGCGGAGGTTCTGGCGGTTCTGCGTGCCATCGCCCAGCCCGAGGATCGCAGCCTGCGCGCGCAAGCCCTGCTGACGGGATTTTTCGACCTCGACGTGACGGGTGTGGCGGCGACCCTCGACCTTGGCCAGTCCTCGCCGCCCGTACAGCACCTGCTCCGTTTCGCTACCCTGGCTGCCAAGGGTGATATCCCAGGCTTGTTCGCATCGATGATCGACGACAGCGGTCTTGTCCGCCGCGAGGTCTTCGCCCACGCCAGCGAGCGAACCCTGACCAATGTCACGCACGTACTCGAGATCCTGCAAGCGGAATGGGCGCGCCGGCACGCATCGCTGCCCGAGTTGGCGGATCTGCTGGGCGCCTTCATGCGCGGGACACAGAAGCCACCCAGTCGGGAGGGCGACTTGCAGCGCCTAGAGACTGACAAGGACGCGGTCCAGATCCTGACCGTGCACAAGGCCAAGGGGCTCGAAGCCGCCGTGGTGTTCGTGTATGGCGGCACGGGCGAGAGCAAGGCCAAACCGGTGCACGTTCTGCACGAAGGCGGTAGGCGGGTCCTGCACGTCGGTCGACTGGACGACGCTGGCAAGCGCCTCGTGGCTCTGGATCTGGAGGACGAGCGAAGCCGCCTGCTCTACGTGGCCCTGACCCGCGCCCGCTACCGACTGTACCTGCCCCACTACCCGCCCGAGCTCAAGTTGCTCAA
>Ga0265342_10003018_pt1 | contig 14108 bp, 13 predicted proteins | sample 4CB327metaG_FD_203125 | JGI IMG/M metagenome (GOLD analysis project Ga0265342, IMG submission 203125) | Rhizosphere microbial communities from Carex aquatilis grown in University of Washington, Seatle, WA, United States - 4-CB3-27 metaG | ecosystem: Host-associated > Plants > Roots >...
AACGGAGACCCAGGCTGGCAGACGCTCTGGCGAGGCTTCGAAAAGCTCCTCCTCGCAGACGCTGCTTGGTCTGCTGCCCTCCTGACGCGATGAGATCAATCATGAGACGTCGAGTATTCGCCCTCCTCGCGCCTAGCCATCGCGCGAAATCCACGGCGCCAGCTGATTGCATTACGCTGCGGTCGAGGCACTAGGGGACGCGGTCGTTGCGGTTCAGGCATCTTCATCGGCTTCGGTCAGAAACCAGGCCGTGCGGTCCAACAGAGTCTCTGGCGTGGCGGGTGCATCCTTTCCCCAGTCCATCACTACCGTTCGCCTATCGCGAGGGGAGAAGCGTCTCTTGGTGAGCAGGTCGATGAGCCACGGAGCACCGAGAAACGCGAAGGAAGCGGATACATGGCCTTCAAAACACAGCGTCGGCAGCAGTCGATCCAGGAGAGCCGCGATGCTCTTCGGGGAGTCGCCAAAGAGGTCGCGCAGGTGCGCTGTCCGGCCTTCGCTCTCGACCACGGCGTAAGCCACGACAGCACGTGTACGCCGTCGTGTGATGGCGAAGAATCGGTGGGTGCCGGGATCGGGCTTGCGTAGGAATCGCCAATGCAGGAACGCGGCTGAACGTTCGGCGACATGAGAAAACGAGGCCCGTGCCCGGTGCCACAGTTCGTCGAATCGTGCGTCTGGCGCCGCTAGATTCTCGAGGCGAAACGACGCCACCGAGGCGAAGAAAGCGGGCGACAAGCGCAGAATGATGGCTGCGTCCAACACGACCGCAGCCGCGGTGGCCACTGGTTCGGACATGCGCCGCCTCACGTACGTGTGGAATCGCAACGGCACCGCGAAGCGCACCATGGGGCCGAGTTCGCGAAAGCCAGTGCGAAGCACGGTCGGCAACGCTTTGGCGTTGGGATAGCCAAGCGAGAGCGAAAAATGTTCCTGGGCGTGGGTGCGCGTGGCACGCTGAAGGAGCAAAGCCGGTCCGAGCGCCCTGTGCTTCTGGTCAACCGCTAGATCGCCCAGCAGGGCCACGGACACGGTGCGGCCATTGCAGAGGTAGGTACGCGTGCCAATGCCCATGCAACCGACAGGTCCTGCCGCCTCCAAACCGTCGCGCTCAAGGAGGTGGACCACGCCGCGTCCAGCGGGGTTTTCCAGGTAAAACCAATCTAGCCGGCGCTGAGGGGCGCGACAGGCCTCGAGGTTGCGAGTCCACAGCGCGCACAGATCCGATCTTGCTGTTGCGGGGTCTGCCACTCGCACGTGGTAACTCATCTCGTTTGGGCTATTGTCGCTCCCATGGTGGACCCAACGCAAGGGGCCCGACGAAACTGGATGAAGGCCGCGTTCGCGGCCGTGATCGCGGGTCTAGGTAGTGCTTCATATCTTTTCCGGCGGTCGCTGTGGGCGAGATTGTCGCTCTGGACGCGTCTCGCCGAGTTCAACGCTAGCCCTCCCCTCCTGCCGCATGACCCCGTCAAGGATCGCTGCCGCCTGGCGGTGTCACACGGTGGCTCCCCGGCCGCCAACGTCGATGCCGTGCTGGACAAGCTCGGGGGTATCGGCCGGTATGTCGGTGAGGAAGATATCGTCATCGTCAAGGTGAGTGCGCAATGGTGGAACCAAGGCATGACCAATGTGGCAGCTGTGAAGCGGTTGGTGGAGCAGGTGCTCGAACGACCTGGGTTCAAGGGAGAGGTGGTGTTGTTCGAGAACACACACTTCCGGCTCGCCAATGGATCCGGTCTGTCGCGTGCCTGGACGCGACCCAGCGAGCGCAATGTTGATGTTCCGGGATGGCATTGCATGGGCGATTTGCTGCCGCATTTTTCCGGACGAAATGCGCCCGTGTCTGCGGTCGGACTTATCGACGCAGGTCCAAGTGCTCTTGCGGACTCGGGTTGGCATGATGCCGGCCACGCCTTTGGCGTATACGGCGGCGACAACCGTGGACCGATTGCTGCCGGCGAGGATCGCGATGGGTACCACTGGGACTTCGCCGAGACCTTCTCATTGATGCGAAGTTTGGTGGACGAAGCCCGGACGCCCTTGACGTGGCCGCGCTTCACCTCGCCTAGGAGCGGGATCGTGATTGACCTGCGTGACGGCCTCTTCCGCCGCGACGGCGGCAAGTTGGTTGCTCTTGCCGATCGGAAACTGACCTTCATCAACATGACCACTGTCAATGAGCACGGAGCGACCGGCATCACGGCGGCTTGCAAGTCCGCTATGGGGATTGTCGACATGAGTGCAGGCCAGCTTGGCACCCATCCGCTGGCGCGCGGCTACCAATCCGTTCACTATTTTGGCGTGCCGGGCGCCATTTGGCGCATGGCGGGCCCGTTGGCGCATTTTGCAGCCAAGGTCCGCACGCCCGATCTCATCCTGTCGGTGGCCGAGTGGATCGGTGTGACACCAGCGGGGCCGTGGGACAACGAAAAGGACGTTCGCCTCGACGCCGCATCCGCCATCAAGGCAAATACCATGGTGGCCGGAAGCGATCCCGTCGCAATCGACACGTGGTGTGCTCGGCACCTGTTCATGACGAGTGAAGGCATCCGCAAGGATCTGTGGAATCTCGATGATCCCGGGGCGCGCCTCGTGCGTTTCTTGCGCTACTATAGGCAGATCTGGGGGCGAGGGACCATGGATCCCGCTCTCATGGAAGTCGTGTAGGGTGCGAGAACTCGTTCTGATATGATCATGGCGACGTTATCACTAGGATAGGAGTTCCGTTGACCGCCTCACTTTCTGTCATCATACCCACCTATAATCGCGGCCTTCTCCTGGGCGGGGCGATACGATCTGCGCTGGCGCAGATGGGGCCCGGCGACGAGCTAATCGTCGTCGACGACGGGTCCACTGACGATACGCGTGCGGTCGTGGATTCGTTCGGCGACCGAGTCACCTATGTTTGCGGTCAGCACCGCGGTGCCGGACCGGCGCGCAATCTGGGGATCGCGCACGCGCACGGAGACCTGGTGGCCTTCCTCGATTCCGATGACGAATGGTTGCCAGGAACGCTCGCCGGGCGACGTGCCTTCATGGAAGCGCGACCCGACGTGCTCTTCAGCTTTACCGACTTCCGCGTTGTGAAGGCGAATCGCACGGTGGAAGAACATTACTTGCGGCACTGGGAGCACGACCCTCGGTCATTTCGCGAAATGTTCGGCGCTCCGAGCCGCGTCGCCGGGTGCGACGCCGACGCGTACGTAGGGGATCTCTATCGCTGGCAGCTCACCGGCCTGTACATATTGACGGACACGTTGATGGTTCGGCGTGAAGCGGCGGGCGATGCGCTTCGCTATGGCGAGGTTCGCGAATTTTACGAAGACTTGCACTGCTTCATCCGGCTCTCGAGTCGCGGAAAAGCGGCGTACATCGACATGGAGAGCACGCAACAGACGGAGTTCGCGACCAACCGCCTCACGGGACTCTCTCCGATGATCAGGCTCCGCTGCCAGATCGAGGTCCTCGAGAGTACCTACGGAGGTGATGCCGAGTTCCTCGCGCGCCACGGCGACCTCTACCGCCAAACGATGGCCGAGAAGCGCCTCAAGCTACTGAAGGCACGAATCCTAACCGAGGACTTTTCCGCCGCGCGCGAGACGCTGGAGAAGCTGCCAGCGGCACCCCTCTCCATACGCCTGCTGCTGCGCTCGCCAGACATGTGTTGCCGAGCCCTGGTCCGACTATACCAACACGCCAGGGCTCTCGTCCCGCGTTCGTGACCTTCCGGAGTCTTCTGCGCGCGAGTGCAACCAATCCGAAGTCGCATGCCCATCAGACTACCCGACCCGAACCGCGGCGCCCGCGGGCGTCCGCCGTAGCGCATGCGGCGAGATCTCCGCCGCGCCAACTCGCATCGCTTCATGCGGGAATTGCCCCAATTGTCCGGAATCGTTCGACGGTGGCTCAAGGGGTGCTAAGGTTCCCGCCCTTAACACGCATGTCGCTTGCACGTACGGTTGCACGAAATAGCCTTTGGAGCGGGCTCGACATGCTGGTCGACGTGATCATCCCGCCGGTCGCCTCGATCATCGTCGCCCGGGCCATGGGGCCGACGAAGCTCGGTTCCTTCAGCTATGTCATGTGGCTATCGACGGCGATGATGGCGTTAGGCGGCGGGGGGCTGCAGCTGGCAGCGCGGAAGCACTTGGCAGACGCGGCGGGAAAGCAACGCCCGGATCTCTTCCGGGCCGTGCTCCGGACGTGTTCCCGGTACCAGATCGGCATCCTTTCGCTGCTCGCGCTTGGAGGTCTCGCCCTGGCTCGGTGGGGCATGCCGTCGAGTGACTGCGCCTTTGCATCCCTCACCATGATCGCAATCCTGCCCGGGGGTGCCATGTCCATGGCGACCGCCGTCAATAACTCCGTGCAGGAAGTTCGTCCGAACGTGGTCGCATCCGTTTTGTCCGCGCTGGTGCATACCGCGGGGATGATCCTCACGGTGGCGTTGGGTTGGGGACTGATTGGGCTTGCCGCCGCCCACCTGGCGTCGCGCACATGTGATTGCTTGGTGCGGTGGAAACTGACTGCCGCTCGTCTGCCCCGCTATTTAGCGGACATGGGGACGGACCCGTCGCCGCTTGGAAGCAAGCCCGCGCTGCCGCCCGGCTTAGGTAAGATCATTGGCTCTTTTGCCGCCGAGTCGACCGTTCTGACCCTTCTGACGTTGGTCGTGTGGAACCGCTCGGAGATGTTCTTCCTCAAGCGCTATTGCTCGCTGGATCAGGTGGCGTACTTCGCGGTGGCCTTCGGCCTTAGCTTGATGCCCGGACAGCTGGTCGGACCTTTTTCCCGCGCCGCGGGCGTCAGCGTCTATGCCGAGCGCGGGCGAGACGCGAGGGCTGGGGTCCATGTGGCCCAGGTCTACTGGCGCTACGCAGTGCTGCTGGTGCTGCCGGCGTGTTTCGGCTTGGCCATGCTGTCCGGCCCGCTGTTGCGGCTTCTCTATGGCGTGCGCTACCTCCAAGCGGCGCCGGTTCTCATGCTTGCGGCCTCGCTCAGCATGTTCGGGCCCCTGTCCGATCCGGCCAGCTCGTTGGTCATTGCCGCCGGCGGTCAGCGACGTCTCGTGGTCGTCAGCGTGATCGCGGGGATGGGAACCTTGATCCTGGACTACTTTCTTGTGCGCGCCTATGCCGCGATGGGCGGCGCCCTGGCGAATGGGCTGGGCCAAGCCATTTCCACCACGGCTGTCATTATCCTCGCGCACCGCCATTCGTTCCGTATCTCGCCGAAGTTCGTTTTGCGCGTGGCGGGCGCCGTTTTGGGGATGACCGCTCTGGTCGCCGCAGCGGTGCGCTTGCTGCCCGATATCGCGGCCGTCATCGTCGGGCCGCCACTCGGCTTCTTCGCGTACGGTCTGTTCCTGCGGCTCGCACGCGTGGTTGACGAGAACGATGTGGAGCGGATGCTCCAGGCCGAGAGTCTTCTGCCGCGGTCGCTGAGAGCGACTTTCCGTCGCTTGCTGCGCGCGGTTTCTCCGGCGTCTGCCCCGGTGCCAGACCAGGCGCCGACCGCTTGAGTACACCTCTCTGGCGAATAATACGAGGGCCACGTTGGGGTGGGTGCCGCGTCCTTCACGACGGTCAGCGTGGGCTCGTCCCCGGACGACCACGCTGAAATGCGGGCCGTTCCCCTCCGACGGCGACCACGATGCGGACTTAGTCACCATACGCGCCCTCGACAATCCCTCCGGCATCACCTTCGCCCTTACCAAATATCCATGAATCCAATGGGCTCGCTCTGCATCTTCATTATGCAGCCCACCCAGTGGGAGGCGGAAGATGAGAGAGAGCCAGGATTGGTCAGGTCACGTTTCTCGGGCCACCTTCCTGCATGCCTTGTCCGACCGTCGGGTCGTGGCATTTCCCGTCGACAGACCCGAGCAGGAAAAGCCGGCCAGCTCCGCTCCGGAATCCGCGGGTGCACGTATTCGCGGGTTGGACGGCCTAAGAGCGTTCTCTATTTCGTTCGTTCTCCTGGGACACTTGGCTGGGACGCAAAACTTCCCGGCGGTCGTCGCCGCGACCCTTCGACCAATTCCCTTGGCGTCGATGGGCGTGCGTATCTTCTTCGTCATCTCGGGATTTCTCATCACCTCGCTACTCATCGACGAGGAACGACGAACCGGGACGGTGAGCCTGCGTCGTTTCTATTTCCGGCGGACCCTCCGCATCTTTCCGCCGTTCTACGTCTACATCGCGGTGGTAGCGCTCTTCGCGGCGATGGGACGGATCTCCTTGCGCCCCGGCGACGTCTTGCATGCGGCCACGTACACCATGAACTATCACCACGACCGCGCCTGGTACCTCGGACACACCTGGTCGCTCGCGGTCGAGGAACAGTTCTATCTTCTTTGGCCTTTCCTCTATCGAGTAGCTCGGCGCCGCCGCGTTCCGCTACTGGTGGCGTACATTTTGGTCGCTCCGATCTGGCGATTTGCCACGCTCCGTTTGCTGCCCGCCCAGAGCGCGGGTATCGGCGAGACCTTCTTTACCACCGCGGACTCGATAGCGATGGGATGCCTTCTGGCGATCGTACGCCCACGCTTGCTCGACCATCGGGTCTACCGACGCATCGTCGACTCGCCCGCGTACCTTTTGATCGTGCCGATGTTGCTGGTAATCGGTTGGCTGGAACGGTACGCGAAGCTCGATGTTACGTTGTGCATGTCGGCCCAGAATCTATTGATTGCCGTCTTCGTCGAACGCGTCACGAGGAGCTCACGAGGTGTGGTGTCGTCGATTCTCAACGCAAGGGTCGTGGCTTTGATCGGCGTGTGGAGTTACTCGATTTATCTCTGGCAACAACCCCTTCTTAATCGAAGGGACCCGCATAGCGCATTTACCGCTTTCCCGCTCAACCTGATTCTTGCCTTCGCGTTGGCTGCAACCTCCTACTATGTCGTTGAGAAGCCCGCGCTTCGCTTGCGTCAGCGACTGGAAGCACGCTTGTTTCCGCGCCGTCCGATCCGGGTCGCGTGAGCGAGTTCGCGAGGGTGGAACCAGGCGCGAACGGGTCTAGGAGCCGGTCGTCCAAGGGGACGGGCGGCGCGATGACCAGCGAGGGCTCACGATATCCGCGGCGCGGTGCCGCCCAGTTCGTCAGTGTCATTGAATTTCGTCGAGGAGCTGGTACCGTACGCTTTAGATGGGGCGAATCGATCTGCTCCGAGAAATCTGCCGAGTTTCCGGCATCACGTCCTATTTGTGGCGAAAGTTGTCTCCGGGGCTCTATGTGTTCAACTACCATCGCATCGGAGACCCCTCGACCGCTGGGCTTGATCCCGATGTCTTCTCCTGCACGGAAGAGCGCTTCGCCGAGCACGTCGACCTCATTCGATCCCGATTCGAGGTCATCGGCGTGTCCTCGCTGTTGGCGATGATCGAAGCCGGGACCACACCTGCCCGACCGACGGCCATGGTTACCCTCGACGACGGGTATCGCGACAACTTCACCCGAGCATTCCCAGTGCTGCATGCCGCCGGCACGTCCGCGGTGTTTTTCGTCACCACGAGCTTCGTCGGTAGCCCCCATCCGCCGTGGTGGGATGAGGTTGTCTGGCAGGCGGGGCGAATCACACCTGGGCAAATAGCCACCGTTCCCTGGTTGCGCGACGTGATAGTCGACCAGCCGCGCGCCCAGTTTTGCCGCCAGGTCTTGCGGGTTTTCAAGCGATCTACCTCGCCCATCGACGAGAAGCTCGGCCAGTTGCGCGGCGCAACTGGTTTGACGGTGGATGCGTCGGAAGGCGCCGACTTGTTCATGACCTGGGACCAGGTCCGCTCCCTGCGGCAAAACGGGATGGACATCGGCTCCCATAGCCACACCCATCCAATCCTGAGTCATTTGACGGCGGCGGAGCAGCGTACCGATCTCGCCACCGCGAAGCGTGTCCTCGAGGCAGAGCTGGGTGAGGAAGTAAGCATCTTGGCTTACCCCGTCGGTGGCCGGTACGCGTACTCGCCGGATACCATCGAGGCCGCCCGGAGCTGCGGTTACCGAGCCGCTTTCACCTTCGTCCCGGGCGTCAACCACCAGCCCAGCGCGAATCCCCTCGAGCTGCGTCGGATAGGCGTCGGGGAGAATGACTCGGCATCCAACCTGCAATTCGCCATCGAGAGGGTGGCAATAGCGGGAGCGATTGGCTCTGCGCGTTAGGTCGCCTTCGCGGCACCTCTGTCTAGCCCCACGACGCCGGTCGGGGCGCAGCGCCGGATCGACGGCGGTTCGCTATGCGGGCTTACTCTGGCGACGATGAGCATCGCCGCACGATCCGTACCGGCGACGCAGGGACTTAAGTAGCTGCACGCCCCTGTGCGGAACGACAATTCGCGCCAGGTGAAAGAAGAAGCGCGATTCACCAGGTGCGATGCCTACGGCGGCAAGGAGATGTTTCAAGGCCTTTCGTCGTTCTCCCTCGGCCAACCGGTACGAGGCCACCGCATGTGTCCTGGCCAACCGGACATCGATCTGGCGCACCATCTCGGCATCGTCGCCGCACAGTCGCCGATGACCTTCGAACACGCGAATGCAACTAAGCGCGCCCATGGCGGAGTTTCCCGACATTTGGTTCGGGTGACGCCGATATCGCAGCAAGGGGGCGTCGATTGAAGCGACGGGGCCCAGCCTGGAAAGGCGCGTGATGTACTCCCAATCCTCGTTCGTCTTCACGTCCTCGGCAAGCCAGCCTGTGCGCGCGCAGGCGCTGGTGCGAATCATCATCGTCGGCGGGTGCATGAAATTGCCGAGCAAGAGCCGCTTCCAGACGTTACCCCAATAGACTCTTCGACTGGGGCTCAGCGGCTGCTCCAGCCACGCCACGCCTCGGCCATCGAAGTCTTCGACGTTGGGGAACAGTCCTGCGAACCCGTTTTCCGCCAGCTCCGAGTAGTAGCTCGCCGCATGTGACGGGTCGAATATTCCCTTGCCGGTTTCGAAGGCGGAGAAGTTTGAGCCAACGGCTACGACCTGTTCGTTGTGGCAAAGATAGGCGGCCTGGATGGCGATACGGTCGGGCTCGCACAGATCGTCGGCGTCACACCAGGCGATGAATTCGCCACGCGCCAGGCGCAGAGCCGCATTGCGAGCTGCCGCGAGCCCGCCGTTCGGTTGTCGATGGTAAACGATGCGATCCATGTACGGCTTGAGAGCCTCGGCGGTGCCGTCGCTGGATCCATCGTCGACGACGATAATCTCGATGGAGGAGTAGGTCTGGGCGAAAATGCTCTCGAGAGTCTCGGTGATGAAGTGCGCGGAGTTGTAGGAAGGGATCGCCACGGATACCAGCTGCGTGCGCTGCGGATTCTGCATCTAATTCGGTGTATTGTAGCGCGGATTCCGCATGTCCCTCAAGCATCCATTTGTGCGCCGCGACTTTATCATCATGCGTCAGCGATCGACGCGCGATGGGACGGGCCAATCGTTCTTGCGCGAGTCTCGGCACGATCCGTCAGCCGTCCATTGCCGACGCCTGGCCGGGCGAGGTAAGGAGAGACAGCGCCCAGAACAGTTAGACGATGAATATTCAAACTCAGGCAGGGTCGCAGCTGGATTTCGGCCGCTGGCAGGAATCGCTGCGGCGGCCGATTCCGGCGCTGGATGGCGTGCGAGGTCTAGCCATTCTGGCAGTGCTGGCGCACCAACTGATCCTCGACCACTCCAACGTAAGCCCGTGGGTCCGGCGCTTGCTCGCGGTGCCGGAGGTCGGGTGGGTGGGCGTTCAACTGTTCTTCGTGCTCTCGGGTTTCCTAATCACGGGCATTCTGCTGGAAACGCGCGATGCAACCAATCGGTGGTCGAGCTTCTTCGCCCGCCGCGCCCTGCGGATCTTTCCTCCGTACTACCTCCTGCTCACAGTCCTCTTCTGCGTGCTTCCCCGACTCGTAACCCTGCCGCCTGAATTTTCGGCCGGGTTGGGACGCCAGTCTTGGTACTGGCTGTATCTGGCCAACTGGGCATCGCTCGCTGGCGGAGGCGTCAGTGCCTTGGCCCCCTGTTGGTCTTTGTCGGTCGAAGAGCAATTCTACTTGCTTTGGCCACCGCTGGTGTTCGCGGTTCGGCAGCGCACGGTGGTCTTGGGAGCCACGGTTGCGGTGGGGGCGGCGCTGGCCACCCGCACGTGGATCGTGTTGGCAGGCAAGAACCTGGAGTACGCTTACGAGTTTACGGTCGCGCGTATGGATGCATTGGTGATCGGGGCTCTCACGGCGATCCTCGTCCGGAATCGCGCGGCGCTGGCCACGGGGTTAGGCTTCATTCGACGCTGGGGTTACGTGGTGCCCGCGCTGCTGGTGGTCGCCGGGGCCTTTAGTGGCGGATATTCCCGAAGGAATCCGGTTACCATGACCGTGGGGCACACCGTCCTCGCCATCGCGTCGGCCTATCTGATCTTGCTCGCAGTGCGCGACAACGCCCGCGCTTCGGGATGGATAGGCAAGGCGCTTGGTTGGTCGCCGTTTCGCATGTTCGGCAAGCACAGCTACGCCATCTACCTGTTCCACCACCCCCTCGACATGGCCCTTGATCGGCTGTTTCTGACGCGGATGGTGGCGCCCCTGAATCAATGGCAGTACATCGCCGTCCAGACGGCATATTTTGTTCTTGGCGCCGTTCTGCTCCTGATGCTCGCGATGCTTTTCCACATCGGGTTCGAGCGGCCCATCTTGAATCTCAAGCGTCACTTCAGGGCACAGAGGCCGAACTTCCGACGCCTGGCAGGCCGCGCGGGATAGATCCGCCCTAGGGCCTTATCAGTTGGGGGCGACGATCGTGGTTTGACCAGCGGGTCGCCAGCGCCGCCCGCGATGGCTAGCCCGCCGATTTGCGAGATTGCCGAGCTTCCCGAAGGAAAGTGCGTCCTGTCTCCAGCAACCGGCGCACGGCTTCTGCCAGGCTGGGGCGTACGATTCGCATGCCGACGAGGGTCCGCGTGCTCGTCGCGAGCTGAGTCTTATAGCGAACGTCTCCCGCCAGAAAGTCGTATTCCTGGCGGCCTTCGGCAATGGAGTGCTTGATGGCTTCGAGGTGAAGCACGATTCCCGGCCGCACCTGCTTCGGCACATCGGTGGCTCTCCCGCCCTGGTAGAAGAAGACCCGATTGCGCCAGATAATGTTGTAGGCAACTGCCACCGGACGATCGCGTACCGAGAGCCAGCAGAGATCCAGTGCCTTTTCGTCCAACAGCCGCGGCAAGACGCGGTTGTGAAACTGGGAAAACAACGATGACGAGAAGACGCCGGGCTCGCCCGCATTCTCCCAACGTTGCTGGTGTAGCCGTCGAAGTATCTCACGCCCGCGCTCCAAGTCGGCCTTCGTGGTGACGCGTTCCACCCGCCAGGCGTCGCCGGCCCACGCGGCGAAATCGCGTTGCGTTCGATTTACGAAGTAGCGATTGGCGGACTCCAGGGACGAAAGATAATCGCCCCAACGCGCGGGGAGCTTAATGAACGGACAATGAGCTTGGATACGCACCTCGCACGACCAGCCCGCGGCGCGGAAGGCGGGATCGAGGGCCGCCACCGTCGGGGCTTCGGCCGCCAACTGTGACAGAAGAATCTCGTGCCAACCCGACGGGTCCGCGGCCAGGCATTTCACGAACGCATCCACGACGGCGTCCTCGTATCCGACGGCCGCGATGGGGGCCAGGTACTCAGACACGATTTCGTCCTTCTCTTGCTCGCCGCTGCCGAGAAGTTCGAGACGACGCATCGGCAGCACGCCCCAGTGCCAGAACCAACGCAAATGCATGGGCACCAAACCCACCAAGCGGCCGTTGGCTCGGAACACCCAGATCCGCAGCTTTCGCCCATCGAGCGATCCAAACGTGTGCCACCAAGCCAGCAGCCAGGCCGGGCCAAGCATTGGGGTGTCGGTTGCGCTGGCCGCCAACAGCTCAGCCCACTCATCTTGCAGAGCCTCCAGCTCGCCCAGACCAGCAATCACGGATGCAGAAAGCGCACGATCCATCTGATCGGTCAAAGCACTCCCCCGGCGGAAACGAGCGCAGCTTTTTGTGCATCGAAGTGCTGAAACATGAAGCGAGCGAACCTTACCCTAAGATTCCGGCGCAGGCGAGCGTCCGGGACGCACGGAGGCCGGCGTTGCCTGGCAGCCGAACCGTGCTAACGTCCCGAAACGTGGCCACGATAGCTTCTCGAAATGAGCGTGGCAGGCTCAAGTTGCTATGGTAAGTGGGAGCCTTGTGTCTGTGGTGGTGCCGACGTTCAACCGAGCGTACTGCATCCAGCGTGCGGTGGACAGTGTACTTGCCCAGACCTACAGAGATGTCGAAGTCATCCTCATTGACGACGGATCGTCCGACGGGACATCCGAGGTCGTTGCACGGCGGTACGGCGGCGACCAACGGGTGCGGTATTTCCGTCAGGACAACACTGGAATCTCGGGTGCCCGAAACACGGGGTTGGCGCGTGCCCGGGGCGCGTACATCGCCTTGCTGGATTCGGACGACGAATGGGTGCCCTGGAAACTTGAGCTTCAGATCGCCTGCCTGCGTGCTCACCGCGATTTGGGGATGACTTGGACGGATATGCTGGCCGTCGATCCGGGTGGCGCCGTGATGAGTGAAGCCTATCTACGGCGAATGTATTCGGCGTATCGCTGGTTTGCCACCGCCGACGACCTGTTCGACGCCAGCGAGTCGCTCGAAAGCCTCGCGCCCTCGGCCAGCGAGATTTGTCCGGGCCGGCGCTTCTATTTTGGCGACATCAGTGATGAGATGGTCACGGGCAACTTGGTCCACACGTCGACCGTCGTCCTGACTCGGGCAAGGGCCGAAGCCGTCGGCGAATTCCGTGAAGATCTGCGTTTCGCCGGAGAAGACTACGAGTATCACCTCCGGACCTGCCAGAACGGCCCGGTTGGGTACTTGGACGTTTCCTCCATACGCTACCAACGCGGGCGAGCCGACCAGGCCACAGTGCCCGCGAATGCGATCCACCTGGCGGTGAATTTCCTTCGCGTCGTCGAGCCGATTCTCACCTCGTCGAGTCGGCCGACACGGCTTCCCGAACCCATGCGAGCGGAGGTTCTCGCCGAGGCATACGCGTGGGTGGGCGAGTGTCGACTTGACGCCGGCGACACCAGTGCCGCGCGACGTGATCTGCTGAGGTCGCTCATGACCCGCCCTCGGCAAGCCCGGACCGCGCGCCTTTTGTTTGCGGCTTGTCTTCCTCGATCGGTTGGAAGACTGGTTCGGCAGGCTTACCGGGCCGTCCGTGGCCAGCTGCGCGGGCGGAGCGAGACGCCCGCACCGCAACCGTGATACGCCGGGCTGGGGACACTTCGATCGGGGGAGCGACAGGCGCGTCCTCAGGCACGGGCGGCACTTCTGGCGGCCAAGTCGGCTCCGACAGGCCAAGGCGGGACCGACGAGGGCGAGGGCGGGAGCCTCGGGCAAGTTGACAGGGCGATCGTCGTCGTGCCAACAGCCCATCCGTTCATCTCACTTGCCAACTACGACGGGATCGGTCGTCCTCGGCGTTACCACGCTGAAGGCCGCTGTGGACGACGTCGTGAAGGTGACCAGCACAGTTCCTGCCGGGCGACTACGGCACTCTTATCGTTGGGAGTCAAATGGCCGATGGATGTCGTCTCTGATTTGCAGGCTCCGCGACGGAAAACAGATCTTCGCTACCCCGAAATGCATCTGCTCCAGGAGGATTCGGAACCGCTCGTCCATGCGTTCTGCTTCGACCAGCATCGAGCCGGTCAGCAATCCGAATGACGTTCGTGGGCGCTCGGTGGTCGATCACGAGCCGGTCACCGAACTCTTCGACGACTTGGCGGAGGAAGGTCTTGACGAAGAGACGGTTCGCCTCGGCGTAGTAACGGTACCCGACGGCTGCTCGCCGGATGTTGATCGATTTTATCGGATAGACCTTGTCCGCGATGCTGTTGTCCCCGGCATTCGTTGCCTTCAGGATATCATGGTTCATGATGGGGTGCGGCTCATGAAGTGACTTGCACCCATCTACGGTCTCGAGCACCTTTGTCAGAGTCAGTGTGCCGGTCCGGCCAGTGGTTGCAGTAAACACTAGCTTCTCCAGACCACGAGTTCTGAGCCCGAGCACGAACCTTGCGGCGCG
>Ga0265342_10003021_pt1 | contig 14102 bp, 11 predicted proteins | sample 4CB327metaG_FD_203125 | JGI IMG/M metagenome (GOLD analysis project Ga0265342, IMG submission 203125) | Rhizosphere microbial communities from Carex aquatilis grown in University of Washington, Seatle, WA, United States - 4-CB3-27 metaG | ecosystem: Host-associated > Plants > Roots >...
GTCTACGAGCGGCTGAAGCCCGGTGGCTCCTACGTCATCGTAGACCATGCCGCCGCCGTCGGGGCGGGCACGAGCGACGCCCAGTCGATGCATCGGATTGAGCCTGCATCCGCTCGCGAGGAGGTGGAGGCAGCCGGCTTCGTACTGGACGCGGAAAGCACCATGCTCGCGAACAAGGACGATCCCCACTCGATCAAGGTGTTCGATCCCTCGATCAAGGGCGAGACCGATCGCTTCGCCTATCGGTTCGTGAAGCCCTGACAGGTCCCGGCGCCGACTTCTCTCCGACCCCGGCATCCAGTCCCCGCGGTGGATGGTCCTGCAACTGGACCAGGCGAAGACCGCGCCGGCCCACGGCGGCCCGTGGCGCGATCTCCGCGGCGGTCGCAGCGACTGACGCCGGAGGATCGTCGCGGGATGACCGGCGACGCAGCTCACCTGCTCCTGTCGGCGGCGATCACCGAAGCCAGATCTTCGTCGCCGCGGCCCTGGCGCTCGGCCCGATCGAACTTCTCCTCGATCGCGGCCAGAACTGGCAATGACGCCCCGGCCTCGCGGCCCGCCTCGATGATGAGCCGCAGGTCTTTGTGCGCGAGGCGCAGAGAGAAGCTGGGCGCGAACTGCCCCTCGATCATCGCCTTGCCTTTCAGCTGGGCGTACGGCGAATCGCTCGGCCCACCCCTCAGCAGATCGAGGAACTGGCGCGGATCGAGGTCGAGCCCTTCGGAAAGAGTGATGGTCTCGGCGAGCAGCGCCACGACTCCGGTCACCCAAGCGTTCATCGCCAGCTTCGCTCTGGTGCCTGCGCCCACCTCACCCAGCCACACGGTCCTGCGGCCGATCGCCTCGAGGACGGGCTTCACCCTGGCCTCGAGCTCCGGCGCACCCCCGGCCAGCACGATGAGCTCACCTCGCTCCGCCGGCTCCTTGCTGCCAGACACCGGCGCATCGACGAAGCCCAGGTGGCCACGTGTGGCCAGCTCGGCCAACCGGCGGCACGCGGCGATCCCCACGGTGCTGGTTTGCAGCCAGGTGCAGCCGGGCGTGACCCCGGCGAGCGCTCCCTGCGGCCCGAGCATGGCGGCCTCGACGGCGACCCCATCGGTCAGCATGGTGACGAGGACATCCGCCCCTTGCGCCGCCACGCGGGGACTCTCCACAACCTCGACGCCATCGGCCGCGAGCGCCTCGGCTTTGGCGCGCGAGCGGTTCCAAGCGCGCACCGCCAACCCATGCGCTCGCATTCGTCGCGCCATGGCGGCGCCCATCGTTCCGGTACCGAGCAAAGCCACTTTTGTCATCGCATCCTCCGAAGATCGGCAGCGTCTCACGGGACCAGGAGGTCGGCGTTTAAAGCGTCGTCGTGCCGCCGCTGCAGCGCGGTCGGCGACGCGACGAGGAACATCTCCAAGGTTGGAAATGCGTGCGCTTCGAACAGGTGGCCGCCCTGCATGGTGCCGTCGGCGAAGCCAAGGCCAATGTGTGCGTGGATCCCCGCGCCTCCGTTGGTCGGCGCGGCGTCGCCGATGAGTGACACGATCTCCATCTGTTGGCGCAAGGACGTACGCCGGTAGTCGCGCGCAGGGGGGTCATAGTAACCAATGACCGCGTCGGTGGCGGCTCCCAGCGCGTTGAAGTCCGCTGCCTTGAAGCCGTTGGCGAGGATGAAGTCGCTCAGCGTCGCCATGATCGCGGCGTGAGGCTCGAACACGAGCTGGATCTCACGCTTTTGGTCGTGCTCGCTGAGGACTTTGGCTCGCACGCCCGTCACGCTGCGCAGCAGGTTCTGCTCCGCCGAGACAGGTCGGCACGAGACTGACAGGACAACAGCAACGGCGAGCAGGACGAATCGATTCACGATACCTCCAGAATGACCCGCGATCTCCTATGGGTCGGGCAGACTGGCCGGCAAGGGCAGGCGGCCCAAATACGAGGTCGTCCGGATCATTCGTTTTCTCGCCAGCGCCAGACGCGTCTTCGTCACGTTTCATATCTGCCTCCTATGCCTCCTATGGCAGTAGGGGTCGAATCACAGCGCCGTCGCCCAGCTCGGCTGGAAGATCGTTCGCGACCAGCTCACCCGGCTTCAGGCCCTTGGTCACCTGGGTACGGTTTCCGTCGCTCGAGCCCACTTCGATCGGAACGAAGCGGATCTTGTTGCCTTCCACCACCGCAGCACGAGGGTCGGCGCGATTCGCGCGGGGGCTTACGACTTCATCACCAAACCGGTGGACGTCGAGGCGCTGGCGCTGACGCTGGCGATCTCGACAGCGCCGTCGCAGAGCAACGCTTTCGTGAAGATCTCTATTTCCGCATCAACGTCATTCAGATCGCGGTGCCGCCCCTGCGCACCCGCGGAAACGACGTCCTTCTGCTGGCTCAATCGTTCGTCGAGCAGTTCGCCGCGCGTACGGGCAAAAGAGTCACCGGCCTCGGGGAGGCCGTCGCCCGGCGCCTCCTATCCTACAGCTGGCCGGGCAACGCGCGGGAGCTGGAGAACGCCATCGAGCGGGCGGTTGCGGTCACCCGCTTCGCCGAGATCACCGTCGACGATCTGCCGGAACGAATCCGCGACTATCACGTTTCCCACGTCCTCATCGCCGCCGAAGATCCGTCAGAGCTGGTGCCCATGGAGGAAGTCGAGCGCCGCTACATCGCGCGTGTGATGCAGGCCGTCGGGGATAACAAGACGCTGGCAGCAAAGATCCTCGGCTTCGATCGCAAGACCCTCTACAACAAGCTCGAGAAGCACGAAGCATAGCGGGGCTCGATGAGTCAGCTGTTGCCGGAAGGCAGGCCAGCCGCTTCTCGAACGATGGCCGCCAGGCCGGACCAGTCCCACTGGTCGTGCCCGCGCGCCAATGCTTCAATCAAGTGATCTCGGGTCAAGCCGGCCACTGGGAGGGGCACGCGCAGCTCGTGACCGACCGCCAGCGCGAGCTCTACGTCCTTGAGACCGAGCGCGACCCGGAAACCAGCCGGCTCGTGCTTTCCGGTCGCGATGCGAGACCCATAACTGCGGACCACTGGCGATCCGAACAGCGTGTCTGTTAGCAGCCGGATGACCTCCGCGGCGGGAAGACCGCCCTTTTCGCCGAGCGCGGTCGCTTCGCCCAAGAGCTCGATGGTGCCGGCGATCATCATGTTGGCGATGATCTTGCCGAGCATCGCCTGCGCGGCGCCTCCCAAGTGTATCTGGCCACGGCCGATAGCTTCGAAGATCGGTTGGCACCTAGCGACGGCCGGGTGGTCGCCGCCCGTCAAAACCCACAGCTCGCCCCGGCTGGCAGCGTCTGGCCGTCCCAAGACCGGAGCGGCCACGAACAACTGGCCGCGTCTCGCGTGTAACTCGACCAGCTCGCTAGCGAGGGCATGGGAGATGGTGCTCGCCCCCACGTGGATGCCGCCCTCGGCAAGGCCGGCCGCCACGCCTTCGTCGCCGAGCACGACCTCGCGGACGACTCGGTCATCGGCCAGGGAGCTGACGACGATCGCAGCGCCGTTCGCGGCTTGCCGCGCCGAACCGCACACATTCACGTTCGGACTGGCAGCCGCCAGCCGCTCCGAGTGGGCGCGCGTCCGGTTCCACACCCGTAGGGCAAAACCCGCGCCGACGAGGCGGGACGCCATCTCGAATCCCATCTGTCCCAGCCCGACAAAACCGATTGCTTCAACCATCGGAGCAAGATGAGCATTAAAACTCGCCCGGGGGGCAGCGGTCGGCGGCTCTCTCGAGACCCTCGGTATCGCGGTTCAGTAGAGGCGCGTAGCGCTGAACGAGTTTCGAACCACGCCGGACTGGATCTCGAGACTCACGGTCCCGGAGTCATGAAATGCGTCACACGTGATCGCGTCGCCCGCAGCGAGGGTGACCTGCTGGGTGATGGTCTGTGAAAGGGCACCACTGATCACGGTTGTATCGGTGTTCGCCAGGACGGCGCCGTTCTTGTACAGCAAGACCGCCCAGTTGATCGTCGCGGCCGGCGCGAAGTTAAACTCCACCAGGCAGTTGATGAGATAGACGCCCCCGGCGTTGGGAACGAACGTACCGGTCACAGGGTTATACTCGCCAGCTGCGCCCCCCGTCGTCGCCAGATCGTAGTCAACATGATCGAAGATGACCTTCGTGATTGCGTTGGCCGGGATCGACGTCGCGGCGGTCAGGGTGGCGTGGAACGCGGACGGCGCGTGAGCCTGCCCCTCGAGCGCGGTCAGGCGATCGTCGAGGTTCTTGAAGGCGCCATTCAGATCGGTCGCCTGAAGGGTGTCTCCGGTTGCCCAGACGTGCAGCGGCCCCGCCGCGATGGCGACGGCCGCCGACCCCAACAAGAGGGCCAGAATCCCAATGCGGATCCCCCATGCCTTTACGCGGGCCGGGATCTCGAAAAGGGTGCATCCTCCCACGGTCGATTGCCCGAGCACGCACGGCGATCCAACGCCGGAACCGCCGGCCCCCGCCGCGCCGGTCACGCCGCCAGCGCCCGTCACACCTCCGGCGCCGGTCACGCCGCCAGCTCCCGTCATGCCCGCGGCGCCGCCGACGCCCGTCGCACCACCAGAGCCTGTGACACCGCCCCCGCGCTGTGGCCTCCGAGACTCGTGCCGGCATCCGGATTCCGCGAGGCGACCGAGCCGCATCCAAGCGAGAACAAGATTGCAGCCATGACCATGCCCCTCAACATCGGGCGGCGCTAGAGCGCTAGTTGTCTGCTCCTGTCAAGCGGGGTGATTGCCGACGCTCGTCAATTCATTCATGGCCAAGAAAAAGCCGGATCATTCCGCAACTGGCTCACGCGCACCCAGTAGACGACCCGCCTGCGCCGTCAAATGATCTGCGTGACACCTTGGATAGGCCCCCCGGCGCCCACCACTTTTTGCCCGTAGAGATGCCAGGTGCCTGCTTGCCGTACGCCGACCACGTAGGCGCGAGCGGGGTAATCGCCAAGGCCAAAGACGTGCGTCGCACGACCGTAGCCAGCGAAGCGCCCCATCAATTTCAACGTCTGGCGCAGCGTCGTCGCCGTCTGCCGTCCACCACCGGGTTGGATGTGCGCCACGATGAGCTGCGCGCCGACCTGCTGGACCACGAAGATGCATGCGCTGAGCTGCCCCGTGACCATGATGTCCGGCCCGCCTACCCCGAGGACGTACGGCTCGATAGCCGATACGTCCAGATCCTCGGTGTTGGGGTTCATTCGAACGCTGTGGACGCCGATGGCGGTGTAGGCCTTGCCGTCGATGCCCGTTGCTATCGAGTTGATAGGCGTCGGCCGGATACAGAAGCCCTCGTTCACCGTGTGCGCTATGCCATCGTAGCGGCAGAAGTAGCTCACCCGAGGCCCCGACGCGGGAGCGCCGGCGAGGTTCAGCAAGTTGGTTCCCAAGAACAGCTGGGGCTGGCTGCGGAGTTGGTAAATGGCTGTGTCAATCTTCATTGTGAGGCGCGCCGGCGAAAGGGGCCGTTGGCGACGGCATACTGTCGCAGTTGGGGGTTCGCCGTCAATCGGCGCCGGATGGGCGCTCGCAGGGCCGGAAGGGGTGCTCCAGGGCAAACAGGCAACCGCCGCCGTTGAACAGAGAAGTCTTTATCGGAGATTGACGCATGGTTGCTTCGATCGTTGTCCCCCTTCACACGTGTGCCGCGCTCGGCAACGGAACCGTCAAGTGCTGGGCCTCAACAATTCGGGCGAGCTGGGCATCCCCCTTTCCGACTTCTCCGCCACTCCCGCAACGGTGACCGGATTGCACCAGTCACACCTGCGCGATCGTAGGGGGCGGATCGGTGGAATGCTGGGTTACAACGGAGACGACGCGCTCGGCAACGGAGATGCATTCGAGACGCCCGGCGCGTCGGCGACACCCCTCGTAGTCCCAGGCGTGTCGAACGCGGTCGCGATCGCGGCCGGATTGGCCAACACCTGCGTCGCGCTCGCGACCGGTGAGGTGCAACGTTGGGGCATGAGCGACGACGGCCAGCTGGGGACTCTGGTGGCGAGGCCGACTCTCCGCTTCATTGTTTCACTGAGCCGTGACGGACGCCGTCGTGAAATTGATGCTGCCCGTGCCGCCGCCAGTCTCGATCAGAACCTTGGCCTCGAGCATGTTTCCCAGCGTCATGCCCGCCGCGGCCCAGGCCTTGAAGTGCTCGGTGATCGAGATTTGCCCGCACTGGCGAGCCGTCTGCCGCACGCTGTAAAACTGCGTCCAGCTGCCGACGCTGGCGCCACATCGCGATCCGCCGGTGCCGGTCGTCGGACGCGTGTACAAGTTGTATAGAGCGCCGTCGATCATCGCCGTACCCTTGCTCGTCGTGGTGCCCGGATTGACCGGCATCCGGTTGTACGAGTCGTCGATGATGTAGTACTCGATGCACGGAGTCGTCGACCACCCGTAGATCCCGATGTACGAGAAGCCGCCCGCGGTCCCGCTCTTGGTCTCGGCGAACTCGGCGGTGATCGTTCCGAACTTGTCGAACGTCTTGCCGCTGTTCCCCCACTCGAAGCCGAGGCGCGCCAGGTAGTCGCCCGAGTTGGTCCAGGTGGCGCCGAACGCGGGCGTGGTGTAGGTCGTGATGGTCCCCGGCGCGGTGTTGGTCCAGATCGACCAGGCGAGCGCGCCGGTGCCGCCGGTGAGATTCATCGAGGTGTGCACGGTTCCGCCCGCGGGCAACGTGCCCGCGCAGTTGACCGTCGAGCCGCCCGCGCCCCCCGCGCCGGTCGCTCCCGCCGTCCCGGTCGCGCCGCCGGCGCCGGTCCGGCCGCCCGCGCCGGTCGTCCCCGCCGTCCCCGTCCGTCCACCGATTCCGATCGCCCCGCCGCCCCCGATCGCGCCGCCCGACCCGGTCGCTCCGGCCGTACCGGTGGCGCCCGCCTGCCCCGCCCCGGCCGTCCCCGTGGCCCCGGCTTGATCGGACGACCCGCCAGCTCCCGAGGAGGACGACCCTCCCGCCCCATCGGGTTCGTTGCTCAGCACCGAGCCGGTGCAGGCGGCCAAGGCCGTTCCGGCGAGACCGACAATGACGCATACAGACCTGTAGGAGCGCTGGGGGCGAGACATCGCCAAGTACTATTCCGTCACAGCGCCAGATTGATCACGCCAGAGGTGAAGAAAGATTTGCCCCGGGAAGGATGCCCCTTCGGAGGGATAATTGCCGGAGCGGCGCGCGGCCGCTTCAGGGCGTCGCGGGAACGGCGACGGCGCGCACGCGGTGATAGGGCCCGGCGCCACCGTTGGTGCCGTCGGCGACATAGACCGTGAGGCCATCGGGCGTGACGGCGATGCCTTCCTGACCGTAGAACTCGGCGTCGTCCCCCGCGCCGTCGGCGAACCCATCGATGCCGTCGCCGGCCAACGTTTGCACGCGGCCGCCCGCGAGCCGGCGGATGCGATGGTTGGCTTGATCCGAGACGTAGATCGCGCCACTGGCGTCGACGGCCACGGCCTCGGGAAAATTGAACCGGGCCGCAGCGGGATCGCCGTCAAGCATTCCGTTCACGCCGTCGCCCGCGAGCGTGCCGACCGTGCCGTCGAGCGTGAGCGTGCGCAGGCGATGATTTCCCCAATCGGCGATGACCAGCGAGCCGTCAGGCCGCACCGCCAGGCCGTAAGGCATGTTGAACTGCGCCGCCGTCCCCTGTCCGTCGGCGTAGCCGGGACAACCGTTGCCGGCCAGGGGTGTGACCGCCCCGGTCTGCGGATCGAGCAGCAGCAAGCGGTGATTGCGATAGTCCGACAACACCATTCGCCCGTCGGACAGAATCGCGACGCCGCGCGGGCGGCCGATGTCGGCCTTGACGGGCGTCGCCGTCTGCGCCGACACGTCGACGCGCCAGATCGTCCCGCTGGTCAACGACTTCTGTCCCTGCGGATCATGATCGGTGTCGACGTAGAGGATACCGTTGCTGGCGGCGACCAGACCGAACGGCTGGTTCAAGATGCCGTCAGCGATGATCGTGCTCGAGTCACCCGCGGGGGTGAGCTGCCGGATCTGATTGTCATCGTACTCGGCCACGAACAGATTGCCGTTCGGCGCCAATGAGACGCTGACCGGGTTCGTGAGCCCGACCGCCGCGCCGCTGCCGTCGCCGGTGCCCGGAATCCCCGAGCCGGCGAACGTCGAGACGGTCACGCCGGTGACGAAATCTACACTCACGCCGACAGGCGGACCGGCCGCGGGGACCTCGGGACAGGACGGAGCGATGGCGCCGTCATTGGATCCCGTGTCGCCCCCGTCGGTGACGCTACTTCCCGCATCGGTTCCGCCGGCGCCGTCTCCACCGCTATCGACGGCTCCTCCAGCTCCCGCGTCGCTTCCGCCGGCGTCGCCTCCAGTCGCTCCTCCCGCGCCCGTGTCTCCACCGATCCCGATGTCGCCACCGATCCCGACGGCTCCACCCATCCCGACGGCTCCACCGATCCCGACGGCTCCACCGATCCCGACGGCTCCACCCATCCCGACGGCTCCGCCACTCCCGACGGCTCCACCAGTCCCGATGGCTCCACCGTCGCCGGCACCCGCGCCTCCGTCGAGGAAACCACCCACGCCCGCACCCCCGTCGCCCACGCCCCCCATGCCGGTCTGCATGGTCGCGCCACCGATTCCACCGGAGCCGATCAGACCGCCCGAACCGCTCGATCGCGTATCGATGCCCGCATCGCGATCGCCCGACGGCGATGAACCACCGCACCCGCTCGCGGCGCCGAACAGCAACAGGATCGCCGGGCAAGCGAGCGAACGGATCGAACGGGAAATCGCGCGCGTTGCGCGCGCATCACGTCGCCGATCGCGGGCAGCGCCGTCTTCAGGGAATCGGCCGCCACCATCGATCTTCATTCTCTGCAAGGACAGTTTGTCTCAAAGCTGGACAGTCAAGGGGACGACCGATGAAATCGTCACTCGTCGCGTCGTCATGAAGAGTGGTGGGCCGCGAAGCGTCGTCACTATCAACGCACAGATCGGCGATGCTGCGCGCGGCCAGACCCGCGAAACGCCGGGCTGGTGGCGCATTGCGCTGGCGGAGCGCGGTCTTGGCCGTCCCGCGCGTCTGGCGAGCGGGTCGAGAAAGAAGGCAGCTGACGCCAGCGGACGTATATGATGCTCGTGTGAGCGATCCCTCCGACCGTCGATCGAGCAACGGCGGGACGCTCGCTGATCACTTTGCGAGGATGGGGTCGGTCAACCGAGCCGTCCTTGTGGGGTTGCTGCTGGTGTCGGGAACCACCTTCGGCGTCGAGACATTGTACACATCCCCGCGCACCGAGAAGCTGCAGTCCGCCGTGCGGGCGGTGAGGCTCAGCCACGTCGCGATGTTGAACCAGGAGACGGGTCTGCGAGGCTACATTCTGACGCACGACCCTCGCTACCTCGAGCCGTACGAGTTCGGCCGCCGCGAGTTGACCCACATGGACGCGTTGATTGGCTGGCTCGATGGCTGGCCGGATCTATCGGGGGAATATCTCGGCGTGCGGCTGTCCGAGGAGGCCTGGACGATCCAGATCGCCGAACCGACGATCCGGTCTGGCAGCGTCGATCTGGATCGCAGCAAGCACCTCTTCGATGTCTATCGAGACCACGAAGCCCGGCTGGAGCGTGGTCTCGACGGCCGCTTGAACAGCCTGTCCGGAGTCCGCAGCCGGATCCTCATCACCGGAGCTGCGGCGCAGCTCGCCTTCTTCGGACTGGCGCTCGTGATCAGCCGCCGGCGCATGCGGCGACTCCTGAGAGAGATCGTTCGCCCGGTGGCCGCCGTCCTGGGCGTCATTCACGCCGTGGGCGATGGCCGGCTGGATCCCGTCAAGCGCGAGCCAGGTCCGTCGGAGCTCAAGGACATTCAAGCTGGCCTCGACGACATGATCACCGCGCTCGCGAGCGAGCGCACCACGCGCGAAGCCAGGGCGCGCGAGGCCAGCGAGCGCGCCGCGTCTCTCGGACAGATCCTCGATAGCGCCCGGGAGTTTTCCGGCAGCTTGAACCTGCGCTATGTGCTGCGGACTCTGGGCCGGTCGGCCTGCGCGGCGAGCGAAGCCCCGCGCGTGGTGATCTGGATCTTCGACGACGCCGGGAGCCGATTGAACGCCCACTTCGACAGCGACGTGGCCGAGGGCGCGCCGCTTGCGCTGGCGCCGACCGATATCGGTTCCGGCCTGGTAGGCCGAGCGGCTCGTCATGGGCGAACCGTCACCCCGGACGCGGGGCTGGCGGCCGGAGAAAGCGCCAGGGCGCCCGAAGAGATGGCCGTGCCTTTGATCGTGGGCGCGCGCGTGGTGGGGGTATTGCAGCTCCTTGGCGGCTCCGTCGACCGGCTCCGTGCCGAAAGGCGCGAGATGCTCGAGATCCTCGCCAGTCACGGGGCGGCGGCGATGGAGTCCTCCCGCTTGCACCAGGCGGTCGAGGAGCGGAGCCACCGCGACGGTCTGACAAAACTATACAACCGCCGTCGGCTCGAAGAGGACCTCGTGATCGAGGTCAAACGCTCGCGGCGGTACCAGAGCGCCCTGTCCTTCGTGATGATCGACGTCGACCATTTCAAGCGCTTCAATGACAGCTACGGCCACATCAAGGGCGACGAGGTTCTGGAAGCGATCGGGCAAGTGATGGAGAAGACCCTGCGTGATACCGACACGGCCTATCGCTATGGCGGTGAGGAATTCTCGGTCCTGCTGCGCGACACCCCGCTGGCCGGCGCCGCCGAGTTCGCGGAACGGCTGCGCGGGCGCATCGAGAGCCACTTCCAGAAGTCGCTACCAGCGTCGCCGGTCACGGTGTCGATCGGGGCCGCGTTCTTCGCGGCCGAGATGAAGACGCCCTCCGCGCTGATCGAAGGAGCCGATTCCGCGCTTTACGAGGCCAAGCGCCTGGGACGAAATCACGTCGTCACGGGACCGCTGGCGTCGGGCGACGCCGCGAATCCGGACCGGCTCGACACTCTGCCGAGCTGACGGCCAGACCGGGCCACGGGCGTGGGCATGCTCCACCTCGGTGGCCAGGGTGCGTGCGCGCCGCCAAACGCCCTGGCTTCAGGCCGCTGCGCGCGAGGTCGGGCGAAGGGTGTCTCTGACCTTGCGCGCGAGCGCGTCGGGCGTGATCGGCTTCTGAAGAAACGCGATCGTGGAGTCGAGAATGCCGTGCAGCACGACGGCGTCGTTCGTGTAGCCGGACATGTACAGGACCTTCATCTGAGGGCGGAGGGCCAGCAATCGCCCGGCCAGCTGCGGTCCGCTCATGCGGGGCATCACCACGTCGGTCAGCAGCAGGTCGATCGCCGCCGGATGTTGTTCGCAGAAAAGAAGCGCGTCGCCACCGCTCTGGGCTTCGAGAACGTTGTATCCATACCTGGCCAGGATCGTGTGCACCAGGCTGCGAACGCGCTCTTCATCCTCGACCAGCAGGATGGTCTCGGAGCCGCGGAGCGTGCGGCGTTCGAGCGGCGGTGATGCCTTGCTGCCGGCGTCGATTGCTGTGGCCGCGGGCAAGTACACCTTGAAGGTCGTTCCCACCCCGGGCTCGCTGTCCACCCTGATGCCACCACCGCTCTGCCGGACAATGCCGAACACCGTGGCAAGCCCCAACCCCGTGCCCCTGCCTGGCGCCTTGGTCGTGAAGAAAGGCTCGAAGATCCGTGTCTGGATCGCGTCGGTCATACCGCACCCGGTGTCCCGCACCGCCAGCATGATGTGCGGTCCCACCTGTGCGCCGACGTAATGCCCGGCGTGGGACTCATCCAGAAGAATCTCCGCGGTCTCGATCGTCAGCTTGCCGCCGCGGGGCATGGCATCGCGAGCGTTGACCACCAGGTTCATGATCACCTGCTCCATCTGTCCGGTGTCGACCCTGACCAGGCAGATCGCCCGACTGGGGAGCGATGACAGCTCCAGGTCCTCGCCGAGGACGCGCCGGAGCATCGGCTCCATGCCGGCGAAGATCTCATTCAGGTCGACGACCACCGGCTGCAGCACCTGCTGCCGGCTGAACGCCAGCAACTGGTGCGTCAAGGCGGCCGCGCGCACGCCGGCTTCGTTTATCGCGCGCAGGTCGTCCCGCATGGGATCCTCGAGCTTGAGGTCGAGCGCCAGAAGCTCGCTGTAGCTGAGGATGACCGACAGCAGATTGTTGAAGTCGTGCGCCATTCCTCCGGCCAGGCTGCCGATGGCTTCCATCTTCTGCGACTGGCGAAGTTGATCCTCACTGCGGTGAAGCGCCAGCGCCGCGCTCTTGCGCTCGATCGCATGGCGGATCACCCTCTCGATGAGCTGGGGCGTGATCTGATCTTTGGCCAGATAGTCGGCGGCACCCGCCTTCATCGCCTCGACGTCCAGATCGTGATCGCCCTGCCCGGTGAGCAGGATCATCGGGCCCGGATAGCCGTCCGCGATCGCCTTTTCGATCAGATCCAGCCCGCTGTCGGGTCCCAGGCGATAGTCCACCAGGCAAGCGTCGTAGGGGTTCCGCAGCTCCGCCAGCGCGGCGTCGCACGTGCGAACCCACTTCACCTCGAACGCGGTGCGGTTGTTGCCGACCAGGAGCCGCCTGGTCAGCAGGTAGTCCTCCTCGTCGTCCTCGACCTGCAGGACGCGGATATGCGCAGCGCTCACTCGGACCCCTTGTTGGCATCGGGGAGCGAGGCGGTCTTGAACCAGTATTCTCCCAGCACCTTCGTCACCTCGACCAGCCCCTTCAGGGTGACCGGCTTGCTGATGAACGAATTGCTCCCCAGGTCGTAAGCGATCGAGATGTCCTGCTCCGCGTTCGAGGTTGTGACGACGACGACGGGGATGCGGCGAAGCTGGGGGTGGGCCTTGATCTCCGCCAGCGCCTCCCGGCCGTCCTTCCTGGGCATGTTGAGATCCAGAAGGATCAGCCCCGGCCGGGGTGACGCCGCGGGCGGCGCGAAGCTGCCCCGGTGGTGGAGATAGTCCATCAGCTCCTCGCCGTCACGGACGGCGTGGAAGTCGCCCACCAGATTGTTCCTCTCCAGCGCCCGACGCATCATCTCTCGATCGTCGGGATCATCGTCCGCGAGAAGAATCACGACGGCCCTGGTGTCACTGTCCATGGGTCTCCGCGGTCACCTGCAACAGGGGTAGCGTGACGATGAAGGTCGCGCCGTTTCCCGGTGTACTGTGTGCCGTGATGGCACCGCCGTGCCGTTCGGCGATGCGGCGGCAGATGGCCAATCCGATCCCGTTGCCCTCGTACTCGCCGCGTCCGTGCAGGCGCTGGAAGATCGTGAACACGCGGTCCAGGTACTTTTCGTCGAAGCCGATGCCATTGTCGGCCACGGACAGCCGGCACACTCCGCCGGTCGTGCCTCGGCCACCTTCGTCGACGGCGCCGATGATCTCGGCGCTGACGCGAACCACGGGCGGCTCGTGCTTGCGATGAAACTTCAGCGCGTTGCCGATGAGGTTCTGCAGGAGCTGACGCATCTGGATCGGATCGCTGGCGACCGTCGGTAGATCGAGAATCTCCACACGCCCGCCGGTCTGGGACAGCCGCGTCTCCAGGTCGGAGACGACGCCGGAGATCACCTCGTTGAGGTTCACGGGTGAGAACCCTTTGCCTTTGGAGGAGACCCGAGAGAACTCCAGGAGATCGGCGACGAGACTCGTCATTCGCGACGCCGCGTTCTGGATACGATCCAGATAGTCGCGCCCTCCGGAGCTCAGGGTGGCGGCCTCCTCTTCTCTCAGGCACTCTGCGAACGCCTGGATCTTTCGCAGCGGCTCTTGCAGGTCGTGCGACGCGATGGTGGCGAACTGCTCCAGCTCGCGATTGCTCTGTCCCAGCAGCATGGCCGACGAACGGAGCTGGTCCTCCGTCCGCTTGCGCTTGTCGATGTCGGTGCAGGTGCCAAACCAGCGCGTGATGACGCCATCGGAGGTGCGGACCGGCAGGGCCCGGGTCAGGTACCAGCGAAACTGGCCCTCCTTGGTCTTGAGACGGTACTCGATCTCGTAGGCGTGGCCCGACCGGATGGCTGCGTGCCAGCGTGCCAGCGACTCTTTCTGATCGTCGGGATGGACGACGTCGGACCAGCTGCCGTCGCCCCCAGGCCCCTCGGGCCGGCCGGTGAATTCGTACCAGCGGCGATTGTAGTAGTCGA
>Ga0265342_10003024_pt1 | contig 14095 bp, 21 predicted proteins | sample 4CB327metaG_FD_203125 | JGI IMG/M metagenome (GOLD analysis project Ga0265342, IMG submission 203125) | Rhizosphere microbial communities from Carex aquatilis grown in University of Washington, Seatle, WA, United States - 4-CB3-27 metaG | ecosystem: Host-associated > Plants > Roots >...
CAATCACCGGATCCCCGTCGAAGTAGGCTCCGCGCTGTTCGAACTCCGTGAAATCCTCAACGGTCTTCAACGCCCGCTGTGAACCAAACAAGCGCTGGATATTCACCCCTCGCAGCGTAGGGGTGTCGATCCGGTGCCGGACTTCCTGCGGCCTGGCGTCGCCGGACAAATGGGTCGCACCGTTGGTATGGCCGTTCGCATGGCAATCGAAACAGGACACCCCGCGGGATGGCCGCTCGGAACGCCGATCGCTGGTCTCATTGAACTGCTGTTGCGGAAAGGCCGTCACCAGAAGCCGCAGTCCCTCGATTTGCTTCGGATTGAGAATGCCGTCAAACAGTTCATAGTAGTTGTCGGCGGTCACGAGCTTGCCTTGCGACACGTCTCCCAAGTCCGGCCGTGTCGTCAAGAAGATGGCGGCTGGAAACTCCGGTAGAAAATGGTCCGGCAAATCAAAATCCATATCGAACCGGGACAAGTCGCGGCCCTCCTGTTTCTTCAATTCGTCAATCTCGAACCCCGGAAACACCATTCCGCCCTCCGGATGATTTGGGTGGGGAAGCGGAAGGAATCCCTGAGGGAAAAGATTGCCGTTGCGAATCTCCTCGGGAGCCATGGCGGCTAGCCCCTCCCAGCTTGTGCCGGCCGTGAGCCTCACGCGAATGCCGCGTTGTACCGGCTTGCCCCTTGTCATGGTAACTCCGGGTGCCGGATCATCCCGCAAATCGTAGCGTTCCTGAAGGAGATCCATCTGGCGTTTCATCACAGCCGTCTTCTCCGATTTCATGCGCGCCATAACCTCTGAGAACTTCTCGGTTAGAGCTACGGGGGCGTAACTCGATCTATCTTCACCCTGAACCTGCGCCGCGGTGACGCAGGCGGCCGCCAACCCAACAAATGTGAGCATTCGACTCTTCACTTCTGTTTTGCCTCAGAACCGCGGCCCCGGCCTGCCGGTCTACTTAACAATGAGGTTGTTCTTAACGTCCTTGACGCCGGGAACCTCTGACGCGTCCTTGCCGGCTGCGTACTTTTGGTCCGAAGTGTTCACAAAGCCGCTGAGCTGGACCACGCCCTTGACCGTCTCGACACCGACCTCAAACGACTTGACGTCTTTGTCGTCCAGAAGGGCTTTCTTCACCTTGGTGGTGATCACCGAATCGTCCACATATTGGCCGGTGCTGTCACTCGTGCGGGTGCCGGCGCAACCGCCGGTCATGCTTCCAAGCGCGAGGGCGCCGATTATTGCGAGAAGCGAAAGGGGCTTCGTGGATTTGAGCAATGTATTCATAAAATGTGTGTCTTAAGGTTTAACTCCCGAGCACTTTTTCGATTTCTCCGACCTTCTTCTGGGTCTTGCCTTCAACCTTTTCCGCCTTGCCCTCGTCGCGCAGGCGGTGGCTGTCGACCACTTTGCCGGCGAGCTCCTTGACGGTCCCTGAGATGTTCTTTGCGGCGCCTGCTACTTTGTCTTGGGTACTAAGCTTCATGTTTCGGTTTTTCCTATTCTTTGAGTGTTTCGAGTCTGCCTCGGCCAAGGTACCTACCGTCTGAATTGTCCGCGCGAAAAGGGACTGATTGAGGCCGTTTCGTAAGCTTTCTCTATCGATGAGATTATCGGTGATATCGTCAAAGACGGCTATGGGGTGTAACCCTCGCACTTTCACCGCACCGGCTGTTCCAAGTTGGGTGGGTAGCTGCAATGTGCTTCAGACGGGGTATGCTCGAATGCCTTCCAGTCAACGTTGGTGCGCATCCATGTCCATGTTGGCTTTGGGCGATGCACATATTCGCAACCATCATTGCACCATTTTGTTGTACATCCATGGCTAACCTAACTCATTTACGGAAACCCTTTTGGCGGTTGAAGACCCAATGGCTTGAGGCATTCTGGGGTCCCCGGTGCATCGAGCGTCCAATTGGCGGGAAATTGCCCGGGTCCCGCGAGCTGCGGCTGGCCTGTTCTATGGCACGATGAAATGAGCCGCTCGCCGGCTCTAGTCGAAACTGTCCGCCGCGCCGGGGCTCCGGGCGCTCCGCCCAATCCCCACCTACCTCGCGCCGGACGCACCCTTGAGTTCGGCGATGTGAGGAAGCGTCCGATAGTGGTCGGCGTAATCCAAACCGTAGCCAACAACCCATACGTCCGGGATCTCGAACCCCAAATAATCAATCGGCACTTTCAGGCTGGGCCGCTTCTTGCGAACCATGACGCAGGTGCGCAGGGAGGCCGGCTGGCGTGCCTGCAGGAGACGATAGAGGTAGTCGAGAGTCTGCCCGCTGTCGACAATGTCCTCCACGATCACGACATGCCGCCCTTCGACGGGTTCGCGCAGGTCCATCAGGATTCGAACTTCGCCGTGCGAGGTACCCTTGCCATAGCTGCTCACGGCCATGAAGTCCACGACATGAGGCACGGAAAGCTGACGCGTCAGGTCAGCCAAGAAGATGAATGCGCCGCGCAGGATTCCGACGAGCAAGAGTGATTCGGCCTTCTCATAATCCCGACTGATCTGCCGGGCCAGGTCGCCGACCCTGTGCTGGATCTGATCGGTGGAAACGAGGATGTGGGAAACATCCGAAGGTCCCTTTGGCGTTCGTCCGCGCATGGATCATGTATAGACCAACCGCAACGCCTCCGGCAAGGCTAGGCGTGCAAACCGAGAATCAACGCACCAGGCGCGACGGATCCCGGTTGATGCTCCCGTTGTGTATCGATGCCGGTCCTTTCCGGGACGCCCTGCGCTGGATCAGCAGTAACCCATCAGCGGCCGAGCTCTCGACCCACCGAGCTCGGCCAATCTCGATGCGACCCATTTCACGTCAAAACCGGCTGCGCATACCGTCAATCGCCACCGGCCGGAACCCATTCGATTCCCGTTGAGAAGTCCGCCCACGTTCCCCCTACCCCTTCTCGGTCGGCGGCGCGGCGACTGGAACCGGGGAGCCGGGCCGCACCATCGCGAAGGGCTCCAATGCACGGTCCAAAGTGGCCGCATCCATCAGTCCGCGCGCCAGCACAACCTCGGACAGCGACCTGCCCGAGGCCAAAGCCTCCTTCGCCACGCTAGCAGCCATGTCATAGCCGAGGTACGGATTGAGCGCCGTAACGAGCATCAGCGAACCCTTCATCAACTCGCGGCAGCGGGCCTCATCGGCTTCGATCCCCACCACGCATTTCTCTGTGAATACGCGGGTCCCGTTAGCGAGGCAATGGACGGATTCGTGGAGGCAGTAGGCGATCAGCGGCAGCGTCGCGTTGAGCTCCAGTTGCCCGTCTCGGCCGGAGGCTGTCACGGTATGCGTAAGCCCATGCACGTAAAGCCCGACCTGGATGAGCATTTCACACATCACGGGATTGACCTTGCCCGGCATGATCGACGATCCCGGCTGGGTGGCTGGCAGCCGGAGCTCCGCGAAACCCGCGCGCGGCCCCGAGCCAAGCAGGCGGATGTCGTTGGCGATCTTCGTCAGGCTCGCCGCCACCGCGGCCAACTGACCCGCAACCTCCACGCAGTCATCGCGGGCCGCCTGTGCCTCGAAGTGATTCCTCGCCTCGCGAAACGAAAGCCCGGTTTCCGCGCTGAGAATACGGCAGACCCGCGCGGCAAACTCCGGATGCCCGGTCAAGCCGGTACCCACCGCCGTGCCACCAATCGCCAGTTCGCCCAGGACTGCAATCGCGCGCTGTACCCGTTCGCCAGCCTTTCGAGCTTGCATGGCGTAGCCGGAAAACTCCTGGCCCAGCGTGAGCGGTGTGGCGTCCATCAGATGCGTGCGGCCGATCTTCACGATGCCCGCAAAGTCGGAGGCCTTCGCGTCGAGAGCTGCCGCCAGCCCCATCAGCGCGGGGGCCAGACCGGTGTGCAGGACCCGCGCTACGCTCACGTGCAGCGCGGTTGGAATCACGTCGTTGGAGGACTGGCCGAGGTTGACGTCATCATTTGCATGCAAGGCAGGCGCACCCGCGTCCGCGAGCTGCGCGGCCCGGCGGACGATCACTTCGTTGGCATTTGTGTTGGTCGACGTGGCCGAACCGGTCTGGAATACGTCAACCGGAAAATGCAACGCATGCTGTCCGTCCGCGATCTCCTGTGCGGCCTGTTGAATGAGCCGACTTTTCTCGGGCGGAAGCCTTCCCAGCTCCTCGTTCGCCCGGGCCGCCGCAAGTTTGACTAGGCCGAGTCCCTGGATGAAAGCGGCGGGCATCGGCCGGCCGCTGATCTGAAAATTGAGCATCGCGCGCTGCGTCGATGCGCCCCAGAGCGCTTCGTCTGGCACCTGCATGTCGCCCATCGAATCTTTAGCCGTTCGAATGCCTTAAGACTAGTCAGTGACACTCAATATGCAACATGCCGGCCGCGATCCGGGTCGCGAGCCCACCCTTGGTCCCTCCGCAGGGCTCGATACGCCGACACTGATCGGAAACGGGGCCAACACCCCATACCAACCTGATATCTAATGATGGTATCTTGAGCTGCACTGCAACAATCAGGAAACAGCCATACTCATGAAAAAGCTCATCGTCCCCAGCCTCGTCGCCGTCGCCCTTTTCTCACTAGCCGCTTGCGCTTCCGAACCCACGCACAGCACGACCACCACGTCTCAACAGACGACGGTGCCCAGCCCGGTAACGACGACGACGACGGACACCCAGAGCAAGTAGGGCTCGAGCCGTCACGGTCGCGGACGTGAACAGATTCCAAGGAAGTTCAAACGGATAAGGTACCGAATATGAAGGACCACGTCTACAAACTCATCGAACTCACCGGCACCTCCACTCTGTCAGTGGAGGATGCCGTCAACAATGCCGTCAGGCGCGCGCATAAGACCGTCAAAAACCTTCGCTGGTTTCAGGTGGTCGACACGCGAGGCGACATCGTCAAGGGGCGCGTGGACCATTGGCAGGTGACGATCAAGGTCGGCTTTCCCGTGGAGGGCTGATCGACAAGCGGCCAAAGGGGCCATCACGCGAAACGAATCAAGGCGGATCCGGGCGCAGCCCGAAACGCCTAATAGAAACCAGGAACAAGATGCCCAACAAAGCGACAGGATCCGAATCGAATATCACTCGCGAACAACTGATCCAGCTGTTGAACGAGGACCTTGCGGGGGAATACCAGGCCATCATCGCCTACACCGTGTACAGCCAGGTCCTAAAGGGGCCCGAGTACACGGACATTGCACGTGAATTGGAAGCGCATGCCGCAGAGGAACTTGGGCACGCCATAAAGATTGCCAAGCAGGTTGATTACCTGGGCGGCATGCCGTGCGTTCTGGCCAAGCCCGTCAAGACGTCCAATGACCCGGTTGAGATGCTGCGAGCCGATTTGGACAACGAGCGGGCGACCGTAGCACGCTACCGCGTGCGCATCCGCCAGGCCGAGGCGATGGGGGAGTTCGCGCTAAGCGAGGTGCTGCGCGGAATCATCGTGCAGGAGCAGGATCATGAGATCGATTTGAGTGCGGCCCTGGGCATAAACGTGCCCCCCTCCTAGAGGACAGCCAATCCAAGCGAAAGAAGGGCCAAGCCCCCGGGATGGCGAGGCCTCAACCGGAAGGAATCCCCCACCTGACTTCGCTGGGTTCTCCAGCCGCTCTCAGTTCGCTTAGTTCATGCCGTCGGCGGCAAGCGCCTCGATGGAGGGAAGCTTGCGCTCGTTCGCGATGCGCACCAACTGGACCGCGATTTCAGCAGGAGAAAGCAGGTAGTCCACGCAGCCCGTTCTCACGGCGCTTTTCGGCATGTCGGGTTGCTTCGCCGTTTGGAAGTCCTGCGCAATGACAATACCCCCCTCGTCCTTGATGGATTGGAGCGCGGCGGCGCCGTCCGAATCGAACCCTGAAAGGATGACCGCTATCGCGCGCTTCCTCCAGTCCTCCGCCAGTGTCTGCAGGAAGATGGAGATATTCTTGGGCCAGCCAGATACCTTCGAGATGGGCGCAATGTGGAAAAGATCCCCGTCCATGGTAACCTGCTGTCCCGCCGGAACTATATAGACGTGGTCGGCTCTTACGAATTCGCGGTCGGCAATCAGCACCACCGGCATCTGGGTGACGTGCGGTAGGATTTCAACCAGCAGCGACTTTCCTTCGGCCGGTTGATGGTGGACAATGACGAAGGCCAATCCGGTGTTCGACGGAAGGTTCGAGAGGATGGTACGGTATGCGTCGAGGCCGCCCGCCGACGCGCCGAAGCAGACGATCGACAAAGGGTCGGCCCGATTGGGCTTTGTCAGAGAATTAGAGGCAGCGCGCATCAGGGAGGTCCATCATCCGGCAATCTCATGTCGCATGGCTCCGACCGCGGATCTCTTGGCGTCCGACTCCGTCAGCTCCCATCCCTCACCGAGCACCGGGCCCTCAGCGCTAACAAGGGCCCAACGCCATATGTCGTGCTGCTTTCTTTCAGTGAGGGCAAAACCGGAAAACCCGGGATCGCAGGTCACCTCAAGCGTGGAGAGCGAGAACAGGCTAGACGATGAAGCGAACGCAGCTTCGGCGTCTGCGGAAATCTCCAGGAACGAGCGCCAGGTCGGGGACATGAATAGCATGCGGGGATTGGATTGCTCCGAACAATAGGCCGACTTCCCCTTGTTTGCTATGGGGTGTTATCTGGCTTGGTCGTCCAAGGCGATATGCGTCTGCAGGCGACCTGTTTGCGGCATAGGGACCCGGGACCGAGGTATCAATCGACGCACCTATATTGTTATTGTCAAATCACTTAACAATCATTGGTATCGGCGCGCGGCTGGGGCGGTCGATGTGTCCCGGCACACCAGAGCATGGGCCAAGGTCCGCAGCGATGTGCGTTACGAGCTATGCCTGGGTCTTCCTGGAAACGTGATGGCGTGCGTGGTTCGCGCTGCCTGACAATGGCTGAATGGCTCCATTGTTGCGGCGCGAAGCGGTGTCGAATGAAGCAGACTGATTGGTCACCTCATGCGGCAGCAGGGGTTCTACGCCGCCATCTGCGGGTTTCGTGCCCTTGGGCCGGTTCTTGATTTTGGGGTGCATAAGCTTTCGTGTGTTTTTGCCGTGGGCGGGTTGATTGGACAGCATCGCGGACTACGTCCTTGGTGCGTGCGATTCAGTGAAAGGTTAGGTCGAGCAATCCCGGTGCGCTATTCGCAGCCGACATTCGCTTTCTTCGCCTTATGCGAAGCGGATCGCAGGTTGGTCCACGCCAAGCGCGACAAAGCCGCGGCCGGTCTTTTGCGCGAGGCGTTGCACGGATTGCAGCCGCAGTGAATCCGCCCCGTCAGGGACTTCGGCGGCCCTGAACAGGGTGGCCACGGTGGCTGCTGCGCTCTCCCGGCGTGCCAGGCAATCTTCCAGCCAGCGCTCGACGTAATCAGGGAGCGTCCTGCTTCCGCCGGACGTTGTCACGAGGATCAGGTCCGCCCGAACGGTGGCCGCAGTCGCGAGATCACGGTACTCATAGCCTTCCAACTTTGAAAAACACACAGGGGTCCATCGCAGCCTTCGGAAGCGCAGGTGTCGGATGGGCATTCTGGAAAGGCTCTCCACGGCCCAAAGGGCGGCCGAAAGGGTCTCATAGATGAGCGCGACATTCAACTCGCTCCGGGTTGTTGTGTATCTGCGCCGCTGCTCCGTATGGAACGAGATGGGAGTGCTCATGGTGACCTCGATGATTTTGAAGCGGAGGATGGCCTCTGTGCCGCGATGCTGGTGAACTGAGGAGCGGATAGGTTCGCGAATATTGTCGTGATCGACGGTGCCGAGAATTGGCCCGCCCCGAATTTGCAATCACACGCTCTAGCGGCAATGCAGGCGTTGTGGGGTCTTTACCTACCCAATCCAATGAGTCATAGGGTTGTGATCTGCCGGGAATTGGATAAGAGGCTTTTACCCCTGCAGATCCTCGCGCCGGCGTGCGCAGCAACGGTAGACCCCAGGGTGCCGGGTAGCCAGGAGCGAGGGAGGCATGGGCAAAGCCGATCTTCATCGCAAAGAATCAAGGGCACTCCTCGTCACTCGCAATGGCGCAAGGAACGAGCCGCGGCCGGCGCCCCGTCATAGCCCCGCGATGGTGGCGCCTGATCCAAAATTCTCCGATTAAGGGACCGTCGTACTAGCTGGAACTCTCTCTATCTCCTCGACGGCACCCCTTGGTACGATTATCTGCCAACCGCTCGACGCTTTTTGTAATGACAGGTAAACCTGCCGAGTCCGTCCACCGGAATCCTTTAACCTCAGGTACTCAGTAACCCGATCGTCTTGGCTTTGCTGATGGGCCACGATTTGAGCGCTATCCAGCGGTACCTTTCCTGCAACCACAACGGCTGTCAGGTCTTCAGCAGTGGCATATTGTTGTGAGGCTGTAGGAAGGTTGGTCAAAATCTCGGTGGCCTTAGATCGCGCATCAGGAGCTAAAACCAGGGTGTCCTTGATCGCACTTACATCACCGCCCGCCGCAGCCCAAAGCATCGTTTCAACAGCCGCCTCCGGTGTGCCACGACCCTGGTTCCTCCATGTAGATGCTGGAGCCCAGGTCCCCGGCTCTAGCGAAATCAACTTTGCGTCGGGCTGCTCATTAGCCACTCGAGCATCCTGCCCATGCCGGTCGACCTCGTCGCGGATGCGTTCCAATTTCCCGGGACTCGGTTGAAGTTGAAGGAGGCGGTCATATTCCCGGCGCAATCGATTGATCTCATCCGCCCGGTCCTTGATCACATCGAGCCGCGTCTGAAGTTGAGCCATCGTGTTTCTCTCAACACCCCAATAAACTCCCGCGACTGCACACAGGACGAGGGACACTGTCGATTTGAATCTCACCTTAGGGTTTCACCGTCGCGTCGGGTAACATCGGAGGCATCATGTCTTCTGGACGTGGAGAAACTGGCTCAACCGATACCCAGTCATCCGCGGCTGTTGGCGTCGTCTGACTATTAATCACAATATTGTGGAATCCCGCTTTGCTCGCTTGCTCGACAACGTAAGCTGTAGCTGAGAATGCTGCCCCTGGCGCTCCATTAACAACAAGCTGCGCCCCGGATGCGGGATCCTGTGCGTGAAAAACGACTAACCTGTTTAGGAATTCCTTGAGATCCACGGGCTCGTTCTCCCAAAGAATTCGACCTTCGGCCGTTACTTCAACGTGGAGCTGGGTGCCGACGGGCATCCCGTTGGCGGCGGCAATGTTTGTCGATCGTCGTGAGGAGATGTTTGCAAGTATCCTACGGAGATCCTCGGCTTCAGTAATCTTTCGCGATAGACGAAGGTTGGCCTGCTCCAGCTTACGGATCTCTTCGGGTTGTCCTTGAAGCCGAACCATCTGTTCCAGCATAAGGGCGTTTATGTGGTGCTGCCATGCAATCAGGATCGCCGAAGCCACAAAAACAGCACCTAAGGCCGTGCCTTTGGAAGTTAGGACTCTAACGAGTGAGAGCAGCCATGAGGTCGCAGCACCTGTGGCGCCAAATTCCACGACGGCGATACTGGCAACCCGATCCGCAAGGTTTCCTGAAATCTCTGTGTCCGGCTGCTTCACGAGCACCGCCTCCAGCGCCTCCATAGAGGAAGTAATCCCGGATTTCGCTAGCTTTAGACGAAGCTTCTCAACGGCCCGATCTACCCGTTTGCGGGCACCTTCTTCCGTCGTACTTTGGACTCCCGCGATTTCGAGATATGTTCGCTTAGAGAAAAATCGAAGGATTAGCGCCTCCCGATCGCCGTTGTTCAATTCGCAGATAAGATCATCTATAAGATCACGGATTCGACTCCACTCGTCGTGGGTGTATGTCCTCTCTGGAGACAAAACGCCCTGCATGCGAGATGCCTCGCCTTCACGGGTTTTCCGTCTGCGTTCCTTCCGAACATACTCGGCCGAAGCCAAGTTCGCACCCACATAGAGCCATCCTGTGACCGAGGATAGTTTGGCGAGCCTTGGGGCTTTGCGGGCAAGGTCACTGAATACCTCTTGGGTGATGTCCTCTGCTATCTGTGTATCCCCTCCGACACGGCGCAAGATGCTCGAATGCACGTGGCTTACATTACGGCGCACGATCTCGGTGAATGCCTCGCCGGATTGGTTCTCCACGTAGCTTCGAAGGAGATCGGAGTCACTCTTCATCTCGGTCATTTACCTAAGGCTGCCGTCATAAGGCCAAGCGGACAAAAAATCGAAGCGGGAATCGAAATTGACAGCCGAGGTGTCCCAAAAGGGTCTCTTCCTCGACACTGATTTCGGTCAAGCATACACTTGTTATGCATCTCGTGCGACGCCGTGTCCGGTTTGCCTGATTCGCAGTTTCCTCCGAATTGGTCCTCAGCATTCCCAGAAGATGATCGGTGTGCCATGTGCTTGTGAGGAGGCCAATATCTGCCTTAGTCGCATAATGACCAGCGTGTTGTAATTTTCTCGATCGCGAGGGTGAACCTTTCTCGGGCTGGGACATTCAACTTATACGAAGGCATCTAGTGTCCGAACCCCTCCACAACCTTGTTCAACTGGCCCGTAACAATCACGAATCCGCTTGGGACCAGCTCTTCCGAGCCTATCAGCTGCGCATCTTCGCCTATGCCAAGAATCTTACAGGCGACCGGGAAGCCGCGTTCGACATCGTCCAGGAATCCTTCATTCGAGCCATCGCCAATGTCGGAGACCTGCGCGACGACTCGAGATTCGGTTCGTGGCTCTTCGGAATCGCTCACCAGAGATGCATGCTGCATTTTCGCAGGACAAAGAGGGAGGTCGCCCTATTCGGAGACGAGGACCACGGGCGAGACGGAGAGGCGGATTGGCCCGACCCGCGTGAGGCGTTATTACAGGAAGAGCGGGCAGAGGCCCTTTACGCCCTGGTTGACAACCTGCCGTTGCAGCAGCGCTCGGCGCTCTTGCTGCACGTTCTCGGCGAGTTTTCGCTCGAGGACGTCGCCGCGATCGTGGATGTCCCCGTGGGAACGGTCAAATCCCGCCTGCATCACGCCAAGCGGGCGCTTCGGAGCCTGATCGAGGAGGCGAAACCGTGAAGGAAACCCCACAATACTGGCTGCTGGCGCGGGAGAAGGACGTGCTTCCCAGGCTCGATTCCATAAGGAGGGCCGCCGTTGCTCCCGAGAGGGCCACGTTGCCGGAGGTTGTCGTGGAGATCTTCCGGCCAAACCTGGGGGTTTGGCTTTCGCTCGCGCTCCTCTGGATCGTTCTTGCGGCGGCACATTTCAGGATTTCGGCAGAGACGACGACCTACTCCAAGGCCGCGGGGCAGCCACCGGACCTGGCCCTGATCACCCTTTCCAACGATGAAAAGATTTCCCTCCTGGACGCCCACTATTAGGCGGTGGCTTCTCACCGCCGCCGCCGTCGCCACCATCGTAGGCACGGCCTGGATCGAGGAGGACTTTCGGGGCCAGCGCGTGTTTGGAGAATTCGAGACGGAATGTTCAATTGAGGGAAAGCCGCTGAACTACGACTTCTACAAGCCGGCGCCCATTCCAGACGCACAGAACATGTTTCGAGCCCCAGTGCTCGCCCGGTTCTTCAACAGCGACGAGACCGATTTGCCGGCATGGCTGGCCTTTGAGCAGGGCAAACCGCCCCTGGCCGAGATGAGCAAGGTGATGGGAAACTGGCGACAGGGGACGCCTTCCGATCTCAATGCGATTTACGGCATCCTCGGAAAAGTGTCCCACTCCGGGTCGGACGCCGGGCCAAAGGCCGCCGCCGAACTCATTCTCGACACGTTGGCGGTGATCCGGCCGGACCTCGACGCCGTGGATGCCGCCGCACGTGATCGGCCGCAGTCCCAGATCGAGTTCGGAAATCTCATGCTGCCCTCATTCCGCGCACTGCGGTTCCTCGCCCGCGCGCTAACCCTGAGGGCCGAGGCGGAAATTACACTCGGGCGCGGCGATGAGGCGTTTAGGGACGTGTACGCATCGCTTCGGCTCGCTGAGGGCGCGGAGCGGTTCCCGCACCACATCACCCTGCTCATGTCCAATGTCATCGTGTCGTTGTCGCTTCAACCCCTATGGGAGGGATGTTTGAAAGAAAGCTGGAGCGATAGCCAGCTGACGTCCCTTCAGGAGCTTTTCGCAGGACTTCATCCGCTGCGAGAGCTGCCCGCAGCCTTCGCCGCAGGCAGGGCCGCCTACGCGGTCGGCTATATCAAGGACTCAAGGAAGCCCTTCTGGATGCCGGAAGGATGGTGGAAGATTAACGTCGTGCGTTTCTTTCGCCTCCATGCCGGCGGAGGCGATTCCAAATGGTTCGATCCTGGTCTGGAGCGGATAGATCTAACCTGCGTCGAACAATCCGATGCCCTTGTAGATAGGCTGATGAGCTCCTGCTCGCCATTTGACTGGCTTATCCGCCACGAGGCCTGGGGTACGCGAATCGCAGTCCTTGCAGCATTTGAACACAATCAATTCGCCATGGCGCGGGTAGCGTGCGCCCTCGAGCGGTATCGATTGCTCCATGGTAGGTTTCCAACAGAACTTTCCGGACTCGTCCCGGACGTTCTCGAATCGGTGCCCCTCGACGTCATCGACGGAAATCCCTTGCGCTACGAGTGCGCTGACGGAAAATATCTAAGGCTTTATTCGATCGGTTTGAGCGGCGTTGATTCCCATTCGCTGTCGAGGAAGCGGATTTCGGATATGTGGACGACAAAGGAAGGGTATTGGGAGTGGAAACAATAGTGGGCTGGCAACAGGGCGACAGCTATAATTCGGGGCATGCTGGTGTCTGAGACGTGATTTTTTCTTGAACAGCCCTCGGATACTGCTCCGTCCACTTTGGGCACACCATGCCTTACATTTAGCCGCGAGCCACAGGCTTAGGGAATTTGGTGGAACGCGTTGCACTTGCGCAACGAGTTGGGACTTCCTGGGGCGGCAAATTGCAATTCCCATTGGCCGTCCACTTGGCCGGATAGGGTCTTCACCCCATTGGGAGACACTGGCGTTGACAGACCATTGGCACTGATCTCGGGTGCGCGCATGTCGTACGAGCGGGATTTGGATGAATCACCCGATGCGCTTAGCCTGCGGGAACAGGTTGTCTTGGAATTTTGCGCAGAGGGCCTCGGCGACAGCGAAATAGCGGTCCGGCTTCAGATGAGCCGGAGGGAGGTATCGATCATCCGGGGCCGTGCCGCCACAAAACTCGTTGCAAGGATTGCCTCGGCTCATCCGTTTCATATCCGCGAGGTTGTGCTAGCCAGCCCACTCGATTCCGAGTAGTCGTAAGCGTATTCGAGCCCCCTGGATTTCCGTGGCGCGCAATATCGCCAATTCTCCCATAGCGTCGCGATTGAGGCTCAAGATTGCATGGGCGGGGTACGCCGGCAGATGCTGACAATCGGAAGGTGAATGCGCCCAGCACATGGGGCGTGTGATCGTTCACTAAGCATCCGATGCCGTTTGTCGGTGCAGCCCAAACAGCAACGAAGCCGCATCAACCGGCAAATAACCCGTGGTCCTAGAGCGCGAATCCAGTTTTCTTGAGGCGGGATTACCCCGGAGATGCCGCGAATTTGCAGACGCTTTCTTAATCTCAGCTTCAGGGGCTTAGGGTAATACCCCATTAGAAGGATGTGAACCTCTGCTCAGCAAATGGTACCAATGCAGCCATCGGGAACAACCGAAACCCCAAAGCCCAAAACGGGCGAACCACTTAATGAAAACTACGAAGTCATTCGACGAGAGCAAGAAATCAAGCGCCACCGGCATGATCGAGGGAGATGCTAACCTGATCGTCAAGTAACTCTTGCCGGCGTCCGCCCGGGTGGTTGCCCGGCCGGGCGCTCCCATCAGAACCATTCCTGCACTAGGGAATCTCCAACGATGATGAAAGATGCCTTACCCCCGTGCATGATCTCGCCATAATTGTTCCGTCTCTCGCTGCCGCCGGTTACTCACTAATATACCTGCTCTTCGGTGGAGGAATTGGCGGCGCCATTCTGATCTATTTCATCGCGAAGGTCCTAGGTAAATAAGGTTCCGAATGTTGGCTGACCCACCAGTTAATCCCGCAAAGCCCGACATGGAGATGAACACCTATTGGTCAAGCAGGTGGTCTGTCGGAAATCACTTCTTCCGAGATTCAGTTGGCTTGGCCGCCGACGGGATC
>Ga0265342_10003026_pt1 | contig 14078 bp, 13 predicted proteins | sample 4CB327metaG_FD_203125 | JGI IMG/M metagenome (GOLD analysis project Ga0265342, IMG submission 203125) | Rhizosphere microbial communities from Carex aquatilis grown in University of Washington, Seatle, WA, United States - 4-CB3-27 metaG | ecosystem: Host-associated > Plants > Roots >...
AGCAAGCCGGCTGAAAAGTGAGCCGTCCGCCCTTCGTTCGCAGGACTCTCCCGCGATGCCTGCGATGGGAACGTGAGGCTGCCGGCGAACCCGCAATTGCGGCCTCTGCCTGGCACGGTGAAGATGCCTTCTCACGCGGAACCTCAAAACCTCCTACGAAGGGAGAACGCAATTGGCAAGGATGATCGGCTCCCGGGCGCGTGAACGTCCAGGAGTGAAACGGTCCACCTTGTCCACGCTGCAGGGATGTGGCGGGGGATCTTTGATTTCGGATTCGATTGAACCCGGCTGGCAGTGTCGCGTGCCAGAAATCCGAAACTTTTCTCGGGGAGGGTTGTCTTTCGTAGCAGGAGGTGCCGCATGTGGGCCTTCAGATTGGCTGCGACAACCGCCAGCGCGGTCATCCTCATCATGGGCTACCAGGTGCTCAAGGTGCATCGCTCTCGACTGCACAGGGAGGCTGCGAAGACCATCGAACCAGTGGAAAGCCCGGACGAGCCTGGACCGCGTTTTGTGGCCACGGTGCGGGCTGGATCCGAGGATGACGTTGACCATCAGGCAACGGCGACGCAAGGACGGCCCACAGGCACGGCCAGCATCCACGGAACGATCCTGGGTCTGGAAACCGACCCAAGCGAGCTGTCGTTGGGTGCGCAGACCGCGGGACGGCACTACGCCGCGGATGTGGCGGGGGATGGTCATTTCTTCATTCACTTGCCGCCCGCCAGTTACTCCCTCCTGGCCCAAACTGCGACTCAAGTCGCGGTGCTCGACGTCCTCGATTTGAAAGACAACGAAGATCGCGAGGTGACCCTTCGTCTGACCCCAGCCGCAAACATCACTGGCACGGTTGCGACACCGTCAGGATCCAGCAAAAGAGTTGACGTGCGGATCCTGCGCGCCGAAAGCCACGTCAACCCGGCCGATACATCACCGAACGCGCGCGGCGAATTTGCGGCCTCCGGCCTGGTGCCGGGCTGGGACTACGACCTGCGGTTCTCCAGCCCGGGATTGCGGACCGTGACGCTGCAACGAGTGCGGGCGCCAGCGCAGGGGATCGTCGTGAACTTGGAGGCTGCCCCAAGACTGCGCGAAGGATTCGGCCTTTCCGCCGGTGAGCAGTGCCCGATGGAGTCCGCGTCGCTGGAAGACAGAAACGACCAGGCGTCCATTTCCGGAACTGATGGACCTTCTGTCGCATTTGAAGGGGACTGCCGGTTTGCGATTGAGGATCTGCCCGAAGTGCCCCGTGTTCACGTGCTTGCCTCGGGCCGAGGTTGGCACTTCGAGGCGGACGTAGAACTGCCCACCCACGGCGATCCGCCCTTCTTGTGTTTTCATCCGCCCTGCCGCGATCCCGACCAGGAACCAAAGGCGGAATTGGAAATCTCAGTGCGCGGAACTACGCCAGGTTCGTTCTTCGTCGTTCTCGGTCTGGGCGAGCGCGGTGCGCACAGACAAGGCTGCCCCGAAAGCTCGTCCGGATGTCTTCTGGACAATCTGCCCGTGACCCCACACGCGGAGGTGAGAATCGTCCGAAGAGATTGCGTTGCGAAACCGGCTAGCGTTGTTCTCAATCCGGGCAGAAACTATCTCGTCGTCGATTGTGAGCGCGTGAAACAGATCGCGGGAGTTGTGCGTGCGGCGCAATCCGGGGATCTCGTCACACCCAAGATCGCCGTGCGCTGCACTCCCGATGGCCTGGTCCAAAATCGGCATGGGTTTTCCTTCTCCCTGGATTGTCCGGCCAATCTCGACGCGATCGAATACCGAGACGCTTTGGACGGGACGTGGCGACCAGCACCCATCCGATCAAGCAGCGACGGCACACGCGGCCTGGTGGAGATTCAGTTGCTTTGATAGCCATTTTGTCCACGCGACGGCGTCTACTGAGTCGCGTACGGGTGGGCCGGCCAGCCAGCGGCGGTTGAGTAGGTGTTGTACGCGTCGACCACCGCGGTGTCGTAGTCGAAGTTGTACGCCGTGCAGCTTTGCGTGCTGCCGTAGGAGTTGAAATTGCCGACGGCCATCATCGTGTACTGATCCTCGGTGCAGTCTGGGAAGGCCGCCTTCGCTTGTGCGCGGTTGCAGGCAATGCCGGCGATGCCAAGTTCGATGTTGACCACGGGGTTGAAGACCGAGTTGGCCCAGTTCTCGCTGTTGGGGTTCGTCTCCATGTCCACGTGCCCGCTTGGGAGCAAGCCGAGCCCGCTCGCCGTGCACCCGGCGGGCAGGTTCGAGGAGTTGCACCAAGGACCAGTCTGCATCGCGCCGAGGCAGGCACACTCGGCCGCGGTCCAGCCGCGCGCCGGGCAGCACGGCCCATTGCCGGTGCAGCCGACCGCATCGTACTGGAAGCGCGACTCGACGTAGATGATCGCCTTGAAGATCATGGCGTCGGGCTCGCCATATTTGGCCGTGAACTCGAGGATGGGGCAGTCGTCGATGTCCACCGAGAGACCATTCCACAAGGGGGCGAGATTCGTGCGCAGCGGATCCGGAGTGCACGAGCCCGGATCGGGGGAGGCCGCGTCACCGGCGGTGGTGCGGTCAGGGTTCCCCTTGCACCCGATCGAGACGAGCAGGCTCGCTCCGAGCGCCGCAGCCAGCATCGTGTACCCGAGCCTCGCAAGCGCGCGCGTGTCTCCTCGGGCAAGCACGAGGAGGAGAATGCCAAGCAAAGACCGCCCACAGACCCAGAGGCGCATCATGCTGTGAGAATACAACGAACCGCGAATTTCGGCCGGGCTAGACTCGGCCGGGTGAGCAAATCGAAGACCTCAGTTGAAACCGTGCGGTGTGGCTGGGCCAGTGCGGAACCGATCTACGTGCGCTACCACGACGAAGAATGGGGCGTGCCCGTCTACGACGATCGCGTGCTTTTCGAGTTCTTGGTGCTGGAAGGCGCGCAGGCAGGTCTGTCGTGGCTCACGATTTTGAAGAAACGGGAGGCGTACCGCAAAGCCTTCGACGAGTTCGACGCACGCAAGGTCGCGCGCTACGGCGCCGCCAAGATCGCCGCGCTCATGGCGGACGCGGGCATCGTTCGCAATCACCTGAAGATCGAGTCGGCCGTCAAGAACGCGCGCGCCTTTCTGGACGTGCAAAACGAATTCGGCAGCTTCTCCGACTACCAGTGGCGCTTCGTAGATGGCAAGCCGCTGCAAACGTCGGTCAAGACTCTGCGTGACATCCCGGCGCGCACGGAGATCTCCGATGCTTTCAGCAAGGATCTCAAGAAGCGCGGCTTCAGTTTTGTAGGCTCGACCATCGTCTACGCCCACATGCAGGCCGTGGGCATGGTCAACGATCACGTCGAAGCCTGTTTTCGGCGCGCTTCCGTTGCGAAGCTTGCAAAGCGCCGCTGAACGCCTGACTTGCTGTCTCGGCGCGCTTATCGCCCAGGGCGCTCTCGGAAATCTGAGATCAGCCATGGTACCATCTTCAGCCCAGTGCAGTTCCCGACCCCAAGGCTCTTGCCGCCAAGTCGACGCAGGGACAATCTAGCCGCCATGGATAGGCAGAGACAGAGCACGCAGGCAGGCCCAGGCTCGTTCCTTTTCGCACTGGGGGCGCTGTGCCTCGCGGCTGGCGCGTGTGCAGACGCGGGACCGTTCATTCCGGATACCACGGAAAGGATCCCGCCCCACAGCGCACGCGAAGGCGCCAGCGCGAACGACGTGTTTCAGCGCAAGCCGTGGATGATCTGGCACATTTCAGACCGTACCGCGCGCTGGCATCGCGAAGCCTTTATGCTTCTGCCGGACGAGGCCCAATCGTTCAAGGTAGCCGACGTTTCCGTTTACGCGGCGGATGGAAGCGATGTTCGCTTCGACTATGTCTCGATCGAGCTAGGTTCGAGCGCGCAGGCGCGCGAGGCCATCAGCGTGTTCGTGTACCGCGCGCCTGGCCCGCTCGACGGCGAATGGACGTCCGTGGTGGATCGGACGAAGCGCAAATACGCGGGGGCCAAGCCGGGCGAGGTCTTTCCGCTGCCGGAAGAGCACCCGCCCGGAACCAAGCAGATAGCCTTGATCGCGCCCGTTCAATCCGGAGGCAAGACCATCGACACCTTCGTGCAGGTGATGCTCTTTCACCAGGGTGAATGGGCGGTACGCTACGAGATCACCTGCCCGGCGACGGACATTGCCGTCGCCCGGGAAAGCACCCGTTCGTTCCTGAGCTCGCTGCGCGCCCGCGATTAGGAAGAAGAAGTTGTTGTGGAGCTGAACGGGATCGAACCGTCGGCCTCCTGAATGCCATTCAGGCGCTCTCCCAGCTGAGCTACAGCCCCATGCGTCCCCCGCGGGTCGGGTGTAGGTAACTACCAGCCGGAGCGGCGTTGGTCAACCCTGTCGGTGGCTTGCTTGCTTGACACAGGGGTAGGGGGTGTCAGAGTCTGCCCTTCCCGGGGACGCAATCCCTGAGTTTTCCAAGAGATTTTCTGCAGGAGAAGCCATGGCAACGATCGATTTCGGTGGAGTCAAAGAAGAAGTCGTCACCCGCGAAGAGTTCCCCATGAAGAAGGCGCTCGAGGTCTTGAAAAACGAGACCGTCGCGGTGATCGGCTACGGCGTGCAGGGCCCGGCCCAGGCACTCAACATGCGGGACAACGGCGTCAACGTCATCATCGGCCAGGCGTCCAAGTTCAAGCGCGACTGGGACCGCGCCATCAACGACGGCTGGGTGCCGGGCAAGACCCTGTTCGAGATCGAGGAGGCCGCGGAGCGCGGCACCATCATCCAGATGTTGGTCTCGGACGCCGCGCAGAAGGCGATCTGGCCCGACGTGCAGAAGCACCTCAAGAAGGGCGACGCCGTGTACTTTTCGCACGGTTTCTCCATCGTCTATAAGGACCAGACCGGGGTCATCCCGGGCAAGGACCTCGACGTCATCATGGTCGCGCCCAAGGGCTCGGGCCTGAACGTGCGGCGAAATTTCCTGTCGGGCGCGGGCATCAACTCCAGCTTCGCGGTCGAGCAGGACGCCACCGGCCGTGCGCGCGAGCGTGCCATCGCCATCGGCATCGCCGTGGGTTCGGGCTACCTGTTCCCCACCACCTTCCAGAAGGAAGTGTACAGCGATCTGACCGGCGAGCGCGGCGTGCTCATGGGCGCCCTGGCCGGCATCATGGACGCCCAGTACGATGTTCTGCGCGCCAACGGTCACAGCCCGAGCGAGGCGTTCAACGAGACTGTCGAGGAGCTGACCCAGAGCCTCATTCGCCTGGTCGACGAGAACGGCATGGACTGGATGTACTCGAACTGCTCGGCCACCGCGCAGCGGGGCGCGCTCGACTGGCGCCCACGCTTCAAGTCGGCCGTGCTGCCGGTCTTCCACTGGCTGTATGACCGCGTGGCCTCGGGCAAGGAAACCGCGCGCGTGCTCGAGTCCACCGGCGGCCCCAACTACCAGGAGCTGCTCGGCAAAGAACTGGCCGAGATGGGCAACAGCGAAATGTGGCGCGCCGGCAAGGCCACGCGCGCGCTGCGCCCCAAAGAGGCAGCCAAGGCCATTTCGGCGGATACCAAGGGCGTAGGCGGCCGTAGCGAGAATTAGCGACGGCTTGTCGGGAAATTCGGGGCACTGGGCAGGCCGGCTCGCGGGTCGCGTGGGCGAGGGCGTGAGCGAGTTCGTGGGCGTTTTGCGGGAAGACGGCGAGCGTGTCGCGTATCGCTCGCCCCACAAGGGGGCTTCGGGACGGACAGCCCGCCCTGCCCACCCTCGCGCTTCGCGCTCGCCCGTCGCGCTCACGCAAGTCGCCCACACGACCCGCACTTCGCTGGTCGCCCACGCTACCGCTACCGCTCACGGGCACGCTGGCCGACCCGCGCTGGCCCAGAGACCTTCTCGCTTCCCCTAGATCCGCCGTCGTACCAGCAGCAATCCCACGCCTATCACCAAGGGCAGGTGCCATAGGCGTGGGCCGTAGACCAGCAGGCTGGTGAGAAGGAAAAGCGCCAGGGCCACGGCTGCGACCACCGGCAGGTTGCCGCCGGACCGGGTACCCGTGCGCCCTTCATCGAAGGGGTCCAGGCCACGGCCAGTCATGGAACGCCACAGGGAAATCTGTTCGCCGGCCCGGCGAGGACGGCGGCCCATCTCGCGAGCGGCCAGTTCCTCCATGGCGGCCCGTCTGGCGGCCTCTTGCTGCGGCGAAAGTGCTTCCTGCTCCGGGGCGGGAACTCCAGGTACGGGTGGTGACCACTCGACTTCGGGCAGACCGGCTCGCCACAGCTTTTCGTTGTGGGCGCGCGCAGCCGGGGTGTCGAGCCGCGCCCCGCAGTTGACGCATTTCCGGTCAAAGAGATTGTTGGGCCGTTCACACCGCGGGCAATCGTTGCGGGGCACGGCCTTGAAGCCCTCGGCGTCAACGGTGATGGCCGCGTGTTTCTCGGTGGGTGGCCTGAATGCGGCGGAAGGGCGGCTGGCCGGTGCCTTTTCCCCTGGCGCCAGCACAGCATCAAATCGGTCGCTGGTGGCCGTGTGGGGTGGATCGTCGGGGGCGTCGCTGCGCGGCCCCTCGAGCTGACGGAAGCGGTCGCGGGTCTCGTCGTCCATGACTTGCCAATCTGCGCGCTAGACGATCCCGATCTTGCCTGGCCGTTCGGGTTCGGACGTGGACGCCGGCCGGGTGCGCGTGCGCGCCCATTCACGCAGGCGTGCGATGTCTTCGCGCATGGTCACGGCCAAGGGCATAGTCTCGCTCAGCGTCGCGAGCAGATGCTGCTGTTGCAGTTCCACGCCCTCGGCAAAGGCTGCGTACAGCCCGCTCACCACCACCTGCTCGATCTCGGCGCCGCTGTAGTGCTCGGCCCGGCGGGCCAACTCCTCGACGTTGAAAGCATCCGGGTTGCGGCCGAAATGCTGCAGGTGAATGGTGAAGATCTGAGCGCGCTCGATGGCGGTGGGCAGATCGATGAAGAAGATTTCGTCGAAGCGTCCTTTGCGCAGCAGCTCCGGCGGTAGGCTGTCGATGCGGTTGGCCGTCGCCACCACGAACACCGGCGCGGTCTTTTCCTGCAGCCAGGTGAGGAAGGTGCCGAACACCCGCGCGGTGACACCGCTGTCGCTTGTCCCCGAGGACCCGATCCCAGCCAGACTCTTTTCCAGTTCGTCGACCCACAGCACGGCCGGGGCGATGCTTTCGGCGATGCGCATGGCCTTGCGCATGTTCTCCTCGGACGAGCCCACCAGGCCGCTGAAGATGCGCCCCATGTCCAGGCGAAGCAGCGGCAGATTCCACTGCGACGCGACTGCCTTGGCGGTCAGGCTCTTGCCACAGCCTTGTACGCCGAGTAGCAGCAGGCCCTTGGGCGCGGGCAGTCCGAACTGGCGCGCACGCTCGGTAAAGGCAGCGGTGCGCTGACCCAGCCAGGCCTTGAGATTTTGCAGACCGCCGATGCTGGCGAAGCTTTCGGCGCTGGCGTAGTACTCCAAAAGGCCACTCTTGCGGATGAGTTGGCGCTTCTCCGCGAGCACAAGCTGAATGTCCGCGGCATCCAGGCGCTGATCCTTGGCGATGGCCTTGGCAAAGGCGTTTTCTGCCTCGGACAGCGTCAGGCCCAACGCGGCCTTGAGCAAGGGCTCGACTTCTTCGTTGCGCAGATCGATGACGGCCCGCTTGCCCTCGCGGACCACGGCGACGATCTCGCGCAGCAACTTGAGCAGATCCTCGATGGTGGGCAGCGGCACGTCCAGCACCGAGATTTCCTTTTCCAGCTCGACGGGAATGTTGAGCACCGGCGAGACCAACACCATGGTGGTGAAGGTGCTCTTCAGGGTACGGGCCAGCTCGCGCGTGCGTCGGATCACTGCCGCGTCGTTCAGGTAGGGATGAAAATCTCGGAACACCACCAGAGCTGGCTCGGCGAGCTTCTCCACCGCAGCCAGCGCTGCGCTGGGGTCAGTGGGTCCGACCGCCTTGGCCGCCGACCGCCCGTCTTCCATACGGCAGAGGCCCTGCGTGACGGACCATGTGTACAGCGTCTTGCCGTGCGCTTCGGCCAAGCCGGCTAGGAGCCCGTCGACACGCTGCTCTTCCCAGGTCACCAGGTAGATGAGCGGGTAGCGCGCGCGGATGAGCACGTCCAGCTCGTCGACGAAAGCGGACAGGGCAGGGCTGGTGGCTGGGGCTGGCACGACCGCCCATTATGCTCCGGTCTTGCGCAGGGTTGAAGATAACTCCTTGCTGCGACAGCGCTCGAACGGAGTCGCGCGCTCAAGCTGAGCGACGAAACAGACGAAATTCTCCTTTGTAAGCCGAGGTCTACGGGCTCGCACGCCGAGCCGGCAGAGCGTCCCCATGGCACGCGAAAAACGCCACAACGAAACCGGAGAACCAAGTTCCCGGGGGAGGAACGCGTGAACGCGGTCAAGGCCAGAAAAGTTCTCATCGTCGAAGACTCCCGCCTCATCCACAAAATGTACGAGGTCATGTTGCGTCCCATCGTCCTGGTGTCCGCCTTTGATGGACGCGAGGGGCTGGACAAGCTTGGCCAGAACCCAGACGTGGACTTGATCATTCTGGACATCAACATGCCCAAGATGACGGGGCTGGAGTTCCTGGCGCAGGTGAAGGGCACCCCTGGTTTGGCCAAGATCCCCGTGATCATCGTCTCGACCGAGGGCAAAGAAGAGGAGGTCGCGCGCGGCTTGCGAAGCGGCGCTTCCGCCTACCTCAGGAAGCCTTTCCAGCGTGAGGATCTTCTCAAGCTCGTCAACAGCATCGAGGCCAAGCAGTCCGCGGCATGAGCGACGAAGGCGACATCACCGATTCCCCGCCGGTCGCGGATCTTCCCGTCGACGCGGTGACAGCGACTCGCGGGCAGCGAGACGCAGCCGCCACCCTGCGGCGGGCGCAGCAACTGGTGCGCGACGCGCAGGCGGCCATCGAGGAGGCCAGCCGGGTGGTGGGGCAGAGTCACGCGGCAGGTCCGGCGGGTGTGGTCGAGGCGCGTCTGATGGTCGCTGAAAGCGAGCGCCAGGAACTGGCCGAGCGCCTGGCCGAGGTGGAGCACCAGGTGGGCCGCCTGATGACCTTGTATGTGGCCACCTATCAACTCCACGCCACGCTCGACCCTGTCGAAGTGCAGTCGACCATTGCTGAAATTGCCCTCAACTTGATCGGCGCCGAGCAGTTCGTGCTGCTGCTCATCGACGAGGAAGACAAGGGCTACGAGGTGCGGCTTTTGCACGGCGGGGCCGACACGTCCTGGGCGCACACCCAACGTTACACCGGTGGGGATCCGTTGGTGGATGCGGCGTTGACCGACGGAGGGCTGCGCTTCGGTCCCACCGAGGAGTCACCCGCCCTGGCCGTGGTGCCCTTGCGCGTGCAGGACGTGACCGTCGGGGCGCTGGTCATTCTCAAGCTGCTGGCGCACAAGCCGGCCTTCGTGAAAGAGGACCACGACCTGCTCGACCTGCTGGGAGCCCATGCCGCTTCCGCGGTGTTTGCCTCGCGGGTGTACTCCAAGACAGCGCGCAAGCTGCGCACCCTCGAAAGTCTGATTCGCTTGGTCAACAAGGGATGACGTGATCGGGACGCTCAATCATAGCCGGCGGGGCCGCCCATGAGTTTTCAAGGGCGAATCGAGGATGTCGCGGTTACCGATGTGATGCAGCTGATTCGCTTGGGCGGGCATTCAGGCACCTTGACGATTCGTGCCGGCGAGGAAGAGGCGCTCATCGGTTTCGAACGCGGCCGCCTGGTCAGCGCGTGGAGTTCGCGTTCGTTGCGGCTGGGCGAGTTGCTGCTCGCGGCAGGCGTGCTCGACGATCCGGCCTTGCAGCGGGCCCTGGATGCGCAGGAGAGCGAGCGGCCTCGGCGCACCATCGGGCAGGTGCTGGTCCGTCAGGGCGCCACCTCGCCCGATATGATCCGGCAGGTGGTGGGGCAAGAGATCGAACGCGTGGTCAAAGAGGTGCTGGCCTGGCCCGTCGGCACCTTCGATTTTGCACTCGACGACCTGACGCCGCTGGTGGAGGTGTCGCGCTTCTCCGGCTCGCCCAAGGTCGACATGGACACCCAGCAGGTCATCTTGGAAGTCCTGCAGACCATGGAGGAGGACTCCAACCGCGCGGCCTGCCAGCCACCGACCCCGACGGAAGGGGCGCCGGAAGGCTCGGAGCCCGTCGAGGAATTCGTGCAAGTGCTGACCAAGGGCAGCCGCAAGCGGCCCGATTCCGAGGTCAGCGCGGTGCCCGAGCCGACGGAAACCGATACCGCCATCACCATCAAGAACGAAGTGACCGAGCACCCGCGCTTTCAGATGGTGTCTCCCGACACGGAGCTTTTGGCGCGGATCAATCACATGCTGGCGGAGACCGGCGATCGCATGACAGCCGTTGGGCTGCGCGACGCCGGGGCGTCCCTGCTGGGCGAGCCGCCGCCCATCGTGGTGGTGGATTTGCGCTACCAGACGCACGCCGTGGAAACGCTGACCGCTCTGTGCCGGGCCCGACCGCGGGCCTCGGTGATCGCGCTCTTCGTGGGGCGTGCCCCTTTGCGCGAGCTGTATCAGGCCGGCGTGCTGTCCATCTCCTCGGCAGCGCCTGAGACGGTGGCTGCCTGTGTGAGCAGTGTGGCGCGCCAGCGCCGCTTCCTTTCCAATGAGCACGCCATTGCCGAAGGCGTGCGCGCCAGCTTCGCGCGTTTGCGAAGGATCATCGCCGACTTGCGCTCCGGGCTGCTCGCCACCTCGGTGTCGGTCAACCTGCTCAACGTGGTGGCCGAGTCGCTCGATCGCGGCGTCTTGCTCGTGCCTGACCGCGACCAGTTGGTGGCCTTAGGCGCTTTTGGGCAAACCGCGCAGGGCGAGGAATTGGCGATCAGGACGCAGACGCTCGCCTTCCCAGTCGGGAGCGGCGGCGTCTTCTTCGAGTGCGTGCGTGACAGTCACACCCGCCGCGTGAACTACGACCACGCAGGGCTGCCGCAGGCCTTTTACGAGGCGGTCGACCGTCCGGTGTCAGGAGAGATTGTCGTGTTGCCGGTGCCCGGCAGTCAGCGGGTGATCGCCGTCATCTATCTCGACAATGGCGCGCGCGACCGGACGGTGGGCGATCTCGAGATCTTCGAGCTGGCTGCCTTCCAACTCGGGCTGGCGCTGGAAAACGAATTTCTACGGCGCTCGGGCCCCGAGCGAGAAACCGGCGGACCCGTCATCAAGATGCGCAACACGGGATAGCGCCGTGCAGGAGCTATTCGCATCGCTCATCAAGGACTTCGTCGAGGAGACGGGGCCGCTGGCGCGCCAGGTGGCGAGCCTGGTCCTGCGGCTGGAAGAGGCGCGCGGCAACGGCGACGACGGCGGAGAATTGCTGCACGCCATGAAGAGCGCGCTCCACACCATCAAGGGCAACTCCGCGATGATGGGGTTCGGGAGCATCGAGTCCCTGGCTCATGCTCTCGAAGACTTTTGCCTGTTCGTCAGTCGGCAACCCGACGCGCAGGCCGTCGGGCAGACGCAGATCCTGGTGGAAGGAACTGACCTGCTCATCGCCTCAATCCAGAATTCCTTGGAAGGTGAGCCGGAGCGGACTGCCATAACGGAATTCAGCGAGCGCGTGGCTCGCGCCACGCAAGGGGCAGACGGCGCGGCTGACGCGCGGGTGTCGTCGCTGCCATCGACGGTTCAGGCGCCCGCCGGGGCGGCCAAGGCCGCGGCCGCCCTCGACGAGGATGGCGCCAACAGCACCGTTCGCATCGCTGACGACGAGGTGGACGGATTGCTCGACCTGACTGCCGAGGCCATGGTCAGTCACGCTGAGTTGGTGCGTTTTGCGGGTCGACTGGCGCGCGGTCGCGTGCAGCGCAGCGACGCAGTCTTGCTGGAGCAAGTGCTGGCCACGCTGGGGCGGACCACGGCCGAGATGCGCCACAAGCTCTTGCGCGTGCGTTTGGCGCCCATTTCCACCCTGTTTCAGCGCTACACCCGCTATGTGCGCGATCTGGCGCGCGAACGCGGACAGGCCATCGAGTTGGTCATTGAAGGCGGTGAGGTCGCCGTGGACCGCGCCATCATCAGTCGCCTCTTTGAACCGCTGGTGCATATGGTGCGCAATGCCGTCGCGCACGGGATCGAGAGCCCGGCGCAGCGGGTGGCGGTGGGCAAACCGGCGCGGGCCCGGCTTCTCCTGGGCGCGCGATTGGCAGAGGGACGCGCACGCATCGTGGTGGCCGACGACGGCCGCGGCCTGAACATGGTCGCCATCGCGGCCAAGGCCCGCATCTTGGGGCTGGATCCCGACCATATGTCGGAAACAGAGTTGCGGCGCCTTATCTTTCGGCCGGACTTTTCAACTGCGGCGGAGGTTTCCACCTTGGCAGGACGGGGCGTGGGATTGGAGGTGGTGGCCAATGCCGTGCAGAGTCTGGGCGGCAGCGTCGACGTGCGCAGCGTGGCCGGGCAGGGGACTGTCTTCCTTATCGACCTGCCGGTGACAGCGTCACTGGTCAAGGCCCTGATCTTCGGCGTGGACAGCGAGACGTTTGCGGCTCCCGTCAGCTTCGTCCTCGACAGCATCGAGGTGCGCGAGGAGTCGATGCGCGAGGCTAACCGCGAGCTTCTCTGCCCCTGGCGCGGCGATTTGGTTTGCGCCGTCGATGGGGGGCGCCTTCTGGGCTGCGCAGGATTGGCGCAAGATTGGACGCGCCCCTACGGCATCATCGTCGAAGCCGCTGCCAAACGCCGCGTCTTGTTGGTGGACTGGCTGATGGGCGTGCAAGAGATCGTGGTCAAGCCACTGGACGAAACGCTGCGCGGCTCGCGCCTGCTGTCGGGTGTGACCATCCTCGGTCATGGGCGCGTGGTGCCCATTCTGGACTGCGGCGAGCTGGTGAAGCGCGCTCCGGGGTTGGCCGTGACATCCCGGCCTGCCGACGCGCCCACCCGGGATCCACAAGCGAGCACCAGCCATGTCATCTGATCGACGCCCTGTCGTGTCCGGCGCCGGCGAACCAGCTGTCGCCGCTCCTTCACCGACCGACAGCCTGCTGGCGTTCGCCGATTCCATTTTGGCCCGCGCCCCGGCGCCCGCGCCCGTCGTCGAAATGCAATCCTTCCTGACTTTCTCTCTGTGCGGTGAGGAGTTCGGCCTTCCCCTTCTGCGCAGCCGCGAGATCGTGCGCGTGGGTGAGATCACGCGCATTCCCGAGGCACCTCCCCATGTGCGAGGCGTACTCAATCTGCGCGGTCGCGTGCTACCCGTGGTCGAGCTTCGCACGCGCCTGGGCATGCCGGCTGCGCCTCTGACGGCGCGGTCACGCGTGATTGTCGTCGAGGCGCTCGGCCGCCTCTTCGGACTGCTGGTCGACCGGGTGTCCCGCATTGCCAAAGTTCCGGACAACACCGTCGAGCCAGCGCCGGCAGAGGCGCTGTTCGGCAACCCAGACTACGTCACCGGCATCGCCCCCACAGGCGACGAGTCGATCATCTTGCTCGACGTCGACAAGATCCTCTTGCTCGACGCCCCGGCGTCGCCAGCGACGGACGCGACTTCGGAGCCGCCCGCATGACCGTCGAGATTCTCCCTGCCATCGGGCGCCGCGACGACTTCCAGCCGGTGCGGCTGCGCGACGCGATTGTCTATCGCAAGCCAGGCGTGCAGACATGACCGGAATCCTGGTGGTCGACGATTCGCCCTTCATCCGCAAAGCCATTACGCGGATCTTTTCGGGGCAACCCGAGATGCAAGTGGTGGGGACTGCGCAAAGTGGGGAAGAGGCGCTGGAGCGCATTCCCGCGATGCAGCCGCAGGTGGTGACCCTGGATGTCGAGATGCCGGGCATGGGCGGCCTCACGACCTTGCGAGAGATCCAACGCCGCTACCCGGGCCTGCCGGTCATCATGTTGTCGGCCCACACCAAAGAAGGCGCAGAGACGACTCTCGATGCCATCAGCGCCGGGGCGGTGGACTTCATCGACAAGAGCCGCCTCAACGTCATGGATTTCGACTGCCTGTCGAGCGAACTGGTGGCCAAGATAGAAGTGTGGAAACAGGCGCCGCATGCCTATTCCTGGGATCGCGGCAGAGCCCTTCCGCCGCCGCAAGATTTGCTCGGGGGCACAGAC
>Ga0265342_10003027_pt1 | contig 14075 bp, 13 predicted proteins | sample 4CB327metaG_FD_203125 | JGI IMG/M metagenome (GOLD analysis project Ga0265342, IMG submission 203125) | Rhizosphere microbial communities from Carex aquatilis grown in University of Washington, Seatle, WA, United States - 4-CB3-27 metaG | ecosystem: Host-associated > Plants > Roots >...
TGCCACTTCCAATATTTTTTCGTGAGTCCGATTAGCCTGGAAACAATCCGCATACCTAAATGTTCATCCTATCCGCTGGCATATTTTAATCAGAACAGTGAGTATATGAATCTAAGGTTTCTCGCCCAGTAGAATCATTATTATTTGTTTCGACCGTCTGAGTCTGTCCCCAGCATACTTCAAATATTGAAGGCCTTCTTCCGTGATATGATAAATTCTCCTTGCGGGACCGCTTTCCGGAATGTCCCAACTGGAGACTAGCAGGCCATCACCTTCCATTTTCCGGAGAACGCTGTAAATTATCGCCCGGGGGGTATCAATCTGGTATTTTTCTTTAAGACTCTGGTAAATTTCGCCGCCGTGAACGGATTTATCTTTTATCAGGTCGATAATGGCAATGCTTAAAATACCTTTGAGCAGCGGTTCAATTGGTAAACCAGAATCCGGATGGCGTAAATCCTCAGAAGACATTCCCCAGCCTTTTAATAAATCAACACGTTATTTGCATAATATAACATACTATGGTAATTTGTAAAGTTTCTACTCAATTGTTGGGTATGAATAATCGTAGCAGATTTAAACTGATAATCGGTATTGATTTCTTTCCTAATAGCTGGTGTTTGGCGTGCGATGGTATAATTACAAATATATATAAACATTGAAAAGAGACGTGGCAAGAGATTGAAAAACAAAGGTAAGCCCGTTCTGTTTACACCGGAGAGAATATGAGAAATAAAATCAAAAAATTTGTGATGGGAGCATTGGCAATATTAGGAATCGCTGCTTTGTTGAGTGGATGTGGGCCAACAGCGACTCCGGTGAATACCGCCGTGGTTCAAACTTCAGTTGACCCGATAGTCACAAATATTCTGACTTCTCTAAATAATAATGACTACGCCGGTTTCTCACAAAGTTTTAGTCAGACAATGAAAAATGCCATTAATCAGTCTGCTTTTGACAAGCTTTACAGTCAAATGCAAACTGCGGTAGGGGATTATCAGTCTGATTTATTCTTCAGTATGACGAATAAAAGTGGATCTGTTTCTGTTATTTATATCGCACAATATTCCAAAGAACCGGCCGGTGTTTCGGTATCTGTAACTGTGCAACCGGTTAACAGCAGTTATGAAGTACAGGGTCTGGTGCTCAGTTCTCCAAGCCTGGCCGGAAAACCAATAGATGTCAGTGACTTACGGTCTTATGCCGATTTGGAAACCGAGAATGCGCTGGTTTCCCTGCAAAACAACGATCTGGCTGGTTTTACGAAAGACTTCAATCAGACGATGAAAAAGGCCATGTCTCAATCGGCTTTTTCCAAACTTTACAAACTGATGTCATCAACAGTTGGTGATTACCAGTCCAAAGAATTCGAAATCGTCACCTCCACTAATAATATTTTAACGATTGAATATTATGCCCAATACAGTCTTGAACCTGCTGGGGTGTGGGTTTCCATTTCTTTTGACGGCAGCCGGAAAATCTCCGGGCTGTATTTCAATTCACCGAAATTACAATAATCTTTTTCAAAATAGCAATATTTCATCCGAATGTCCTGAGATTCTGACTGCATTCCGGAAATTTTGTGTTGTCCTCTCTTAGAGATGGGTATATAATATTCCGTAATAAAATGCGTGATTATAGATAATTACCAAACTTTTCAAGAAATAAAGGAGCCAACATGACCGAAGCTGCGCCGCATGTCATCACTATCAGCCGCCAATTGGGAAGCGGAGGAGCCTACCTGGGACAGCGGTTAGCCTTTCGTTTGAACGCCCTCTATTTGGATCATGAAATCGTGCGTCAGGCTGCCGAAGAACTTAAAATCCCCGAAGAGAACCTGGCAGTCCGGGATGAGAAAGTAACATCCCGCTGGCAGGCGATGCTGCAATCTTTTGTGGATACTACTTCGTGGGCGTATGACCCGCCGCCAATCGATACCCTTAATGACAAAAATCTTTATAAAGTTGAATCCGACATTATTACACGGATTGCCAACCAACGCAGCGCGGTTATCGTCGGGCGCGGCGCCCACTTCGTCCTGCGCCAGCATCCGGGATGTTTAAGTGTATTCTTACATGCTGATATCAACTTCCGTCAGCAGCGTGTTCAGGAATTATATAAAGTTACGGCAGCCGAGGCGTTAAAATTAATTAATTCCATCGACCAGGACCGGGGATATTATCTCAAGGCTTTGACCGGACAGGATTGGCTCGATGCCCGCCAATATCATCTCTCGCTCGATACCGGTGTTTTAGGGTTGGATAAAGCCGAAGACGTTATTATTAAAACTTTACAAGCCCGCTTTAGTGATGTTAACCTAGAAGCCAGAAAATAGCAGCGATAAATCTGATTAACGACCTGGCAACAGAGAACTGAATTCCATGCCCTGCATTTACAACTGAATTTCAGTCTGTTTTGCGGCAAAAAATATTTATTATTGTATGATTAATATAGAAGTCCACTTCGCCAATATAGACTGGAAATATGAGACCGGAAGGGAGGTTGCGCCAATTGGGAAAAACGATTATTGAAAAGATTATGGCAAAGGCTGTCGGTAAATCAGAAGTTTCACCCGGTGAATACGTTCAATTTTCGGCATCCAGAATCGACCACCCGTTCATTTTAACGGGCACGGATATGTCGGAACGCTTCGGCAAATGGAAGAGCCAGGACTGGACGCTGTTTGACCCAAGCAAGATAATCTTCGCTCCGGAACATTGCGGTTCCTATACCCGGGTCGGTTCTACCACGACTAACCGTGAAAACCACCGCCGCAATAGTAACTGGTTAAAGCAATTGGGCGTGGCTGATGAAAATATTCTGGAATTGGGCCGCATCGGCAATTGCCATCACCTCGCGGTTGAGAAAGCCCTGGCGCTGCCCGGCAGTGTCTATTTCTCGGCGATGACTGACGGACATGCCATCACCGTCGGCGGTGTCGGCTGCTTCGGTAGCTGCATGTCCGCCTCTGCTCCTGCTTTTTTGCGCACCGGTTGGACCTGGTTCCGCGTACCGGAAAGCATTAAATTCAATATCACTGGCAAATTGCAGGACGGCGTGATGGGCCGTGATGTTTATGAATACATCCTCGGTCAAATCGGTCCTACCGGTGCAATATATCAGGTCATGGAATTCACCGGGCCGGTAATGGATAGTATGAGTATGGACGGGCGCCAATCGATGTGCTGTCTGGCCATGTTCACCGGAGCTAAAACCGGTATCGTTAATCCCAGCCAGGAAATTATTGACTTTTTCAAAGCGCGGACCAAAGTTCATTTTGAACCGCAATACAGCGACAAAGACGCGAAGTATATCAAAACCTATAATTATGACGGCTCCAAAATCGAGCCGCAGGTTGTAGTACCGCCGGATCGGCACCTGGTGCATAATATCAAAGACGTCGAAGGCACGCCGGTTACTAACGCATTCCTCGGTTCCTGCGCCAGCGGCCGTGATGAAGATTTGCGGATGGCAGCAAGAATCCTGAAGGGCCGCAAGGTCCATCCCAAGGTCCTCTTCAACATTACGCCCGGTTCTACGGACTCCATGTCGCGTGTTGACAAGGAAGGAGTAATCTCCACCTTGCTGGATGCCGGCTGCTTTATTTGCGCTCCGGGCTGCGGAATGTGTCCCGGTTTCTACACTCCCTTGGCGAAAAACGAGGTGTGCATCACCTCCAGCACGACCAATTTACCGGGCCGCATGGGAGATGAAAGCGCGCAGGTTTATCTGGGCAGCGCCGCCACCGTCGCTGCTTCCGCTATCGAAGGAAAAATAACCGACCCGCGCAAATACTTATAGGGAGAATCGAAAATGGCTTTAAAATTTAAAGGTAATGTCTGGGTTTTCGGCGATAACCTGGATGTTGACTATGAAATTGTTCCGTTCCGGAAATTCGACGCCGGTTTAATCAAACTGGAAGACGTCGGGAACTGGTGCATGGCTAATGTCGACCCTGATTTTGCCAAAAAAGTAAAGAAAGGCGACATCATGGTGGCCGGCACTAACATGGGCTGCGGCCACGACCATTTCCAGGCGAACCTGGCAATAAAACAGTGCGGGATAGCCTGCGTTATCGCGGAATCTTTCGACCGTAATTTCTTCCGTAATTCGATTGCGGTGGGATTACCTATCGTTGAACTGAAGGGTATCAATGAGTTTGCGAAAGCGGGAAATGAACTGGAAGTTGATTTACACGCCGGTACGATTAAAAATCTCACTACGGGAAAGGCACTAAAGTTCACGCCCTTCCCTGACTTTTTGCAGGAAATCCTCGAAGTCGGCGGTATGGACCCATACGCTGATAAGCTGGTAGCGGCAGGCAAGGTCAAGAAGTAATTCGTGCGGAAAAATTAATTAAATATAGAGGGAAATTAGATGAAAAAGACAACCATGCTGCGTAATTTACTGAATGAACCGGGGCTTTTGCTGGTGCCGGGCGCCTATGATTGTATTACGGCCAGATGTGCCGAGCTGGTAGGTTTTAAAGCCGTTTTCCAGAGCGGTGCGGGTGTCCGCGACTCGCAACTGGGTATGCCGGATGTCGGCATTGCTACGGCCAGCGAAATCGTAAATTGTGCTAAATATATGGTAAATTCAATTAAAGTCCCCCTAATTGTCGATGCTGATGACGGGTACGGGGGCGCTTTGGCGGCTTACCGCACGACCACCGAACTGATCAAGGTTGGCGCTGCCGGTATGTTTCTTGACGACCAGAAACATCCTACCAAATGCCCGTTCCTGGCGGTGCAGGAGGTCCTTCCCCGTGAGGAATTTTACGGCAAGATAGGGGCGGTGTTGGAAGCGCGGAATAAAGAAGACAAGGATTTTGTCATTGTCGCCAGAATCGACGCCGCGGCTACACTGGGTGATGAGGAATTACTGATCCGCGCCAAAGGCTGTATCAAACTGGGCGTAGATGTTATCCTGCCTCATGCAATTCCACCGACCTCAAAATTCAAAGTCAGAAACAAAGAGACCCTTCAGGAACTTTTCAAGAAAATCGGGGCGCCGGATGTAAAAATCTGGGCAATGGGCCCACATGATTTCTCCGCTAAAGATTATGAGGAAATCGGGGCCAAAATGTGGGTACCTGGACCGCCCAACAGCGCCGTCGCCAAATATGTCATAGAACTATACAAAGGGCTTTTTGAGAAGGGGACACTTGAGGGTTATCCGGCGCCCGGCGGGCCTTACTGGCAATATTTGAACACGCTGCGCGGCATCGATTTATTCACCGAATTAGAAAGAAAATATGTGCTGATGGAGCCTGAAAAAAAAGCTGACTGAGCGGAAAGGGAGAATTAGCCAACATGAATTTACCTGTATTTGATTTGACAGGAAGAACCGCTATTGTTACCGGAGGGGGACGCGGAATCGGTAAAGGTATCTGCCTCGCCTTAGCGCAGGGCGGAGCGAATATTGTAGTGGCCAACCGGGATACTGCGACGGCTGCGGAAACGGTGCGGGAAATAGAAGCGCTGGGGAGAAAATCCATCGCCATACAAACCGATGTTTGCCAAAGCGCTCAAATCGAGAACCTGGTAAATAAGACGGTTGAAGTCTTTGGTACTCTTGATATCCTGGTCAACAATGCCGGCGGCACTACCAAAGAAATGCGGGTTCCTCCGCTGCAAGTAACCGAAGAGATTTGGGATGCAGCCATTGATCTGAACCTTAAAAGTATCTTTCTCTGCAGTCAAATCGCCGCCAAAACCATGATGCAGCAGAAGAAAGGCAACATCATTAATATTTCGTCTTGGTACGCTTATATGCCGTCGCTCGTAAGCATGCCTTATGGTGCCGCTAAAGCCGGGGTCAATAACCTGACACAGACGATGGCCCACGTTCTGGGGCCTTATAATATCCGTGTGAACGCTATCGCCCCGGGGGCTGTGCCCACCGGTCCCGGTGACCCGGAAATGCGGGAACGCCGCCGTAAATCCTGTCCCCTGGGGCGTCTCGGTGTTCCTGAGGACATCGCCTGGGCAGTGGTCTATTTCGCTTCCGATGCTTCTTCCTATGTCACAGGACAGGTCCTGTCCGTCGACGGAGCGATTCCCAAAATAGTTTAGAGAATCCAGAAATTTATACCCATTCGGGGTATTCATTTGAATAATTGATTAAAAATGGAGAAAGTGAATCGATGGCTATTGATGCAACAGAAATCACCCAGGAAATGATTGATGAATTAAAAAAGAGGATGAATATTGTTTGGAAGCCGCGGCGTCCTTATTTTAATACTTCGGCGACCAGAGATACCATTGCCCATTATTGCGACGGTATCGGAGATGTCAATCCCCTCTTTACCGACCCAGATTATGCAAAGAAATCCAAGTTTGGCAAGCTGGTAGCCCCGCCGACTTTTCTATACAGCGTTTACTGGGCGGCACAGGGCAGGGGTATGCCCGGTGTCCATGCCTGGCATTCCGGCGACCAGTGGGAATTCTATAAACCCATCCTGGAGGGTGATACTTTTACCTATACCAATGAGTTGGTAGATGTTCTGGTAAAAGACAGCCAGATGGCCGGCAAAACGGTAATTCAATACCACGATATCAAATATTACAACCAGAGGGAAGAACTGGTCGCCAAGGCACATGATTGGTGTGTACGTGCCGCGCGTAAAGCGGCTGAAGATAAAGGCAAGTATGCGGATATCAAAGCGGCAGAATATACCAAAGAAGAACTGGATAAAATTTATAAAGATTACGAGTCCGAAATTGTCCGCGGAGCGACTCCTCGTTACTGGGAAGACGTTGTTGTCGGCGATGCGCTGCAACCTGTCATCAAAGGCCCTCTATCCCGCCGTGATATTTATGCCTGGCTCATCGGCGCTGGCAGCCCCTTCATCAAGGCGCACGGTTTGGCCATGGGATTTTTCCAGCGGCATCAGGGCGCTGATATGGTAGATGCTCGGACCGGTTTAGCCGATGTTCCGGAACTGGTCCACATGGAAGATTCCCGCGCACAGACCATTGGCATACCGGGAGCTTACGATTACGGCTGCCAGAGAATTTCCTGGCTGGACAATGTTGTTACCAACTGGATGGGTGATGACGGCTTTATTAAAAATCTGAACGGCACGCTGAAGCGTTTCAATATTGTCGGCGATACCCATTGGATGAAAGGTAAAGTTACCAAGAAATATATCCTCGACGGCGAACATCTCGTTGACATCGAATGCTGGGGAGAAAACCAGCGCGGTGAAATTACGCTGCCCGGTTCCGCCACCGTCCGGTTACCCTCCAAGAGTGCGCTGAAAAAATAGATTCTGACAAAGGGTTTAAATGGCTGGCGACTGGAAAGAAGAATATCGGCGAAAGACGGTCTCTGCCGCGGAAGCGGTCAGGGTAATTAAATCCGGCGACCGCGTTTCGTTTACGCATGGGCGGGAACCGCCTTCAATTGCCCGTGCGATGACTGAGCGCAAAGCAGAACTGAATAACGTCAAAGTCTTCATGCGAACCCCTTCGCTGGATTTCGGCTGGTATCATGAAGACTGGAATGACAGCTTCCCGCTTGAAATAAGCTATGTCCGTCCCATTGCCAGAGATATTATGGCAGCGCGCCGCTGCGATTTCGTTCCGGGGAGCTTGATAGGAATCACTCCCCAGAACCCGCAGGTTAGCGAGGCCGATGTTTTGCTCATCGAACTTTCGCCGCCGGATGAGCACGGTTTTTGCAGTTTTGGTGCTTCAGTGTGGGGTAAGAAGAAAGCGGTGCAATGCGCAAAAATAGTAATTGCTGAGATAAACAAGAGCTTTATCCGTACCTTTGGCGACAATTATATTCATGTTTCGGAAATAGATTATTTTGTGGAGCAAACCACTGAAAAAGCGGCCGCGGGAAGCGACCAACTGGGGAGGAAAGCTCCCGAAATCGGTAAAGAGGAAAAAAACATTGCCGGATATGTCGGCAGTTTAATACAGGACGGCGATACGCTGCAGATTGGTGTGGGCAGTGCCGCCGAATGCATTGCCCAGAACGGCAACCTGGATAGTAAACTCGACCTGGGATGGCATTCGGAAACAACCCCGCGGGGCATCATTCCCCTGGTCAGAGACGGGGTGATTAACGGAAAACGCAAGACCATCAATCCCGGTAAACTTGTGGCAATCGCGCTCGGCGGCAGTAACGAAGATATGAAATTTGTCGACAGGAACCCGATGTTCGAGCTATTTGACTCCGACTATGTCCTCGACCCCAGGGTTGTTGCTGCCAACGAGAGATTTGTAGGGATAAATGCCGCGGTTGCGGTTGATCTCACCGGCCAAATCGCCGCGGAGTCGGTTGGTCCTTCGATACTCAGCGGTCCCGGCGGCCAACTGACGTTCGCCATCGGCGCCCAATTATCAAAAGGCGGGCGCTTCATCACTGCCTTGCAATCGACCGCCCGCGGCGGAAAATTATCACGCATTGTTCCGATGCTGAAAGAAGGCTCCATGGTAACGGTGCCGAGGACTTTGTCCGATATTGTTGTCAGCGAGTACGGCATTGCCCGGCTGCGCGGAAAGACGCACCGCGAAAGGGCTCTGGAGTTGATTGCCATCGCCCATCCGGACTTCCGGGCGGAATTAAAACGGCAAGCTGAGGCCATGTTCTGGCCCTAGTTTGGGTGTAAAAGGGAAACTTAACACAATGTCGAGATTGATCGTTACGACAAGCTGGGATGACGGCAGTATTCTGGACCTCAAGCTCGGTGAGTTGCTGACGAAATATGGAATTAAAGCTACTTTTTACATTCCCCGTTTTTCTAAACGGATTACTCCGATGCAAAATATCGACCTGTTGGAATTGGCTGCCAATCATGAAATCGGCGCTCACACTGTTAACCATGCCCATCTAACACTTATTCCGCAATCGGAAGCCAAAGCTGAGATTGAGGGCTCGAAATTTTACCTGGAAGAGATTTTAGGTAAGAAAGTAAAAATGTTCTGTTATCCCTTTGGTGAATATAATGAAGATACTAAGCAACTGGTAAAAACCTCAGGGTTCTCCGGTGCCAGAACCGTAAAATTTAATGGACTTAAGGATATCCCCGATCCTTATGAGTTCGGGATTACTACTGCCGCCTCCAATCACCAATCCGATGAAAGCGGTGAAATCGCCAGGTACTCACGGTCTGTTTCGATCAAGTCGCTGTCGGATTGGGAAGTAAAAGCAAAAGTATTATTTGATTTAGCCTTATCGGACGGCGGCATCTGGCATCTGTGGGGTCACTCATGGGAAATCGACGACCACAATGATTGGAATAAACTGGAAAGAGTCATCAATTATGTCTCGCACAGGCCGGGAGTAACTTACGCTTCGAATGGAGAAACCGTCGATACCGTTTATAGCCGGAGCTAACAATCATCTCAGATATTTTACCGCCGGTTAAGAAATAGTTTTTTCCTGAGCTTTGCATGAACCGATTTAGTCGGGGATTTATTTTTGGTTCTTCGGTATTTTTGTTTTTTCCGGCCTGCTGCCAAGAAAAGCGGGAATAATCGCAACCAGGGTGATTATCCCCAGGATCAGGCAGGCATGGTTGATCGACTTCAGAAAAAGCGGGGCTTCCATTGGATTGATTAGTTGCGTTCCTTTGACTGTCTGGGCGAGCTTATTGTAAGGTATCACCAGTGTCATCAGCAGCATGGAAAACGGTACACTCAAAACACCGGCCGTCTGGCTGATCGTATTTCTGATACCGCTGGCTACTCCCCGTTTTTCCGCCGGGACAGAACCCATGATCATGCTGGAGTTAGCTGGAGCGAACAATGCTAATCCAAAGCCGAACAACATTAGACTGACTAACATCGTAAAATAAGTAGATTTTTCATTAAGAGTCGAAAACCAAATCAGCGCCGCCGCATTTAAGGCCAAACCCATTGATACAAACATCCGGCTGCCGTATTTATCCGCCAATCTTCCGCTAATTGGGTTCAGTACAAGAATCAAGATGTCCATTGGAATCAGTAACAGGCCTGTTTTTAAAACGCTATAACCCAGTATCAACTGAAGATATAACGACCGTAAAAACGGACCGCAACCGAATGTTAGATTATTCATGAAGCTGGCCAGATTCCCCGTCGCAAATTGCCTGATTTTAAAAAGCTTCAAATCGAGAGTGGGATATCTCTGTCTTAATTCAACAAATATCACCGCGATGAAAAATACCAGCCCCACCGCAAGGATGGCGATATTACGCGTTGATGTGGGGTTTCCCACAATCAAAGCCAGTAGAATCGTCGATAATCCAATACAGTACAGTATTGAACCGGCGTAATCGAATTTTTGTCCCACGGTTTTTATCCCGATCTCTTTTAAACGGAAGTAGCCCCAGAGCGTCCCGAAAATACCGATGGGGACGTTGATCAGGAACATTGACCGCCAGCCGAAAAAGGTAATCATTATACCGCTGAGAGTGTAGCCGGCAACGGCCCCGAAATTCGCCGCCATCATGTTTGTTCCCAATCCTGTTGCCAGTTCTTCCCGCGGGAATGCGTCGGTAATAATGGCCGAACTGTTGGAAATAAGCAAAGCGGCGCCCGCGCCTTGAAGGAACCGGAAAATAATCAGCTGCTCACCGGTTTGGGATAAAGCGCACAGCAGTGATCCGATTGTGAAGATTACAAACCCCAGGTTATATAATTTGACTCTGCCGTATAAATCTGCCAGCCGGCCGAACATCACTAAGAGAATGGTAATCATCAGTTTGTAGCCGGCGATAATCCAGACGCCTTCTTCTATATTGGCATGCAAATTCTGTAAAATCGTGGGGAGCCCGATCACCACGATACTGGAGTCCAGGGCTGCCATAAAACTGCCGACGTTGGTGACAGATAAGGCTACCCATTTATAATCCATTTTTAATTTCACTAATATCTCACATTTTTGTATTTGGTTGAGAAAGATGATGACAGCAAAAATAAAAAGGTCATGAAACGATCAACCTGAGGATTAATGTTTTGCCGGAAGAGCAACAGCTAATGAATGCTTCTGAGAGCAGAAGCCATTCGGTTGATACTTGTATATGAATATTGGCGAGAGAAAACATGTTTTAAGTATAATTATTTTAGTGTTTTTTTTCAAATGTGGAACCCGCATTGATTTCTGATAATCTTTTTTAATTATTCATCCACATTGATAAATAACGTGAAGACGGCATATAATCAAAGTGAACCCATTTCTCAAAAAACAACAAAGCAGCGATAGTAAAATATTTTTCGGGCGGTCCGTAATTAAGAAGGGGTTTTATCATCGAAAAGTTGGAGTCTGGTAATTATTAAAATTACCATTACAATATTTTAAAAATGTTACCGAAAATCATTTTAACTCCGGGTGTAGAAGAAGTGGTAGTGAAGTGAACCTGTTAACCCGAACCCGGCAGTACCTGACAGTAAATTCCGATCGTTTGAAACGGGGCTGGCCTGTTTGGCTGGTCGGTTTTATCACGTTTCTGAACGGTATCTGGAGCATTGCCAATGTATTACTTGCCAGTGTTCCCCGCCGCGTGCAGTATTTTCTGCCGTTTGGCGTGTTTCACTGGACGCGGTTGCTGACCTTGTTACTGGGATTTATCCTGATATATTTATCCTTACATTTGTTTCAAAGACGCCGTGCTGCCTGGTGGGTCGCTGTTTTCGCTGCCGGTCTGGAGATTCTAGCCCACATCATTCATCTGAATACATGGTTTACCGCGCTGCCGCCCGCCGCGACGTTTACCGTGCTGATTGTTTTCCACAACCGTTTTTCTGTGCGCAGTGAATCACGCAATATCCGTTTGGGCTTCGTGCTGCTCTTAGGCAGCCTTTTGGTGGCTCTGTTATACGGCACTTTTGGTTTCTGGGTTCTGGGGACAAGGGATTTCGGTGTCCCGATCTCATTCCAAAGCGGACTGGTTCGCAGTTTGCGGCAATTTCTTTTATTGGGTAATCCCGATATTACAGGCATCGGCAGGGAAGCTAGATGGTTCTTGCAGTCGCTGGATGTACTTGGAATTGTAGCCGCCAGTTTCGCGACTTACAGTCTGTTCCGTCCGATTGTTTTCCGTTTTATCCAGCTTCCCCAGGAACGCGCCCGTGCCAACGCGATTATTGAGAAATACGGGAAATCCACGTTCGATTATTTTAAAGTCTGGCCGGATAAATCCTTCTTCTTTTCTCGAAGCCGTGAGTCTTTTATCTCCTACCGGATGGTGGGTGGGGTAGCTTTTTGTCTGGCAGACCCGGTGGGACCTGACGGGGATAGAGATTCAGTAGTTAAATCTTTTCTGATATTTTGTGAAGAGAACGGATGGCAGGCTGCCATGATGATGCCGGATGACCCTTACGTCTACAATCAGTATGGGCTTTCCCTTTTCAGGGTTGGAGAAGAAGCAATCATTGATTTGGAACATTTTTCCTCACATACAATTAATACCCGGCATTTGCGACGTATATCCAAAGTGTTTGGAAGCGAGGGGTTCCAGATTGTACGGTATAAATCGCCGGTGCCTCTGTCGGTACTGAATGAAGCGCAGCAGATATCGCGGCAATGGCTGGCTTTGCCCCATCACCGGGAGTACGGTTTCTTCCAGGGAAAATTCGACAGGGCTTATATGGAGAAATGTACGCTCTGCGTATTACGTGACAAAGACGGGAAAATGGTGGCTTTCATTAATGAAGTTCCTTCATACCGTCCGGGTGAAGCCGCTTTCGACCTGATGCGGTATGCCCCTGGTTCTCATTGGGGGGCAATGGACTATCTTTTCGCCCAGATGATGCTCATTCAGAAAAATGAGGGTTTCCGTACGTTTAATTTCGCGGTAGCTCCATTTGTTGGTATCGGGGACCGGCCCAACGCTACATTGACGGAAAAAGCGGTAAACCAGATATTTGAACGGCTGGATTGGTTTTTACACTCCAAAGGCATCAAGCAGTACAAGCTTAAATTCGAGCCGCAATGGCGCGATGTATACGTCGCCTACCAGGGCGGTCCGATCGGTCTGTTACGGCTGGCATTGAACGTAAACCGTATTCTGTAACAATCAGCCTAATAAAGCCTGTTTCTGTTTGGAAAACTTTGCGATCAGCACGCTTCTTGTTGTTCTTCATGGTTCAGAGAAGAATGTGTTTTTGTGAAATTATGAAAGATGGAGGGCCAAAGCCCTCCATCTTTTTATCTGCATTTACAAATGCGGATTTCGTTTGAATTTGGTTAAGAATCAATGGGTAGAAATTGTTACATCATTGAAATCTAAAATTCCTAGTGCGTTTACCGTTAAGTTTTTCACCCAGGGTTGAATCAACAGATAACTTCGTCCGAAGGTTATCGGCAAGCAGGCGGCATCATTCACCATCAATTGTTCGGCCTGCTGGTAGAGTGCAAATGCCCTGGACTGGTCGCTTTCGCCGTTTGCCTGTTGAATTAACGAATCAAACTGCGTACTGGAATATCCGCCGTAATTGTAGCTGGAACCGGAACTGAACAAAATATCGAGGAAATCCTGAGGATAAGGATAATCCGCAATCCAGCTCGTAGAATACATTTGATCCACTTCCTGTGCCAATTCCGAGTAATAAACCTGAGGGGCTAATTCACGTATCTGTACGTTAACTCCCAGATTCTGTTTCCACTGATAAACTAATGCCTGAATCTCCTGGCCGGCGCTTCCCCCTTCTCCCGCAACCGTTAACGTAATCGTCGGTAAATTTGCCGCATTGCCATAGGTGGATGCATTAATTAATGCCTGGGCTTTACTGACATCGTAATCGAGTCCCGTCAGATTATCGTTATACCCCGGTATCCCGACAGGCAATATGCCTTCCGCTTTTTGGGCCATGTTGCGGTAAGTCAGATTTACAATTTTATCTTTGTCGATTGCCAGACAGAAAGCCTTTCTGATATCTGGATCATTGAACGGGGCTTCATTACAATTGAAACCGATGTAATCCACGCTCAGAGAAGGCGATTTTGATAAATACTGATAAAACGGCCCGGAAGGATCCATTATCTGGTCATAGTATACTGACGGAGGGCTGGTAAAATCGACCTTTCCTGTTTCAAATAAATCCATGTCGCTGGTGGTGCTGTTAAGCGTCATGTAAACC